>Ga0315286_10003796_pt1 | contig 14388 bp, 12 predicted proteins | sample YL17G10_0_MG_FD_205038 | JGI IMG/M metagenome (GOLD analysis project Ga0315286, IMG submission 205038) | Sediment microbial communities from Yellowstone Lake, YNP, Wyoming, USA - YL17G10_0 | ecosystem: Environmental > Aquatic > Freshwater > Lake > Sediment | place: USA: Wyoming | collected...
GACTGGGTGCAGTTGGACATAACGTCGTTAAGCAGCTTAAAGATCTCGGTGCGGAGGTTGTAGTCACCGATATCGATTCGGAAAAAGTAAATGCGATTGTTCAGCAACACGGCGTTGACAAGGTTGATCCAGAAAAAATTTATGAGGTGGAGTGTGACGTGTTCTGTCCTTGTGCACTCGGTAAAGTGATTAACGATGAAACTCTCGATCGCTTACGATGCAAGATCATCTGTGGCAGCGCGAACAACCAACTTGCGGAAGAACGGCATGGCGAGCTTTTAGAAAAAAAAGGCTTTGTCTATGCGCCTGATTATATCACCAATGCCGGCGGTACGATTTTTGATACAGACCGCTTAGGGGTCGGTGGGGTAAGTCACGAGAGAGGTAAAGAAAAAGTCGCAAGGATATACGATACGATGCAGCTCGTTTTTGAAATTGCTGTGAAGGATAAAATACCCACATATTTGGCAGCAGATCGCTTGGCAGAGGAAAGGATTCGAAAAATATCGCAAGTAAAAAAATATATCGATGATCTAACGCCTTAGGTTTTTCAATGATCTTCGTGGTCTTGCGGGTTATTAACTTTGCCCATGGTAACCGTTTCTATGGTCGGTGCACTATCTGGTTTTACGGTAGCTCGGTTCTGTGGACCTACGGGGCCGAAGCTGCCCAGTTAACCCAGAAAACGGCGTCTCACTTAAGAGCGCTGCAAAAACAACCGCAGCGAGTAAAGAAGTTCTTCAACCACTCGAAAGTGGCATATGCGGCTTAGTTGCCCTATTTGATTGCCGGTGTAATAACTCTCGGATGCGGCAGCCTCTGCTCGCTGCCGCATTCAAAAAGGAAGTATCCTTGAAGCAGTCTCTGCTCCAGCATCAGTTGGGAGATATTCTCAAAGTCGAATTACCTGTCGGACGTCAGATAGCTGCAGCCGGAATTCGGTTGGCAAAAGACATCAAAATCGGTCGCTCTGCATTTCTAAAACAAACAGGAGAGAAATCTGAATACGACTACAAGTGCAAATGCATCCGTGAAAAGAAAATAATGTATCATGCTCATATTGGCATGGGATCTTGGCGCTCAACTGCTGAAGCGTTGCTGCAGCTTTACAACGCTTCGATTGCTTCAGGTTTTCAAGTGGACCGGGTAGGCATTTGCCTAGATCGACGGATGGCATTGCCCAAAGAAATGCGCATGGATGTGCCGGCTGAGACTGGCCCAATGCTGGAATCTCAGCAGGATTGGCAGGAAGTCGGAAATGTTGTGCCGATTCAGCCCCACATGGGAGATTTTATGATCGGATTTCCAGCCTCGCTGGAAAATACCGTAAACGCACTCAAGGCAGGGGTAACCACAATCGGCAATCTCTCTCAATTTTTCGCACATGAAGCCCCCATGTGGCGCGATCATGTCAAGACCACTGCAGAAACAGTCTGTGCGATTGCACTGATGGGCGGCTTGCGGGAAAAAGGCACTCTTGTACATTCATACCTTGAAGATGGCTACGGTGCATTATTTTATGACTGTGCCACCATAGCTGGATGGGCGATGCTTGAGCGTTACATCGTGGAAACGCTGCTTGGGGCAAAAATGGCCCATTGTATTGGGGGCCTCACCACTAATCCGGTTAAGCGAGCAGGCTGGATTTTTGCTCTAAACGATCTATACAAAGGCGATTGTGTCGGGTCAATGTTTTACGGAGATACAATTTCATTCAGCGGAGATCTCGTTATCAATCGCGGTTTGATTGCTGAATATCTCATGTGGGATATTTTGGCCCAAATGAAGTGCCCGACCGGCCATGCCGTTCTTCCCCTTCCGGTTACGGAATTCATGAGAACCCCTTCTGCAGAAGAAATCATAGAGGCCCAAAAATTCGGCCACCGAATTGAGGCAACGGCCCGTCGCTTGTTCCCATATGTTGATTTCTCCCCAAGTTATGAGTTTGCGGAAGTGGTTGTTTCAAACGGAAAGTTGGTTTACGATAATGCCATAAACGGATTGCGTGAGGCTGGAATCGACATAGAGGATCCGGTGCAGCTTTTGTTCGTTCTAAAAAAACTTGGTCCTAAATTATTTGAAGCAGCGTTCGGAGCCGGTAAGGAAGACCAGTCTTATCCCGGGGGAAAACGGCCCATTATTCCAACCGACGTTTTCGAAATGTCCAAAAACTGCATGGAGCGGAACCGTCCTTTTTTTAACAAAATATCGGCTAAAAGGTATTTATCCGGGCGACGGGTTTTACTAGCTTCCACTGACGTTCACGAACACGCCATCATCATTTTGGAAAGCTTATTGAGAGAGGCCGGCGCAGATGTAATCTATTTGGGTGCAGAGAAGGACACTAGTGAAATCCTTCAAGCGGTATCCCTGAGCAATGTGGACACTATTTTGATCAGCACACATAATGGCATGGCGTTAGATTATGCTCAACGCTTAAAGGAAGAAATGGACGTCAACTCCATCAAGATCCCTGTTATTATGGGTGGTGTTTTAAATCAAAAATTCGATGATCATGCCCTCCCAGTCGATGTTTCTTCTCAACTTCTGAAGCTTGGATTTAGAATTAGTCCTCAGATAGGGAGCAATTTCGCCAAGTTGATGGAATTGCCAATCATTCGATCTGGTTAAGTTCCAATCTTTTAGCTTTCCCAACCACTCAGATCGAAAATTATAAGGAAAAAGAATGTGTTAAACCAAAGAGTCGCATTTATTGGCGGCGGTCACATCACTGAAATTATCATCAAGGCATTGGCCACAAATACGGTCATAGCTGCTGATCAGATAGTAGTTAGCGATCCTAATACCGACCGCCTGGATCACCTTCGCAATACTTATGGCGTTGCCACTCTTTCCAGCAATCAAGCTGCTGTGTCCGCCGCAAACTACGTGTTTGTGAATGTGCTTCCACAGGTCGTTGGTGCGGTAATCGAGGAACTGTGCCGAACACCATTTCCATCGAATAAGGTTATTATCAGCTTAGCTGCTGGAATACCGATAGATAGATATAAATGCCTTGGAGAAGAGGTCCCGGTAATAAGAGCGTTACCTAATCCGCCCAGTCAAATCGGAATGGGCATCATAGCGATTGCATTTAATTCATGGGTTACAAAGAAACAAATCGAGGAAGTGTCCATTTTGTTTTCTGCTTTAGGAGAGCACGTTGTTTTGAATGAATCCCAGATAAACGCTGTTACCGCCTTGAGTACGCCGGCCATTGTATACCTGTTTTTTCAAGCGCTGGTTGATGCTGGGGTTCGAGCCGGGCTCGATTCTCGAACGTCAACTAAAATCGTATCACAAACAATTATTGGAGCGATGGAGGTTTGGAGACGCAGGCAACTGTCGCCCCAAGAACTCTTGAGCGAAGCTAGTACCCCGGGAGGCATATCAGTTGAATGTCTGTTCACTTTGGAAAAACATGCTTTTCGAGCGGCTCTAAGCGAAGCTATTCACAATGGGGCATCCAAGGCCTCCGGTTTTGCACTTAACAAGGATGTCTGAGTGTTCACATAGGATTCTTTTTGAAGTAACGTCAACTCCGCAGAGGAAAGGGTCGCTATGAAAATCAAGAATGGAGCTGAATATATTCGCAGCCTCAAAAAATTGCATCCAATCATCTACTATCGGGGTGAAAAAATTGTTGATGTCACCAAGCATCCTGGTACAGAACCACACGTGCGAGCTGCGGCAATGACCTATGCGCTGTCAAACAAGAATCAATATAAAAATATAGCCACAGCGACATCCCATTTAACCGGTCGAGCCATCAGCCGATTCACCCATATTCACCAGAATGTTGAGGACCTGATAAAAAAGATCAAACTTCTTCGAGTGCTTGGACAGAAAACCGGGACGTGCTTCCAGCGCTGCGTAGGCTTCGATGGAATCAATGCTGTCTATTCTGTGACATATGAGATCGATCAAAAATTCGGCACCGATTACTTTGAACGATTCAAAAAGTGGCTGATCCGTATACAGGATGAGAATCTCATGGTGGTGGGCGCCATGACCGATCCCAAGGGCGATCGGTCTAAAAGCCCGGCGGACCAGCCCGATCCGGACCAATACGTCCACGTGGTCGAAAGGCGGGACGGCGGTGTCGTGATTCGTGGCGCAAAGCTTCACATGACCGGAGCCGTCAATTCTCATGAAATCCTGGTAATGCCCACCACCGCGATGGATCAGCGGTCGAAAGACTATGCGGTGGTGTGCGCAGTGCCTATCGATGCTCCCGGCGTCACCATGATCTTTGGTCGCCAGGCAGGTGACGACCGGCGCGACAAGCGTGAGCGGATCGACGTCGGCAAACCCACCTTTGGGGCGGTCGGCGGTGAGGCGATGATTGTGTTTGAGGACGTCTTCATCCCCAGAGAAAATGTCTTTATGGATGGGGAGACGGAGTTTACCAATATACTTGTTTATCGTTTCGCCGCCCATCACCGAGCTAATTACGGAGCATGCAAAACGGGCCTAATGGACGTTTTAACCGGCGCTGTAAGTTATCTTGCGCAGATTCAGGGTACCGACAAGGGTTCACATATCCGCGACAAAATCACTGAGATGATTCATTTGAGCGAAACGTTGTACAGTTCTTCGATCGCCTGTTCAGCAGAAGGGCAGCCGACTCCTTCCGGAGCCTATATGGTCAACACTATGTTAGCCAATGTCTGCAAACAAAATGTCACTCGCTTCCACTTCGAAGTGGCACGGTTAGCGCTGGACATGGCGGGGGGCTTCATTGCCACTTTGCCCAGCCAACACGATTTGGAAAGTGAAGACGTCGGACACTTGGTCAAAAAATATTTTTCCGGTGTTCCCGGTATCCCGGTTGAACACAGAATAAAAATTGGTCGCTTAATCGAGGCCATGACCAGCGGGACCGCGCTTGTTGAATCCATGCATGGGGCCGGGTCTCCGCAGGCTCAGCGCATTATGATCTTTAGAGAAGGTGATTTGGACAAGAAAATCAGGTTGGCCAAGCGGCTTGTGGGGATTCCCGCTTCAAAGAACAAAAAGATCGGGGCGGCCTAAATAGTGCGCGACCTGGTGGTTATTCCCAACCGGCTTGTTTTTTGAGGGAGCGTAGAGTCAGGACGAGGCTGGCCTTGAGGGTGTCGTTCACTCCCAGGCCGGTGGTGGCGCTGGCCCCGAAAAAAGGGGCTTTGAGCTGGCGGTTGTAGAATTTGTTCATTTCCTCGACCGACATCAGGGGGATGCCCGCGTCGGCAAGGTCGCGTTTGTTATACTGCATCACGACCGGAAAATGAAAGATGTTGATGCCGTAGTCTTTCAGGTTCTGGGCCAAGTCCTTCAGGGCCTCGATGTTCTGCTCGTGCCGCACGCGCATCGAGTCCGCCACGAACACCACGGCATCCGCACCCTTGAGCACCAGCTTGCGCGTCGATGAATACTTAACCTGGCCGGGCACGGTGTAGAGCTGAACGCGCACCTCGCAGCCCTTGATCTTGCCCAGCCCCATGGGCACGAAGTCAAAGAACAGCGTCAGGTCCCCCTTGGTCTTGATCGAAACCATGTCGTCGATCATGTAGCGACGGCTGTTCAGGAATATATACTGGAGATTCGTGGTCTTGCCGCAGCGGCCGGGGCCGTAGTAGACGACCTTGCATTCCACCTCGTGTTTTTTCAGATTAATCGTCGCCATTTTCCGCCGATACTCGAAGACTCAGACCCGAGCCCGTCGTACGCATGAACGACATTGTTCAGCGCGACCCCTGGTTTTGCGAACCGACCCAAACCGCATCCTCTTTTAATCATTATAAAAAACGGCTGGCCAAGAGTCAAGCCGAGGCAACCACGTTTTTCCCCTACGTTAACACATCATCGGCCGGAAAGGGAAGAGATTTAAGACAATTTTGCGTTTCATGGACGGGGCCGAGGGTCCACGGGGTCACGTGGTGCATGAAACAGCCCGGGCCGGTGACATTTTCACTGGCCCGGGCTGTTTCATGGTCCCCTATATTTTTTTCACCCAAACCATCGGCTGAGGCCGATGGCGTGGGTCTATTTCTGGTACTCGGTGCTGTGGCACACGGCAGCGCCGGTGTCGACGGCCTCCGTGTCGGCGATTTCGAGGGACTTGTCCAGGACCGCCAGGGCCTCGTCCACCTGCGCCTCGGTGATGATGAGCGGCGGTGCGATCACCAGGGTGTCATACCACGGGCTGATGTAAACCCCCCGCTGCATGGCGTCGCCGGCGACGCGGCCGGTCATCAGCGCTTTGGTGCTGAATTTGTCGGCCTTGACGTCGAACGGCTCCCGGGTCTTTCGGTTTTTGACCAGCTCCAATGCCCAGAAGTGGCCGATGCCCCGGACATCGCCGACGCAGATGTGCTTTTCCGCCAGCGCGTAAAGCCTTTGCTTCAGGTGCGCAGAGACGCGCTGCGGCAGCCCGGAGGCCATCACTTTCTTCAACTCGCTGATGGCGGCCGGGATGGCGGCGGCCGAGAGCGGGTGGAAGGCGTAGGTGTGGCCGTGGCAGAAGACCTCGTCTTCGAAGAACTGGGCGACCTTTTCCGAGGTCGCGGTGATGGCCACCGGCGTGTAGGCGGCGCTGGCGCCCTTGGCCGTGGTGATGAAGTCCGGGGTCACCCCCCAGTGTTCCATGGCAAACGCCGTCCCGGTGCGGAACCACCCGGACATGACCTCGTCGGCGATGAGCATCACCTTGTGCTCGTCGCAGATCCTGCGCAGCATGGGATAATACTCCGGCGGCGGGATCAGCCGGCCGTTGGTGCCCACGATCGGCTCCACGATGATGGCGGCGACGTTGCCCTCCTCGCGGATCATGTAGTCCAGGTACTTGGCACACTGCACCCCGCACTGGGGATAGGCGAGCTCGAAGGGGCAGCGGTAGCAGTGGCTGTCGGGCGCAAAGCGCACGCCCTGGATGGTGAAGCGGGCCTGCTCGGCGTACCAGCGCCGGGGGTCGCCGGTGAGCGAGATGCTGGCGGCAGTGGAGCCGTGGTAGGACTTGTAGCGGGAGATCACCTTGTAGGCCGGTGCGCACGCCTGGCGCACCATTTTGACCGCCGCCTCGTTGGCCTCGGTGCCGCTCGTCGAAAAAAAGAATTTATCGAGCCCCTTCGGCATGACCGTACGCAGCGCTTCCACGGCCGCCATGGTGGCCTCGTTGGCAAAACTCGGCACGATGTAGGGCAGTTTCTCAGCCTGCTTGACGATGGCCTCGATCACCGCCTTGTTCTTGTGGCCGAGGTTAGAGCACATGAGCTGGGAGGAGAAGTCGATGTAGGCCTTGCCCGTGCTGTCGTAAAAATAGATCCCCTCGGCGTCGTTGACGAGCAGCGGGGCCTTCCACCCCTTCTGTCGGCTCCACGTGTGGAAGCTGTGGGCGGCATATTCCTGGACCCGTTTGGCTGTATCCGTCATGGCAGCTAAACTCCTTGTAATTATTTTTTGCCTTCCGGCATTTCAATCATTCCGTCCCAGGTGTCGACTTTACACTCTGCTCCTTCTTGGCCGAACCAGTGGCTGGTTACCGATTTCAATTCAGTGTAGAAGCGGATACCGTCGGGGCCCATGATGTGCAGGTCTCCGAAGAAAGAATTCTTATGGCCTGTAAATCCGAAAATGCCGACCGGAACCGGGATTCCCACATTAATTCCAACCATTCCGGCGTGCGTGCGTTTTGCAAATTCACGGGCAAAGTGACCGTTTTCAGTATAGATCGCAGAACCGTTGGCGAACTCACTGTTATTCATCAGTGCAAGGCCTTCCTCAAAGCTATCCACCCGTTTGATACAGGTGACCGGTCCGAAGACTTCTTGCCAGCCAATTGACATTTTGGGTGTGACCCTGTCAAAAAGTGTGGGCCCCAGATAGAACCCTTTTTCAAATCCTGGAACGGTAACGTTGCGGCCGTCGAGAACGAGTTCTGCGCCCTCTTCGATCCCCTTTTGGATCCAGCCTTTTATAAACTGACGATGCCCATCATTAACCACCGGTCCAAGTTCTGTTGTTTTGTCGTAGGCAGGGCCAATCTTAAGCTGGGAAAGCCGCTTTGAAAGTTTGGCGACCAGTTGATCGGCTATGGCGTTTTCAGCTACGAGGACCGGCAGAGCCATGCAGCGTTCACCGGCACATCCGCAGGTGGCATTGGAGATTCCGGCAACGGTCATATCCAGATTACAGTCACGCAGTACGAGAGCATGGTTTTTGGCCTCGCAAAGCGCTTGGACCCTTTTGCCGTTGGCGGCCGCGGTTGCATAGATGTGTCGGCCCACGGAGGTTGACCCCACGAAGGAGATACCCTTTACATCGGGGTGTTTTAAGAGAATCTCGGCTTCATTTCTTCCGCAGGTGACGAGGTTGATGACTCCCTTGGGCAATCCGGCTTCGGTCCACAGATCGAGTATCCGCATTGAGCTTCGGGGTACGAAACTCGCCGATTTCAGAACAAACGTGTTGCCGGTTGCCACAGCCAGCGGTGACATCCATCCATGGGGAATCATTGCAGGAAAATTCCAAGGAGCAATCCCAGCAAATACACCGACCGGTTCCATGTACTGCACGGTATCGTAACCGCCGGTAATATTCATAACCGAATGCCCCTTCATCAGATGCGGAACGCCGCTGGCAAACTCGACCACCTCGTTCATCTTGGCGATGCAGCCGGCAGCCTCACCCCAGCATTTTCCCTGCTCTTCACAAACCAAGTGAGTCAACTCGTCAAAATGCTTGTCGACCAGTGCCTTCATTCTGAAAAGGACCTGCGCACGTTTGGTTACCGGAGTGTCCGCCCATGCCGGGAAAGCTTTACTGGCTGCCTGAACCGCTGAGTCAACTTCTGCCTGTGTGCATTGGGGCGCCAGCGCAACCACTTCACCCGTAGAAGGGTTGAAACATTCCATGTATTTATTTGTTTTTGATTCCAGCCATTGACCATCAACGAAATACTTTAGTTTTTTAGGCGCTGCAGACATTTTTCCTCCTGTATCAAGTTTTTTTAGTAAACAAATTACAATTCGAACAATCAGTTTCCACCTATCCCAGTACCATGCAAAATTTAATCGAGAGAGGTGTGATTTGTCAAGAAAAAAATTACAATTACCACGAAATCAAAAATGGGTTTGACAAAAAACTGCGAATTAAGATAATAATAAGCTAAAAATGTTTTGGAAATCGAGTTTGAACGCTTGTCCATCGTCCTATGCCGGCGGGTTCGAACAGGTTCTCGATGGTCAGACCCGGGGATCCACTGCGGCTCAAATCAGAGGGGGGATAATGAAAAAAAACAATAGGCAGATTCGAAAGAAGGGCATCGACCAAATCGACTGCCGCATGATCGAATTGCTCCAGAAAGACGGGCGTCTTTCTAACACTGAAATTGCCAAGAAGCTCGGCTTCTCCGAGGCGACCGTGCGCACCCGCCTGCAACGGCTGATCCAGGAAGAATACATCCAGATCGTGGCCGTCAGCAACCCCCTCAAGCTCGGGTTCGAGGCGGTCGGCACCATCCGGATTCACGTCGATATCAATAAGATGGACAAGATCATCCGTGAGCTAAAAGGGATCAGAGCCCTTTGGCACATTGTGCAGTCCACCGGCGGCACCGGCATCGACACGGAGTTCGTTCTCAAGGACCTGAACGAACTCAACAAGCTGATCTTCGAGAAGATCAACCGCATCGACGGGGTGCTGCGGACTGAGACCTCCCTTTTTCTCAACTACGTCAAGCGCCAGTACGACTGGGGCACGGCGTTGGAGTGAACGGAGCGCGAAGCGCGAAGCTGAAAGCTCGAAGGGAAAGAAAAAAGCGGCTACTTGCCAATTGTGAACGACGCCTAACGCTTCAAGCAGATGTGAAAAGGCTTGGGTCTGCGGCAGGCGATCGCCGAGGCGGATTCCTTCAACCGGCGATCCTTAATTTTCAGGCAAGTTGTTTGCTTGTGATTACCTGACGAACACCATCAAAAATCCAAGGATTCCCAAAGATCCTATTATCTGAACCGAACCATCAGGGGAACGTCAAAAAACTTATGCCCGCCATGATTCGTGGCGATGCGTGTACCAAGAACAGGTATCCCGGTTTCTATGAAATCACTGTCTTGAATCAGCAGAATATTCAGCTAAACCATACGATAGAATTCAGGCCTGCGCATTTGCCAATAAGGCCTCATTTTCCGGACCTCTTCAATTGAGGAAAAATCGATATCCGCATATAAAATTTGAGCAGAGTCATCTGCTTTTCTTATGACATTGCCGGCGGGATCCACTACTATCGATTCACCAGCGAATTGCATTTCATCTTCTACACCCACCCGATTACACATCGCAATAAACACTATGTTTTGCATCGCGGCTATTTTAATCTCCCATTCAAACACCTCAAGCATTTCAGCCTTAGTATTTGCAGTTGGGATAATGATTATCTGTGCTCCCTGAAGAACACATGTTCGAAAACTTTCAGGGAAACGCCTATCCATACATATTACGACGCCGATTTTCCCAATAGCAGTGTTATAAACATGAAATCCAGAGTCAGAAGGAGTATAATAATCTTGTTCGTAGAAATATGGTTGCTGGGGTATGTGTACCATTTTGGAAATTCCCAGGATCGTCCCATCCGCATCGATTACCGGAGAGGCATCATATAGATTTTCATTTTCTTTTAAGTAAATATTGGGAATCGCAACCACCCTTAATTCTTTGCATTTTTGTTGAAGCCTCTTAACTATCTGGTGGTTAATACCAACCGCATACATTGATGCGTCAGTTTTCGGAAATTGCGGGAAAAACGGCGTCAATTGTATCTCAGGGTAACAAATCAACCTGGCACCTTTTTCTGCTGCTTGACCTAAAAAATGTAAAGTGTTCTCAATATTTTGTGCCATGTTCTTTTCGACCCTTAGTTGAATAAGTGCTATTTTCATATTCGTGATGTCCTGAACGGCCGATTGGGGGGTTGTAAGAATCTTTGCGCAAATAGAAATCATGGGTTCCGGACAATCCCTGTGGAATTGGCCGGAACCATTTTCAGAACCTTTTGGACAAAGGTTATTTATACTGCGATGGTTTCGGCGAAAGTCCCAACATCTTTCGGGCTTGCGCCGGGGTAGCGATATCCCGGTTCAATTCATTTGCAATGCGCACCGTTCTTTCAACCACCTGCGCGTTACTTTTTAGTTTCTCACCTCGCCGGAAATAAATATTGTCCTCCATGCCAACACGCGCGTTACCGCCTAAGATTATAGCCAACGTCGTCATCGGGAGTTGAAAATGACCGATTCCGGAGCACAACCAAAGTGAATCTTTCGGCAATTCACGCAGAAGGTTCACGACGTTTTCCACTGTCGGGAAACTGGAGGTCTGATAGCCCATCACGGTCTGAATCCAATAAGGTTTCTCGATCAACCCCTGCTCAATCAGGTCGCGGATGACCCAGGCCCCTCCGGGATGGTATGTCTCAAGCTCGGGCTTGATTCCACGTTTTTTCATTTCGGATGCAAACTGGCTGACCTGTCGATAGGAAAATGGAATACATTCATCATACTCAATAGAAGGATGGGGGTCTGGCAGGGGGGCCTTGCGTTCTTTCATTTTAAATTTGCTCATGTCCGGAACCAAATTCAGAGAGGCCACTTCCGGCCGGGCATCCAAACACGACAATCTTTCCTCCATGCTCGTATCGAGCCCACCGCCGGTCGTGTTGTTGATGATGATATCCGGGCACCTCTCCCTGACCTTCTTATTCACATCAAGCCAAATTTTCGTTCTTGTTGCGCAACTCGATAATTTCTGGGGATCTCGGGCATGAATGTGGACCATGGAGGCGCCGGCGCGGTATGCTTCATAGATGGAATCGGCCAGCTCGTCGGCCGTCTCTGGTAGATTTTCGTTGTACTCCTTGCCTTGAACGCCCCCGTTGCTGGCTAGACAAATGATCAAAGGCGGCATGCCATTGATCACCTTATCCATGAACGCATAAGAGTCTGCATAATTCCAAAGGTCATCCTGTTTTTTTCTGTTCATGTGTCCTCCCCCATATTTCCGTTAGCGATCCATGCTTTCGGATCCAGTTTTGAGTTCGGCCAATGGCCCAGCCTGTGTTCAATATGCAAAGACTTTTCAGCGCGCCTTCCGCATCCCATCGAGTTTTTGAGAAATATCTTCGCGGTGTACACCCTGCTTGTGCAGCCATCCAGGCTCCTTGTAAGGCGGGTTCGGATAGGCATAAAATCCCTGGCCCGTTTTTACACCCAACTTTCCTTCCTCCACCAGCCGTTCAAGAAACGCCGGCGGCTTGTCGCGCTCATCTCCGCTGTCCAAATAATACTGCCGTTCGATATCGCGGATAACGTCGAGTCCAATGATGTCCATGAGTCCAAACGGTCCCCACTCAGTCCCGAACTCCATGATCCACGCCCGGTCGAGATCCTGAAAATCCGAATACCCGCCGCCGACCAGATGAAGCGTTTCTCTTTTGATCGCACGCCAAACCCGGTTAAATGAAAACCCCATGATTTCCCGGTACGTGATAATGGGGACCATGTTCAAGGCCCTGACAAAACTTTCTCCAGCAATCAAAGCCTCATCGCTCGTTTGGGCACCGCGCATCAGTTCGACCAGCTTGTCGTTCGGTTCCTGGGGGTGTGAAAAGTTGATGTTGAAGAACCGCTCCGGCCGACTCAACGATCCTGCCAAGCGGGAGCAAGGCAGCGACGAGGAGTTCGTGCAAATGAAGGCTTTAGCGGACAAATGAGGATCGATGTCTTTCAATGTTTGGCGCTTGATGTCTAAGTTCTCCGGGACGGTTTCAATCACAAAGTCGGCTCCGCTGAGGGCATCGCGCAATGCCGTGCAAGATGTTATTTTTTCCTTGGCCTCTTTGGCTTGTGCTTCCGACAATTGATGCTGATCGATTCGATGGGCTATCCATTCATGAATTATCTGAACGGCTTTAAGGAGTGCTCCCGAGTTGTTATCGTAAAGGCGAACCTGAAACCCGGAAACAATGCAGCGGTATCCGATTCGTGTACCCATAGTGCCTGCCCCGACAACTGCCACGCAGGAAAGATTGGTGGGGACCATAGTCAACCTCCTCAGATTTGAGACCCGTTGGTATCAAGCCTCCCAATGGTGCGAACATCTAAGACTTTAAGCCCTTTTTCGAATATTCGAACTGGATTGAGGTCCAGTTCGTGGATCCATGGATTCTCCGTGATGAGTCGGGCAGTGGCCATGACGAGGTCGATCAGTCGATCGAGATCACACGGAGGCTTGCCCCGAAAACCGGTCAGTACTTTGAACCCTTGGATTTCCCGGACGAGTTCTTCCGCGTCTATGCGTTCGAGAGGCAAGATGCGAAAACTCACATCGTTGAGTATTTCGGTGTAAACCCCACCCATTCCAAACATGATCAGCGGTCCCAAAACCGGATCTTCCTGGCCGCCGACGATCACCTCTATACCCTCATCCTCCTGGTGACAGACGAGCACTCCATCGATGGTGGCTTCAGCCACGACCTTGCTGACGCGAGCAATAATCTCTTCATATGCCTTGCCGAGCTTTTCAGGCGTCGTAATGTTCAGCGCAACACCGCCGACATCGCTTTTATGGGGGACCTGCCGTGAAACGATTTTAAGGACCACTGGATAACCGATGCCGTCGGCGATCTTCAAGGCATCATGTACTGAGCTGGCCAATCCGTGCTCGGGATATGGAATATTGTACTTTTCCAGGTAGCTGACGGCTTCCGACTCCAGGACAAAACCTGCATTCATGGATGACCTCTATGCCGAATCCTCAGTTGATCCTGGTACAACAGTATTTTGCTCTCCGTTCTTAGGGCAAGCAAACGAGCGACCTTGTTTCGTGGCTGCGGTAGGCCGCCAGAATGACCTGCAGGGCACGAAGACCGTCCCGGCCGCTTACAGGCGGTTCCGCCCCTGCAATAATGCTACGGGCAAAGGAATCCATCTGCAGGCCAAAATGCCCCGGGTTGGGACGCCCATGTAGCGGTATATCCCTGATCCCAGCTGAGTCGCAAAAATACAGTTTGTTGGCATAGTGATAGATGCGCAGAGCTCCCTTCTCGCCGTAGACGTGGATGCACCCTGGCTGGGGATCCCATTGTCCGCCGCGAAGCAGATTACCGCACACATCCCAGCTGGCGCCTTGGCTGAAAATGCCTTCATACGGCGTACTGGTCGGAAACGTCGCATCGTTATAAACCAGCATACCGATAGCGTCGTTTCCAAACACCATGGTGAGATATTCGTTGGCCGGCTTCTGGCCCGAATAATTTCCCCGCCCGAAGACGGCCTCCACCCGATGGCCGACAAACCAGGGGAAAATGTCCGCGAGGTGGATTCCGTGGTCGATGAGGCCCATCCCGCTTCCACCGGG
>Ga0315286_10003799_pt1 | contig 14381 bp, 10 predicted proteins | sample YL17G10_0_MG_FD_205038 | JGI IMG/M metagenome (GOLD analysis project Ga0315286, IMG submission 205038) | Sediment microbial communities from Yellowstone Lake, YNP, Wyoming, USA - YL17G10_0 | ecosystem: Environmental > Aquatic > Freshwater > Lake > Sediment | place: USA: Wyoming | collected...
GTTTGGCGTCACCAACCTGGGCGGCGTCGCCTCCGGCCCCATCAGTGTGCTGACTCCCCCGTTGTGCCCTGGCTCCATGTGGCCGCGGGCCAGGGCCTGGCACTGGCGCCCGGCGAAGGCGGAGTCGTTTCCTTGCTGCTCACGCCGCCCGCCGACCTGCCGCTGGCCGAGCACACCGGCACCCTGGCGATGTCCGCCACGAATGCGGTGGTGAACGTGCCGTTCCGGTTCCGGGCGTTGTCCGACTCCACCGGCGCCCTGCGGGTGAACGTCGTGGACGAGTTCACGTACTACGCCGAGGGCTCGCCGCCGGTGACCAACGCCACGGTGCGTCTCAGCGACACGGTGTCCGGTGCGCTGGTGGCGCAGACGAACGTCGACGCTCTGGGCGAGGTGCTCCTGCCGGCGTTGGCCGAGGCGTTTTACACCATCCGGGTCGAGGCGCCGGACCACTTCGAGTTCGGCACGACATTACTGGTGGAGGCGGGCACGACGAACGAGATGGAGGCGTTCATTGGCCGCCAGGCCGTGCGCTATCTGTGGGTGGTCGAGCCGACGGAGATCGAGGAGGTGACGCGGATCACGCTGGAAACCACCTTTGAGACAGCGGTGCCGATGCCGGTGGTGGTGCTGGACCCGTCGCTGATTGACCTGGCGGATTTCGTTGCGTCGCCGGGCCTCACGGAAATGCAGGTGGACCTGAAGATTTCGAACCACGGCCTCATCGCGGCGCAGAAAGGCCGGCTCGATTTCGAGTCGCATCCGGACTTCACCTTCACGCCGCTGATCCACGACGTGGGCACGCTGCCGGCGCAGAGCTCGCTCACCGTGCCGCTGGTCATCCGCAAGACTCTGGCTGCCGCGCCGCTAGACCTGGCCGCCAAGGCGGGGGGCGGCGGAGGATCCTGCCAGATCAAGGGCACCTTCACATGGTCCGTGCCTTGCGGCGGACGGGATGTCGCCATCAGCCTTTCGCTGCCGCTGATCAACCTCATTGACCGGGCCAACCTCACCTTCGGTTGCGGTGGCTCGCCGCCAGGTAACGGCGGCAGTTGTTTTTGCGGTGGCTTGGTCCTCCCGGGTGGGGGAATTGGCAACGTGGGTTACTCCGTGCCGATCCCCACCAGCACCCGGCCGCCCTCCTGCGATCCCTGCACACTCAAACGGACGCAGGCGATCTTCATTGATTGTCCGCTGGCGTTCGTGCCGCTGCCCGACTTGGCTGGCTGCGTGGCGGACGGAGTGAGTTGCTATGACGCGATCACAAACGCCATGGCGGCGGGAGGCTCGGCGGGCGCCATCGTCGGCGCCGCATACAATTGCGCCAAGACGGGGCTCTCCTGCATCGAGAGCGGCGCCTCGGAACTCCTTGGTCCCCTCATCGCTCCGATCGATTGTCTGGCCGGGATCGTCAACGCCTGTGAGGACCTCAATGGTGGAGGCGGGGGCGGAGCCACCGGGCCGCAGGCAAAAACCTTCTCGACCCGGTCGCTCCTGGCCAAGGCTGGGGGAGGAGATCTGGAGCTTCAACCCCTGCTGCGACAGATCGAGCGATTTCGGGCGTTCGTTGCCCCCGTCACCAACCTCCTCGGCGACCGCATCTGGCTGACGCCCGGGGATCCCGTCCACCGCGGGAATTGGTTCACCGCCTTCTTCAGCGCCATCGAAACCAACTCCGACGACGCCCAACGCGTCAGCGCTGGCGAGCGCGCCAGCCTCCTGGCCCTGCCCTTGCCAGGCACCGTGGCGCCGTTCCATGCGGGGCTGTTCCTCGACCGCTGGAACCGCACGATGGATTACTACGAGGCCGGCATCTTCTTCGTGAGCCATGTGCCGGCCGGCCAGAGCACGGACTTCCTGGCCGTGGACGTGCTGGCGGCGCTCAACCACGGCGCGGCGGTGGCCGACGCCACTGCCAAGGCAGAGGGATTCGCCGATCCGCTCGAAGCGGTCGTCCGCACGCGGGACGAGCTCGTCTTCATCCTCCAGCAAGACCGCGGCGGCGTGTGCGCCCGGGTCAAACTCGCGCTCGACCAGGACGCCGTCCTGTCGCGCGATGCGTTCAAGGCCACGCTCGAAATCGAGAACAACACCGTCAATCCGCTTGAGGAGATCTTCGTCGAGGTGAACGTCCGCAACGAGGCCGGGGCGGACGCCACCGAGCTTTTTGAACTCCGGCCACCCGCGCTGGAGGGTTTGAGCGCGGTCAACGGCGCCGGGGTTCTTCCGCCGAGCACCACTGGCAGGGCGAAATGGATTCTGGTGCCCGGCGCCGAGGCTGCCCCCGTCGTGCCGGTCCGCCATTTCGTCAGCGGCGTCCTGCGCTACCGACAGGACGGCGTGCTCATCACGATTCCGCTGGCGGCGGTGGGCATTGACGTGCTGCCCACGCCCAAGTTGGCGGTGGATTACTTCCACGAGCGCGACGTGTTCAGCGACGATCCGTTTACGCCGGAAGTCGAGCCGGCCATTCCGTTCTCCCTGGGAGTGATGGTGCGCAACGAGGGCGCCGGAGTGGCAAAGAACTTCCGCCTCATCTCCGCTCAACCGCGCATCGTGGAAAACGACAAAGGCCTGCTGGTGAACTTCGAAATCATCGCCACCGAAGTGGCCGGCGTCGGCCTCTCGCCCAGCCTGACGGCGACCTTCGGCGACGTGGATCCGGGCCAGATCGTGCTGGGGCGCTGGCTCTTCAAATCGTCCTTGCAGGGCTTGTTCACCACCTATGACGCCAAGTTCGAGCATGTCAGCGGGTTGGGCGACACCCGGTTCGCGCTCATCGACAGCGTCAACATTCACGAAACCCTCCATGTCGTGCAGGCGGACCGCAGCTTCGAGGATGGCCGGCCAGATTTCCTCGTCAACGACGTGCCTGACCTGCTCGACCGGCCGGACACGCTTCACCTGAGTTCCGGAGTGAGCCTCCCCGTGACCGTGGTCACCAGCGCCACGGTGGACGCGCCCGCTTCCCCCAACCATCTCACCGTGCAATTGACGACCACGCTGCCGTCCGGCTGGGCCTACCTGCGCGTCTCCGACCCGGCCGGCCCCGAATTCCGCCTTCGTCAAGTGCGCCGCTCGGACAACTCGCTCGTGGCCGCGAACACCAACGTCTGGCGCACCGACCGGACCTTCATCGGCTTTGGGCAGCGTCCGATCAACGAGAACATCCTGCATCTGGTGGACTTCAACAGCGATGGCCATTACACGCTCGTTTACGAATCCGCCGGCCCTGCGCCCGACACCAGTGCGCCCGTCAGCAGCGTGACCGCGCTGTCCCCCGCCAGCCCGGCCACTTTCCAAGTCTCGTGGAGCGGCAGCGACAATCCCGGCGGTAGCGGGCTGGCTTACTTCGATCTGTTTGTGTCCGTGGACGGCGGGCCGTTTACCAACTGGATGCCGCGCACCACAGCCGCCGGCGCCGTCTTCCCCGGCGAGCCGAACCGCACCTACGCGTTCTTCACCCGCGCCACGGACGCAAACGGCAACCTGGAACCCGCACCTGCCGTGCCCGATGCGCAAACGGCGACAACCTTGACGAATCATCCGCCGCTGCTCCATCTGCCGCCCGAAGTGGCGATGGATGAAGGCGAGACTCTCAACCTGACGGCGACCGCCTCCGATCCCGACACGCCGCCGCAGGTGCTCACGTTTGCGCTCCTGCCCGGCGCGCCCGCCGGAGCCACGCTAAATGCCTCGTCCGGCCGCCTCACGTTTCCCACCGGCGAAAGCACAGGCCCAGCCACCAACGTCATCACGGTGCGCGTGGCCGACAACGGATTCCCCAGCCTCAGCGCCACTGCCAGCATGACCTTGGTGGTGCGCGAGGTGAACCGCGCGCCCACCCTGGCGCCGCTGGCCGACCGCGTCATCTCCGAAGGCCAAACACTCATCATTCCGCTGGTGGCCGGCGACAGCGACGTTCCCGCTAACGCACTGGCGTTCAGCTTCGGTCCGCCCAGCGTCTGGGGAGCGGAGCTTGACCAGGCCAACCGCGTCTTCCGCTGGACGCCCAGCGGCACCCAGGGTCCCAGTACCAACCGCGTCAACATCGTGGTCACCGACAGTGGCGCTCCGCCCCTCAGCACCACGCAGTCGTTCAGCGTCGTCGTGCGCGACACGCGGGCGGACTTTGCCCTCACCATCGGCTCGACCAACCTGTTCGCCGGCGAGTCCGGCGCGGTACCGGTGACGCTGTCCGCGGGCATGGAGTTGAATGAGCTGACCTTCCAGTTGGCGACGGCAGGCGCCGGCCTGGAAAGCCTGGCCCTGGTCTCGTTGGCTCCCGAGATCACCCTGGCTTCGCTCGAGTCGCTCACGGCCGAGCAGTCGCTGGTGCGCTTCCTCATTTCCGGCCTGCTCACCGCCGAGAATCATCCGCTGGCCGCGTTGAGCTTCGAGGCGGCGACCAACGCCCCGTCGGGCATCATCAAACTCGAACCGCGACAGGGGTTGGCCATTGACTCCCTCGGCAACCCGCTGACGCGGCCCTCGCTCGGCTCCGGCCGGGTGATTGTCGTGAACCACGAGCCGGTGCTGTTGGGCCGCGCCTCGCCCACGCCACAGCTTGAGCTGTTCGGTCGGCTCGGCTTGACCTACCGTCTGGAGGCCAACTCCGATCTCTGCAATCCGGCCGGTTGGCAGCCCGTGCAGAGCCTGGTGTTGACCAATCGATCGAGCCGGTTCGCTATCGAGCTGAGCGCGCCCACCTTGTTCTTCCGGGCGGTGGAGGTTCCGTCGCCATGACGTGCCGTGCCGTTCCAAAACTCGCGTTGAAAACAACGTGCTGCTGCGCCAAAGGGCTGGGGGGGGGGCGCATGGGCCTCGACCTGATGCCCTTCCAGGAAGAAGACCATCCTCAGCCTGCACCTCAGCCTCGCCGCTTCTGCGGCCATCGCCCAATCGTCGGGGTTGAACTCGACATGGCCAAGGAGAACAAGACCGTCACCCCATGAAACAGCCACCCCCTACGGTGCGACCCGCGACCCTCTGCATCCACGCCGGCAAGTATCTCGACGAACGCACCGGCGGGGCGTGCAGTCCGATCTTCCCGTCCACGGCCTACGCCTTCCCCAACGCGGCCAACGAGAACTTCTACCCGCGCTACTTCAACACGCCCAACCAGCGCGTCATCGCGCAGAAGATCGCCGCCCTGGAGAAAGGCGAAGCCGCGCTGGTCTTCGGCTCCGGCATGGCCGCAATCGCCACCGTGTTGTTTGCCCACTTGAAACCGGGCGATCACGCGGTTTTCCAGACGGACCTCTACGGCGGCACTTTCCTGTTCGTACAAGAACTGACGCGGTTCGGCGTCGCCGTCTCCTTCGCGCGCACGGCCGAAGAGTTTGCCGCCAGCCTGCGGCCGGAAACCAGGGTGCTCTATGTCGAGTCCCCGTCCAACCCGCTCCTGCGTGTCGTGGACCTCGCCGCGGTCGGCCGGCTCGGACGCGATCACGGCGTGCTCACAGTCGCCGACAACACCTTCGCCACGCCCATCAGCCAGAACCCGCTCGAACTGGGGATCGACGTCGTTCTCCACAGCGGCACCAAGTACCTCAACGGCCACAGCGACCTGAACGCGGGCGTGGTGGTTTCCTCGGCCGAGGTCGTTCAGCGCACCGCCGAATACGCCGTGAATCACGGCGGCATGTTGGACGCGCACACCTGCTTCCTGCTGGAGCGTGGGATGAAGACCCTCGCGCTGCGGGTCAAGCAGCACAACGAAAACGCCGCCCGTCTGGCCGAGTTCCTCCTCGAGCATCCCGCGGTGGCCGCGGTCAACTACCCGGGACTGCCGTGCCATCCCGACCACGGCCTTGCCGTCCGCCAGATGCGCGGTTTCGGCGGGATGCTGTCCTTTGAATTGCGCGATGCCACGCAGGTGGATTCGGTGCTCGCCGCCTTCCGACTGGTCCTGCCGGCGCTGAGCTTGGGCGGCGTGGAGAGTCTCGTCTGTGTCCCCAGCCGCACTTCCCATCGCAAGCTGAGCCGCGAGGAACGCCAGCGCGCCGGCATCAGCGACGGATTGGTGCGCGTGTCGGTGGGCGTCGAGGACATCGAGGATCTGCTGGAGGATTTTCTCCGCGCGCTGGAGGTCGCCGGCTGTTGCTGACCTGTTTGATGCCGCCGCGCGCGTTGGCGCGGGCCGACCAGGATACTCTTCCAACCCAGCGCCAAACCCAGCGCACCATGTCCGAGAACACCGTCTGCGCCATCAAACCTGTCGCTTGCGAACCGCCGGGATTGATTGCCAAGCTGCTGGACGGACCGCCGCTGCCGAAACACGGCACGCACCTGCCCCGGCGGGATTCTTGACTCAAATCAACGCGGACTTTGCCCGCTGTGCTACCGTCCGCTTGTGCTTGAGTTCTCTGCCGTCCAGAACGCCGTGTTGCTCGCTGCCGTCTTGTGGATTGCCTCCGCCAAGCTCATCATCACCGGAGAATAACCATGCGCGTTCTGCTCTTCGCCCATCTCAAAGACGCCGCCGGGTGCGCGGAACTCGAGTTCCCGCTCGCTGCACCGGTCAACGCCGACGGCCTCTGGCAGCGGATTGAGACGGCACGCCCGGAACTCGGCCGGTTCCGCCGCTCGGTCCGGTTGGCGAAGAACTGCGAATACGCTGCACGCGATGCCACATTCACCGACGCGGATGAAGTGGCGTTGATCCCGCCGGTGTCGGGCGGTTAAGCCCACCAGCATGGAAGTCGAAATCCAACTTACCGGCCAGCCCATCGCTCCGAGCCTCCCGCCAGCGGCGGAACCGGGCCATGTCGGCGCGTGGACGGAGTTTCGCGGCCTGGTGCGCGGAGAGGAAAACGGCCAGCCCATCCGTGCGCTGGAATACGAGGCATACCCGGAGATGGCCGGGCGCGAATTGCGCCGCTCGCTCGAGGAGTTGTCCTCGAGGCATCCCTGCCTGCGCGCGCGGGTCATCCATCGCGTCGGCCTTGTGCCGGTGGGCGAGGCAGCGATCTACGTGGGCATCGCCTCCGCGCATCGCGCCGAGGGTTTGGCCTTGCTCGCCGCGTTCATGGAGCGCCTCAAACAGGACGTGCCAATCTGGAAACGCCGCGCGCTTCCGCTCGCAGCCGCGGACGCAAGTCCGCGCACGTCGCCGGCAAACCCAGTCAGCGCCGACTCACGTCGGCGGCTACCGGCCGTGCGTTCGCTCGACGAGGCGCTCGCCGACATCCGGGCGCGATGCTCCCCGTTGCCGCCCGAGCGCGTGTCCTTGGCGGAAGCCTTCGGCCGGGTGCTGCGCGAGACTGTCTGCGCGCCGGAAGACCTGCCGTCCTTTGACCGCTCGGCGGTGGACGGCTACGCCATTCGCCGGGATGACGCGGCCATCCGGTTTCGCGTCGTGGACTGTCTGCGGGCTGGCGATTGGAAACCGCGCGCACTCCAGGCGGGCGAGGCGGTCCGGATCGCCACCGGCGCCGCGCTGCCGGGCAACGGTCTGCAAGTGGTCATGCAGGAAGACGCGCAGGGCGAAGGGGACGTCGTCCGCATTCTCCGCCGTAGCGACGCGCGGCACATCCGTTGCCGCGGCGAGGACTTGCGCCAGGGCCAACCGCTGGTTCGCGCCGGCCTCCGGCTGGACGCGGGTGCGCTGGCGTTGCTCGCCAGTGTCGGCCACGCCGAACCGCTGGTCAGCCCGCGCCTCCGGGTGCTGCACTTGACGACCGGAGACGAGATTGTCCCGCCCGATCAGACACCCAAGCCCGGGCAGATCCGCGACAGCAATTCCATCCTAATCGGGTCGCTCCTGCGCGGTTGGCCGTGCGACGTCGAGCATCGTCATCTGCCGGAGGAGTTCGAGGTCGCGTGGGATGCGTTGGACGCCGCGGGGGTGGCCGGGATGGACCTGTTGCTGGTTTCTGGCGGTGCCAGCGTGGGAGAGCGTGACTTTACCCGCGCGCTGCTGGAACGGCTTGGCTTCGAGATTGTGTTCAGGCAAATCAAGGCCCGCCCCGGCAAGCCGACCATCTTCGGCGTGAACGGAAGACGCGTCGCCTTCGGTCTGCCCGGCAATCCCCTGGCGCATTTCGTCTGCTTCCATCTCGAGGTCGCCACCGCGCTGGCCCGCCTGCTGGGCGCCGCGGAGGCACCGCAATTCCTGCGCGGCCAACTGGCCGTGGAACTGCGCGACGAGCCGTGTCCGCGCGAAACGCCTTGGCCCGCGCGGCTGGAATGGTCAGGCACCGCGCCACGCCTGCGCCCGCTCGCCTGGAGCAGCTCGGGCGACCTCACCTGCCTAGCCGATGCGAATGCGCTCGTGCGCGTGCCCGCCCAATGCGAAGTCCTCGACCCAGGCGCGGACGTGGAGTTCCTGCCCGTGATTCCTTTGGCCGCCAGCCTATCCGCGTGACCTGATGAAATCTGATTTCTCGCATCTCAACGCCAGCGGCGAGGCGCGCATGGTCAATGTCGGCGCCAAGCCGGTACGACATCGTCGCGCGGTCGCCACCGGACGGCTCGTCTGCCAGCCCGCCACCCTCCGCGCCCTCAAAGCCAGGGCGCTGCCCAAAGGCGATGTGCTGACCGTCGCCCAGGTCGCCGGCATCCAGGCCGCCAAGCGCGCGGGCGAGTTGATCCCGCTCTGTCACCCGCTGGGACTGGAGCATGTCGAGGTCAGCTTCCGTGTGCGACGCGACGCGATCGAAATTACCTGCGCAGCCGAGACGAGCGCGCGGACGGGCGTGGAGATGGAGGCCCTCACCGGCGTCAGTGTTGCCGCGCTCACGCTTTATGACATGTGCAAAGCGGTGGACCCGACGCTGCGCATCGAAGGCATCCGCGTGGTGGAAAAGGTCAAAGCATGAAGATTGGCCGCCTCACCATCAGCGACCGCGCCAACGCCGGCCTCTATGAGGACCGCAGCGGGCCGGAGATCGAGCGGATGCTCGCCGAGGCCTTTGGTGCGAACGCGGTCTTCGAGGCGGCGATCGTTCCGGACGAGCGCGCGCTGATTGCGGCCACGCTGCGTGAGTTCGCCGACCAACGGCATTGCGATCTCGTGGTGACGACAGGCGGCACGGGCATCGGGCCGCGCGACGTGACGCCCGAGGCGATGCGGGATGTGCTGGAAAAGGAGTTGCCCGGCTTCGGCGAGGCGATGCGGATGCAGTCGCTCGAGCAGGTGAAGACGGCCATTCTCTCGCGCGCCACCGCGGGCGTGCGCGGGCGCTGTTTGATCGTGAACCTGCCAGGCAAACCCGCGGCCGTGCGGGAGTGCCTGGAAATTCTGGCGCCCGCGATTCGCGAAGGCGTCGCCCACTTGCGCGGCGAAGATCCGCACTCTCCGCCGGCCGGCGGACAGCCACGCCCATGAGCGAGAATTCCTGCCATTCCACGCCCTTGCCCGGGCGGAGCGCTGGGCCGGACCCGTTCGGGCGCGTGGTGGATTACCTGCGCGTCTCGATCACCGACCGTTGCGATGAGCGCTGTCTCTACTGCATGCCGGAGGGCTATCGCGGCTGGGCGCAGCGCTCCAACCACCTGACGGCGGAGGAGATTCTGCGTCTCGTGCGCGTCGCCACTGGACTGGGCTTTCGCAAGTTCCGGCTCACCGGTGGCGAGCCGCTTGTTCGCGCCGACGTGCCGGACATTGTTTCGGGCATGGCCGCCATTCCCGGCGTGGAAGCCATCGGCCTTTCCACCAACGGTACCCACCTCGCCGCCCTGGCACGACCGCTGCGCGAAGCCGGCGTGCGCTCCGTGAACATCAGCCTCGACGCCCTCGACCACGCCGTTTACCGGCACATCACCGGCGGCGACCTGGCAACGGTGCTGGCCGGCATCCGCGCCGCGGTGGACGCGGGTTTCGAGCGGGTGAAACTGAACACCGTCCTCCTGCGCGGCTTGAACGAAGGCGAGTTGTGGCCGCTCGTCCTCTTCGCCGCCGAGCACCAGTTCCCGCTGCGCTTCATTGAACTCATGCCCGTCAGCCGCGCACTCGCGCTCACGCAGGCGAATTTTCTCCCGGTCACCGAAGTCATGGAACGGTTGCGCGCACGCGAGCAACTGACTCCCCAGCCCGATCCCCGGCTCGGGAACGGCCCGGCTAAGTACTACCGGCTGGAGCGGACGGGGGCGCTGGTCGGCTTCATCGGCGCGCTCACCAACCGGCATTTCTGCGAAACCTGCAACCGCATCCGCCTCACCGCCGACGGCAGGATCCGCCCCTGCCTGGGCAACCACGGCGAGGTGGACTTGCGGGCGGCATTGCGGCGTTACGTCAGTGAGGCCGAACTGGCCGCGCTCCTCCGCCACGCGATCGCGCAGAAACCGCAGGAACACGCCTTCCGCGGGAACTATGCACCCTGCCGTCCGATGGTCGCGGTGGGGGGATGAACGATGCGGGCTGCGGCTGACGCAGGGCCTCGACACCTCGAAGATTCCCTACTCAAGCCGTTTGGCAATTCGCATGTAATCTTCCGGCCTGTTCATGTCCTCGAGGACGCCGGGATCCTCCATTGCCACCTCGCCAACTTCCGTGGGATGGGCTTGCAGCAGACCGCGCAGACCCGCGGCATCGTGGCGCTCCAAAACCTCCTCGCGATGCCGCCGGGCGATCAGGATTGGGTGACCGCGCTGGCCGCGATAGGTTGGAACCGCGATGCCACAGCGAGTGGCCTGAAAGGCTTGGACCAGGCTGGACGCGACTCCTGAAGTGACCGTCGCTTGATCCCCGGGGACGATCAACACGGCATCCCAGGGCTCTGGCAGTGCGCGCAGGCCGCATCGAACCGAACTCAGCATGTCTCCTTCCGCATCTGGGTTGATGACGAAGCTGACGTCGCGGCCCACCAAGGCTTCACGGATTCGCGCTCCGTCGTGGCCGATCACCACGCAGACCCCATCCACCGGGCCGCGCTGCACTTCGTCCACGATGTGCGCAATGGCCGGTTGTCCGCAAACCGGCAGGAGAAGCTTCTGCGTGCCCATGCGGCGCGAACGGCCCGCCGCGAGAACGACGGCGCAGATCATACGCCTCCCGGGAGAGGGATCCTGGGTGAGTGGCCGCGGCGCCGCACGGCGATCAACTGGGCGACGATGCTGGTCGCGATTTCCGGGACGGTCAGGGAACCGATGTCCAGACCGATCGGCGCATAGACCCGGTCGAATTCCGCGGCGGTCGCCCAGCCCGCCCGGAGGAAGTCCTCGCGCATCAGCAACACCTTGCGCCGGCTGCCAATCATCCCGAGATAGGCAACCGGCTGGCGCAAAGACACCCGCAGCGCGGCCGCGTCATGCTGATGCCCGCGCGTGACCAGGACCACATAGGTGTCGGGGCTGAAGGGATACCGGGCGAGTTGCTCCTCGACCGGTCCGCAGCAGGCGGTAGTCCCTTCGGGAAACAACCCGGGCCGGGTGAACTCGGGTCGATCGTCGATCACGCTGACTTCGAATCCGACGAAACTGGCCTGCATCGCCACCGCCTGACCCACGTGGCCGCCGCCCACGATCAGGAGTCTCGGTTTGGGGACCAGCGGTTCCACCAGCACTTCGAGCCGTTCCCTCGCGGGAGGTGAATCCAGCACGCGGAGTTGGGGCTCCTCCTGTTTCAGGGCGGCGCGGAGCGCTTCGACCCCAGGGAAACCTTCATAAGTCAGTGCTGCGGATTCCGCCAGGAACCGAACGGCGACCCGTGGATCGTCGGAACCGGCCACCGTCGTCAGCAGCAGGCCGCGTTGCCGGTTCTGGCGGGCGGACGCCGCGTCCGCATAGGCAGGGCGCGAACGCGCGGCGGTCGGGTCCAGGAGGACGCCCATCGTGCCCCCGCAGATCGGTTCAGCGCCCTCCGTGGCCTCCCCTTGCAGATGGAAGTCGAAGACCCTGGGTCCGCCACACCGGATCGCTTCCAAGCCGCGGCGCTGCGCTTCTGCTTCCACGGCACCGCCGCCGATGGTCCCGGCCAGGACGGATCCGCTGGCATCGATGATCGCCTTGGCGCCCGCTTTGCAGGGCGTGGAGCCTTCTGCGCGCAGCACGACCGCGACGGCGAATTCAATCCCGCGGTCGCAACACTCGACCATGCGGCGATGAATGTCCGCCGGAGATGTCAGCGGGAGCGGGGACGGACTTGCCATGGGGGCATCGAGGCGACTCAGGGCCCCAGTGTCTGCTGGCCGGTCCTGCAAGCGTTCATTCAGGCGCCCTTCCCGGCAGGCAGCCGGATGGGCATCTCGCGCACACGCGTGCCGGTGGCGTGAAAGACCGCGTTCGCGATCGCCGGCGCGATGGCGATGATGGGTGTTTCTCCGCCGCCGGCGCTGGCGAGATCGGGCCGGTTCAACAGGTGGATGTCGAGTTCGGGCACGTCGCTGAACCGCGGCACGAGGTAGCGTTCGAACGAGGCATTCCCCATCTTCCCATCCTGAAAGCGCATTTCCTCCCGCAGGGCGGGTCCCAGGCCCATGAGAATGCAGCTCTGCACCTGGGCGAGCAGGTTGTCCGGGTTCAGAATCGCCCCGCACTCGAACACTTCACAGACCCGCCCAACCACGAGGCGCCCTTGAGGCCGATCGAGAGCGATCTCCACGCAAGCGGCGACCACGGAGCCCTTCTCGGTGCCACAGGCCAGGCCCACGCCGACATCGGGTTGTTTTTGTCGCACCCGTTCACGCCAGCCGAAGCGCCGCGCCGCTTCCTCCAACACCGCGCGCAGACGCTCGTTTTCCAGGTGCCGCAGCCGGAAGTCGAGCGGATCCGCACCCGCCGCGGCGGCGAGCTCGTCCATGAAACATTCGCGGGCGAAGGTGTTCGCCGTGGCCGCCAGGGTCCGGTACGAACCCTGACGCAGAGGCGCCTCCGAGGGCACATGGAGCGACCGGGCCTTACCAGCGCGGTATGGCGTGTCCACGGCGGCGGCGCCCGAGTTGATATTGATGAAGTGCCACGAGGTGAGCGCGCCCTGCTCATCCAGGCTCGCCTCAACGTCGATAACGGCCGCGGGGCGGAAGTAGGCCCAAGTGAACTCCTCCTCCCGGGTCCACCGCAGGGACACGGGCCGGCCCGCCGCGCGGGCCAACCGCGCCGCTTCGACTGCCGCTTCGCCGGTGTGCTTGCCGCCGAAGCCGCCGCCAAAATCGGGCACGATGACGCGCACTTGGTCGTTCGCCAAGCGGAAGGCGCGCGCGAGTTCCGAGTGGTAGCCGAACGGGTTCTGCGTGCCGGTCCAGACGGTGAGCTTGCCGTCGGTCCACTCCGCGACGGCGGTGCGCGTCTCCATCGGCGTGTGCTGCACGTAGGCGGTGTGGTAGGTCTGGCGAAGGACTTTGTGCGCCTTGGCCAGTTCGTCCGCGAACGGATTCGGCGGCACGCCACCTTGGGCGCGCTTTCTGAGGTAGTCGAAAATCTCGGCGCTGGACGGGTGCGGGGCCGGTTCCCATTTCGCCGTCTTGGCGAGCGCGTCCAGGGCCTGTTGTGCGGCGAACGTCGTCGGAGCCGCCACGCCGACGAACGCGTCGTCCTGCACGGCTACGACGCCCTTCATCGCCTTGGCCGGCGCGACGTCCACCGAGAGGAGCTTCGCGCCGAACGCGGGCGGGCGGAGGACTTTCCCGTAGAGCATGCCCGGCCGGACGATGTCCGACGGAAACTGGTGCGCGCCGGTCACGAGGTCCCGGCGGTTGGGCCGGGGGAACGAAGTGCCGAGCACTTTCCATTCGGCGACGGGCGTCACGGCGACATCCGAGGGAATGGCTTGCGCGAACGCTTTGATCCCGTCTTCGCTGTTGGCGAGATCGGCGTAGGTGAGCGTGCGCTGCGTGGCGGCGTGGATTGCCTTGCCGTCGCGCACGTCCACGCTGCCGCGCTCGACATTCCAGCGCTGGCAGGCGAGGTCCGCGAGAAGGTTGCGCGCCGTGGCCGCGCCCTGGCGCACCACCGGGACCGTCCCCGGCGTCGTGCGGCTGCCGGCGGTTACGCCGTCGTCGGGCACGAGGCTGGTGTCGCCCATCACCATCTGAATCTGGGCCGCCGGCACGCGGAGTTCTTCGGCGGCGGCCTGGCTAAGCTCGGCGCGCGCGCCCTGGCCCATCTCGATCTTGCCGGTCATCACCGTGATGGCGCCGTCTTTCCCGATGTGGATCCGCGCGGCCACGCTGCGCCCGCGGCCCTCGCCGCGTCCGCCCGCTCGCTGCGCCCAGGCCGCGCCGGGACTGACGGCGATGAGCAGCCCCGCCCCGAGCACCTGCACGAAGGCGCGGCGGTCGAGGCCGAAGTCATAGCCCAGAGGCTCCACCGCTTCGAGAGAATCGGCGGCCACGAAGTCGTCTGTCGGAGGCTGTGTTTTCATGGCGCTCACCTCTTGGCCGGCGCAGCGGCGCGGCGGATGGCTTTCAAGATTTTCGGGTAACCGCAACACCGGCACAGAT
>Ga0315286_10003800_pt1 | contig 14377 bp, 10 predicted proteins | sample YL17G10_0_MG_FD_205038 | JGI IMG/M metagenome (GOLD analysis project Ga0315286, IMG submission 205038) | Sediment microbial communities from Yellowstone Lake, YNP, Wyoming, USA - YL17G10_0 | ecosystem: Environmental > Aquatic > Freshwater > Lake > Sediment | place: USA: Wyoming | collected...
GCCACTTTTCCGCCCTTGGCCTCGATGCGCTCTTTCGCTTCTTCGCGAGTTAAATTCGGCAGCGTTCCCGTCAGCACGAAGGTCTTCGTTGACAGGGGCAGTCTTGCAGTTTGCACGACTTCTGACTCCGGCCAGTGCACACCGGCGCACCGCATCTGCCCGATGATCTTCCGGTTGTGGGGCTCGGCGAAAAAATGCGCGATGCTCTGCGCCACGACCGGCCCCACATCAGGTGCCTGTTGCAGTTGCGTTTCATCGGCCTGCATCAGCAGGTCCAGTTTGCCGAAGTGGCGGGCGAGATCTCGCGCGGTCGCTTCGCCCACATTGCGGATGCCGAGCGCGAATACGAACCGCGCCAGCGTCGTATTCTTGCTATTTTCGATCGCATCCAGCACGTTGCGCGCGGATTTTTCCGCCATGCGCTCCAATCCGGCAAGGACCGTCAGGTCGAGCCGATAGATGTCTGCCGGCGTTTCGACCTTATCCGCGTCGACCAGTTGGTCCACCAGCTTTTCGCCGAGCCCTTCGATATCCATCGCCCGCCGTCCGGCAAAATGCAGCAGCGCCTGTTTGCGCTGCGCCGGGCAGAACAAGCCTGCGGTACAGCGGGTGACCGCCTCGCCTTCGAGTCGCTCGACGCGGGAGCCGCAGACGGGGCATTTCACCGGCATCACGAATTCACGAGCATCAGCCGGGCGCCGTTGCCCAACTACGCTCACCACCTCGGGAATGACATCGCCGGCGCGGCGCACGATAACATGATCGCCGATGCGCACGTCTTTGCGCCTGACCTCATCTTCGTTGTGCAGCGTGGCGTTGGTCACCGTTACGCCGCCGACGGATACCGGCGCGAGCCTTGCCACCGGGGTCAGGGCACCGGTACGCCCGACCTGCACGTCAATATCCAGCACCTGCGTGATTTCTTCCTGTGCCGGGAACTTATGCGCGACTGCGAAACGCGGCGCGCGCGATACGAAGCCCAGGCGGGCCTGACTGCGCAGATCGTCTACCTTGTATACCACGCCGTCGATTTCGAACGGCAACGCCAGGCGCCGTTCGCCGACGCTGCGATAGTAGCCCAACAGGCCCTGCACGCCCTCGACCACCTCGCGTACGCCGGTCACGGGCAAATGCAGCGCCTCCAGGTAGTCGAGCTGATGGCTATGCGTGTCATCGGGTACTTTGCCTTGCGCCGCGCCCAGTCCGTATGCGAAAAAAGTCAGGCGCCGCGAGGCGGTAATGCGCGAATCGAGCTGGCGCAGCGAGCCGGCGGACGCGTTGCGCGGATTGGCGAATTCCTTTTCTCCGCGATCGCGTTGTTCCCGGTTGAGCGTCTCGAAATCGCGCTTGAGCATCAGCACCTCGCCGCGAACCTCGAGCAGACGCGGCGGTTTTCCGCCCGCCAGTCGCAGCGGAATTGCACGCACCGTGCGCAAGTTTGTCGTTACATCTTCACCGGTATACCCGTTGCCGCGCGTGGCGCCGATGACGAACAGTCCATCCCGGTATGTCAGGCTGATCGCCAGGCCATCGAATTTCGGCTCCACGGCGTAGCGGATCGGTCGCTCAGTCTCAAGGGCTTCGCGCACGCGTCGATCGAAAGCCTCGACCTCGGTCTCGTCGAACGCATTGTTGAGCGACAGCATCGGCGTTGCATGCGTGACTTGCTTGAACGCTGCGCGCGGCGCGGCGCCGATGCGAAGGGTTGGCGAGTCGGGACCGGACAATTCAGCATAGCGTGCTTCCAGCGATTGCAATTCGCGGAACAGCCGGTCGTACTCGGCGTCCGGGATGGACGGCGCGTCCCTGACGTAATAGTTGAAGTTCGCGAGCTCGATTTCACGGCGCAGCCAGTCGGCGCGCCTGGCCGCGGCGGAGGGCACCGCCATCAGGAGAACAGGCGTAACGCGGGAGCGCTGCCGGCCCTGATGCCGCGCTGTTCCATGCCGGCATAGATGGCTCGCAGTTGCGCGCGGATCCGGTCGAGGCCGGAATCGCTCAGCAATGCGCGGTTGTCATCGGCTAGCGTGCCGTCCAGCGAGTCGGCAAAACTGCGGCTCATCGCCACCATCCGGTCGAAGACGCGTACTCCGTTTGCGACCCGCGGCACGTCGAGCAGGAAGGTAATGCCCGGCGTAGTCATGTTGCGGATGCGGTCAATCAGGAACGGTTCGGGTTGCTGATTGTCGAGCGAGAACAACGCCCCGCCCTGCTCGTCGTAGCATTGGAAGACGCCGCCGGGCTGTAAATGCAGCCCGGCAGCCTCGGCCAGTGCGCGAATCTTGGTGCCATGGAATACCTGTCCCGTATTGGTGATCACGTTGATCCCGATCAGAACGTCGACGTCGGCGCAGAATGCATCGAGCGCGACAGCCTGCTCAAGCGCCGGCCCGAAGTCGGGCAATTCGACGATGGCCGCCAGCTCGCCTGCGGTTTTTCTCACCGCTTCGCCAAACGCCCGCAATTGTTCCTCACTTACCGGCCCGGAACGATCCACGAGCTGGAGTGCGGCACGCGCCGAGGTATAGCGGGCGTCGTCAAGCCTCAATGCCTCCCAGGACTTCGACTGGTCGTTGAGCCCCCCGAAGCTGATTCTGCGCATCAGACCAGGCAGGCTTTGTTTCATCCCGACGAGCTTATCCACGGCGATGAATTCGCCGGCGCGGATCTCGGCGATATAATCGATCTCGGGCCGCGGGACATCGACGACACCACTCTTCGCAGCAGACGAAAATGCAGGCGCGTCGCCTTTCGATGCGCCATCGAATTGGGGCTCCATTCGAGGTTCCATGCTCGGTTCGATGCGCGGATCATCGAGCGCATGTCGCTGCGACGCGACGAACCCCGCCGCGGGTGCTGTTCGGGCGGCGGGCTGGTTGAGAAGTACATCGTCGTGTCGGGCGGGAAAAGTCTCTTCCCCGCGCCGCCGGAATTGGCGTTCCTGCCACCAGTTGAACGCCAGGACGACGGCCACCAGCAGCACCCCGAGCATCGCCAGACCGATCTGCAGATCACTCATCGCATTTTCCCTTTGCCTCCGGCATGGTGGCGCCCAATCAAGCTGCGGCCACTTCGCGCATGCGCATCGCTTCATCGACGTCCACGGCAACCACTCGCGACACGCCCTGCTCCTGCATGGTGACACCGATCAGCTGGTTGGCCATTTCCATCGTGATCTTGTTGTGGGTGATGAACATGAACTGGGTGTTGGCCGACATTTTCTTCACCAGCCCGCAGAATCGTTCGGTGTTGCTGTCGTCCAGCGGGGCATCGACTTCGTCGAGCAGGCAGAATGGCGCCGGATTGAGCTGGAACATCGAGAACACCAGCGACAGGGCCGTTAGCGCCTTTTCTCCTCCGGACAACAGATGAATCGACGCATTGCGCTTGCCCGGCGGACGCGCGATGACCTGCACGCCGGCATCGAGAATCTCCTCGCCGGTCATCAGCAGCCTGGCCTCGCCGCCGCCGAACAGCACCGGGAACATTTCCCCGAAGTGCTTGTTTACCGTAGCGAATGTCTCCTGCAGGCGCTCTCGCGTCTCGCGGTCGATCCGGCGAATCGCGGTCTCCAGTGTTGCCACCGCTTCGGTCAAATCCTGCGACTGGGAGTCCAGATAGGTCTTGCGTTCCCTGGCCGTCGACAGTTCGTCCAGCGCGGCCAGATTGACCGCGCCAAGGGCGGCCATGTCCTCGTTCAGACGATTGATCTCGGCCTGCAGCTTGCCGGAGCGCACCCCCTCCTCCAGCAATGGCAGCAGTTCGTCTTCGTTGGCCTGCGCCTCGGCCAAGTGGCTGGCGAAGCTCGCTTCGGCCAGCCGCGCTTCCTGCTCTTTGAGCCGCAGATCGCTGATGCGCTCGCGCGCCGGCGCCAGTTTCTGCTCGGTAGCAAGGCGTTCCTGCTCCGTCGCGCGCAAGGTTTGCTCGGCGCCTTCGAGTTCCTCGCGCGCCCGCTTCAACGTCTGTTCGCGTTCACCGCGTCCAGCGAGTTGTTGCTGCAATTGTTGCTGCACTTGCGTCTCATCCGTGCGGGACACCTCTTGCATCAGCGCCTGCATATCGCCGTGCACGCGCGACAGGGTCTGAGATAAAACCTGAAGAGACGAATCTATATCCATGCTTTTGTTGCTTATCGTCTTTTGTTGATAGAGCGCCTCTTGGTGCTGGCGCTCGGCCAGCTGGGCGAGGCTCCGGCTGGCCTGCAAGGTCGTTTCGGCGTCCGTATGAGCCTGTCTGGCGTCCTCGACTCCGGCACTCATGCTTACCATACCGGCTTGCAGTACCTCCATTTTCCGCCCGGCTTGCTCCTGCTGCGCGAATTCGCGAGCGGATTCCGCCTCGATTTCCGCAAGCTCGCGCACGATCTGCTCACCGCGGGACTTCAACCTTTCGGCGAGCTGCGACAGCCGGACATGGTCCAGTTTCAGCTGGTGCCTGGTTTCCTGCAGATCGGACACTTCCCGCCGCAGCCGATCGGCTTCGGCCCTGCGCTCTTCGAATTCAATCTGCCGCGAAGCCGCGGCACGGGTCTGCCCCCCGAGTTCGGCGCTCGATGCCGTGTGCTCGGCGAACAACGCCTCAATTTCACGCTGCCGGGACAGGATGCCATGGACTTCGGAATCGGCAGCATGAAAACTGACACTGGTCGGCGTGAACACGTGGCCGTGGGCGCTGACGAGCATCGCGCCCGGCGGCAATTTTTGGGCGACTTCAATGCCGTGCGCCGGATCAGCCACTACATAGACGCGTGCGAGCCAGTCGGCGAGCACACCGGCCAGGCGCGCGTCAGTGCAGGTGACATAGTCTGTCAGTCGTTCCAGTCCGGCCGGCGCGGGCTCGTCGGCCATCGGGCCCGCGAGGACACGGTGAAAGGAGACTTTTCCCGGCGGCGGGTCGGATAGCCAAGCGTGCGCCTCCCCCAGGTCCGTAAGACCGATACTGTTAAGGCGTTCGCGCAGAACGGCTTCGAGGGCATCCTCCCAACCTTCGCGAATGCGTATGCCCTGCCAGAGATGCGCATTGCGGCGCAGATCGTTGCGATCCAGCCAGGGATCGACTTCGCCTGGACGGCTGACCTGCTCCTGCAGCGATTGCAGGGCGGTGAGGCGCGCATCGAGTTGATGCACCCGCTGCTGGGTCTGCTCCGCGGCTTCTTCCGCCGTTTGCAGAGCCTGTTCGAGGTCCGGCAACGCTGCCTCGCACTCATCGAACGCATCGCGCTGGCCGGCAAGCTGATGGTCCAGCTCGCGAATCCCGGATTCCAACCTGACCAGCTCACTGAGGTTCGGTATTTCCAGGCTGTCGCGCTCTTCCTCCAGTCTGGCGCGGCGCGCGGCGAGTTGCAGCAGCAGCTTTTCGGTATGGCCTCTGCGGGTATCCTCCAGGCGCAATTGCTGTTCCGCCTGCGCCAGAACATCCTGCGCCTGCGCCAGCAGCGCCTGCGCGGCACGCTGATTGTCATCGGCCACCGGGAGGGCCTCACGCGCGTCCCGCAGCGTCTGCTCGAACACGGCAAGTTGTGCTGCGGCCTCGGCCAACGCGCGGGTATTGCTTTCACGCGCAGCCTCCAGCGCCTGCTGCCGATCGTTCTGTTCCGCTTCCTGAGCGCGCAGGGAATCGAGCTGTTGCTCGGCGCGATTTCTGCTATCGCGCAGGAACTGAAGCTGCTGTTCGACGCGGGCGATCTCCGCGTTGACTTCGTACAGGGCGCCTTGCGCCGCATGCACATTGTCGGATGCCGCGTAATGCCGGGTGCGCAACGCCTCCACCCGTTTCTCGGCGTCGCGAAGCCGCGCCGTTTCTGCTTCCAGCTCGATGCCCAGTGCCTCGGCATCGCGGCTGATCTTCGCGCGCTGTGCCTGCGCATCGCGCTTGCGCAACATCCACAGCAACTGCTGGGTGCGCTTCAGACTGGCCTCGAACCCTCGGTACCTGCCCGCCTTCTCGGCCTGCGATTCCAAGTGCTCGAGTTGCTTGCCAAGCTCCTGCCTGATGTCATCGGCGCGCAGCAGGTTTTCGCGTGTGTCCTCCAGCCTCAACTCGGTTTCCCGGCGACGCTCGCGATACTTCGATACGCCGGCGGCCTCTTCGAGGAAGCTGCGCAGGTCCTCCGGCTTCGCCTCGACGATGCGTGAAATCATGCCTTGCTCGATGATGGCGTAACCGCGCCCACCCAGGCCGGTGCCCAGGAAGATGTCGGCGACGTCGCGGCGGCGCACATGCAGGTTGTTGAGGAAATAGGACGATTCGCCGTCGCGCTCGAGCACGCGCTTGACGGAAATCTCCGCGTACGCCGACCAGGTCCCGACCGCCTTGCCCAGGCTGTTGTCGAAAATCAGTTCCACGCTGGCGCGGCCGACCGGCTTGCGGTCTGCGGAGCCATTGAAAATAACGTCCTGCATGTTTTCGCCGCGCAACTGCTTGGCCGAGGATTCGCCGAGCACCCAGCGTATTGCGTCGATGACGTTCGATTTTCCGCAGCCGTTCGGGCCGACGACCCCGACGAGTTGGCCAGGCACCGGGATATGGGTGGGATCAACGAAAGACTTGAAACCAGCGAGCTTGATGTGGGTGAGTCGCAATTTGTGCCGCTTTATAAAGGCTTATAATTTCCAAGCGTGTCCATAAGACAAGCGCCTGAGGCCCTTTGCCTTGAACACCAGGCGCATTATTTCGCCGTGTATTTTAGCAATGGAATGGCCTTCAGAGAATGCCGAGCAAGCCCTCTTTGTCACTCGACACATTTCCCAACCCGAGCCCCGGCCGCGATTACCTGATTCATATGGAAATGCCCGAGTTCACCTGCCTTTGTCCCAAGACCGGTCAGCCGGATTTCGCCACGCTGTTCCTCGACTACATCCCTGACAAGAAATGCGTGGAGTTGAAAAGCCTGAAGCTTTATATCTGGTCATATCGCAGTCAGGGGGCATTCCATGAAGCGGTGACCAACCGCATGCTGGACCATCTGGTCACGGCGACGCAGCCTCGCTTTATGCGGCTCACCGCGCGCTTTTTCGTGCGCGGCGGCATCTTCACGACGATATCGGCCGAGCACGCCCAGAAGGAGTGGAAACCGCAGCCGCGAGTCGACCTCGCCCAGTTCGAATCCCAATCAGCCGTGCGCTGACGCTTCCAGCCGCCCGGAACACCAGGCGGCAACCACCAGCATGGCACTCCCGAGCCCCTCGCGCCAGTCCATTTGCTCGAATGTGAGGAAATTAGGACGAGGCAGCGGCAAACACCAGCCCATACCGATGCCGACTTGACAACCGCCAGCACGTTAGTCTTCTTCGCCCTCACGCCCGCCCTTATAATTCGACCGCCCGTCCCGGACGAGGCAGTTCAATGCATCGATAATGGATCCGAACCTCGCGCGACTTCAGCCCTACCCGTTCCAGAAGCTGGCGGCGCTGCTTGCCGGCGTCACGCCGAATGCCTCGCTGCGTCCGATCAGCCTGTCGATCGGTGAACCGAAGCACGCGACGCCGCGGTTCATCCGCGATGAGCTGATCGCGCAGCTCGGCGGATTGTCCAGTTATCCGGCCACGGCGGGAAGCGAAGCGTTGCGCAAGGCCATTGCCGGCTGGATCGAGCGGCGTTACCGGATCGCCGGCATCGATCCCGCCACGCAGGTATTGCCCGTCAACGGCAGCCGCGAAGCCTTGTTTGCGTTCGCCCAGGCGGTCGTCGATGGTTCGCGCGAGCGGCCCGTTGTAGTGGCGCCGAATCCGTTTTACCAGATCTACGAAGGCGCGATCATCCTCGCCGGGGCCGAACCGCAGTTCCTCAACCTGCTGCCCGACAAGGGATTCGCCCTCGACCTGCAACAGCTCCCTGAAGAGATCTGGAGCCGCACCCAGTTGATCTATGTCTGCTCTCCGGGCAACCCGACCGGCAATGTCATCACCCTCGACGAGTGGCGGGCGTTATTCGAACTATCCGACCGCCACGGGTTCATCGTCGCTTCCGATGAGTGCTACTCGGAGATTTACTTCGGCGAGGATCGGCCACCGCTCGGCGCTTTGGAGGCCGCGCTGTGCCTGGGCCGCGGCGATTTTCGCAGACTTGTCATATTCAGCAGCCTGTCGAAGCGGTCCAACGTGCCGGGCATGCGCTCCGGCTTCGTTGCCGGCGACGCGGATATTCTTGCCCAATTCCTGCTCTATCGCACCTATCACGGCTGCGCCATGAATCCGGCGGTCCAGGCCGCCAGCGCGGTGGCGTGGAACGATGAGGAGCACGTCGTGGAGAACCGCCGGCTTTATCGGGAAAAATTCGAAAAGACGCTTGCCATCCTTGCGCCCGTGACCGAGGTCGCGATGCCGGAAGCGGCTTTCTACCTCTGGCTGCGCACGCCGATCGCCGATACGGAGTTCGCTAAACAATTGTTCGGGCAATATAATGTAACCGTCGTGCCCGGCAGTTATCTGGCCCGGGAGGCCCATGGCATCAATCCGGGACGCAATTTCATTCGCGTGGCGCTGGTGGCACCGATCGAGGACTGCCTCGAAGCGGCGCAGCGTCTGCGGGCGTTTTACTGTCAAATTTGCGAAAGGGAAGAACAGGAATGACGGATCTGCAGTCAGTCATCGACAAGGCGTTTGAAAACCGCGCCGGCATTTCGCCGAAGACAGCCGAACCCGCGCTCAAGGAAGCGGTCGCGGAGGTCATCGCGCAACTCGATTGCGGCAAACTGCGGGTAGCCGAGAAGTCCGGCGAGGACTGGGTGACCCACCAGTGGCTCAAGAAAGCCGTTTTATTGTCGTTTCGTCTGGAAGACAACGCCGTCGTGCGCGACGGCTACACCAATTATTTTGACAAGGTGCCGGCCAAGTTTGCGCACTACGGCAGCGCCGATTTCCGGGCCGGCGGCTTTCGCGTGGTGCCGAATGCAGTCGTGCGTCGCGGTTCGTTCATCGCGAGGAATGTGGTGCTGATGCCCTCGTTCGTCAACATCGGTGCGTACGTCGATGAAGGCACCATGGTCGACACCTGGGCCACGGTCGGCTCGTGCGCGCAGATCGGCAAGAACGTGCACCTGTCAGGCGGGGTCGGCATCGGCGGGGTGCTGGAGCCGGTGCAGGCGAATCCGACCATCATCGAGGACAATTGCTTCATCGGCGCGCGTTCCGAGGTGGTCGAAGGCGTCGTGGTCGGCGAAGGATCGGTAATTTCAATGGGCGTCTATATCGGGCAGAGCACGCGCATCTACAACCGCGAAACCGGCGAGGTGATGTACGGGGCAATTCCGCCGGGCTCGGTGGTGGTATCGGGGAACCTGCCCTCCGCGGATGGAAAATACAGCCTTTATTGCGCGGTGATCGTCAAACAGGTTGACGCCAAAACCCGCGCCAAGACCAGTATCAATGAACTGCTGCGCGGCATCTGAGCGCGCAACCCGGGCGATCATCCCCTATCGGATCGGCACAGATCCTTTCAATCACCAGGCAGCGAGGCCAACGTGTTTCTGACCCCTTTGTTCAAGCTGATGGCAGAAAAGCAGGCGTCCGACCTTTTCATCTCGGCGGGCGCCCCGGTATCGATCAAGATCCTCGGCACCATCATGCCGGTCAACCAGCGGATCATCGATGAGGAGACTTCGCGCAAAATCGCTTATGAAATCATGAGCGATAAGCAGATCAGGGATTTCGAAGAGACCATGGAGATGAATTTCGCTTACGTGGTGCGGGACATCGGCCGATTCCGGGTGAACGTGTTCCGGCAACGCAGCCACGTTGCCATGGTGATCCGCTTCCTCAAGACCGGCACGCTGGGCATCGACAAGCTCAACTTGCCTCCGATCGTCAAGGAACTGATCCTGGAAAAGCGCGGCTTCGTCGTCGTCGTGGGTTCCACCGGTTCGGGCAAGTCGACCACGCTGGCCGCCATGATCGAGCACCGCAACGCAATGAAGCCCGGTCACATCCTCACCATTGAAGACCCGATGGAATTCGTGTTTCGCAACGACAAATGCGTGATCAACCAGCGCGAAGTCGGCACCGATACCCGCTCTTACGGAAACGCTCTGGTGAACGCCATGCGCGAAGCGCCGGACATGATGATGATCGGCGAGATCCGCGATCGCGAAACATTGCAGCATGCGCTGCTCTACGCCCAGACCGGCCACCTGTGCATTTCCACGCTGCATGCAAACAACAGTTACCACGCCCTGAACCGGATCATCAACTTCTTTCCGTACGAGGCGCGTACTTCGCTGCTCTCCGACCTGTCGATCAGCCTGCGTGCAATCATTTCGCAACGCCTGGTCAAGGCCAACGACGGCACCCTGGTCGCCGCCGTCGAAGTGATGCTCAATACCAAGCATATCTCGGAACTGATCAAGAAAGGCGAAATCGACCAGATCCGCGAAGCCATGGAACAGAGCCTGTCGCCCGGTTCCAAGACGTTCGAGCATGCGTTGTTCGAACTGTACATGGCCGGCACGGTCTCCAAGGACGAGGCGCTGAAGAATTCGGATTCGTCGACGAACCTGTCCTGGCTGATCAACAACTTCGAACAGAAGGTCTCCGGAAAAATCGGCGAGAGCCCGACTGGCCGTATGATCGTCAGGCCGGGCGCGGGCTATTCGTTCAGCGAAATAAAGCTCAACGTAGATCAGAAAAAGAGCTGAACACGTCCGCCACCCTTTCTCCGGTCCACCTGTGGCCGGATGCCCTGCGATGACATCCGCGACCTTCGAACTCGCGCGCGAGCTGATCGGCCGCGTTTCCATTACGCCCAATGACGGCGGCTGCCAGGACGTGCTGGCGCAGCGCCTGGCCAGGCTCGGATTCACCATCGAGCGCATGCGCTTCGGCGACGTCGACAACCTTTGGGCACGCCGCGGCAGCGGCAAACCCTTGATCTGCTTTGCCGGACATACCGACGTCGTTCCCACCGGCCCGCTGGACCAATGGCGTTCCGACCCTTTCGTGCCGACGGTGCGCGAGGGTGTCTTGTATGGGCGCGGCGCGGCCGACATGAAATCCTCGATCGCGGCATTCATCACGGCTATCGAAGCCTTTCTGGCCGAGCATGCCGATCATCCCGGTTCGATCGCGCTGCTGATTACATCGGACGAGGAAGGCGTTGCCGTGAACGGCACCGTCAAGGTCGTCGAAGCCTTGCGCGCGCGCGGCGAAACGCTCGACTACTGCATCGTCGGCGAACCGTCCTCGGTCACCCTGCTCGGCGATACCCTGAAGAACGGGCGCCGCGGCTCGCTGTCAGGAGAACTGCTGGTGCGCGGCGTTCAGGGGCATATCGCCTACCCTCACCTTGCGCGCAATCCGATTCATCAGTTCGCGCCGGCCCTGGCCGAACTGTCGGCGGCGAAGTGGGACGCTGGCAACGAATATTTTCCGCCGACGACCTGGCAGATTTCCAGCTTGAACGCCGGCACCGGGGCCACCAATGTGATTCCGGGTGAACTGCGCGTGTCTTTCAATTTCCGTTTCTCGACCGCCAGCACAATGGAAGCACTCAAGACGCGCGTGCACGACGTGCTGGATCGGCATGGACTCGAGTACGCATTGACGTGGTCGCTCTCCGGCCGGCCATTCCTGACACCGCAAGGCAAACTGGTGGAGAGCCTCAAGCGCGCGGTGAAAACCGTCACCGGGCGTACGCCCGAACTGTCGACCAGCGGCGGCACATCGGATGGCCGCTTCATCGCCGCCATCTGCCGGGAAATCGTCGAGCTCGGCCCGATCAATGCGTCGATCCACAAGCTCGACGAACATATCGTCCTGGCCGACCTCGAAGCGCTGTCCCGCATCTATCAATTGGCGCTCGCCAACATATTGGATGGGAGCTAAAGCACCCGCGCGCCTGAAGACCGTCCGCGATTGGCTGGATCTGACGGTGGAGCGATTCAACCAAGCCGGCCTGTATTTCGGTCATGGCAGCGCCAATGCCGGCGACGAAGCGGCTTATCTGATGCTGCATACGCTCAAGCTGCCGCTCGATGATCTCGATTCCGTGCTCGACCGGCAGTTGACGCCTGCCGAAATCGAATCGCTCGAAGGCGTTGTGCGCCGGCGCGTGCGCGAACGCCTGCCCGCAGCGTATCTGACTCGCGAAGCCTGGCTTGGCGAATTGCGCTTTTACATCGATGAGCGCGCGCTCGTGCCGCGTTCCTATATCGCGCCGTTGCTGCGCGACGAACTGGTCCCGTGGGTGAGCGGCGACCAGCGCATCGACAAGGCGCTGGATCTGTGCACCGGCTCGGGCTGCCTGGCCATCCTGCTTGCTCTTGCTTTTCCCGGCGCCGACGTCGATGCGACGGATCTATCCGCGCAGGCACTGGAAGTGGCGGCTCGCAACGTAGCGGATTATGGATTGCAGGAGCGCGTGCATCTCACCCACGGCGATCTGTTTGCCGGCCTGAGGGGACGCTACGATCTGATTGTGTCCAATCCTCCCTATGTGAATCGGGCGTCGATGGAAAACCTGCCGCAGGAGTATCGCGCGGAGCCGCAAATGGCGCTGGCCGGCGGCGAAGACGGACTCGATATCGTACGCCGGCTGCTTGCGCAGGCCGGTTCGCATTTGAGCGAACAGGGCATCTTGGTCGTTGAGATCGGACACCATCGGGACGTCCTGGAACAGGCATTCCCGCGGCTGCCGTTTACCTGGCTCGAGACCTCGGGCGGTGACGGTTTTGTCTTTCTGCTGACGGCTGCGGAACTGCATCGCTGACATCGTCATCGGCGAGATCGGGCGCACTCCCCGCCCATTCCAGCAATTCGCTGATTTCGGCTTCCTTGAGCTCGATCCAGTTGCCACGCTTGAGCCTCGGCGGCAACGTGACGATGCCGAAGCGAACGCGCATCAGGCGGCTCACCTGCAGCCCCAGCGCTTCGAACATGCGCCGCACGACGCGATTCCTGCCTTCCTTCAGAATCGCGCGATACCAGCGGTTGCGGCCCTCGCCGCCCTGATCTTCCAGCACGTCGAACCGGGCTTCGCCGTCGGATAGGCGAACACCCTTCTTCAATTCCTGCACCTGCGCCGGGGTCAGGGTGCCGAACAGCCGGACCGCATATTCGCGTTCGACTTCGAAACGCGGATGCATCAGTCGATTGGCCAGATCGCCCGACGTCGTGAAGATCAGCAGGCCGCCGGTGTTGAAGTCCAGCCTTCCCACCGCCAGCCATTTGGCGCTGCGGATGACCGGAAGTTTTTCAAACACGCTGCGCCGCCCCTGAGGATCGTCGCGGCTCACGATCTCGCCATCGATCTTGTGATAGACGATGACTCTGGGCAGGCGCGAAGTGACCTGGAATTTGATATGGCGGCGTCCGACCTGGATCAGGTCCTCGGTCGTAACGCGCATGCCGAGTGTTGCCGGCTCGCCGTTGACCTTGACTTTGCCGGCTTTGATGACTTCCTCCATTGCGCGCCGCGAACCCAGACCGGACTGAGCGAGTACTTTCTGCAGTTTCTGGGAGCGGACAACTGCGGGCGCCGCCGCTTGCGGCGCTCGGGTCGCCGGCGAGGACGCGCCACGCTTGGTCCCGGGCCGCGCCGGCTTTCTGGAACCTCTTGCTACTGCAGGCGTACTTTTCGGAGCGCGCCGGGGCGAAGCCCGGCGCTTTGCCGATTCCGGACTGGGACTGGCGGCCATCAGGCAGGCCTCCGTTCAATCATCGCCTGCGCCAGCGTGCCGCTGTCGACATGCTCCAGTTCGCCGCCAACCGGCAATCCGCGGGCGATGCGTGAAACTCTCATGCCGCGCGCACCGAGCAATTCGCCCACGTAATGCGCCGTCGCCTCCCCTTCCACGGTGAAATTGGTGGCAAGTATCGTTTCCTTGACGATGCCATCGAGCGCGCGCTTGACCAGGCGGTCGAGATGAATGTCCTTCGGTCCCACGCCATCGAGCGGAGAAAGTCTGCCCATCAGCACGAAGTACATTCCATCATAGACCTGCGCCTGCTCCATCATCAGCAAATCCGCCGGCGTTTCGACCACGCATAGCGAAGCCTGGTCACGACGCGCCGAACTGCAAAGTTCGCATACGGCTTGTTCCGTGAAGTTGTTGCAGCGTTCACAATGCCTGACCTTGGCGAGCGCCTGATCGAGCGCGCGGCCGAGCCGCTGCGCGCCTGAATGGTCACGCTGCAGCAGATGGAAAGCCATGCGTTGTGCCGACTTCGGCCCGACGCCGGGCAGGCAGCGCAGGGCTTCGATCAGTTCTTCAAGGCTGGACGGGGGTTTCATTGCGGGGAAGCGGTGATAGGGCGATTAGGCGATTAGGCGATTGTGAACCGTAAACGGTGAACGGATGAGTGCCTTACCAATCACTCAATCACTTAATCGCCCAATCACCGTGTTAAAACGGCAGCTTCATTCCGGGCGGCAGACCGAAACCGGA
>Ga0315286_10003801_pt1 | contig 14377 bp, 10 predicted proteins | sample YL17G10_0_MG_FD_205038 | JGI IMG/M metagenome (GOLD analysis project Ga0315286, IMG submission 205038) | Sediment microbial communities from Yellowstone Lake, YNP, Wyoming, USA - YL17G10_0 | ecosystem: Environmental > Aquatic > Freshwater > Lake > Sediment | place: USA: Wyoming | collected...
CCGCACATGTGGGGAAACATACCCCGCAGCCGAGACACTTGCCTTCATCAACAACAGCGAAGTCGTTAACCGCGACGGCTTCCACCGGGCAGCGGTCAGCACAGGTGGCGCATGCCGTGCAGGCCTCCGTGTCAATCCTGGCCACAAAATCGGAGCGCTGCAAAACATTGGCCCCCGTCGCCTTCAGGCCTACGAAGAAGACGCAGCAGTCAGCACAGCAATTGCAGACAGCCCAGTTGGGATCGTTGGTATGCACCAGTCCATCCTCATTGAACTTTTGCAGCAACCTGACGGCCTCGTCATAGGTGATCTCACGGGCCATACCGTGCTGGACGCACCATCGCCCCATCTTGCCCAAGATGAGGCATGTCTCCAGTAAATGACTGCAGTGATTGCCTGGCTCGGCTACCCAGTGGGGCAGGCGGCAGGAGCAGTTGGAAACGCTCCAGTAGCCAGCCAGCTTTATCATCTCAGCCAAATTCTCGGAGGGCTGAGCATCATCGGGCAATGCGGCTGGTGTGGGCCACACACGGTTGGTAGGGAAACCCACAGCGGGGAGCCCCCTGGTAGCCCATTCATGCTGAAACTTGTGCATGGCTTTCAACAGTGCTACTGAATGGGGAAACCTGATGTTGCCCCAGGCGCCCGTCTCGATTAGCCCTGGCCCAGCTATGCCTACCGCCCGATAGTTCGGGTCCTGTTCTCCAGGTGTGATCCACATGGTGCCCTTATCTGCCATGGTATTGAGCATCTTCTTGAGTTTTTCCCTTACGATGCCCGTCTTTTTGGCCACTCCTTCCAGCTTCACCCCTTTGAGCCCCACCTTGACAGCCAGTTCGGCTTCCTCCGGTGTGTATTGCAGGCGGAACACTTCCATAATCGAAGGGGCATGAGCAATGCCGGGTGGGATTTGATTGAACATCTCTGCCAGCTTCTGGTAGACATCCTTCGTTGTCATTGCCTTACCTCCTTGTTCGAATCAGACACATACCATCGAACTTATCGAGCATCGCTTCGCCAGACAGGCGAGGTGCGACCTTGCCCGCGACTTCAAAGCTCAGGGGTGCTTTCTGACCCTGTCTTGGTTTCCGAGCTAGATGCCGCAGAGATTGACGAAGGATGCCATCAGGGGTGGCAATCCACCCTGAGCGGCGTGCCTGCCCTGTGCCTGCTGTCTGGTGAACAGATGCACCAAGCTACTTTAGATTCAGTGCCTTTAATCCGACGCGCGCCAGACGATCATCTTCCTGGGCCAGGCGGCCACTGACGCCGATGCCTCCCAGAATACCCCCGCCGGGTCTGTTGACGCAGACTCCGCCCGGCACTGTGGTTATGTTGGCCCCGCTGCCAAAGTCGTTGAGGTTCATGTTGAGTGAGGGCAGTGCTTCGCGGAAGATGGCCGTGTCGACCCCTACTAGCGCCGCAGTGGAAGCCTTTCTTGTGGCCATAAGGTCATTGAAGGCATTAGCTCCATCCATTCTGGCGTAGCATATAAGCGCGCCCCGGTTGTCCACCACAGCCATAGCCACCGGCTGCCTTGGCTCCTTCATGGCCTCTTCGATCATGGCCTCGATGGCCGCTTTCGCCTCCTGTAATCCCAGGCTTTCTACCTTGTACATCGTATTCCCTCCTCTCTTCTCATTTCTGGTCAGTTGCTTACTTGCAGAAATAGGCGTTAGATTGTTTGACAACGTGAGACCCTTCGATTTGCTCAGGGTGACAAACTAAATAGGTGTCATTCTGAGCGGAGCGAAGAATCTCGGTTATCATGCTGACCATGCAACTAAGCACTATTGCCGAGGTGCTCTGCACAAAAGGAAGCCTGTCCACCCTAATCAGATAACCCCAGTCTCTTGCGGGCGATGGAGTTTCTCAGGATCTCCGGGCTGCCTGGAAGGAAGCTGATAAGGCTGGTTCTCAGGTTGAGGGGCATCATACCTCTCAAGGGGGCGTATTTCGATCCCATCTCCAGCTGTCCTGAAAGTCCGAGCATGTCCAGAGCCGTGTTGGCTAGCTTCTGTTCCAGTGCCGCCTGACATATCTTCTGTACATATATCTCGTATTGCGGGAGAAGCCCTTTGCTCCTCATCTTAGCCACCCGATAGGTCATCAGTCGCGATATCTCGATGTCGATGGCTATCTCCGCCAGTCTCTGGCGCACCTCTGCCTTTTGACTCAAGGCCTCTTTGTTCTCCTCTTTCACATAGCGGACCACTCGCTCGAAAGTTCGACATGTGTTGCCCAGATCAAAGCCCAAGCTCGTCTCATAGCGAAAGTGTGGGTCTTTGTCTATATATTCAAAAGCCCGACCTTTGTCTCCTATCAAGTTTTCTTCAGGTACCCTTACATTGTCGAGGAAGACATCGTTGGTTCTCATAGCTACCGACCATATTGGAGTTACCGTGATCCCTGGCGTCTTCGTATCTACGATGAAGAAGCTTATTCCCTCTTCCTTGGGTGAGTCAGGGTCGGTCCTGGCTATGAGAAACAGGTAGTCCGCTACATTGGCGCCGGTGATGAAGCGTTTCTGACCGTTGAGGATATAGTCGCTCCCGTCTGCCCTGGCAGAGGTCTTGAGCGCAGCCAGGTCGTAGCCAGCATCTGGTTCCGTGTAAGCCCGAGCAAATCGTATCTCAGCTCTGGCTATCCTGGGCAGATAGTCCCTTTTCTGTTGCTCTGTGCCGTAGGAGCAGCAGAAGTCACCGAAAAGCCCGACGGTCCCATAGTAGGTATCGCCTATCGGGGCTCGCTGATAGCCCATTTGTTCATTAAAGATGACCAGTTCCATCCAGTCACGCCCCTGCCCCCCATACCGCTTGGGCCAGTGCAAACCTATCCATCCGCGGCCCGCCAGATCACGGTAGTATTCCGGAGAATAGAAGCTCTCTTCTGTTGGGTCAACGAGTCTATATCTTGGCGACTTCAGACAGAAATCCGCCACTTCCTGCCTGAACTTCAGTTGCTCTTCAGAAAGGCCCAGGTCCATACACCAGTCCTCTTACCCACAATCATTGAATGCAGCAGTACAAGGCCATGGCTCAGATATCAAAGGAAGTGAGCCGCCCGAGAATAAGGATTTCAAGATATCACCTTTTTCAATATCTCGCCAACCGCCGTCATGCTGGGTGAGGTAGCCGGAAGATCAATTAGTGGTTTGCCGACAGAATCGTATTCTGTTATGTTTTCATCCTCCGGAACAAAGCCGAGTATCTCTAGCCCCTGTTGTTGGGCGTTTTCTATTATCGCCTTGTTGTCTACCTTCCATCGATTGATGACCAGGCCTGTTCGGGTAGATCTCATGGCTTCGTCCCTTTGCACCACTTCCCTTATTGCTCCGGCAACCTGAATTCCTCTGATTGAGGCATCTGTAACAATTATCAGGGTATCTACTCCTTGCACCACCCTTCTATTCACCTGCTCAGGACCAGCCTCGCAGTCAATCAGAGTGATGTCGAACTCCTGGGAAAGACGCTCTATGCCGTACCTCAACAGATCATTAACAGAGCAATAACAACCCGGGCCCTCGGGACGGCCCATTACCAGCAGATGGAATCCGTCCCCTGCCTGAAGGGCCTCTGCCATCACCGTCCGGATATGCCTATTCTCTATCCGTGCTTTTTCCGTCGGGTCTTCAATGATCTGCCTGCGAATATCGGCTACGGTCTTGTTGCTCTTGGTGCCCAGAGCGTAGGGAAGGTTCACAGCAGAGTCGGCGTCTATGGCCAGGACCTTAAGATGCTGATTCCTGGCCAGGAGTCCCGTCATTATGGCGGTAAGCATTGTCTTACCGCTGCCGCCTTTACCCGTTATGGCTACCTTCCGTCCTCGCTTTGGCAAGAGCATTTTGTCCATTATTCGAAAAATGCCCCAAAGAACTCATCAAATTTGGCTTTAATGTTTTCTGAGGAGGCAATCCTTGGATCGTAGACATCCATCTCAAAAATCAGCGTTGGGATCCTCAGCTCATCATATATTCTATCTTTTACCAGTTTGGCAATAGCCCAGTTATGCTTACAGGCAACATGGCCGGCAAAGATTGCAGCATCTGCCTTGGAACGCCGGCACAAATCAATCATAGCGTCAACATAGTTCTCCCAGGGGCCTCCACATTCTCTCCCCATCGGCATTTCCACCAGCTTCGTGGCTAGACCCCTGGCTATCTTGTTCAGATCTGAAATATCCTCCACCGGCCTTATAATGAAATTGTTGTTCATATTGGCTACAGATACAGCGCCATACTGCCTCTCTAACCATGAGAAGATAGTGAAGTCGAAGGCTGGCGCACCGTAAATCCAAGCCAGTCTGATTTTCTCCTGATCACGGCTCAAGTGGCCTTCTCCCCTCTCCACCCTGCCTTTTGTCAGTTCATATCTCCTTCTCAAATAGTCCACCAGCTCAGGCTTTCCGGCCAGGGCCAACACTACGGCGTACTCGGAGATCGTTTCTATGCTGGAGTAGGGGCAGGGAATAGCTTCCCTCAACTGATTGATCTTGAGGATATATTCGTGAGCCAGATTCGAGTACGCCATCACTTGCTTTAGCCTATCCATGTCAAGCTTCCGCCCTGTTTTGTCTTCCAGCCAGGATATCAATCGCTTTATCTCGCCCGCCACATATTCAAAACCTGCCTCGTTTCTCCAGTAAGGCACATCGATGCAGAAGTAGGAAGACCCAAAACACTCAGCGATAACCGGGAATGTGGCCAGGTTGGAGTCACAGGGGGCTGATTGGTGCACTATCATATCAGGCATAGGTAGATCGCCTGCTAAGGCAGCTCCAACACAGGTCTTGTTGTTGGAGCATATGTGGTCAGGGATATGCTGCTCAGCCAGATCGATATACTTGATTGCACCACCCGGCAATGCCATGGCCACCACGCCAGTCATGACATCGATGACCAATGGCACTATGTCCATCGCCCAGAATATCTCCCCAATAGTGCAGAAATTGACCCAGGCCAGTGGTCTGCCGCTCTCTTTCGCCTGGCGCGCCGTCTCAAAGTAGTCCGCCAGCAGGGCGTTGGTCCAGGCCCATTCAGGGTGTTTATTCCCGAATTTACTCGCCATGGTATCCCGTATCAGGCTGCTTGCGCCTGCTACTGCAGTAAGAATATCTCCCTTCTTTTCCATTGTTTCTTTCACCTTCCAATCCTTTCCAGAAATGCCTGGACTCTGGTTCTAAGCCGTCCTACATCGTCTAACCTGTATTCCCTTTCCAGGGCCAGCAAAGGTATGTTCGCTTCCTTCAGCCTGTTTTCCAGGTGAAGGAGTTGACCGCCCCAGAGGTCACAGTATCTCATTCTTTGGAAGACAACTCCGTCAGCTTTGGAGCGTTCTGCCATCTCCTTCACGAATTCGCTTCTTTCGGCAACCTTGTCTGCCATGTTGGCACAGGATGGCCGACTTAGATAGGCCTTGGCCAGACTGAGCAGCAAATCATCCCCGAGTTCGACGGGCTCCCAGAAGTACCTGCTTCCAAAGCAGAGGCTGTCTGTCACTATCAGCCCGCCCAGTTCCTCCATCGCTCCATAGTAATCCGGGTTATCACACCCACCGCCGGCTATCATCAGCCTGGCCTTATAATCAGAAATCCCCTTCTTTCTGCTTAGCTCCTCCAGTAGTCTCTTTAACAATTCGTTGTATTGATCCCTGGGAATCGCAGTGCCGGCTAGAAGGATACTAAGGCTTTCTTCGCCCGTCAGCGGGGGCGCCTTTTCCTGTCGGAGTTCGTACAATCTCCTCAGCAGATGCCTCGTTTCGTTGTACACCTGTATCGCCTCTTTCAGGTTTTTTTCGGAGATTTCCACTCCGAAGGAATTCTCGATATTTTCTTTGAATTTGCTGATCTCGTCCCTGTAGTAAGCTACTGACTGGACGCTGACTTTGTGAGGGACGCTGAGAAAATGCATGAAAGGCTTGCCTACCCCGGTTTCCCTCATTACATCGTATAGGCGGCGGGTGTGATCACAGCTATTGGTGAAGACGAATCCATCAAGGAAGTTGTACTTACCTTCGTACACAAACTGCAAGCAGGAGCGCACAAAGCTACAGTTGAAGTGACTCATGTATACATCGGCCAGTGTTGTCTCCGCACAGTGAGGCGCTCTTACCCTGTAGGGGAGAACATTAGCCGCGTAGAGCATCTCTTCCGGCACATAGGAGCAGAAGTGACCTACTATTTTCCTTTTCTTTGCTTTCCAGTCCTGGACTGCTGGATTGGTGAGATCACGGGTTAGGCCAACCAATTCTTCCAATGCGCTCATTTCTCAGACTCTTCTCCTTTCACTAACTCTGCAACTATGTCTAGGCGATGCCACATGCAGCTACCCCGGGGAGCACCAAGAAGGCTGCATTTCCCAGGTCTCCGACGCCATCTTGGTTCTCGCGGCTCGACAACAGTCGTGGTGCTCCTTGCCTGCCCCGAAGCCACCGTCGCCTGAGCCGATGCCGATATTCTATCTGTTCTCACTATTGGTCTCTCTGCGTTGATCGATGGCTGCTGGCCATTGTTGAGAGACTGGCCGTTTCTTGGCAATCACCTTCACCGCAGACGGTGTCTATCCAAGGGTTCATCGCACAGTCGCTACGCCTATCGCCCGAAAAGTATTGTTAGGATACTAACAATATTACGATCCTCTACCTTCCTTGTCAAGGCCTGTCAGGTGGCTTGTGCATTGTACTAGGCAGTGTTGACAGTCAGCAACGGCGAATGTTAGCATACTAACAAAAGCTCTCTGGGGGATTTCGAACTTCGATCCGAAGGAGATTGAGGTCTGGCAAGGGGGTGTATGGAAAGACTGAAGCATCTTTTTCAACCGATGAGAATAGGTTCCATGAATTTGCAGAACAGGGTAGTAATGCCGGGCATGACTCTGGGTTTTGGTGTTGATGAAGATAGATGTGCGACGCCTCAACTCACTGCCTATTTTGTTGAGAGGGCCAGGAGCGGACCAGGGTTGATCATACTTGCCAGCACACTGGTACACCCGTTGGCGTCAGGTGAGCCGGGTCCGCGCAGAGTATCCCTATGGGACAACAAGGTCTTGCCCGGCCTGCAGGAGATGGTTAAGGCCGTGCACAAGTATGATGTCAAATTTGGCATACAACTGGCGCAGATGCCTGGCAAGCTTGGTTCCAAGGAGTCAGCAGGCGTGCCAACGGGATCCTCGGCAGATATCACGGCAAAAGACCTGAGTAAGGACGAGATACAGCAAATAGTGGCGTCCTACGGGACTTCTGCCCAACGGTGTGTCGAGGCAGGATTTGACTTTCTGGAGATCAATGCTGCTTTTGAATACATATTGAGTGGATTCCTTACCCCTTTTCACAACAGCAGAACTGACGAGTATGGGGGTAGATTCGAAAACCGCATAAGGTTCTTGATCGAGGCTGTTCGTGAGGTCAAGGCAAAGGTGGGCAATGCAGTCCCTATAGGTGTGAAGATGAATGGAGATGACTTTCTCCCAGAAAGAGGATGGACTTTGCCGGATGCCTGCAGGCTAGCTCATGTTCTGGAAAAGGAAGGTGTAGCTTGTTTGCATATAGCGGCTGGCATTTTGGGCTCGTATCGCTGGTTCATACCTTCCATGTATGAGGAGCAAGGAGCCTATGTTTACCTCAGTTCGCTGATCAAGAAGTATACTTCTCTGCCGGTCATGGCTGTAGTAAGGATCAAGGATCCCGTCATGGCTGATAAGATAATACGAGATGGGAAGGCTGATCTGGTAGCTATGGGCAGGGCGCTGATAGCCGATCCCGAAATGGTGAAGAAGGCAAAAGAGGGAGAGCTGGCAGACATAAGACCATGTGTAGCCGATTGCCGGGGATGCATCGACCCATTCTTCAGGAATCCCAATGCCGAAGCAAGCTGCACCGTCAATCCCAGGGTAGGCAGAGAGTACCTTATCAGGGAAATAGAAGGGGAGAAGAAGGCCAACCGCAGGAGAGTTCTGGTTGCTGGAGCCGGGTGCGCCGGATTGGAGACTGCCAGACGGGCAGCTTTTTCTGGGCATAGCGTCATATTATGCGAAGGCAGGGCAAAGATAGGGGGACAGCTTAGATTGGCTGCTGCTATGCCAAAGAGAAAGGAAATAGCTGACATAATCCCCTGGTATGAAAGGCAACTCAACAGATTGGGTGTGAGAATCCTCCTAAATACACCTGTTGACGAAGCCCTGCTGGATGAAATCAATCCCGATGTGCTTGTATTGGCCACCGGTAGCCTCCCTGAAATGCCGCTGGGGTTTATCAACGGCCTCAATAACGTAGAGAATATGGAGTTGCTCATGGTGGATGAGCTTCTTGAGGAAGACAGGTTAACGGGAGACAGTGTTCTTGTTCTGGGGGGCGATCAAATTGGTATGCAAGTGGCGGACTATCTGTTGGAGAAGGGGAAAACGGTCTACATAGTGGAGAGCAGCGGACGCTTCGCCGAGAAGATGGCCATTATGGATAGATCTTATCTGGAGGCAAGAACCAAGACGAAAGGCATAAGAAGGTACAAGAATGTACATGTAGTGGACGTTCTGCCGATTGACGAGGTCTGGATCGAGAGCGACCGAGGGAGAGTGAAATTGCCTTCAATCGATACGATTGTAGTAGCTAGTGGCAGACGACCGAACATCTTCATGGCCGAAATTGCCGAGAGGAAAGGCATCGAAACACACATTGTGGGAGATGCTAATGGTGTTGCCGGTGAGGATGAAGGTACGGTTATGGCTGCCATTGCCACCGGATATGATGTGGGACGCCATATCTAGGAAAGCGGAATGAAGGGTCTTATCCCCTGTCAGAGTGAGAGGAGGGCGCGGTGTGATCTACACCACTCTTGCGCCTTCGTCTGTTTCCGTTGTCCCAGTCAGCAAGAGAGCCTTGTCCTTCAAGCTTTCGAGCAGCAACCAAAGCTGCCGGTAGTCCACCTCTGACATTGAACATATTATGTCACGCATGATGTTGTGTTGCATGGCTCGTTCTAGAGCTTCTTGACCTTTCTTCGTTATGATTACCTTTTTGAGCTTCTTGTTTTTGCTATCCGCGATGCGTCTTATGAGCCCGTTTCTCTCCATACGATTCAGGAGGCCGGTTGTGGTAGGTGGTTTCCGCCGCATCCAGCGGGATATCTCGGCAGGCGTGGTTACCCCACCCAATCCTTCCACCACCTTCAGAAGCATGAACTCCGTGTGTGTCAGGCCTATTTTCAATAGTTCATGATGCCTGGCTCTGAACATGGCATTCTGCGTCAAGTATAAGAGAAAGAAGAAGTTGTAGTCACTCTCGCAGAATGGAATATACTTTCTGTAATCCTGGTCGCTGTCTTTTCTTAATGCTTCTGACACCAGAGTCTCCCACTGCCGTTCATCATATTTCGCCTAGTATACTACGAAGCAACACCATAGAGGAAACTTGCCTATGCTCTTTGCGCAGCTAATGCTTCGCCGCGGCCGATTCCAGGGCGTCGCACTCTGGCACTCGTTGCTTCTGCTGGCAAGTCTCTGATATGATTTCATAAGAAGAGGTGCTAACAAAGCCGGGGCATCGGCAGTTGGGCGCTTGGAGGAAACAGCGGTGGACAAGGTACTGGCGATAATAATGGCTGGCGGAGTGGGCGAAAGGCTACGACCTTTGACTGGTGAACGGGCCAAGTCGGCCGTCCCCTTCGGTGGCAAATTCCGCATTATCGATTTCACGCTGAGCAACTGCGTCAACTCAGGCATCCGCCAGATTTTTGTTCTCACGCAGTACAGATCGGGGTCATTGCACAGGCATATCCAGGAGGGCTGGGGCATCTCCAGCTCAGGGCTAGGAGACTACATATACTGTGTACCGGCTCAGCAGAAGCTGGGGGCTGATTGGTACAGTGGTACGGCTGATGCTGTGCGCCAGAACCTCGACCTGGTCAAGCGAAATGATGTGGAGCATGTCCTGATCCTCTCAGGCGATCATATTTACAAGATGAACTACCTTCAGATGCTGGCCTACCACGAGATGAAGAACAGCAGGCTAACAATATCCGCCCTCAGAGAAAGAAAAGAGCAGGCTGCCGGGAGGCTGGGGGTACTGGCGGTAGACGTAGACAACAGGATGGTTGGCTTTGAGGAGAAACCAGCGGAACCAATGACCATTCCAGGTGCTCCAGAATATGCACTGGCTTCAATGGGTGTCTACATCTTCGAAATCAACACTCTGAGGGAAGCCTTGCGAGGGGCGGAAGACGACTTCGGTAGAGAAATAATTCCGAGCATGGCAGGCCCGGGTTGTGACATCTTCGTTTACGACTACGAGAAAGAGAATAGGATAGGCGATTTCGCGGTGGAAGTGAAAGATGGTAAGAGAAGGAAGATCTTGGTCGACAGAACTCGCGATTCTTCGTATTGGAAGGATGTTGGTACCATTGATTCGTACTACGAAGCCAGTATGGACCTTGTGGGCGTGGACCCCATCTTCAATCTCTACGGAGAGAGGTGGCCCATCAGGACCTATCAAAGGGCACTGCCTCCGAGCAAGTTTATTCTGGGTGGGTCAACACGGGATTCCATTGTGTCTGATGGCTGTATCATTAGCGGCGCGATAGCTTGGCGTTCCATACTGTCCCCAGGTGTGGTGGTGGAAAGAGATGCTTTGGTGGAGGACTCAATAGTATTTGACGATGTCACCATAGAGCCACACGCCCGAATAAGGCGTGCTATCATTGACAAGGAAGCCACAATCCATGCTCACGCATCCCTTGGCTATGACCCAGAGGCAGACAAGAGGAGAGGCTGCACAATATCAGATACAGGTATAGTAGTCGTTCCCAAGGGGATGGACGTGAGGCCAGCCTAAACTGCCTCTCTTTCGACCGATGCAATACCTATCTGCACCTGTGGCCATTTCAAAACAGACCGCTAGGGCCAAGCTCAAGAGCGGAGCATCTCCCCAGACCCCGGCTCTGCATATTGCTATGGCCTCTCCAGAGATTGCGCCCTTTGCTAAGACGGGCGGCCTGGCTGATGTGCTGGCTTCCTTACCCAGAGCCTTGGAGCGACTTGGCCTTCGGCTCTCACTCATCATGCCCGCGTACCGGTCTATCCTTCAGGATGATTTTCGGCTAGAGGATACGGGAATTCGTTTTGCTGTCCCTATCTCCCACAGGAAGGAAGAAGGCATCCTGTTGAAGGCAGACACAGGGAATGGTATCGTCGTTTATCTCATCCGAGCCGACCGCTATTTCGACCGTGATCACCTGTACACCACTCCAGAGGGTGATTACCCGGATAACGCTGAGAGGTTCATCTTCTTCGCCCGGGCCATCCTGGAAGTGTTGAAGCTCGATCCTCCTTCGATTCTCCATGCTCATGACTGGCAGTCGGCCCTCTCCGTCGTTTTCCTCAGGGACCAACCTCACCTCTATCCTGAGCTTGCTGCGGTGAAGACTATTCTGACTGTCCATAACCTGGGGTACCAGGGATTGTTCCCACAGTCGGTCTGGCACCTCTTGAATCTTGAAGGAAGCCTCTTCACCCCCCGCTATCTGGAGTTCTACGGCAGAATCAACTTTCTCAAAGGTGGTCTTGTTTTCGCCGATACCATTACTACAGTGAGTCCTACATATGCCGAGGAGATCAAGACTGCTGAGCAGGGATTTGGTCTGGAAGGGGTCTTCCGAGAGCGGGCAGCCGACCTGATAGGCATTCTCAACGGCGCTGACTACAACATATGGGACCCCGAGACCGACCCCTTCATCGCCAAGCAGTACAGCGCCAAGAGTCTTTCAGGGAAGCAGTTTTGCAAGGCAGACCTGCAGCGCAGGTTCTGTCTTGAGGAGGATCCAGGCATCCCTTTGATTGGGATGGTATCGCGTTTGGTGTCCCAGAAGGGTCTTGACCTTCTGGAAGAAACGCTAGGCGACTTGCTGTCTCGAGGTTCTCAGTTCGTTCTCCTCGGGACAGGAGACAGCCAATACCAAGATTTCTTCCGCAGGGTACCGACCGAATATCCTGGAAAGGCTGGGGTGCTGATTGCCTATGATGAGTCGGAAGCACACAAGATCATAGCCGGGTCTGATATGTTTGTGTCGCCATCCCGCTACGAGCCCGGCGGCCTTACCCAGCTCTACAGCCTTAGGTACGGAACAATCCCCATTGTTAGAGCCACTGGAGGTTTGGAAGACACTGTCGAAGAATTCGATCCGAAAACAGGAAGAGGGAATGGCCTGGTCTTCAAGCCATACAAAGCTCGGGACTTCTTGGCGGCTGTGGACCGGGCTTTGGCCCTTCTGCGCCGCAGAGAAGAGTGGACCACCATGATGAAGAACGCTATGACAACTGACTTCTCGTGGGAGCACTCTGCCCGGGCGTACCTTGACCTCTATCGTAGGCTGGCGAACCTCAGCTCTGATGAAGGAGGGAGACGCCAGGCGAAGTGATTAGACGCCTAGAGAAGAAGGAGTGATGGAGAATGAGAACAAGAGTAACGGAGATGCTGGGGATAGAGTACCCCATTGTTCAGGCAGCCATGGGCCCCATAGCAGTTCCTCGCCTGGTAGCCGCGGTATCCAACGCCGGTGGCCTGGGGATCCTGAACTCAGGCCGGTTTGCACCTGAGGAACTAAGAGAAGACATCAGGGCCATCAAAGAACTGACCGACAAGCCTTTTGGAGTGAACCTTACAGCGGGTACTCCAGGCTATGAGAAGCTTGCTGAGGTTATGATAGAAGAGAGAGTCCCTCTGATTAGCCACGGTAGGGGTAATCCCAGATGGCTGATTGAGGCGGCCAGAGGCCATGGTATTATTATTATGGCTGTGGTAGGGGCGTTGCGACATGCTATCAGGGCAGAGCAAGACGGGGCCGATATCATCTGTGTATCGGGGCTTGAGGCAGGAGGCCATGTCAGTCACGTTAGCACCATGGTTTTGCTGCCCCTGGTGGCTGGCAAGGTCAAGACTCCTGTGGTGGGCGCGGGAGGGTTCTGTGATGGCAGGGGGCTGGTAGCAGCTCTGGCTCTGGGGGCTGATGGTATAGCCCTGGGCACCAGATTTGCGATTACCCAGGAGAGTGCCATGCCTGAGAACATCAAACAAATGTTCGTAAGGTCGACCGAAGATGATACTCTGGTCACCCCCCGTATTACCGGCAAAGGACTTAGAGTACTGCGCAATAGGCTGACTGACTCTCTGGAGGAGGGACGTAGGGTGTCGTGGAAAGAGAAAATATCCGGCACACTGGAAACCAGAAGGAAGTTGGGGGTCTCCTGGTGGCGCTTCATTGTTGGGGGCTGGAGAATGAAAAAGGATTACGAGGCTTCCTTATCAGAGCTGAGCAATCTGGCAGCAGGCGCGGCTATGATAGATAAGGCCATGACAGAGGGCGATGCAGAGTACGGGGCCGTAATTGGCGGACAGGTTTGCGGCAGAGTAGAAGACATACCCCCCGCTGGTGAGGTAGTCAAGCGCATAATCGCTGAGGCCCGCAGTATCGTGGGGCCACTAAGAGATAAGGTGCTTTCCTAGCCGTATCTTGGCCAGTTCCTCCATCCCTGGCAAGGCAGCCATCTCATCTGCCAGAATCTCTTCTACGCCTCGCTAGGCCATTAGAGCCACGATCCAGTCACGGATAGTGCCCCAGTACTTTTCGAAGGTATGGGACATCTCGGTTTCCTGGCCCCAAAGGTTGGGGGCCACCTGCTTAGGCTCAGGGCCCAGGGGTGGTGTCGAAGGAATCAGAGAGACTGTGGGCGGCATCGGTGCTGATAACCACCGTTTTATGGCCAAGTTCAGCGCAATGCAGTGCTGTGGCCGCCGCGATGCTGGTCTTGCCTACTCCGCCTTTGCCAGCAAAAGAATGATTCTCATTGTCTGTAGAATGCCATCTTGGCCTCTTGCGGCTCCTTGTGTCTGTGAGTGTAATCCTTCCCAAAAGGCACATCAGGCATCGGGTCGCGGGCCTGACGGTCGCCGAGTTGCAGTGGCGCTTCTCTGAAAATCGGACCTGGACTTGGCTGCTGACAATAGAGTGCCAGAGATGGCGCCATGGCGTGGGCCGTGGCCTGATGCCGATTCACCAGTGCTCAGTTGCAGAAGTGGGCGTAACAACCGAGATTCTTCTCCTTCCCTTCCGGAAGGATCAGAATGACACCTGGCTAGTTTGTCACCCTGATCCGCCGCAGATCGCCAGGGGCGACTCTGTCGACCGGAGAAGGGTCTGCCCACAAGGTCAGTGACTCTTGTTTCTGTAGCCAAGCGCTGGTTTTGCTGTTCGTTTGCAGGCATAGCAGCGGTTGGCCCCTTGGTCTGTGGTTAGAGTTTCAATCCCTTGGCGACACGCTTTCCGAACTCGGGGTCAGCCTTGGTGAGATGCTCCACCATACGCTGTTGAATTGGCCTGTTAGCCTTGCCCAGTG
>Ga0315286_10003802_pt1 | contig 14372 bp, 18 predicted proteins | sample YL17G10_0_MG_FD_205038 | JGI IMG/M metagenome (GOLD analysis project Ga0315286, IMG submission 205038) | Sediment microbial communities from Yellowstone Lake, YNP, Wyoming, USA - YL17G10_0 | ecosystem: Environmental > Aquatic > Freshwater > Lake > Sediment | place: USA: Wyoming | collected...
GTCGAGCGGCTGCAGGGGACGATCCTCCACGAGCACTGGCGGATCGCGTTCCGGCGTCGGTACTTCCGCAAGCGGTTCCAGCTGCAGGCATCGCTTGACAGCTTCCTTCAGTTCTACAACTTCGAGCGTCCGCACCAGGGCTACCGCACCAAAGGGCGCACCCCAGCCGAGGTGTTCTGGGGTGCAATCCGTCACGATGTCCGTCAGGAGGTCTGAAGTGTCAACACCATTCCGAAACTGGACAGCCTAGGGACGGGGAGCTGGTCGTTCAGAAGCGCTTCCCGAGCGGATTCCAGGGGACCGTCTTCCAGGCGGAGCTCAACGCTCGCGGGATCACCGATCTCATCGTCACCGGCCTCTCCTCGGTCGGCTGCGTCGACGCCACGATCAGGGCCGCGCTGACCCTTGGGTTCTCTGTGATCGTGATGGCCGACGCCCACAGCGCGGCGGAGGGAGTCCAGATCACGGCCGGGCAGAACGACGTCTGGAAGGCCCTTGGCGCCACCATCGTCTGGTCCAACAAGATCGACTTCTCAACCCTCTGTCCGAAGCAGCCGTAGACAATCCGAGCTTGACACAACCTGGAGCGCTTGCTCGCGGGCTGACTTCAATCGGCGCATAGCACCGGTTGACCGAAACCTCTCTGGGCGAGGGATGGTGCCCGGGAGATTCCAGAGGAGTCCCACGGAGCGTGCAGGATCCGCTGCAGCCCGGGCGCTCCGCGATCCGATGTGTATCGTGTGTCTGCGCACAATCATCGCAACCGAGAGCGATGCTGCGCCAGATACTGCTACGTCAAGATCGGACCCCTGCCGCCGCAAAGCGGCAAATGCTCAGTGTGAACCACCTTCACGTGCGTCCATGCTGTTTCCCACGTCACACACAGCCGTTCGCATGACTTGTCATGCACCAGCACATGTGCTACTCTTCAAGTCTGTCGGGTATCTAGATAGCCAAGCGAGGAAGATGCTACGAACCGATCCCGGGGAAGCAATTGCCGAGAGGAAGCTCTTTGCGCTGTTTTATGCTTCTCTCGCGATCGCTGTGGTGTTGTCGTTTGTCAGCTCGCTGAGCGGACTCCAGCAGCTCCAACTTGCCAGCACTCCTAGACTGTTGGCGTGGGTTACTCGGAATCGGAATCTGGCAAGACTGTTGTTTGATGCTGGGCTGTGGCAGGGACTTACACTCCTTGCGCTGGCGGTGCTCGCCTCTGTTATTGCGAGGCGGAGAGGACGTCGTTTGTGGAGCGGCATAGGCTGGTTCCTGACAGCGGTCGCGGGCCTGGTTGTCATCATGCTGCTTGAGATTGTGGCGGAGAAGTACCTGCTCAAACCTTCCCTGCACAACCTACGCCCGGGATTGAATCTCGGTGAAGGCCCCGTCACCGAGCTGGGGTATCGCTTGCTGGGGATGGACTCAGGCGGAGCCACCTCGACTCCGTCAGGTTTTGCGCTTCGGCAGAGTATCTTGTTCGTGTTCTACCTGGTTCTCCAGTGCAACTTCCGACCCCGAAGGGCTATCAGTGGAAGGCTGCTTACCACCGCGAATTCAGGCCTGTTCGCCCTGGTGCTGTTTGGACGCTTCGCCATGGGAATGCACACAGTGTTCGATATCCTGCTGGGCGTGGCAGTCGGAATCCTGGTATTCTGGCTCGGCTTCGGAGTCCACGCTGGGGCGAAGGGCACACTGCGGTACATGGAAGAGCTGGTTGCCCCCCGGTGCGGTCTGCTTTCTCGTAATCGAGTTCTATTGCCACAGACCCAACCACTGGTTGCTCTTCGGGGCGGTGTCGGCCAGCATCATGGCGATCTCGTACGCGCTCTTCGTTTTCACCGGGTTGGGTCGCCGACCGGGAGGCGGGTAGCATGGTCGAAGTCGCGATTAAGTGGCTGGTGCTTTCGGCACTGCTGTTCGCGAGCTACATCTTTGTTCTCATGACGAAGAGAGGATTCGAAGTGACGTTTTCGCGGCCTATCACTTGGCAGAGGGGCTTTGGCCTATGGATGGTATATCTCGGCCTGCCCCTCCTGCTTTCCCTTTCAGGAGTTGGCCTTCTAGGTCTCTCCAACCAAGAAGTCCTGAAGGCTTTGCCGCCCGCCTCGCAGGTCTCAGGCAGCATCGGAGAGACTGCGCCGCAGCGCACTATTGGGGAGATTGACTGGGGGACTAAGGTTACCCTAGGGGCTGGCTTCTCAAGCATTCTGCTGGTAGCAATCGCCCGGGTGCTCGCACGCGCCTGCTATGCGAAGTCGATGACGAGGAATGCCTATATCGCGGGGATCGCCAGCGTGGTTCTTCTCACGTCATTTGCCTTCCTGAAGGCGCGGTATCTAGAGGTGCTCTTCGAAGGGGTTTTCACCCAGGAGTTTCTTGTGCCGTTCTTCTTGCTGGCCACGGGCGTCGCTGCGATGACCGAAGCCATGCTTCGCGCCGTCGCGCACATCGAGATCAAAGGGGATCGTGACACCGATATTGTATAGCGGCGACTGCACCGCTGACTTCTCCCGGACTCACCACGGGGCGAGGTCTGAGCTGCTAGCTCCCGTGGCGTTTTGCCACAACAGAGGGTCTAGAATCACGTCGGCGGCGTCTCCTTTGTGAGTACCAGAAGAGGGCAAAGGAGGCCGCGATGAAGGTCGCGGCTGCGACAAGCGCCACCTTGTCCCAAAAGGGACCATTCGAGAGGCTCGACCAGTAGCGGAACATTCCTTTCTCCCTCCCGACTTCCGGGCATCGCGGCTCCCGCGCCGCGAGCCCGACAATACAGCTTGCCACGTCCATATGTTGCCTAGTTCGGCCTTCGTCCAGACGCGCATTGTAGTGAGTCTGGTTGGAAAGCGACATCTGTCCCAGTGTTGCTGACCTCCGCCATCGAGTCCATCGCAACTCACCCCATCAGCTTACACCTGCAGTGCCTGCAAGTTCCTCTCTGGGCCTCTCTGCTCCCTCGGTCCCCATCTCTGAAGTCCGTAGAGTGGTACGTTTCTACCCTCCGAGTACATGCGACAATGTACGCTTGTGGTTCGTCGTTCAGATGAGCGGTCTGTGGGTTTTCTGTGAACGTTGCGCCACTGGGGAATCGGACGCGAGCCGGCCGCCCAGTCACCTAGAGCGACGTCCGCCGTCCGCCAACTGGAGAACAGGCTCCAGACTCGATCCCCTACGGCGGTGCCGTCCGCCTCTGCGAAGAGGACTGCCCCGATGTGCAACGCGCTCAGAAGGCTGGTGCAGTGACGGCGCGCGATCTCCCGCTGCTCGCCGATGATCTTCACCGAATGGTGGCGCCTCCCCGACATTCCTGTCTCCTCTCCATCACGTGAGTTGACGTCGGAATGGTAGTGGCGATGCGACCCCAAAGCGCAGGTCCAGGAAAACCAGCTCAGAAGGGTGTTGCGTCCCGCATCTCATCAAGGTCTGACTTTCGTCTTGTCGAGAGGTGGATCGGGAGTGCAGCTTGTGCGACCATCGTGCGCCATGATGCGGTCTGGGCTTTGGTTCTTGCTCCTGGCGATGGTCGTCGCCTGCTGGACCGCGGCCTCCACGTCGCTTGGTGCATCGGACGCTCTGGGCCCCTACGCCATTGTCAACGTTGCGGTAATCGATCTGGTGCAAGGCATCGCCGTCCCAGGTCAGACGGTCGTGGTGGTGGGCAACCGGATCGAGCACATGGGGCCAACCGGCGAGGTCTCCCTTCCGGAGGGAGCGCGCGTGATCGACGGGCACGGACTCTGCCTCATGCCCGGCCTCGTTGACGCGCACGTGCACTTCCTCGACGCCCCCGTGTTTGGCCGGCTGATGGTTGCCAACGGCGTCACGCTCGTTCGTGACACCGGAATGCCGACGGACTACATCCTGAAAGTGAGAGATGACTTGAACCGAGGCGAGCTCCTGGGGCCGGAGATGGTCGCCACCGGCGCGATCCTGGACGGCGACCCACCGCTGATACCGGCGCTCTCGATTGCCGTCAGGACCCCCGAGGAAGGGCGGGCCGCGGTCCGCCGACAGAAAGGGGCGGGCGTCGACATGATCAAGGTCTACAGCCGCCTCGAGGCCGACGCGCTTCTCGCGATCGTCGACGAGGCGCACACGCTTGGGCTCAAGGTTATTGGGCACGTGCCGGATTCCACTTCCGTCCAGGATGCGGCAGCCGCGGGTCTTGACTCAAGCGAGCACCTCTTTGGCTTCGACAAGCTCGTCGGCCGACTCCTTGGCGCGCCGGTCCGGTTCTCCTACGCCAGTATGGGCACGGACGTCGTGTGCTTCCTCCGTCTGGGCGAGGTCGATCCTCTGGCGCTGCAGAGTGCGCTCGATGATCTGCGCCAGAGCGGGCTCACGGTCTGCCCGACGGTGGTCACGTTCAAGGCGAGCGTGCACACGTCCATGTTCCAGTCGGGCGACTTCCCCGAGCGCGAGTACATCTCACAGAGCGTGCTTGAGACCTGGCGGACCCTGTGGGCAGCGCAGAGCGACCTTCCGGATTTCGTCTGGCAGAAGTGGGCGGAGCTCGTGCGCGGGCTGAACGAGGCCGGCGTCCCGCTCATGGCAGGCACCGACCTCTGCGTGCCCGGCGTGATCCCGGGCTTCAGCCTCCACGAGGAGCTTTCCATCTGGCAGGACGCAGGGATCCCTCCCGCCGATATCCTGCGTTCCGCGACCCTCGTCCCGGCGCAGTTCGTGGGCCTGGGGGAGCGTCTCGGGAGCCTGGCGGAGAGGAAGACCGCGTCGATGGTGCTCCTGCGTGCGAACCCTCTTCTCGACGTGCGCAACACGAGTGAGATCGAAGCCGTCTTCCTGCGCGGCCGGTACTTCGACCGCGAGACTCTCGACGGTTTTCTGGATGAAGCAAGGGCACTGGCCAAGGGCTAAACGCCAGGATCTGCCTGCGGCGCCAACGCAGGACCTCCAAGAGATCGCACTCTCCATGCCCGGACACCGAAAACGCGATGTTTCCAGGAGTGCCGATTGGACGGGCAGGGAGCGGTCACGTTGGAGGAAGTCCTTAAGGGGATCCTGCCTACAATCAAGTGGCATCTCGGACGCTCGACGGGCGCCGGACCGTGGGCCGGCGCCCGGGGGGACATGTGGAAGGTCTGCGCTCTTGTTTCCTAGGAGGGATCGTTCTCTTGCTTATCGGTCTGGCTGCAGTCGGGTCGGACGCCCAGGCCGCCTGTCACAAGGCGCTCGTGGTCATCGACGTTCAGAAGCTCTACCTCTCGCGGGCGACGTGGCTCACTTCGGACGGGAAGGACCTCGTGGCGAAGATCGAACCGCTGCTTGAAGCCGCGCGGGAGAACGGAATCCCGGTTATCTACGTGCAGCACGTGGACAACCAAGGGCTCCCCCCAACGTCTTCCCTCGTGGCGTTCGCCGACGCGATCGCACCCAAGGACGGTGAGCTCGTTGTTCAGAAGCGGTTCCCGAGCGGGTTCGAGGGAACGACCCTCCAGGCGGAACTCAACGCCCGTGGGATCACCGATCTCATCGTCACCGGCCTGTCCTCGGTCGGCTGCGTCGACGCGACCATCAAGGCGGCACTGTCCCTTGGCTTCTCGGTTACTGTCGTCGCTGACGCCCACGCCGCGGCGGACAGCGTGCCAGTCACATCCGGACAGAACGACGTCTGGAAGGCCCTTGGCGCGACACTCGTCTGGTCGAACGAAATCGACTTCGCGACCCTCTGCCCGAAGGAGCCATAGTGCGCCCGGGAGCACCTAACGGTGCCCGTCGCGGCGCCGAGTCAGATTGGGGAGACATGGGCGATTTCCCAAGACCTCTTAGGCACGAGATGGCTACTGTGGACGGGTGGCTGAGCTTCATAGCCTTGGGGGATGATTTCCTGGCGGCGTACGTCCAGATGTCACCAAGATTGGGCGGGGTAGCAGCGTTCTTAGTCGGCCACGCCACGGAGCTCTACCTCAAGGGGGTGCTTCTGAAACACGGCTTGCCCTTGTGCAAACTGAAGACTCACGACCTGAAGTCTCTCCTCACCAGTTGCAGGGAAAGCGCCCCCGGGTTCCCTGTGGCACTCGAGTTCAGGGATGCTGTGCTTGACGCTTTGCGGAATACTCACGGCGCAGGGATGTCCCGTTGCCTCGGCCCAGATGATGCCGAGCACTTCCACAAGTACCATGACCTCTACTACGCTGCGTACGCGCAGGGCGACCTCAAGTACGTTGGCGCAAGTAGCAGACTTGACCTACTGTACGTGTCCTGGCCGTTGAGTGGTGTAACGCTCATGCTTGAGATCTTCGATCCGATCCGCAGATACCTCGGGATGGCTGATGACATCGGCACCACCATCCGCCTCTGCCTCCATCCGCCGTTTGGAGAAGCGGCCCCCATCAAGCTCCTTGCAGAGTACGACGTCAGGAAGAAGGCGCAACAGACAGCTTGTCCCTAAACTGCTGGTCCACGTAGGCCGCCTGTGCCTGGCGCAGGAATCGGAGAGCCTCTCCGGCCGTGGTCGGCGATATGGCTGGAGATCCAGATCATCGGGCTGTCTCCCGAACCAGTCTTTGCTGCCATCTCCGGGGACATGTCAAAGACTCGCCGAACGACCTTGATCACGGCGGCACAGCTAGAGGACGCGCCGTGACAAAGGGACGTGGTACGCCACGACCAGGAATGTGCTCCCGGGGTGTGTTGTGGCACGACGCTCCGACGTGAGTGACATGTCTCCGGAATTCCGCGGTCCTGGATCACAGGGCGGAGTCGAAAGGGGAGGGGTGAGCGCTCCGGGGACAGGAACCCGACGAGCTGCGCGATTGTGATTGGGACAGGCCACCCGAAGAACCTCATGCTGCTTAGACAGCGAAGAGATAACTCCGGCGACATCGGGACCACGGACTACAAGACGCTTGTCAAGGAGGCAGTCTGAGAATCCCCACCCGACTTGCGTCGCACCTTCAGAGATATCCTCGGTATCAGGCCGGAATGTTGCCATTTAGTCCGGAACGCAGAGACGAGTAACGTGTCCCCGGAATCCCCCCTGGTTGCCACCCCGGCATCCGACGCGAAATAGGTCAGTCGCGGCAGGCCTCTATCGATGGAGTCCAGGTAGTAACCGGCGCACGCGTCGATCCAGGCTCTATCGCGGAGAAAAGGCATCAGCACGTCAACAGAGTCGTAGTAGTTGCTGAACGAGGCTGTCGTAGACACGGACAAATGAAACAGAGCGAAGGGTTCCTGCTCAGACGGCCACCGGAACGGCATCACGTCGGTCTTGTCCCGCCGGGCATGTCGCGTGACTTCCGCAGCATCAGGGACATCTCGGGACTCTGTCCGTTTGCATGTCGCTGTCCGACGCGCCGTCACGTTTGGCGATCCTGCTGCGTCCGAGATTGCATTCCTGGCAGAGTGTGCGCAGGTTCTCGAACACTGTTGCGCCGCCGTCCGCGAACGGCACGACGTGGTCGAGATGAAGGATGACTCCGAGTTCCAGCGCCGGGCTCCGTCCGCACAGCACGCAACGATACCCGTCGCGCTCCAAGACACGAAGGCGCAACCGGTCGGGCGGGTTTCTTCGCTGCGTGGGAGGCACGGTCTGCGGCCCCGACGCGGAAGGTTGAGGGCAGGGGGCGACCTCTCCCTGGGAGGAATCGGCAACCTCCACTCCACTGCCCATGCTCCATTCCAGGAACCTTATGCATGCGTTGGCCCATCCGCCGAACCTAGAGCGGTAGGTGTTGTAGTGATACTTGGCGGACGCGGCGTCCCATTCGTATTTTGATGGGCGGTGACCCAGACGGGTCCAGATCTCCCTCATCTCGAGGAGTAGCTCGTCGTCACTTACAACCGTCCGGGTGCGTGGCCGCAGGGTTATCCCCTCATCGGCCAGCAGAGCACGGAGAGCGTCCATTCCAGCCCTCCACGATCCGAAAGCGTTCTGAACACCCGTTGCCGAAATGCCAAGCTTCGCTGCGTTCAGGTCTCGTTTTCCGAACTCGCGGAAGGTGAAGTGCTCGGCAGCCTTGCGCAGGAGGGCCAGTGCCTGCTCTGGAGTTCGCTTGTCGATCCGGCTCCTCTGATACTGAAGACCCATCCGTGCCCCTCTGTCGCTGCATCTGACGGTGACCGGCTCGCAACCCAGCCCCCCTGGCATAGCGGCTTCCGCGTGATCACAAGCGGCCGTGCCGTCTTTCTTCTCCTCTCTGATGACACTGCATGCTGAAACGTGCACTCGCGCGTGCCATCGTACAATCACGTAGCTTCATGAGCAAGGCACACATCAATGTCACTCTTCGCTCTTCGTGTCGAGGGGACATGCCGCCCAGGGGAAGTCCGGGACGCCGACCCTATAGGCGTTGGCCGCCTCTGATAGCACGGGGCGGCGGGAGTGAGGTCACGTGCCTCCAGAGTGGAGACGGAACTTGGCGCCGGTGGGCGACGTTGACATCGCACAGCGCGGGACGGCACATCCTCAGGTCCTTCCCGCCATCTCTTCCGAGGCGGATGATAGAGAGACTCCACGAAAGCGCCTAGCGTCTATCTCCAAGGACCCGCTCGAGCAACGCCTTGGCCTCTTTCGCGCTCAGGCTATGCGTGCCGAAGGTGAAGACTTCCTTGCCGGCCTCGGTCTTCAGGATGAGGCGATCGGGGTGAGGGGCGTCGTCGGCCGAGAGGGCCTGCCCGCTCTCGACACGGAAGGAGCGGATCTGGGAGAGGTCGATCACGAGGTTTCCGGAGCTCTCGGCGTGGATCGCGTCAAAGCCCATCCCGCGGTAGACCTCGCCGGAGGGGTCCTTGGCGCGCTCCTTGGGGCGAAGGGCGACGAGGAGCCTCTGGTTCGTGACGAGGAGGGTCGCGTGGACGTACTTGAGGAACCCGCGTCTCCAGTTGAGGTCCGGGATGATCCCCAGGAGCGTCTCGTCCATCATGGGCTCCACCTCGCCGCCTGCGGCGGCTCTAGTCTTCTTTGGTCCACTCGGAGAACCTTCTTCGGATACTCTCTTCCATTCGTTCGTCCTTGTTCTGCCACTCGACCTCCGGCTCTCCGCGAATGAAGCTTCGAACCCGGCTTATCGTGCGCGTCCTGATCCGGCGGCCGAGCCCTTTCAAGCTCCCTCCCCCACTCAAGCGGATGGCGAGTGGCGCGCCAACGCCGATCCCGCTCCAGGCGGTGAGGAGCGTGAAGAGAAGCCACAGGCCTGCGGCATCGAGGTAGCTCAAGCGGGGGAGGAGCCCAAAGTGTCCGGCGATGACGGTATTCCAGAGCATCTGGATGATCCAGCTGAAGAAGAAGAACGCGGCGACTCCACCGCCCGCGACGAGCCTCGTGAAAAGTCCCATCGTTCCCCCCTAAGACGCACTCGATTGTAGCGCTCCTACGCACGGAAGGAAACCGGTCGTCTCCCCACGTCCTGCGGTGAGAAGAGCGCTCCGACACAAGGCCGAAACGGATTGCGGCATGGACTTGTGAACTAGGACTCTTCGATGTTCCACATGGCGCGCAGGCGGGCCGGGATGTCCTCGTAGGGCCGGACCTCTGATGGGGCCTCCTCTTCCTCAACCGGCTGGGCGAGGAAGACCTCATCCATCGTATGCCGGACATCGTCGGTGAAGAAGCGGCAGAGCTGCGCGTAGCTGTGGGCGTCACCGTGGGCGTACCACTTGTGGTAGTAGCGCAGAGGCCAGACGACGTAGAGGAAGTCCTTTGCCCGCGTGAGGGCGACGTAGGTCAGGCGGAGCTCCTCCTCGATCTCCTCGCTCGAGCCGGTCGCCAAGTCGGAGGGGAGGAACCCGTCGGCGGCGTGAATCACGTAGACGGCCTTCCATTCGCAGCCCTTGGCGGAGTGAATGGTCGACAGGATCAAGAAGTCCTCGTCGAGGTACGGCGCGCCGGCGAGGTCGGAGGTCGAGGTGGGCGGATCGAGCTCGAGGTCGACCAGGAAGTCCCGCCGCGACCGGTAGCCGGAGGCGATCTCCTCTAGGCTTTCGAGGTCCCGCGAGCGCATGGTCGGGTTGTCGTAGCGGCGCTCAAGGAGCGGGTCGTAGAAGACACGGATCCGCTCGACCTGCGACCCAGGCTCGGGCTCTCCGGCGGTCGCGAGATCCTCCATGAGCGATCCGAAGCCGGCGATTCCCTGGCGCGCGGCCGCAGGGGCGGGGAAGGAGCCAATGGAGCGGGGATCGAAGCGGTGGCTCGCCACGTGCTCCACGGCCCGGCCTGCGGTGGCCGGCCCGATCCCTTCGAGGAGCTCGAGCGTCCGCAGCCAGCTCAGCTCGTCGCGCGGGTTCTCCGCGATGCGCAGGAAGGCGACGAGGTCCTTGACGTGCGAGGCCTCCAAGAACCGGAGCCCCCCGTACTTGTGGTAGGGGATGTTGCGGCGGCCGAGTTCGAGCTCAAGCGACGCGGAGAGGTGCGAAGCGCGGAAGAGGACGGCCTGCTGGCGGAGAGGGACTCCTTCCTCGTAGTGGCTGAGGATCTTCTCGATCACGTACTCGTCTTGCTCGGTCTCGTCCTTGCACGTCACGAGCTTGGGCCGCTCGCCCTCCCCGCGCACCGACCACAGGTCCTTGGTGTAGCGCTCGGACGCGCTCGCAATGACGCGGTTGGTCGTCTCAAGGATCGGATTCACCGATCGGTAGTTGCGCTCGAGAGTCACGACCGTCGTCCCAGGGAACTCCTTGGGGAAGTCGAGCATGTTGCGCACGGTTGCGGCGCGGAAGCTGTAGATACTCTGGGCGTCGTCGCCCACGACCAGGATGTTTTGGTTCTTCCGGCGCATGCCCCGCAGGATGGCCGCCTGGACGCGGTTGGTGTCCTGGTACTCGTCGACGAGGATGTGGTCGAAGCGGTCACCGATCTCCTCGCCGAGGATGGGATCCGAGACGAGCTGCGCCCAGTAGAGGAGGAGGTCGTCGTAGTCAAGGACGCGTCGCTTCTGCTTGCGGGCGACGTAGGCTGCGAAGAGCTGGCGGAGCTCCTTCTCCCACGCGGCGCACCAGGGGAAGTTCTTCGCCAGGACCTCTTTCAAGTCCTCAACTCCGTTCACCGTGCGGGAGTAGATGGCAAGGCAGGTGGCTTTCCTGGGGAAGCGCTTCTCCTTGCTCGAGAGGTTCAAATCCCGGCGAACGAGGTCGAGGAGGTCCTCGGCGTCGCCCTGGTCCATGACGGTGAAGTCCTTGTGGAGGCCGGCCGCCTTGGCGTAGATGCGTAGGAGGCGGTTGGCGGTGGCGTGGAAGGTCCCGCCCCACACGCGGCCGGTGGCGTGGCTCGTCTTCTCGCTCGTGGCCGCGGCGCGGGCGAGCATCTCCTGCGCGGCCCGGCGGGTGAACGTGAGGAGGAGGATCCGGCCGGGGTTCGTCCCTTTGGCGATGAGGTAGGCCACGCGGTAGGCGAGGGTCTTCGTCTTCCCGCTTCCGGCACCGGCGACGACAAGCAGTGGGCCGTCTCCGTGCGTGACGGCCTGGCGCTGCTCAGGGTTGAGGTCGTCGAGGAAGGAGAGGCTCTCTTCCCGTCGCGTCATGGTGTCTCCCCTCTCTTAGCATTCGGCTCGCAAGACTCGAAGCCTTCCCCTGCATCGTGGATCTTAGGCCGACACGTCCCGGATCGTGCCATTCTCCCTGAGAAGGACGACCGCTCGCAAGCAAGGCTCAGATCTATGCAGCAGGCGGGATTTCGTCATCGGGTTTCAAGACCGCGGGACCAAAGTTGCGGCTCTGTGTCGTCGCAGAGCTTGAGTCTTGGGAGTGAAGAACGTGCTCTGCCCGGGCTCGCTTGGCTCTTGGGAATGCCTACCGGCGCCTCATGGAGCGGCTCGAGGGAGCCTGACTCATCCCTCCGATCAGTCGCGAGGATGCCTTCGGTGCCAGATCCTGCCGGCGGCGCCAATTCCCGTCCAGGCCGTGAACAGGATGACGAGGAAGTAAAGGCCGGCCGTCTGCCAGTAGTTGAGCTTCACTGGGAACCCCAGGTGCCCCACCACGATCGAGTTCCACAGGATCTCGATGATCCAGGTGAAGAAGAAGAACGCCGCGATCCCGCCACCCGTGAGCATGCCAAGTAGCCGCATGGTGATCCTCCTTTCCGCGCGCCCCCTCGGCGCCACACCAGACTCTTGTGCACTATACGCGAGGTGGGAACCCGTTGACAACCAAGAGGACCGACGTTTCTCGCTCCCCCGCGGGATGTCTAGTCCCGGCCCTCTCTAGGCACAATCCAGGCGTACACCAACTAGGCTGGACCGGGAGGTGAGGCTTCGGAATCGACAAAGGCAAACCTCGCGAAAAGAAAGCGGGGGACGCAAAGCCACGGGCCTGAGATGGCAGCCGGGTTACCGAAGTACGAAGATGGGTGTATGGGCACGGAAGTTCTTCCCTATCGCAAGCCTCAGCGTTGTCCTCTTCTTTGCGGCGAGCGCTGCAGCTGAGACGTCCGCGTCGGTGAACGTCGCGCTCGGATGGAAGGTGTTGCCCTACCAGTCTCTCACCGTCACCAACAGGACGGACCTTGGGGCTGGGCCCCGGTTTGAACTAAGATCGCCGACCCAGGCCGACTTCTCTCAGGGTCATATCGAGATACCCGGTGCGGTGACGCTCGTTGCGGCGAGCAACATGTCCTGGTCAGTCAAGGTGCACGCCGTGGAGACGAACATGGGACGGAGCGCGGATGGGACGGCAAGCAAGCCGCTCTCTGATTTCTCTCTTCGCGCGAACAACGGCTCCTACGTCCCGATCAGCAGCTCCGACCAGACCCTCGTCTGTGGGGCATTTGGGGTGGCGACCCTGGTCGTCGACTACCGGATCGAGACGAATAGAGAGTCCTATCGGCCCGGAGACTACGGGCTGACCCTGGTGTACACGATCACCACGCAGGACTAGCCCTTCCCCATTCCCTCTCTTAGGGCGCCGGCGCTTCGTCTGGCCTTTGTGAGGAGACGGCTACCCTTCCGCGAAGGCCCTCCAGGATCTTGGGGCCGATTCCGCTCACTTCCGTGAGATCGTCTACCATCTGAAACGGACCGTGCGCCTCCCGCCAGGCGATGATGCGGGCGGCGAGGGCGGGGCCGATGCCCGGAAGCGTGTCCAGTTGCTCGGCAGTCGCCGTGTTCAGGTCCAGGGGTCCCTTGGGCGTTGGATTGAGGAACGTCGGCAGGAGCACGCGCACGTCGACAAGCTCGATTGGTTGGGGGCTCTGGAGTGCAGGCGCACGGCCTGCGGGAACGAGGAAGGCAATCCCGGCCGCCGCGAGCCCGAGTCCTACGAGCCAGATTAAGCCACGCTGCTGGCTCGTCAAGGGGTGGGGATTCATCTCAAGAGCTCGTTGATCTTCGCGATGCCGTCCCGTTCCCGTTCCAGGCGCATCACCTCGGGCAGGCGCTCGTAACGAGGGTGGCCGAACTTGTCGGAGTAGGCGCGAACAGAGAGCGTCCGCACGCGTTCGCGTAGCGCCGCGTCGGTCTGGAGGACGTCCCGCTTCGCCGCGCACAACGCTTCGATCTCGGCGACGTGAAGATCGACCGCCGCCGCTTGGCTCAAGAGAGAGAGAGCCGACTCGTCGTCGCTTCCCAGGGCTGCCATGGCCTCTGAGAGGAGCGCTCTCCGGTCAAGCTCCGCTTCTGCCGCAGCGCGCATCTCTTTCTCCCGTTCGCGAAAGCTGCGGAGCTCCTTGGCCCCGAACGGCAGGAGACGCCGTTCGCAGCCGTCGTGTCGATCCGGGAAGCCTGTCTCGTCCTCGTCGATCCTCCCGTGCCAGGACAGGCACTCCGGACAGGTGCGATAGGTGACGTTCGTGTAGTACTGGTAGTAGGTTTTCGTGGGCATCTTACGCTCCTCCGGCCAAAGTGTAGCGCCTGCGAACCTGCGGCACCAAGGCCGTGGGCCGGACAGGCTGGAGCGACGTCCGCCCTCTGTTAGAATCCCGCCGAGGAGGTTCCATGCTGAAAGTCGTGTTGTCGAGCTTCGCCATGATCTTCCTTGCCGAATTGGGAGACAAAACCCAGCTTGCGGTCTTCTCTCTCTCCATCGAGTCCCGCTGGCCGTGGGCCGTCCTGGTTGGGGCGGGCGCCGCGCTCGTCCTCTCCTCCGCCCTGGCCGTGCTCCTGGCGGTCGTCGTCTCAAAGTCGATCCCGGATGCCTGGGCCAGGGCGGTCCGGCTTGGCGCAGGAGGCTTGTTCATCCTGGTGGGACTGTGGACGATTCTGAAAGCCTAAGCTAGGAGCGCTCGAACCAGCGGCGGCCTTCCCAGCTCTGCAGGCGCTCCAGGAGCGAGTACTCGGTCATGTCCAGGTGGATCGGCGTGACGGAGATGAAGCCGTTGGCGATGGCCCAGATGTCCGTGCCAGTCTGATCCTCCGCCACCTCGGTCAGCGGGTCCCCGCTGATCCAGTAGTAGCTGCGGCCGTGCGGGTCCTCGCCCTTGACCACGTAGT
>Ga0315286_10003803_pt1 | contig 14372 bp, 18 predicted proteins | sample YL17G10_0_MG_FD_205038 | JGI IMG/M metagenome (GOLD analysis project Ga0315286, IMG submission 205038) | Sediment microbial communities from Yellowstone Lake, YNP, Wyoming, USA - YL17G10_0 | ecosystem: Environmental > Aquatic > Freshwater > Lake > Sediment | place: USA: Wyoming | collected...
CCGGGTTCTGGTCCCTCAGAAGCAGCCTGAGCTTCGCAATCATCCCTGTGACGCAGGCTGAGTAGATTGGGGAAGTCGTCGTCCCAGGGGACACCACGGCCCACTCCTGCACGACCTGTTGCAGCGGACTCCCGGCGAACTGCTTGAAGCTCCACCGAATGTGGTAGGTGCCGATGCTCGCGTTCGTCGGCACTTGGAGTGAGGCGTAGTACTCACCGACATTCGGATTCAGTGGGATCCGGTTCGGAGAGCCGATCAGGATCTCAGGGAACGGGAAGACCGGACTCAGGTAGTAGATTGCGTAGGTGATCTCGAAGGCGTTGGTCGCAATAGACGACGAGTTCGTCAGGAAGATGTCGAGATCTCCCTGCCCTAGAACTGTCCCTGGTAGAAATGCGACCGCCACAGGTAACTCCTATCACTTCTTCTTCGGCTTCAGGTGCTTTCCCACCTCATCTGCCAATTCGTCGAGAACTCCCTGCCATTCGTGGGTTTGCTCCGCCTTCGCCTTGTAGTCCTCCGTATCGAACTTTGGCTTGCTGATGTGGCTGAGGATGTCACTGTCTTCAGGCATCTCAGTGCCTTTGGTGAGGTGGTCAACCAGATCATCAATCTGGCTTCCAATAGACAAGCCGGGATTCTCCTCCTCCAACTCACCAACCTCCTTCTTGAGCTTCTCGTGGAGTTCACGCTTCATCTTGTCTGGCTCCCACAGCTTCTCGTCCATACGAGTTGCCAGCCGCTCAACCTCGTGGGGCGTCATCAACTTCACACTTTCCTTCAGCCCCTTCTTCAGTTCAGAAGGTGACTTCAGGCTGTAGTGACGGAAGTTGAGCATGAGAGAACTGTCGTTCTGTGCAGACTTCTTCTCCGGTCTATCGAACAGACTGACACCCATCGCATGGACATCATCAGGCTTACGATCTCCCCATCCATCCTTACCCTCAGGGGCACTGGGGTTCGTCATCTCTTTGAGTTTGGTCCCCTTGAGTGAGTCTGGCCGACCCTTGGGGGCCTTCCCCTTGGACTCCCCACCCTCCGGCTTCTTGTCCTCGGTCTTCTTGACCGTGTGGTCACTCGGATTCGCTCCGGGGTGGTCCTTGAGGTGCTGCTTGCGGGCTTCCTCAGTCGCCCATTCAGCCCCCTGCTTGAGAAGCGGAAGCAAGTGCGCCCTAAGCTCTGGCTTTGAGTGGGCCAGACGAATCACCTTGGAACGGAGATCACTAAACATTTTCAAATCCTCCTAGTTCAGAACATCATGCTCGGCAGCTTCATGCCAAGCGAGTGAGCAGCCTTGAAGATGTTGTTGCGGAGGAGATCCACAGGCCAGTTATCCGCCCTGAGGACCACGCCTCGAATCCGGTTCATGGCCTCACCCTCCCCACTGGAGAGCTTGAGCCGCGCCCGCAAGACGTTGTAGACCTCCATGAGGAGCTTGGCAGACTGTTCGTCGCCTTCCTTCTCCAGCTTGTGGTAGAGCTTGGCCATGTCGTCCATGGGGAGGACGTACTCGATGACATCGTTGGAGCCAGCCTTCTTGGAAGCCGACTCCTCGCCCTTCATGAGCTTCGTCCACCGCTCCTCGGTAAGAATCTCACCCTTGACGGTGACCGGATATTTCAACTTCTTCCAGTCACGGACGTACTCGCTGTAGGTCGTATGACCAGCAGCCTTCTTGGAAGCCGACTCCTTGCCCTCCTCGACCTTCTCCTCGCAGTTGTCCCTCATGCCGCCCTCAGGCAGCTTCTCGCAGCCTGCGTCCTTGAGGAGCGGGAGGATCTGAGCACGAAGCTCTGGATTGGCGTGGGCGAGGCGGATCAGCTTCGAGCGGAGATTGGACATGAACAGGATTCCTAGCAGTGGATTCGTATAGACTCAGTAGTAGTCCACCCGGAAGTCACCGGACATGATGACCCGCACCGCGTCGAGAGCGAACCCGACACGGAGCATGACCACACCGCTCGCCTGGGGCGTCGCCTGGGTGACGGTTCCAGGCACGACCGCCGACAAGTACACGTCCTTGTCAGGGATCAGAGGCACCCCGAACTCCAGGATTGGGCTCACCACGGACCCCCTGCCGACCGTGACGATCGCTACTGGGAGGTCTTGTTTCAAGATCCCGTAGAAAGATTGGGGTGAGTCCACCGGAGACTTCAGAGCGAGCGCCGGGTAGATGGTCGGCACACCGAGCACGTCGATGAGCTTCACGGCCATGTTCAAGTACGAGCCTGGCACATACCCCGGCGGCATGAACGCCGGGAGGATCACGTCGGACCCGTTCTGTGGGCGTATGAGGTGGGCTACAGGCAAGTTGAGACCCTCGTCTACCGAGGGCGATACTCAAGCCACCGAATCGCCGCGTCCACCCCGTAGGAAAATGCCGCCGAGGAGAGCCCCCAGGTCACGACGGCGAGGGCCACCGCGAGAGTGATGGGTCCAGTCCCGGACCCAAGAGCGGGCATCTCGATGGCCCAGTACAGGCACCAGGCCATCCATCCCGTGTGGAAGCCCAGACAGTAGGTACACTTGATGAGGGCGTCCAGGAACTCCAGCTTGCCTCTCAGGAACGGGAGCTTGTTCTGGATCCCGAAGGCGATGCCGTAGGCGAGCAGAAGGTAGTTGAGGGTCGGCATCACTTCACCACCTTTTTTGCGTCCGCTGGATTGAACATCCTAGAGAAGAACCCGGCCCCAGAGGCTGGAACCGCAGGCTCTGCCTCAAGGCGAGAGGAGGACACCTCCAGGGGGAGCTTCTTCACAGGCTGCGGTTTCGCTGGCTTCACGCCTGGTAGATCGATGATGCGACAGCACGAGGTCTCGGAAGTCTCTCTGAAGAGGTCCACTGTGTCTGGGAGCCCGTCGCTGTCGCAATCGAACCCGAGCTTGATCTCGACTCGGTTCAGGGCTTCGAGGAGCATGTCCCGCTCGATGATCACTTCGGGGGTGGTGATGCCGTTGCGGACACGGATCTCGATGTCGAGGAGCCGCCGCATGGCGTCCCCCAACCCCACCTGGAGCACTTTGGATTCTGCGCTCAAGCCTAGTTCCTCTCAGACACTACCGTAGAGTCCCACTTCATCATCCTCGCGTCCATGAACCCTCGCGTCATGTTGGTCACGATGTCGGTCGGGTTGAAGTCCAGGGCGTTGTCCATCAGGTCTTGATCCGGGCGGAGCACCTTCAAGGTGATGTGAGACTTTCCGATCGCCTTGGGGTGCTTCGCCTCGTAGAGGGCGTTGTACAACTCGACGGACTTCACATCCCACCGCTCAATCTCGGACTCCATCACACCGAGCACACGGCGTCCGAGCGAGAGGCCACCCTTGCGGTCGAACCTGCCGACCACCTCTGCTGGCCCTGTGGAGATCAGGTGGATCTCACGGGCTCCTGCCTTGATGGCGTCCTCGATTGGGCTGACCTCACGCACCCCGGCGTCTGTGTAGAGGCGTCCGTTGATCTCAACAGGCTCGAAGAACATTGGGAACGACGAGCTTGCGAGCACCGCCTTCACAAGATGAGCAGGATCTCGTTCATCCCACACACGCCTGGCACCAGAGTCCAGGTCCACAGCCCCAATGCGGAGTAGCTTCCCGGACGCCTGGACTGCCTTTGGCTTGAGGTGCTTTCCCACCAGCTTGCGAAGAGGAGCCGTCGAATAGGCGGAGGGCTTTCCACCGAGCCACTTTGGCAGGACGGCTGGAAGGAGGCCGAGCAATCCCCAGTACCACTTCCCCCAGATCTTCGAGGAGTCGATGTCGAGCCACAGGTTTCGCAGTCCCTTGGCTGCGTCCAACTCGTTCCCGGCGGGGAACATCGACAGGTACGCCGCATTGATTGCACCAACGCTCGTTCCCGTGAAGATGTCGTAGTGCTCCCCACGCTCGCCCATGAGGTACTTGATGGCACCCACCTGGTACGCGCCCTTGGCACCACCTCCGCTGAGTACGAGGGCTCTCATGGCGTCTTCCAGATGCGAATGACCCCAGTCAGTTTGGGGGTCACGGTCTCGGAGAACGCGAAGTAGTCAAGACGCAGCTTGATGAATTGAGGAACCGTGAAGGAACTGTCTGCTACGAAGGAAGGTGTCACCCCAGTTGGTGGAACGTAGATCGAGATCCCAAACTGGAAGATGTCGATGTCCACTGGGGTCTCGGTCGCCCCACCGAACGGCCATGCTTGTCCAATCACAGCCTCGAAGACAGCGCGAGGAGTCCCAGCCTCCAAGACAGCGTACATCTCCATGTAGTCTCGTGGGTCAAAATCCACGACCCAGACACCATCGAGACCCTGGAAATCAATCGTATATGCCCAGTCGAGTTCGACGCTACTCTTACCTGGTACAGGAGGACTCCCCGAAGCGAGCGTCGTGCAGTCCAGCTTGAAGCCTTGAACGCACAGACGCTTCAACACGTCCGCTGGCTCCAGTTGTACTCGGAGAACACCGTCCGACCTGACCGACTGTAGGGGTAGGTTCCCCGTCGGCTTGTAGGCCGCCTCAAACTCTGCCTCATCTGCGTCGTTCTGTTCTTGGGTGTAGCCTTCCCCAAGCACAGCATCAGGGACTAGACCCCTCCAGATCGTACAGATGTGGACCTCGGGGCCGTCGTAGCCCCAGATCGTGTAGGTGTCATCGTCCCCCTCGTACTGAAGGACGAGGCCCTTCAACGCTCTCACCTCTAGCCACTGGGTCCAGAAGTAGCCTCGCTGAGTGAACTGAGGTGCAAGTACCGGCATCGTTAGACCTCAGAACTGGATGTAGTCGAACGACCCATACGCGGTCGATGCGGTTGCAGCCGTGGGCTTGTCCGTCAGATAGACAAGACTCTTCTCCTGAACAACCAGAGGCACCGTGTAGTAGTGGTCGAAGGAGTTATTCGCGGCGTGGGTCAGAGTCGTACCCACCTGTAGACCTGGAAATCCGGTCGCGGATAGGTCGATCCGGACGAGGTTCGTCTGACCAGCCAAGCTCCCGGCTCCTGTTGTCGTGAGGACATAACAAGTCTTGCCAGCCGGGACGTAGTGGTGAGCCCAGAAGGTCATGCTGTCGCCAACGGCAATGGACCCCCAGATCGACCCCGTACCACCCGTCGCCGTCCAAACTTGGATCGTGCCTGCGTTTCCGCCTCCTGAACCCACAGTCACGGCAATAATAGACTCGATGTAGGCGATGTCTGTGTTGACCGTGTTGACGGCAGTGAGACCGTTTAGGGCGAGCGTCTCACTCTTCGCCTCAAACAGGGCCGTGAGGTAGTCGATCCTAACGGTCCGCATCCCAGTACCGGCCGAGGTATCGTTTGCACTCGTGGAAACAACACTCCGCCCAGCATCTGCCCCCTGAGGCGTGTAGGTGGTGGCTCGAATCACCTTCCCGGCGACAGAGCTTGACGCGACGTACCCATTCGCCCGAGACGCGATTGTCCCCGCAGGGAGGGACCCGAACGCGATGGCATACTCCAGAGGAGTCTGGATGGGATTCCCGAACGTATCCGTCCGCTGGGTACTGCGATTCGCAGTCGGCATGTAGTTGGCTTCAAAGTCCGCCTTGTCGGCGTCGTTCTGAGCCTGGGAGTAGCCCCCATCGATGACGGTCTGAGGGACCACTCCTTGCCAGATCGTGCATGTCACGACCTCGGGCTGGTCGTAGCCGTAGATTGTGTACGAGGACCCCTCGTCCTCGTACTGGACCTTGAGGGTCTTTGACGAGATCAATGGCTTGAACCAAGTCCAAGTACCTGAACGCTGAGGGGCCTGACCAAAGGAGATCGTCATGTCAGGGTCTCCGACCAGTCAAAGGCTGCCGTCAGAGTCGAGTTGTTCGTCCCTGGGATGCCGTAGGTGGTGAACCGAACGAACCCAGCCTCCGAAGGATTGAAGCTGAACGTCCTCTGGAAAGAGCCCTGAACCAACAGGGTGTCTCCGATCAGAACCTCAGTTGCGTTTGCTACGAGAGGCTTGATGGAGGTCGTGTAGAAGAGCCCGTTCGTTCCGGACCCTCCAGACTGGGCGGAGACCACGAGAACGGACAACTTGCATGTGTACAGGACCGGGCAGTAATGATGCGCCCATAGGGTCGTGTTGTCTCCCACCGCCGCGACGATGTTTCCGATTCCGATCGTACCTACTGTCCCACCGGCTCCTGCGGCAGCCCCGAACAGAGTGATCGTCCCCACGTTCACGAGCGTAGACCCAGCGGTGACTACTTCCATCTTCTCGATGAAGCGGATCGTGGTACTCACGGTGTTGACCGGGGTCACTCCGTTCAACGTGACGATCTCAGTAAAAGGTCCCGCTCCTGAATTGTTGAAGTAGGTGATCCTCACGGTCCGTGCGCCGACACCGGCTGCGGCATCGCTCGCACTGGAAGACCCGAGGGACCTCTGTGCGTCTGCCGTGGGCTCCGTGTAAGCCGTGGCCCGCATCACGTTCTTCGTGCCTGCGGTGCCACCACCTAGGACGAGCCTTGCACTAGAGACACCAGAGCGCGCCCCTACTGTAGCGAAGGTGACTGAGAGGGGAGTCTGATCTGAGGCGAACGTGACGGGGATGGACGATGCCATCACCTTCTGGCCGACCGTCGGGGCGGTAGACCCGAACCAAGATGAAACATCCGATCTCAACGCCCCCGTCAAGAGCGTAGAGAGGACGACTTGATTCCCCTCAGTCCAACTCGGAGTTGCAGCGTTCGCTAGTGCCGGAAGGACTCCAAGATTCGTCGCTCCTGGAACGACTGCATTGTTCGACTTCGTACCCGCGAAGTTGATCGTCGTCTGGTCACTAGAGAGCGTAACCGGAATCGAAGCGGCCATCGTCTTCTGGCCGACAGTAGGGGTCGTTGCTCCAAACCACGCCCCGACGTTCGAGTCGAGTCTCCCCCCCACGAGAGCCGCTGGAAGCTGCGGCGTATCTACGGTGAGCGAGCCTGCGTTGTCCGTGACGGGCTGAGCGGTAGTACCAGTAGGATCGATACGAACCGGGTCCGCCCCAGTCCCTAGTTCAACCGAACCCCCGGAAGCGGTCTTTCGTAGGGAGATACCGAGGGCGTATTGAGTCCCGACTCCGGAATCTACGTCGAAGACACGAGCCGCCTGGAGATTGGTGCCGTCTGACCCACCGACCTGAGTTGAACTCGTCGGTATCGCGGCAGCGTTCGTACCAACGCTGGGGTTCACTGCCGTCAGAACGCTATTCGGGCTCACCGATACGACTAGAGCCTGATCCGTCGCTACTGGGGCCGTACTAGCGGCCTTCACAGAAGCGGTGCTCGTCCCATCCGTGATCTTGGCGCTACCCTGCTTCGCGACGAGTGTGGAGTAGACCTGGGTGAAGCTCGGACCTGCCCCACCGATGACCCAAGAAACCTTGATCGATCCGCCGAACGTGCTCTCCAGCGTGATCCTCTGGATGCCAATCGCACTGATGACCGTCGAGGTAGCGGTGTTCCCGATGACGGTCGTACCGTCCCCAGGGTCTACCTCTTGGATCGTGTACTGAAGCGTCGGGGTCGTCCCCGTCGGGGCCGCCGTCACGTTGATGAAGAGACTGACCTCGCTCGCCCCATACCCGGTGAGAACAGTCGAACCCGAGGCCACAATCGTAGCATTCGAGTGAACCGAGTTCTGATTCGGGTCCTCGAATACGGGAAATGGTTGTAGCGGGAGTACGCCGGGCATCAGACATCTCTCGTGGCTACGATGCCACTCACTACGTTCCCTGTATAGGAGTAGGAGAGAGTGTTCTGGGCTACGACGGTTATCCCGTCCTCCGCGTACACCTTGCGAACCTCAGTTGTCACCTTGTTCCCGGTGTATGTGTAGTCAATCGTCTTGAGGTTCGTGGCCCCTGCCGTGCGAACCCACTTCTCCTGAGTGACCTTCCCACCTGAGACGGTCGTGCTCCAGGTCGTCCCTGGAGTCGTGGGCTCGGAGTCGAGGAACAGGTCCCCTAGACGTGGGTCGAAGACCCCAATCCCATCCAACATCCGGAACTTTGATCCGGTGAAACGGAACGCCCCGACGACCGTGGGATCGGTCAGCAGGGTCGTGTCCATCTGGACTTCTTCTTGGTCGAAGAGGGGTCCAGGATGCCGGAAGGGAGTTGTCACTTAGGTCTTAGGTTTGGGCTTCGGCCCAGGCTTCTTGCGGGAGGGGACGAGAGCGGGGGAGAGGGCGGGGGAGAGGGAAGTCTTCGGCTTCGGTCCCGGCTTCTTACGAAACACAGGGGCAGGTTCGGCCTTCACAAGAAGACCGATCTGTTCGAGGGTCCATGAGGGTTTATCCTCTTGGGCAGCCTTCTCGGCTTCAAGTCTTGCGACTTCAGCAGCCTTCTCGGCTTCAAGTCTTGCGATCTCGGCAGCCCTCGCGACTTCAGCAGCCTTTGCGAGTTCGGCTCTCGCAGACTCTTGCAATGCCGCTTCAGCAGCCGCTTCAGCAGCCTTCACTTCGGCTTCGACTCGTGCCGCCTCTGCCTTCGCTTCAGCAGCTTCTTCAGCGAGTCTCTGCTGCTTGATGCTCGCAGGAGGGTGGACACCAGAAGGGCGAGAGCGGAGGTCTACACTCTCCTCCTCCCCCACGGACTTCCCGGCGGCCCTGGATTCTGCCTCTGCTGCTGCGATGGCCTCCGCCCTACGAAGCTCATCCTCGTGGAACTTCTTGACCACTTTCACGTTGGCTTCGCCCATCTGAATCTGACCCTGAGACATCGCTCGTTGGGTCGAAGATTGGACGGCCATGTTCGCGCAGACCTGCGCGCATCGGTTAATGTAGAGCTTGACCGCAGTTGCGGTCTGGAGGTCGTATTTCCCTTCCTCGATGTCCCGGTCTACATGGGGCAGAAGGCCCAAGATCGCCTTCTGCCCCATGAGCAGACCTTGATTTGAGCCTTCCCAACGGACGGTTTCGCCTCGTGCCGCCTCTAGGGCGTCATCAAGACGAACGCCGATTTCATGGGCTACCTGAGCCCGGATTTTCGCTGTCTCTAGGGTCATGCAAGGCTATACCGCTCAGGACCACGGGATAACGCAGATCACGTCAGCGACCTTGACCTTGAACTCGAACTTGAGTTGTCCGTTCGCGAGAGATGTCCCAGGCCCGTAGTCGTTGGCTCCAGGGTATGCAGCCTCTGGACGAAGCAGAGCGCCGTTCAGGTACACGTCGTAGTCGATGAGGAAGGTTCCCGTGCTCATGTTGGGAAGCTGTGCGTCGAGATTGGCACCACCCGCGACACCCCCCACATCCGTACCTGCCGACGCGGCAACGGTCACGTTCGCGTAGGTCTTGGTCCCACGAGCGCCTGTACCAACGGCAATCGTGAGGGCTCCCAGAAGCGAGACCTCGCTGCCGTAGGCCGTCTCGAAGGCTGACCACTCCGCCGAGGAGTAGGCGAGGGCAACACCGTCCGCGAGGCTCCAGGTTGAACCCGCTCGGTAGCTGTCGGTCAGGTTCAGTTCGAGGGCACCCGCGAGGCTCAGGTCGGCTGCTCCGCCCGATGTGACCTTGAGGACGCCGCCTGCATCGATCTGGTTCGCCGTGACGCCAATGTTGATCGTGGTGCCAGCGGCACCCGTGTCCACCTTGATGCCGTTCAGGAAGTCGTTATCGACCGCGTTGACATCGAAGAAGTCTACGTCAGACGCGAGTTGAACCGTCGAGGTGCCACCAGTGCTGCCCTCAGTGACTCGGAAGAGGACCGCGTTCAGAAGATCTCGGATGTCCCAGTTGAGACCCGCCGAGTTGAGGTCGAGGATGGAGTTGGTGATGACCTCAACCGGAGTCGTGCCCTGATTGTCGTAGGCAACCTGACGGGTGACCGTGGTGCCAGCGGGGATGTCCAAGATCGCGCCACGGAGGAAATCCTGCTCGTTGAGGGATTCGAGTCCCTTGCGCTCGACCGAAGCGTAGTTGATCGTCTTTCCCTGGATGTCCACCGCAGGGCAGGCTTCAAGAGCATCGCCCGTTGCGTTGATCCGAACGAAGGAAAGCTGGGCACGATTGGGTGTCGTACCCGTCATCGTGATGCCGTCGGTTGCAGTCTCGACCTGGAACAAGGCCCAGACTACTCGACCGGATGAGAGGATCTGGTCACGGGTCGAACCGTCCACGATCTCGCAAAGGTTCTTCGGACTGATCGCCGTCGTACCCGCAACGAGCGCAAGGGAGTTGGCTCCGAACCCGGCGTTGAACGCCGCCACCGTGCCGAGTGTGGTGGACACCCCGACCGCCTGCGTCGTGTTCGACGGAAGCTCACCCAGGGCGAGGATCTTGAAGTTGTCTGCCGCCCCGACCGTCACGTCGGTCAGATTGGAAACCTGTACGAGGACACGCTTCCGCTCCAGGTCATGGAGGTCGGTGTTCAGGTCGTTGACGCCTCGCTGCGCCCCGAACTCGAACGTGATCGGCGTGTTCAGGTCGTCGTACCAGTTGCCGACGAAGTTCTGGAGGAGGTTGTTCAGTTGCGACCGGACGTTGTTCAGGTCTTCCTGAATGTTCGTCGGGCTCGTCTGGTAGTTCGCCAGCGAAGGGGCGATGTTGCTCAGGTACTCCGCCGCCGGAGTGTTCCGAATCTGAGTCTCTTGCTGGATGAACGTGCGGGCCATGTTCTGAACTCCTCACCCTGAGGGTGTGTAACCTACAAGGGGCATTGGAAAGACACCGAGACAGAGGTCATGAAGGGGAAAGATCGATCCACAATCTGTCGTTCGACCGAGGAGGGAACGACATAGTGATGGTATCAAATCCAGTACCCACGCCGCCTGACTCAGAAACGGTGTAGTCGTTCCCCGGACCTTGGAAGAGAAGCACCCCGTTGTAGTGGAGTGATTCCTTGGATGGTCCGGAAGCCACGAACTTCGTGGAGGTCGTGAAGACCAGATTGAACCCGTTCAGAGGGCCGATCAGAGCCTGCTGGAAGTACCTGAGAAGCGAGACCCCATTGACCGTGAAAGATCCAACGGTCAGGGTGATCGAGTCCGTAGGACCGGCTACAGAGGGGTTCCCCCCTCCAGTAGGGATGACGACTATCTTGTTGAAGTCGGCCATCCGGCTACTTCACGAACCTGGCGTTGAGGCCAGCACAAGCTACCGGGCTACCGGCTCTGGACTTGACATTGAGCGTCTCTGAGGAGACAGAGACGTAGAAGGTCACTGGGTCAGTGGCTCGTGTCTCCGCGTAGAGAACGTCCCCGTCGAGAAGCGTACTCGGGATCACATACGGGAAGACGAACCGACCTAGCTCCGGTGGGAAGACCGGAGACATCGGACCAGCGACCACCATCGGGATTTCATCCCCTGTCAGAGGGTCCATCCGAAAGATTGTGATGTTCGGACTGAGGACGAGGATGGGTGTGCCCGCCGGATCCACGAAGAGGGTCTGGAAGATGAACGGCTCAGCGATGAAAGCGTCTACGGCCATCTATTGAAGTCGGCCTATAGCGGAGCTAGGCGAGCCGCCCCTACAGATGGATCATGGCCTTCATGCTGCGGACCTGGTCAGCGTAGTCGAGCGCACCCACCTTGGCCGTCCGATTGAAGTACTCCCGCTTCAAGTCCCGGATGCCTTCTGCGCTCTCGAAGACGAAGATTGTCCTTGGACCGTCACGGGTCGTCTCGATGAACTTGACCCCAGCTACGCGCAGAAACGCAGCGTAGTACAGGTCAGAGGTCTTGTAAGTCGTCTCGTCCAAAGCTTCGGCCCTCCGCAGTGAGCCGTGAGACTCTACCGGGGAGGGCCGATGTGGAGGCCGAAGCCGACGAGATCAGGTCAGAGAACCGCGCCAGCGTTGTCGTACACGACGAGCGCCGCGCCAGCCGTACCGAGGTACATGAACGAGGCCGACGAGAAGCCGTTGATCTGGCCCTGGGCGAGCGAGATGTAGAACGACGAGTCAGACACGAGGATGTCGTGGTAGGCGTTGAAGTCGAAGTTGTTCGCGTTCCACACCGCCGGGGTCGCCTGCGGATTGAACGTCGAGACCGGGATCTGGACGACGGTGCCAGCCGGGACCGTGTACGTCGCACCCGAGAGGATCCGGAGCACGTCCATGACTGCACCAGTCGAGCCACCCGCCGTCAGCGCCGAACCCGCAGCCGCAGCCGCGAGGATGACGTTGATCGCCGCGAGATTGAGGACCGAGCCCGCCGCCATCGCCGCGATGAGGGCCGTGGCCGCCGCGTTCGCCTGAGCGGGCGTGAACGCCGCTGCGGCACCCGTCGCGACGTTCGCGATGATGTACGCCGCGAGGCCCGACTGGGCCGTCGCGAGGTACCGCTGGGTCGCGCCCGTGCTGCTCAGGGTGACCGTGTTGCTCACGGGTGCGCTGACGTAGCGCGGACCCTGGGGCTGCGGGTCGATGGACTGGTTCCGCTGTGAGGCGTTGGGCCAGAGGTCCGTGACCTGGAGGATCCCATTCTGGATGTCACTACGGCGCTTGCAGATGAACGGCATGTCTTGTCTCCCTGAGAATTGGACCCGCCGCACGAGTAACGGGGGTGAGATGTGAGAACGAAGCTCTCTCCGTAAAGCGTCCTCGATAGACCCTCTACCGGGTCAATCTAGGTTAGGCGCTGTTTGCCACAGCAACCCTCACGGTGAACCAAGGGTTCCCGTTCGGGGAAGCGATGAAGAACTCGGGGGAACCGGCTCCGGTAAGCCCAATCTCCTCGCCAGGCATGACGACCGTAGGCGGCATCCCTGGGTGAAAAGCCACGAAAATAGGCTTACCGCCCACCGGGTCAAGATTCACAAGAGAGAGTGTCATGCTGTACGCCGGGAGCATGAAGTTCAGGACCGTCGGCGGCAGGGTATCCGGGATGTTCGGAGGGAACGCGCCGATTGCCAGATTGGGTGCCTTCCCGGTAAGCGTGAAGATTGGCTCCTTCGTTGAGAAGAAGTCATAGGGCGGGATGATGACGATCGGACCCTCTGGCAGGTAAGTCCCAGAAACATGGTCGAACGCTGCCACCCGGATGAACGAAGCCACCTCATCACTTGGGAGGTACGAAGCCGCAGCCGTGATTGGGGTGGCGTAGTCATCTGGGTCGTAGATTGCCCGCGTCAGACCACGGCTCGACTCCTCGATGGCCGGGAGCCGCCTCATCTGGATGGCTTTTGACCTGAAGTCCCCGCCGTTGGGGACAGTGAACATAGGCAGGGTTCCGAACCCTGCCACACCCGCGACCGGTCCGTAGGCGTCGTTCAGGCGAGCCGCCCCGCGAACCTCGTAGTGGGTGATGGAGTTGCCAGGGGACTTCGGCAGGGTCAGATTGACCTGACCCGTGCTGCGGTACTGATTTGAGGGGATGTCTCGCTGGCGGGTCATGGTTCTCCTACCGTGGATCTATTGCGTGCCTACCGCTTCGCCCGCTCTTCACGCACCTTGGGGGTGTAGGACTCGACGTTCTTGCCCTTCGAGGCAGCAAGCTTCTGAGCCTCTGACCAAGAACCGACACGCTCCCCGTTGACGTTGGGTACGAGGGTGACGCCGGGGTTCTCTTTCTTCCGCTCCGCCTGCTTGGCGTCCAATCTACGGTTCTTCTCCGCCATCTGACCGTTGATCCGGTTGGCCTTCGACGCCCAGTTGTCACCCTTGAGGATGAAGCTTGGAGCCGAGAGCACCCTCTTCGCAACAGTCCCACATGCCTCGCATGTCTGGGGGTCTTGGTACTGAGCCATCGGAAGTATCCGCTCGAAGCAGGCTTCGCACTTGGGACACTCGTAGTCGTAGGTGGGCATAGGGCACGTTACCTCGGAAGTTCCCAGCCCTTGACCGAACGCAGACAAGCTGCTGCATGTTTGCAGAGACGATGATCCCCAGAAGGATCCTTCACGTCAGGCGTAGAGGCCGTCCCACGAGGCTTCCCGTAGAGATAGCTCTCGACTTTCGCCCAGTGTTCCGGTCCTTGCCATCGCCAAAAATCACACGAGCAGGACACCAGGAGGTCCATCTTCGAGAGCTTCGTGACGTTGCCCTTGCGGATCGCCTTGATCCTCACGACGTAGGTGTCGCCCCCGGAGCCGGGGACGTTGAACGTGTACATCGAGTTCTTCGGGTCGAACCGCTTGCCCTTTGGCTTGATTGAAGTGGACCGCTGGATGACCTCTTTCGAGGTGCCATCAAGCATCTCAGCGAGCCTCTTGGCGACCCTGACGGCTGAAGGCCCGTGCGCTTCCTTGTTGGCGAAGTCGTGCCCAGAAGGGATGACCTTGGCGGAGCCCCCACCGCCGTCGAACTCCCGGATGTCGAGCTTGTGCCCTGGAGCCCGATCATCATGCTCCTCGTCTGGGAAGTCCAAGATTGGACTCTCTGGACCAGGCAGCCCTAGATTCTGGGCTCCTTGTCCCGGATCCATGTTCCAGCCGGGCGTGTAGACCTCCCGATAG
>Ga0315286_10003804_pt1 | contig 14372 bp, 14 predicted proteins | sample YL17G10_0_MG_FD_205038 | JGI IMG/M metagenome (GOLD analysis project Ga0315286, IMG submission 205038) | Sediment microbial communities from Yellowstone Lake, YNP, Wyoming, USA - YL17G10_0 | ecosystem: Environmental > Aquatic > Freshwater > Lake > Sediment | place: USA: Wyoming | collected...
CCTCTCGCCCCGCCAGGTCCCGTGCTGGGATGTGATTATGGGAGCCTTGATCCGCGGATAGAGGTCCTTGTCGAGCAATGTCATGTTCCCCTCGACATGGCACAGGTCCCATTTCTTCCCGAGCTCCTCCATCCTCTTGACCGCGTTCCTGCCAAAGGAGGTGGCGAAGTACATCGGCAGCTTCGTGAATGGGACGCTGTGTATCTTGGTCTTCCCTGGCATCTTCGGAAAAGGCTCCGCCAACTTCCGCGTGAAGATGTCATAATCGACCTTGTGCTCCTTTGTCAGGATGAGCGCGTGGTAGTAGGCGCCTATGCCAACCCCGCCCCATTTGGGCGGGAACTCCGCGCTCAGCATGGCGACCTTCATCTCGACCACCGGATACCTGGCCTCATTCAAAAAGTTCCTTCTCGACGACGTCGCACAGGATGTGCCCGATGGTTATGTGGGCCTCCTGGATACGCGGCGTGTCCCCAGACGGGACGCAGATGTCTATGTCCACCTCGTCCCTCATGCGGCCCTTCTCGCCCTCCATGCCGATGGTGACGAGGCCCATCTTCCTCGCAAGCTTGAGGGCCGACAGGATGTTGGGGCTCTTGCCGCTGGTGCTGATGCCGATGGCGACATCGCCCTTCTGGCCCAGGGCCTCGATCTGTCTTTCGAAGACGCGCTTGTAGTCGTAGTCGTTGGATATGGCAGAGATTATCGATGTGTTGGTTGTCAGCGATATGGCGGGCAGGCCCTTCCGCTCGAGCCTGAACTTGCTGACGAGCTCGCAGGCGATGTGCTGCGCGTCGGCGGCGCTGCCGCCGTTGCCGAATATGAGGACCTTGTGGCCCTTCTTGAGCGCCTCGATGAGCGCCACGGCGGCCTTCACCATGTCGTCCATGCAGGCCCCGATGGTCTTCATCTTGACTTCCGCGCTCTCGGCGAGCTGGTCCTTCATGAGCTTCCTGCGGTCCTGTGCCATCCCGTCACCGTCCTTGCTCGTCGTCTATCTCCCAGGTCTGGAGCCCCTTGAACTCGAAGCCGAAGTCCACTATCTTGCCGCCGGCCTGTTCCAGGGCCTCGGCCACCTTGTGCTTCTGCTCGAACTCACAGTAGAACAGCATGTAGCCGCCGCCGCCGGCCCCGAGTATCTTCCCGCCCAGGGCCCCATTCGTTGTGGCGACGTCGTAAAGTTTGTCGATGACCGGGTTCGTTATCTTGGAGCTGAACTTTTTCTTGTGGAGCCAGGATGTGTGGAAAAGGTTCCCGAAGATCGCGAGCTCGCCCCTAAGCAACGCGTTCTTCATCTCGACGGCGATCTTCTTCGTCTCGTCCAGTGCCGCGACCACGTCGTCATTCTTCTTGATATAGCCCGCGACCTGCTCGTTCAGGATGTTGGCGGAAACGCGAGAGGAGCCTGTGTAGCAGAGCAACAGATGGTACTCGAGCTCGTTCAGTATCTCGCGCTTGATCCGCAATGGGTTGACGATGACCCGGTCTTTAAGGAACTCGATGAAGTTGAAGCCGCCGAAGGTGGCCGCGTACTGGTCCTGGAGCCCGCCAGGGATGCCCAGGTCCTTTCTCTCGATCTGGTAGGCCTTCTCGGCGATGTCATAGTCCGTCATGTGTATGGCCAGATATTGTTTGATGAGGCCCACTAGCGTCACGGCCATGGTCGACGATGAGCCAAGGCCCGAGCCCGGGGGAGCGTCGCTGTGGAGGAAAAGCCTTGCGCCGCCCTTGAGGCCCATGCTTTTCAGAACGGCCTTGATGAGGTCCAGCTTGCCGTTGAAGCGCAGGTCTCCGTCGGTGACATATTTTGCAACGATGTCGTAGTCCAGGGACTTCACGACGATGCCATCCTCCTCGCGCATTGGGATGAGGGTCCCGTAGGAGAACTTGTTTATCGTGACGTTGAGGACGGCCCCGCCCTTCTCCTCCGGGTAAGGGGGCACATCGGTCCCGCCGCCAGCGAAGCTGATCCTGAGCGGGGCCCTGCTCCTGATGATTCGTACCATTCGCATCACCGCGTGATATTAACTAGTAAATGTGATAACCCTTTTTCCATTTAATGTTTCTGGCCTATTCGTTAAAGTGGTCGGATTCTGAGGTCCAAGGCACGCGTTGCCAACTAATCTATTGTTATTACAGATGAAAAAGAGGTCGTTTTATCGTCAGATTTTTCGACGATATGGTAAGAATTTCCTTTACTATACATATATATAAATATAATAGGTTAATATTATATATTATTATAGTTATAAGATAGGATGCCCGAAAAAAAAGGGGGTAAAACAAATGCCTGATGTAGAATTCGAAACCCTGAAAGCGGAGAAGAAGGAATTCGGCAGGAACAACTTCATTGAGGTCGCCAGGAAGAAGGCCAAGACCAGCGATGGGGAGAACGAGTTCATCTCCATCAGCCGCGGCTACTATCTCCCAGACGGCTCCGAGAGGTTCAAGAAGTCCCTGACCGTCCCCGACATAGCCGAGATCAAGGAGTTCGTGGCCGACAAGGTCAAGAACCTTTAGACGACGGTTCCCGATCAGGACACGGATGGCGCGCCACCCCTTTTTCGGCGTGCCATTTCCTTTCAGAATGCCTGCTTCACTTGCCTGCGTTCTTGATTAGCAGCAGTTCCAGATAGGCACGCCTCTCGAAGGCGCTCTCTTGGATGCCCAGGGCCTTGATGACGGACATAACCCGCTCCCTTGTGACCTCGAGGTCCGTGCTCATGCACTCGACCTCGACGAAGGTCCCGAGGCCTTCGACATCGTCAAGGCACACCTCGATGTCATTTTTCTTGTAGACCTTCCGAACCTTGCGAACGTTCAGGACAGGCGTGAAGCCGACCCGGTCCAGGACGCGGGCCATGTCGCCCTGCAACACGACCTCTATCTCTTCCCTCGTCTTGGACACCTTGTCGACCTTGGGACCCTTGTATGTCAGGACGCTCCTGCCGTCCACGGTCCTTACGCGCAGTGCCTCGTCGGTCCTCGCGAAGTCCCTTGCAGGATGCTTGAAATAAACGTCCGAGTGCTCCTCCGTGCCCTCGAAGGTGAAGCCCATGGCCTTGACCTTGGCCTCGACGGACTTGAGGCCCTTGACTCGCGCCTTGACCTCGACCTCGAGCATCTTTTTACCCTGTGGCTTGCCCATCGGATGTCCTCGGGCCGTGATGCGGCTCCAGGGCCTTAAATGTTCGTGGTGGTGATGGTAGGCGGTCCGCCCTCGTGGACAAATTAATTATAGGGGACGGCCCAATGAAGGAATGGCAGGAAAGCAGAATGGCGAGCGAGCATAGGCAGATGTTGGTCGGCCTCCTGAAGTTCGTGGTCTTCATACTTTGCATCATCCTGATACCATACCTTGTCCCGGCATTCATCAACCTAGGAACAGGCACGGACGTCCAGATCGGCATATGTCTCCTCTCGTGGGTCGTGGCCCTGGGCCTCCAGTGGGCCCTTGGCAAGGCCCTGGACCCGTGGGTCAAGCGCCAGACGGAGCCTAAGGTGTACCAGGGACCATATCCACCGGGCTATCCGCCTCCGCAGCCTGGATACCAGGGCCAGCCAGTTTACAACGCACTGCCGCAGTACTACGCAGCCCCTCCCGCTACGCCGCAAGGCCGGCAGCAATACCAGAGCGCAACGCCGAGGGAAAACAGGGAGACCCTGCGGAACCATGTCTGCAAGAGATGCGGTGGCCCTGTAAACCTCACAACAAAAAAATGCGAGCTCTGTGGCTCAAGGAATTGAAGAGTTTTTTTTGAAAAGGAAAAATAAAATAAGAACAGCGGGGGGTCGATGCCCCCCGCGAAGATCTATTGCTCACTTCCTTAGCTTCCGGGACAGGACCAGTATCCCGACCATCACGGCGCCGATGAGCAGGAAGGATTCGAACCCGGGTATGAAGCCGGGTGACGCCTTCTTGTACTCGACGTTGATGGTCTTCTCGACCGTGTTGCCTGCCATGTCCGTCGCCCTGACGACGATGGTGTTCTTCCCCTGCTTCAGGGGGACATCAGCAGACCACTGGCCCGAGCCGGTGGTGACATACCAGGCGCCGCCGTTGACCGAGTACTCGACCCTCAGCAAGGCCACGTTGTCCGAGGCCGTTCCCGTGATCGTGACCTTGGACTTGCTGACCTTCGTGCCATTGACCGAGCTTGTTACGGTCAGGACCGGCGCTGTGCCGTCGAGGTTCACCGTTATGTCCTTGTATCCCTTGTTGCCAGAGGGGTCCGTGGCCTTTATGGTGACCTTGTTTGCGCCGACCGCGAGGGTCACGTTGCAGACCCAGGCGCCGGTACCCGTGCAGTCCTTCCAGGTGGCGTTGTCAAGGGACCATTGAACCTTGGACACAATGCTGTTGGTGTCCGTCGCGGTGCCCGTGAAGGTCGAGTTGGCGACCTTGAACGCGGCGTTGTTGACCGGGGTGGCTATGACCACGACAGGTGCTATGTTGTCAGGCGGGAGTTCGGGCAGGTAGACCTGCATGTTGTAGTCCTTCTTGTCCCCGTCCTTGACCTTAAGGTAGTAGACCGTGTTCACCTTCGGGACGTCCGCTGCGTCCAGCGTGAAGGTGGCCTTGACATCCGGGGCCGAGGTTATGGTCTTGATCTTGCTCTTGGCGCCGTCGAAGATGTCCAGGTTCATGGAGCTCGTGCCGCCGGCGCCCGTCGTGAAGTTCACGGTGAAGCCGTGGTTGGCCTTGACCGAGATGTTGTACATGTCCTCGTTGTCGATGTCTGCCAGGTAGCCGGTGTAGCTGCCGGTCTTCAGGTTGATGGCCTTCTCGAATGCCGCCGGGGCGTCCATTCCGGTGTTGGCGTCGCTTTGATTCTTGATGGCAACGGAGAACTTGTAGTCGTTGTCGCTGCCCTTCACCAAGAAGTAGTAGAGGCCCGCGGTCTCGTAGCTGGTCGTATAGGTGCACCCGCCGGTGCTGCCGGGGTTCACATTGTCCGAGTAACAGAGCTTGTCCTTTGCAGTGTCATAGAGTTCCACATACTGGGTGTTGGTGGGGCTGGTGCTCCCGACGGTCAGGTTCACCGAGAGGGTCTGCCCGTTCGTGAGGTTCACGTTGTAGTAGTCCTTCTCGTCCGCGTCGAAGATCCAGCCAGGATAGTCCTTGCCGACCGTCACGGGTATGCCCGGGAAGTCGTCCAGGGCGTCCATGCCCTTGTTGGCATCGTTTTGGTTGGTCAGGGTGACCTTCAGCTGGTAGGAATTGTCCCCGCTGGGGATCTCAACATAGTAGATGCCCGCCTTGGCCGAGGATGTCGTGTATGTTATAGTCTGGCTGACGTCAGGCTTGAGGCTGTCCGTGGACTTGAGCTTGTCCTTGTTCGGGTCATAAAGATACGCGTAGACCTCGGAGGTCCTCTTGGTCCCTGTTTTCAGATAGACGCTGATCTTCTGGGCGTTGACGACGTTGAAACCGTAAACGTCCTTGGCATCATCGTCGGCTAACCAGCCGCTGAAAAGCGTACCTGGGGTTATCATCGTCGGTGCCGTCAGGGAGTCGGATGCGTCTATGCCTTTGCCAGAGTCGTTTTGTGGTGTTGCCTTGACCTTGAGCTGGTAGTCGTTATCGCCACCCATTACCTCTATGTAATACCAGCCTGCGGTGGCAAGGGCCGTGGTGTACTCCCAGGTCAGGTTGACACCCGGGTTGACCCAGTCCGTGGCTGATATCGAGTTCTTCTGCGGGTCGTAGAATTTGGCATAGAGCGGGTCGGTGTTGGTCGTCCCCGTCTTCAGGTCGACCGTTATTATCTGGGCGGCAACGACCATGACCTTGTAGAAGTCCAGGGAGTCATCGTCGAACACCCGCCCGGTATAGGTCCCGTTCGTGATCGGGGTCGCGGCCGTTGTCGTGTCACCAGCGTCGATACCGAGGCCTGCATCGTTCTGGTCCGTGATCGTCAAGGTCACAGCATATGTATCGTCAGCGCCTTGCGACTTGACCACATAGTAGTAGAACCCGGTCTTAGCCGACGATGTCGTGAAGTTGATCCACGCGAATGTGCCCGCGTTCACGTAGTCGGTCTCGATTATCTTCGTTTGGCTGGGGTCGGGATAGTAGAGTCCCCCCCAGACGTCGTTACCGGATCCTGTCTGGATATCGAGCTTCACCGAGATTATCTGCGCTGCGATCACGTTGAACTTGTAGTAGTCCGCCATGTCCGTTGTGTTCAGGTATCCAGATATCGGAACTACCGGAGCCAGCACGTTCGCCGTAGCGAAGTCACCGTTCGGCTCTATTTCGGCAGAGCCCATTAAAAATAGTCCGGGGTATGTGCCGACGGCCATTATCACTACAAGGAGTAGTGACATCAGTTTCGTTGTCTTGTTCATGTGTCTCACCATTCGTTCGATCGAGTCATTATTCCAGGCCCGTTCATACGGTCCGAAGACCGCATGCAAAGGCCATTGGCGGTACATACTAGGTCCTCTTAATGAACATTTCGAAACGTGGAACAACGGGCCCAGCGACCCCTCGCTACTTCGCGATGGCGCTTGCCCCGATGGCCACCGCTGCAACGACGAATCCCAGGAAGAGGTCGTGCCAAACCATCCAGGTCAGCGATAGCGCGACAACGCCGAGGGCGCGCCCTCCCTCGAGCAGCAGCTCCCTGGACAGCAGGGCCGTTGGCTTGTGGGCCTCGTTCTTGTCGACGGCCATGGTCATCACGAAGATGGAGACCATGTAGGTCGTCAGCTGGGCGATGCCGATGCAGACCATGAAGACATAAAGTGTAGGGAAGGCCCACACCAGCAAGAAGAGCGGCACGGACGCCAGGGCGCCGGCCCTGAGCCAAGTGACCCTGTCGCCGGACCGGTCCGATAAGCGCGCCACGACCACTGCTCCCGTCGCCCCTCCGACGGCGAAGACGGACTGCGCGAGGCCAACGCCGAACTCCCCGCCGGTGGTGTAGAGAGAGACGAGCGGGACCAGGAAGAAGAATGTGCCGTCTTGCATGCCCTGGATGACCAGGCTAGCGGACAATCTCATACCAAAGGGCTTGAAGTCCAATTTGGCCGGCTGGGTGACCCTGCCGATCTTCCCTTTGAGCAGGACGTACGGTAGGATGACATTGACCGCAAGTATCACGGCGGTCACGATGAAGAGAGGAGCGTAGCCCAGCCTCGAGACCATGGTGCCAGCGATGATCGGTGTGACGAGCTGGATGATCGGGAAGATGAGGAACGTGATGCCGATGGTCGTGCCCCTGTCGCCCTTGCTTGTCAGGTCGCAGAATATGAAGTTGAAGGGCAACCAGAACCACATGACGTAGAGAGCGTAGATGAGCGGACTGATGATGAACAGCCACGGCGGCGGGAGCAGGTAAATGCTCAGATAGAAGGCCGTGAGGACCGCCATGGATAGGGATATGGCCAGCCGGGCGTTGCGGACCGGAAAGCGGGCGAAGATGACGCAGAACACTACGCACCACGCGAAGCACAGGCCGTAGAAGTTGGCGATGGCTATGTACCCAAGTTCGGTACGGTAAAGGAATATCGAGACGAATGGGCTGACCATTGTGGTCGCCAGTGCGAGGAGGGCCTCTATCAGGAGGACCTTCCTGAGAGCCCGCGTAATCATAGCCACAGGACCACGGGGGCCGATACACACGCCCCGGATTAAAATATTATGCTCGCGTTCATGGCCTCTGGCCTAGCATGAGCCAGTAGCGCCGGTCCCTGGGTCCCTGAACGTCCTCGCGGACGGTTATAACCTCGAGCCTGTGTTTCTCGAAGTCGGGGAAAAACTGCCGCACCTCGCGCTCCGTGAAGAAGTGCACTGGGAGCCCGGTGCAGACCTCCCATGTGTTCTCCCCCAGGTCCTTCCCGGTACCGAGGTCCGTGTCGTCGGTGGCCAGTGCCATCAGGCCAAGGGCACAGCCCGGGGCCGCAAGGCGCCAGATCTCGTGGACCACCTTTGGCCTCCGGCGAGGATCGATGTACTCGAGGACCCCTACGCAAAGGATGCCGTCGAAGGACTTGTCCGGGAAACCGGTCTCGAGGACGTCCTTGGTCATGAACTTGACGTCGATGTTCTCCTGCCCCGCCCATAGCTGGGCCGTCAAGATGCCGCGCCGGCTGGTGTCGATGCCGGTCACATCGCAGCCGTTCTTGGCGAGGTGAATGCAGTCCCGGCCGTATCCGCAGCCGAGGTCTATGACCTTGGGCCTGTCCGCTGGTTTCTTCTTTGCAAGGTGCGCGACCATGGCCTTGGCGGCCTCGCTGGGCCCATCGCCGTAAGGCCTCGGTTTTGCCTTGTAGATATCCTCGAAGTATCTCATGTCGCTCACTTTCGTCGCTGTGGCCTAGGACCCCTTACCAGCCAGCTGGGCCTTCTCGAAAGGCTGCGGGATGCGTATGTTGTAGTTCAATCTGTGGACGAGCTCCTCGGATAGGGCCCCGGCGCTGTCCAGGTCGCCATGTATTATAAAGGTGGTCTTGGGCTTGGCCTTCAGCTTCGAGGCGTAGGCCACGAGGCCATCCTTGTCGGCGTGGGCCGAGAAACCGGTTATCTGCATGACCTTGGCCGCGACGTGGTATTCCTCGCCGAAGATATTCACATCCTTGTTCCCGTCGAGGATTCTACGTCCCAGCGTCCCCTCGGCCTGGAAGGAGACAAACAATATGGTGGACTCCCGCTTCCAGATGTTGTGCTTCAGGTGGTGCCGCACGCGGCCGCCCTCGCACATGCCCGAGGCCGCTATGATGACGGCCGGGCCCTGGTCCTCGTTTATCTTCTTCGAGTCGTCGCTGCTCTTGGTCAGTGTGAGGCCAGGAAAGTCGAGCGGCAGCGGGTCGTTCTTGATCATATCCAGGGTCTCCTGGTCGAAGCACTCCTTGTGGTTGGCGTAGATCTGGAGGGCCCCAATGGCCAGCGGGCTGTCGACGTAGACCTTGACAGAGTCCAGCTCGCCCTTGACGAGGGCCTCGTTCAGGTAGTAAAGAATGTTCTGGGTCCTCCCGACGGAGAACGCGGGTATGATAAGTTTGCCACCATTCCTCTGGTTCGCCCTGACGGCATCCACCAGCTGTTTCTGGCGGTCAACCGCGGCCTCGTGCATCCTGTTCCCGTAGGTGGATTCTATGAGCAGGTAGTCCGGGGCGCAGTCAGTCGGCATGGTCGGGTCCTTGATGATAGGCTGGTCGGTCTGGCCCTGGTCCCCCGAGAACAGGATGAAGGTCTCGCTCTTGTTCTCCTGGGCGTGTATCTCGATATAGGCCGAGCCCAGGATGTGCCCCGCGTCCCGGAACCGGACGCTGAGGTCTCTATCGAGGTCGATCATTTTGTCGTAGTCGCAGGACTTGAAGACCTTCATGCAGACCTCGGCGTCCTCCCTCGTGTAGAGCGGCTGCCTCGGTGGCTGCCCGTGCTGCAGCCGGCGCTTGGAGGCGTACTCGGCGGCCTCCTCTTGGATGTACCCGGAGTCCGGGAGCATGATGCTGCACAGGTCCTTGGTGGCGTGTGTGCAGATTATCTTGCCGTTGAAGCCGAGCTTGTAAAGCCGCGGGATGAGGCCCGCGTGGTCGATGTGCGCGTGGCTCAGCAGGACGTAGTCGATGTCTCTCGGGGCGAAATGGAATCCCATGTTGTTCATCTCCTCCATCTCCGGCCCGCCCTGGAAGAGCCCGCAGTCGATGAGCACCTGCTGATCGTTGAACCTCAGCAGGTAGCAGCTCCCCGTCACAGTACGCGTCGCACCCAGGAATGTCAGGTTCATAGGCATGCCTCCATGTTCGTCTGGAAAATAACATGTCTCTTAAATGAAATGTATTTGATAAAGGTTTCCAAAGGTGGCCCGGGCCCCAATCCGCTATCGTTTACCTACTTGATGGACTGGATGCCCGCTATCTTTATCTCGAACTCCCGGATGCGCTCCTGGAGCCATTTGTTCTTCTCCTTCAGACGCTGGGACTGCTCGATGATGTCCATGATGTCGTTCTGGATATAGGCGATCAGCATGGTGAGCTCCAGTCGGATCTTCTCGATGGTGGCGGCGCCGGGTTCAAGCGGAATGAATATCTCGGTGAAGTCGGTCCCCGGGAAGTGCCGGGCAGTCCTCTCGAGGAAGAAGTTGTACCTCTCGATGAACATGTCCGCCTGTTCCCTGGCCTTGACGCCTTTCTTCAGGGGCTGGTTCATCTCGTCCCGTATCCCCTTGAGCAGGGCCAGGAGCTTGACCTTCTCGGCCTCGCCCAGGCGGGTGGGCGGCTCTTCCCGCACGAACGGCTTGAGGACCTCGGCCGGGTGCCCGGTCGTGGACTGGCGGCCAGGAGGCGTCCCATCCTCGGACTTGCTCGTTGTGGTCTCCTTGTCCTCTTCCTCGGACGTCTCCTTCGTTCCCTTCGATGACATTTTGGCCACCGTGCGGGGATAAAAGGACAGGATAATAATCTTTTGCTCGCTTTTTATTTAGCAGGCCGGAACCTTCGAGGGAAAAAAGATATTCCCGGGGGCCGTTCTCGTGTTGAGGGTATCCCGTGGCCAGCGTCAAGATAGGCAAGGGCGTCATCGTCCTGAAGGAAGGTGACATCACACTGCAGGAGACCGAGGCGATAGTCAACGCTGCCAACAGCAGCCTGATGGGGGGTGGCGGCGTCGACGGGGCCATCCATTCCGCCGGAGGGCCAGCCATTCTCGAGGAATGCGAGAGGATAAGCGCGAGTATCGGCCGCCTCGAGCCGGGCCATGCGGTCATCACGACAGCGGGCAGGATGGCCGCAAGGTTCGTCATACACACCGTCGGCCCGGTCTGGCGCGGAGGGAAGGGCAAGGAGCCCGAGACACTAGCTAGCTGTTATCGGGAATCCCTCAAGCTGGCCCTCGAGGAAGGCATAAGGACGATATCTTTCCCATCCATAAGCACCGGCGCCTACGGGTATCCGCTCGACGATGCGGCCCGGGTGGCCCTGAAGGCCGTGAGGGACTTCCTCGAGGCCAACGATGGCATAGACGAAGTCGTCTTCATACTCTGGGGGAAGACCGCCTACTCGGCGTACGAGAAGGCGCTGTATGCATTGGCACCTCCGAAGAAAAAAAGATGACCAGCTCAGCCGTGCCTCGAATATTTCTCGATGTCGGCCTGTACCCTCGCGATGTAGCCGTCGGCCCCGACCTGCTTGTAGGTACGCAAGGCCTTCTTGAGCTGCCGGAGAGCCATCTCCTTGTCGCCCATCTTGAGGAGGGCCAGCCCGTACTGATAAGTGTAATACGCCGCCAGCGTCGGCATGTCGTTCTGCTCGATCCTCTTGATGGATTCCTCGAAGCTCTTCTTGGCCGCGTCGTACTTTCCCTCGGCCATGTTGGCGTAGCCCATGGTGTAGCTGGCCTTGGCGAGCCCGACGAGGTCCTCGATCTTGGTCAGATGCTTCCGGGCCTGTTCGCAAAGGGCCCTGGACTTGGCCGCGTCGCCCTTGCGCCCGAAGACCTCGGCCATGTTGAAGTCGCTCCAGCCCATCCACCGCGGGTCCTTCAGCCTGTGGCCGATCTTGCTGCAGGCCTCGAACTCCTTCAAGGCATCGTCGAGGTTCCCGAGGTTGACGAGCAGGTGCCCGATGTTGTTGTGGATGCGTGCGATCTCCCAGCGGTTCTCCAGCTTCGTGAGCACCTCGAGGGCCTCCTTGTAACTTGTGAGGGCCTGCTCCAGGCTCCCTTTATCGCCCAGGATGTTCCCCTCCTCGATACGGATCACGGCCAGCTTCTCGACGGCAAGCCGCCGTAGGTCCGTCCTCGATGTGGCCCCCTCCAGTATGTTTATTGCGGCCTCGTACTCCTTCAGGGCGCCGCCGAAGTTGCCCCGGCGCCACAGCACGTAGCCGAGGCCCTGGTGGCTCTCTGCCTGGCCTATAAGGTCCCCCTTGGCCTTGCATATCTCGAGGGATTTGTTGAAATGGAGGTTGGCCTTGACCCAGTTGGTGACGTCACGCGCCTTGGTCCCAAGGGCCCGGTGGATCTCGGCCGCCATGACGGTATCTGGGTCCGCCTTGAGGACCTGGTCGTAGAACTTTGAGGCGTTCTCCAGCCGGCCGACCATCATGTTGATGTCGCCGATCTTCTTGAGGATACCTAGCATCCTGGCCCTCTGCTCCGGTGAGGCCTTCCCGAGGTCGACGCCTGACAGCTCGTGCTCGTAAAGCCTCTGGAGCTCCTCGGCCACGAAGCCCATCTCCGACGAGCCCGTCTGCGCCACGCGCTCCAGCTTCTCCAGGAGGCGCTTCTCCTGGTTCTGTTCGTCATTCACAGGCATCCCTCATACCTCCCAGTCCACTAGTTCGTAGTTCCTCAGGTCGAAGACGGCAGAGGTGCGCCTGGTCCCTATCATGAAGAAGGGTACCCTGCCGAGTTTCTCGTCGGTGGCCGAGGCTAGGACCTCGTGCATCACTTCCTTGCGGAGCCTCAGTACGGCCCAGGCCTTACCGTTTCCCTTGACCTTGGGGCCCACCTTCTTCCCCTTCGAGGCCTGGACCTTCGTCCCCTTGACCAAGGAAACGACCTTGGCGATCTCATCGGGGGCCGCGGTCACCACGAGGATGAGCTCCTGCATGGAGAGGTCCTCGTCAGGGTTGCACAGCTTCCACGCGAAGATGACCCGGTCGATCTCGGCCTGGACGCCGTCGGCCAAATCGAGCAGGAGCGCCCCCGAGACCTCGAACCTGTCGTCGCAGCCCTTGAGCCTGTCCTCGAACGGCTCCGTCATCATCGTGCTCTTCCAAGGCCATTGTATTTATTAAATCGTATTTGTTTAGCTAATGATCCTTGATTTTTCTTTTCCGACGAGTAGATGAAATACTTACGACTTGGAGAAATGGGATTCGTAGATAACTTAATATATATACATATATATTATGTGATTCATGCGACTGGTGGAGATCAACAAGGGGAAGATCGTTCTTTCCGACGAGGTCATCGGCTTTTTCCAGAAGAAAGTGACGAAATTCGGTACGGGTGCTAAAGTTGACTGCCCAAAGGAATATCTTGGCAAAACAGTCTACATCGTGGTGTGTGAAGATTGAACAGCGAACAGTTCGTCGCGAACCTCGAACAGATGATCCTACGTCTTCTCGCCGAGAGGAAGGCCGCGATCGAGCTGGCCCAGAGGCTCGAAAAGGAGAACAACGAGCTTAGGAAAAAGCTCGCGTTCTATGAGAACCCGCACACACCACCGTCCGTTGTGACACTTAAAAAGAAGTCGAGGAGAGAGGAAACGGCGGGAAACGGAAAACGCGGTGCACCAAAAGGTCATAGAGGCGCAACAAGGACCGTGCCGGAACCTGATGTCACCGAGCATTCGACTGCAAAGCAGTGCCCTATATGTCACCTAGATCCAGGAGCCCCGGTGGGGACCGAGGAGAGAACCATCGAGGAGATGGTGGCACCGCCGAAGATCAGGGTCACGAAACACATTCTCGACAAGTTCGAATGCCCGCATTGCGGGGAAGTATTCACCGCAGAGCACAAAGATTGTCCCAAGGTCGGTAACTTCGGTCCAAATCTGCTCGTCTATATCACGATGCTCAAATACCACATGAGAGGGCCGCTCAGACGGGTCCAGGAATTCATGCGGTATCAGAACGACTTCGAGGTCAGCCCCAAGGGCATCATGGACATGCTGCTCCGGGTCGGTGACGCATGCAAGGCCAACTACGATAGGACGATCGAGAAGGTCCGGGCCGCCAAGTGGAGATACATCGACGAAACGGGCATGAAGGTCAATGGGAAGAACCATTGGCTGTGGATTTTTAGGACCGACGAGGGAGACGTCCTTGTGGTCATCCGGAAATCCCGCGGTAGCAAGGTCCTCGAGGAGATCCTCGGCAAGGACCATGTCGGGCCGGATGTGGCCGATGGCTGGCGGGCCTATTCGTATATCGAGACCCTGCAGAGATGCTGGGCCCACCTGCTCAGGGAGGTCGATGACTACAAGGATGCTTCAGGGAACGGCGAATGCCTGTCCGACGAGGTTCACAAGATGTTCATGAGATTGACGAAGGTGCTGTCTCAAGATCCGTCAATGGAAGAACGGAAGCGCTTGAAAAAGATGTTCGACAAGGAAATGATTGACCTGGTCAAGAAGTTCACGGCATTCAAGGAACTCGAGAAACCTGTCGGCTACATCCAGAGGGGCCTTGGAAGTTGGTTCACATGCCTCCTGTTTCCAGGAATGGAACCTACGAACAATCTGGGAGAGCAGGCCATGAGGGAGCATGTGATCATAAGGAAGATAATCGGCTGTTTCAGGTCGGAGAACGGTTCGCAGAACTATCAGTACATCGCATCGCTCTTGGCAACCTGCAAGTTGCAGGGAAAGAACATTTTCTTCGAGCTCGAGAATGTATTGAGAAAAGAGTTGTGCATG
>Ga0315286_10003805_pt1 | contig 14371 bp, 6 predicted proteins | sample YL17G10_0_MG_FD_205038 | JGI IMG/M metagenome (GOLD analysis project Ga0315286, IMG submission 205038) | Sediment microbial communities from Yellowstone Lake, YNP, Wyoming, USA - YL17G10_0 | ecosystem: Environmental > Aquatic > Freshwater > Lake > Sediment | place: USA: Wyoming | collected...
ACTCTTTCGAGTACCTACGAGCTAGTTCTGCGAGCAGTGAGGACTTGCCCATCCCGTTTGGCGATCGTATGACGCAGCTTCCGCCGAGCCTGATCAAGTTCAGCAGTTTGGCGATTTCCTCGCCACGACCGACAAAGTTGCCGCCAACTGCAATTGTGCCATATGTGAAGGGGTTCCTCGTGCTAAACACCACTCGTTTCTCCGCGATGCAGACTGTAATGCTACTTTCGTATTGGGGAGAAACAGCGCGTAGTTATACATCTTTGTATGCGTGGTAGTATACTCTGAAGTATCGACGGTTGATTCTGGCGTATTGGGCAAGTTCTTGACACAAACGTAAATTGTTTTCCATCGGAAAGTGCACCTCGCTTCGTTTTGCTGCGCGATCATCAAGGCTGAAAATACGATTGAATGGCTCGGACCACGTGGAGCCAAGGTTTTATTACTGTGGCGTGCGATTGAGGCGGGCAAATCATCTTACTGACCCGATACAAACGTGCGTTTGAAATGAGGGTCGGAGGAAATGAGCAGCAGTCGCATAACGAGGGGGGGTAAAGAGAGTGAAAGCTAACGAAAGCGAGGTTTTCAATCGCGTTGTGAATAGGACACTGTATTCGAAAAAAATCGTCATGGCTGTGATGCTTGCGACCATAATGGTCGGAAGCGCATTCATGGTGGCCGTCTCGACTAGAGCGGTCGACTCGACTCACGTGATCTGGGGTTGGGACAGGGATCCGAATGTCCCGCCAGCTACCTGGAGCACTGGAGTGACGAAAGGTTATGCTGAGGGCGAAGTTGTGCCCATAATGGTGACTTTGGTCAAGCCGTCGGGTAGTGATACGATTTCGTTCACCATCGGCCTCGAGTGGGGCAAGGGCAATGTGTTGAACCCTGACTACAGAGGATTCGATGAGGCGGTTCAGTACAACGAACTGAACGATGCAACAGTTGATCCCGGTCCTCCATTCAATGAAGCGTATGAGTCCAGTACACCATTCTGTACTGACCCTGCGAAGGGAACAATACAGTCCCAGTCTCAACACGCCACTGTTCCCCAAAAGTACCAGGGCCAGTGGTTTGATGAGTGGGATATCACTTTCAAGTTCGAGCCAGGGTACACGCACGCTGATATTCGAGTCGGTGGCCTACTGTATCTGACGAACCATGAAGCGACCCCGGAGAACGGGGCCTCTTACTACCCAGGAGCGTCTTTGCAGGTAAGGATCATCGATCAGGGCGCGAGCACTTTGCCCATAATGGTCGAGGACATTCTCAATCCGCCGAACCTTGTGCTGGAGAAGTTCTGTGACAAGGAATCAGCGACCGAGAAGGACCTGCTGACATTCACGATATTCGCGGAGAATATGGGTCAGTCCGATGCAGCGCTTGTCACACTTACCGACAAGCTAGATGACATAGTCGTGTATCAGGGAGGCGCGGTCTATTGGTTCTCGCACGATGGTGTCGAGACGGCTGAAACGGGATTGGGTGCTCCGGACATTGTCCATGTCGGCGACCAGTACGTGATCACATGGGACCTTACAGGTTTGGTCCTTCCGGGCACTGGTCCAGGCGGACAGAATGGAGTCACCCTGATTGGTGTAAAGTTCTACGCCAAGGTGATATACCCGCTCACGCTGGATGACGTTGGCACATATACCAACTCGGCAGTTCTCACATACACGGATATCCACGATGGAACACCAACGGATACGCCCCCTGCGACGGTTGACTTCGACATCTTCAAGTACGGAATCAGCATTGCAAAGTGGGCTGTCACGGATGAAGGATCCGTGACAGAGGTTGATCTCGCCACTGCTGCATATGTGGGTGTATGCGAGGATGGAGTATGCGAAGATCGAACATGCGGGGACGCGGACACATACTGGTACGCAATCCAGGTGGCGAACACAGGCACAGTTCCGATGACATACACCGTAACTGACGATGTGCTCGATGCTTCATATTCCGGATCGTTGCTTGCTGGAACACCGGAGCACCCCTATCTAGATGCTGTGCACTACTACCAGTACACCGTGACGGGTCAAGAGGATGAGTCGCCGGATGAGTTCAAGTTCCTGAACACAGCGAATGTCGTCGCATACGACGGCAAGGGACACAAGGCTGAGGCTTCTTCCGGCTGGTATGTCGATATCGTGCACCCGGACCTCGAGGTCATCAAGACTGCGGACAGAACCCTCGCAAGGATTGGAGTCCCCGCGTCGGAAGACTACAGCGGCCAACCGTGGGGAGATGTTGGCAGACCCGGAGAGACGATACACTATACAATAACCGTTACCAACACGGGCGATGTCGCACTGGGCACAGAATTGAACCCTGTCCAAGTCTGGGATCCCCTGACCAGCGACGGTGTACCGGTGTGGGAGGGCATACTCGGAACCGAGGAAGACATCACGAATCCGGCCGAGGACCTCGACCATCCATACCAGCAGGTATTCAATGTCGAGTACACGCTGCCACAATCACTAGACAAGATACCCCTGTGGCAAGACTGGATGCCATGTGGCGGATGGGGTCTCTACTATGACGAGGCCCAGAAGCCGCATCTCAGGAATCTGGTTTACGTCGATGGCGGGTTCTGGACTGACCTCGGATGGCACTGCATAGAGCGCTGCTACTATGTCGATGTGCTCATTGTCGATCCGCGGATCGAGATAGTCAAGACGGTCCTAACCGACCCGGTTGGATCCGATCTGCAGGTCAAGTACAAGATCGAGGTCACGAACACCGGTGACACGCCGCTCTGGTTCATCTATGATGACATACTGCTGTCTCCGGATGACAGAGACCTAACGCAACCCAACGACCCTGCGTTCGCACCACCGCCGCCTCCTCTGCCTGGCACATGGGATGACATGGTTCAGGAATATGAGGACGAAATGGGGGTACTCCCGGCAGGTACTGAGATCGACTGGTACGGATACCTTGCGGTCGGCGATACCGACACTCAGTATTGGGTCTACACAGTCGACCCAGAGACGGACCTAGACGAGAATGGAATGGTCAACAACAGGGTCGATGTGCTGGGCTGGCACAACCCATTGATGTGGGACGACAACTGGGAGTGGGACATGGATTACAAATCGGTGACGGTCTCCGGCTCGATAGATGGCAACGTCTTCCACAACCGGAACCTCGATCTGGCTTGGGACCAGGCCACTGAGGAGGGATTGAACGACTGGTATGTCCAGCTATTCGTGAAGAACGATGCGGACGTCTTCGTCCCGCTGGGTGACCCCGTATTGACATACAGCATCTGGGTCGATGACGACGGCAACCCGGCGACGCCACCTGTAGAGGTCAAAGGCTACTTCGCCTTTGACGGACTGTTGCCGAGCGAGATCTACAAGGTTAGGGAGTTCCTCCCGACTTCTGGACCTGAGGCAAATGAGTGGTTCGTCACCTACCCGCAGGATACAGGCTTGACAACCTATCCGTACGATGAATGGTCTAATGAATTGACAGTTCTTGGCGGAAGAACGACCCACCAGAACTTCGGGAACTCGATGTACGGGCATATCACGGGCTGCAAGTTCATAGACTACAACATGAACACGGTCCACGACGGCAACGAGCCGAAGTATGTCGGATGGGTAATGTGGCTGTCCGTGCACGATGACACCGATCCTCACAACTGGATATCTCAGGCGACCGACCAGAACGGCAACTATGACTTCAAGGTCCTCCCAGGTTCCTACGACCTCTGGGAAGAGGAGAAAGATCACTGGGCGCACACCAACTACATACCTGAACAGAACCCAGTGCCTGGGAAGATCTTCGACATTCTCGTGCTAGAGGGCGGTACACCCAACTACTGCCCAATATGCTTCGGGAACGTGCCGACAATCACGATCTGGGGCTACAAGTTCTACGACAAGGACATGGATGGCGTCCAGGACGTGGATCAAGCAGGCAACCCGATAGAGCCTGGTCTGAATGGATTCACGATCAAGCTCTCTGGCGACACCGTCAAAGTGGGAGATCCGGCATACTCTCAGACCTACCAGACCATAAGGAAGGACGGGAGGGACGGCTACTACCAATTCGTCGATGTCTTGCCTGGATCGTACGTCCTGAGCGAGAACCCAGCCCCAGGCTGGCCAGGGCAGGCAGCAGACTGGTTCATCACGAACCTCGAGATTGATCCGGCCGCCATGGACGTAGTAATCGACTTCAGCAGTCCCTCGGTACCCGACGTGCCAGATGACTGGCAGATCGACATCGGGAACATGAGATACGCCAAGATCGATGGCTACAAGTTCGAGGACACCTACGACGGTCCCGACAGCAACCATGATGGTTGTCCGGACAACTGGCCGAACGGTGTGTTCGACTCTCATGAGCTCGGAATCGGCAACATGGACGAGTTCGGCATCGGTGACTGGAGGATCAACCTCGCAATGTGGGACGGATCCGGGTGGATTCCGGTTGATCACATGACGACTCTGAAGGGAATATCCCATCCTGAGAAGAGAGGCTGGTATCAGTTCACGGAGTTGCTACCCGGCAGATACAAGTTGTGGGAGCAGGATCGCAGCTCATGTGGATGGACTCCGACAACGCCTGACATCGTTCAGTTCGTGGTTCCTGAGCACCCATGGGGAAGCCCTGTTGTGATCAGGGTGGACTTCGGCAACATAATGCCGACGGCGGACCCGGAGATTCCGTTCGTTCTTGAGGCAGGCAACAACATTTGGTCCTCGCCAATCACGACAAACGGTCTGACGGCCAAGGGGCTGTTGGCGCTGATAGGCGTTGAAGCCACGAGCATAACGACGGTGAACCCGGCAACTGGCGGATGGGTTTCGTACGTGTCAGGAATGCCTGACAGGTTCAGCTTCCCGATAATCCAAGGGCACGCATACTACATCTATGCGCAACAGCGCGTCGAGTTCGCGCTGGTTGGCGAGTTCTTGGATTCGAGCCAGGTGCCCCTTGTGGCAGGCTGGAACATGATCGGACTCAACCAGATGGAGCCAGTCATGGCGAGCAAGCTGATGACAATGGTCTCTGGCTGCACCGTATCGACGATAACAGTCTTCGATCCGGAGAGCGGGCAGTGGAAGTCGTATGTCAGTGGCATGCCTTCTAGGTTCGACCTGAACGTCGTGCCCGGCGTTGGATATCTCATGTACACGAACGGGCCAGGTGTGCTGTCCTGCACATGAATCGAAAAACCTTTCTGAGATAGGCGGCTTTTTTCCCGCCATCCAAAACCTTTTACATTTCATATCTTTCAGGGATTCGATTGGACGTGCTTGACGATAAGTTGAAAGAAGAGGCTTTTAGGTCATTTCTATATCGCCGTCCGCGAGGGAGACATGAGCGGATTGCCATGATTTCCTCCTTTGCGGTTGTCTTTGCGTTCGTTGCGGTTCCCGTCGTTCTAGAACATGTTCACTTGGCAAAGGCTGGCGGTTTCCCGAAGACAGTCTGGGGCGCGGTATACGACGAGAATGGCGATTTGTATGTTGGCGTTACAGTGACAGTCAAGATGTGGACTGGAGGAGTCGGAGGTACGCTTCACGGGTCTCATGTTGATGGGCCGTCGACTGATGGCTATTACTCGGTGATATTTTCGGAAACTGAGTGGACTGCTGGAGACACGATCGAGGTCATCGCAGAGAAGCCCGGAGGCGGCGGGCAGGTTCCACCGGTTACGGTAGGTTGTGACGCTGCCGGATCTCAGCAGGTCGACGTTCATTTCCAGACGGCGATCCCTCAGTTCGGGAGCCCGGCGTTTGTGGCTTTGGCGTTCTGCGCAATGATGTTGTTCTTCTTCAGGGGAGCAAAGAATAGGGGGCGCAGTAGGTCAGCGCGATAGGGGGACTGGTCTGATTCTCGGGCTTGGTTCCGTGCGTTAGCTCCAGTCGCTGACCGTTCTGGAAACCAAGGCAGCCAAATGCGACTCAGACACGACTATCTCAATGACTGAGCCCAGAATCCGACCCTTCCAAGGGAAAAGAATATATCAAGCGCCGGTGATAGACGTGACTCTTGCGGGTCCGGAATGATCCGTTCTGAGTACGAGGAGTGTGTAGACTTGACTCGATTCAAATCGCGCGTGGTTGGAGGTCTAGTTCTGTTGATGCCGCTGGTTGTCATGTCCGCCTTCTTGTTCTCATCAGGCTCGGTTTCGGCCCAGGGATTCCCTAAGACGGTCTGGGGCGCGGTATACGATGAGCATGGCGATTTGTACGTTGGCGTTAAGGTGACGGTTAATATGTGGACTGGAGGAGTCGGAGGCGTGCTTCATGGTTCGTATGTCTCCCTTCCTGACCCATCGCCTGACGGCTATTATGGCGTGATCTTCCCGGATGGCAAGTGGGCTGAACTAGACACAATCCAAGTCATTGTGGACCCGCCCGGAGGCGGAGATCAAGCGGTGAGTACCGCAAGCTGCGACGATACTGGAAATCAGCAAGTCGACGTTCATTTCGAGACGGCAATCCCACAGTTCGGGAGTCTGATTGGTGCATTTGTTGCATCCTGTTTGGTCGGGACCGTCGCGATTGTGACAATTCGTAAGAAGAAATCTTCAGTGTAGCACCCGACGCTTGCTTGTTGCCTTGCATTTGATTGTGAGCGCCGAGTCTTCTGTGCGATAAAGACAGGTGTCTATGCGAAGGATTTTATCAGATGTGATAATTAGGGTTACTGGATGGGATGACGTTGCCTGCGGCCAGTAGTGGTTTCACGATTTGATAGCCTAGTCGGACGCGTTATATACCGTTCAAGTGGACTTACAACAGACAACTCCTGTCCTGCCTCCTTGAGGCGGCACGGGGATTGCGCTAGACAGTGGGTCATGTCATGAGAGAGAGGGAGTTAGCTTCGGGCTCAGTCGTTTGGACTATGACGCTGCTAGCGATACTGCTACTGTCAGCGTTCTCCTTCACATCCACTTCTGGTGTTGGGCAGGCTTCGGGTGAATTGAGTGCTGGGCAGTCCTCAGACGTCCGCGTCAGCCAAAATGAGTCCATTCTTGCTTACAGTTCCTCAGACCGTTGGGACTGGCAGAGCTTTGCAGACGACGCGGGCTATGTTGACGTTGTGCTAGTCATTCGTCACGGCCTATCATATCAATCGCCTTCTCATTCTCTACTGGATGCACTTTCTGGATCAACGGATACAAGGAATCTGCATAGACTGACCGCTGCCCTGGATAAGGGAATCACGAAGGAATTCTCACATGTGTTCAATGGACTTTCTGCTCACTTGCCGCTTGATGCTGTCAGAGAACTCAGCCTGCAGAGCAACCTAGTGGAGGTCTACCCGGATATCAAAATGAGCGCGATGGTCGGGGACAACGTGAAACAGATCGGAGCCGACCAGGTTTGGACTCTCAAGGACCCGGTAGGCGTCTCAGTAAAGGGATCAGGCGTGGTTGTCTCGGTGATTGACACAGGTGTTGACTATACTCACCCGGACCTGGGTGGCGGGTACGGGCCAGGATTCAAGGTCATCGGTGGATACGACTTCTACAATGATGACGGCGATCCGATGGACGACAATGGCCATGGGACTCATGTCGCCGGCATAGTTGCGGCTCGAGGCGGCATAAGCGGTGTTGCACCCGACGCCAGCATACTCGCATACAAAGTACTGGGACCAGATGGGTCGGGAAGTATGAGCGATGTAATAACCGCGATTGAAGCATCAATGGATCCCAACGGGGATGGCGACCTGAGCGATCACGCAGACGTAGTTAGCATGAGCTTGGGTGCAGAGGGCGAGAAGGACGATCCCGTCTGCGTCGCAGTAGAATCGGCAATTGAAGCTGGAGTCGTGGTTGTGGTCGCCGCTGGTAACGACGGACCGCGTCTCGGTACCGTTGCGTCACCCGGCCTGGCTCCAGACGCTATCACTGTGGGCGCCTGTGACAATGCGGGAACCCTCGCGGAGTTCAGCTCGAGGGGAACGAATCCCGACCTGAGCATCAAGCCGGAGTTGACAGCACCGGGCGTCAATATTGTATCTACGATTCCTCGCTCTGGCGCTACCAGAACTTCGCCCACGGGCTACATGTCGTTGAGCGGAACATCCATGGCAACGCCGCACGTAAGCGGAGCTGCTGCCCTACTGATCCAGCTTCACCCGGATTGGAATCCACAACAGGTGAAATCCGCGCTGGTCACAGGCACAAAGGAAATGGTGGAATCCATATGGAGCGCTGGGGCGGGCCTGCTCTGGGTTCCTACAGCAGCCAACACAGATTTGTTCCTATCTGACCCGATTGTCTCCTACGGCTTCCCGACTTCCGGTGGCCATTCAATCAATGTAACGAACACTGGATCCGGAGTCGCTCTCTCTAGTACCACTGGCGATTGGCTCGGTCTGAACTTCAATGGTTCAAGTTCAAGTAGGATTTACTCGAATTCGTCACGCGTCTCGCCTTCGCCATTGAGTCTTGCTAGCGGCGCGAGTGCACAAGTCAGTCTCACATTGTTATCTCTGAGCGCAGATGCTCCGGAGGGATACTACGATGGTGCAATACACTTCAGAGATACCAGTCATGATCTTCGGATTCCATTCGGGTATGTCGCGCTTTCCAGGATGAGCGTTCACGTCCTCAACCTGAACGGTAAGGAGGTATTCGACTACCGAGGTGGGGTTTGGGCCTACAGTTACCCGGACGCTAGAGTGTCGATGAGCGCCAGCTGGAAGTCAGTGCCAACACCCCCGGCGAGCTTCCTAGTCAAATCCGGAGAATACGGCGTTCATTCGCTTGGACACCAGATATTCTACTCCTCATCAGATCCCTACATACTCTCAAGCATTGTCACAGTCAATCGTTTCGAGGACCGCAATGTGTATCTGAAGATGACTGAAGCAAGGAGAATGAACATTGACTTGGGCACGGACGAAGGAATCCCCATCTATGTGAAGGATTTCATGATGTACGGTCGCTACGTGGGTGAGGTCAACGTATCCTTCCTTGTGAATTCCGTTGACAACTCCATCACAGGCAGTGAGGTGTTCTCACTTCCTCTCTCGAAGACTGTATACGTATCGGATACTGACGCGAACATCGGGATAGCGTTTTCGGGCTTCTCCTACACGACTGGCATGTGGGACTTTATGAAAGACAACTGGATGCACTGGTACAACCACGTCGACAGCAATTCCACGGAATTCGTGATTTCCTCCTCTGCTGACATCCGGTATCTGCTGTCCTGGGAACTGCCCGGGGTGAGCGAATCAACTTCGCTGAACCTCGGAGTTGTGGACGGCAAGGCTTCTGTGTACTATTCGAAGTACGACATTCCGGGAGCAATCGCAGACATCTATGGAGGCAGCGGTTATTACCTCGCGATGGGCGGCGAAGCGGCTCCTTACATGCGAGGAAGTTCGTACGTCGCGATAAACCAGATATTCTCCGGAATGACGAGGAAGACGATCGCCCAAGGTGTGTTCACAGACATGTACTGGCCAGGCAGCATTTTCCAGCCATACGTTGAGAGGGAGTTCTACACGTCTGACTACAACAACACGTTCATCGTAACTCCCCTCCCAGGTGTAGAGGTGCCAAACGCGTATCTCCTGAAACCTGTCGAGGGCGTGGTTGCGACCGAGCGAGTCGGTTCTGGGCCTTTCTATCCTTCCGTACGAACCCTGAACACGAACGATTCACTGGTTCTGATACATCCGTTGCTTCGTGACCAGTCGGGGGCTAGGGTTGGGTCTCTGGACATCCCAGAGCTGAGCTTGTATAAGGCTGGCTCCTTGGTTTCTTCATATGATCTTTCAGAACACCGCCTGAGACCGGATCCGAAGCACGTCATTGCACTCACAGGCAGTGGCACTTACACGGCCTACGTAACCGCATCTGGATTCTCTCAGGTCTGCAATGCTGTCGAGATCATGCTGGGGTTCACAGTTGCTTCTCAGGACCCGAATCCGCCCGCCATCACCGGGTTGAGTATGTCGGAGAGATTCGTCCCTGGCCAGCCGATCAATCTCGAACTCTCCGTTGCGGACCAGAGTGCGCTGGGTAAGATTCAGGTGTGGTCGAGTCTGAATGGAGCTGATTCCTGGCGGAGCGCTTCCGTGACGGATCTCGGTCATGGAAGATACGCGGCATCTCTGAATACATCCACGACTGACAAAGCAATCGACCTGCGGCTCAAAGCCTCGGATTCGTGGGGCAACTACATCGAGTACATCGCGTCGAACGCATCTCTGAAGCAGGTGCCGGTTTCATTCGATTTGACAGCAGATCGAATCGTGATACCTTACTCTAATTCGAGCGAATCGGTTCTGCTGACAGGTCACTTGACAGATACCTCTGGCAATCCGTTGAGCACGGAGGGTGCGGTTCCGCTCGAGTTGATGGTCGGTGGAAGGAAGGTAGGAATACTGCTGGATGAGTACATCTCGGGCGGGTCACATTCACACAATGGCAGCATTCGATTTGACTGGCATTTTAACCCAACTCACATATTCGCAGGACCTACCGAGCCTGTTGATATCCAGGTTGTGTTCGATCTGGGGATTTATCAGTCTGTCACGAGAACGATAACTCTTCGCCCGATGAGACTGACAAATGAGCCTCCTGTGATTTCTCTGGTATCTCCCGCGAACAACAGCGCGATTGCTGCCGGACAGGCAATAGACTTGGAAATTGAGGACGACGGCCCGTTCAGCGTCGATGCAACTGTTGATGGGGCATCGATTGGACAATTGCACGCCCCATGGAACGTGGAAACTACTGGTTGGAATGATGGAATCCATGTTCTTCGGATAGTCGCCGTTGACGATCAATCTCTGACGACTAGCGCGTCCTTCAGCTTTGATGTGGATGCACAAGCACCGTCTGTGAGAATCCTCTATCCCAAGGATGGCGGTAGAGTACCGATTGGCGCTGTGTTGATTGCAGAAGTCTCCGATGCGCATCTAAAGGCAGTGTACTACTCAGCGGATTGTGATGTGGCACGGACGCTAGCGTCGCCCTACGCTATTGACATGTCAATCTGGGCCCCGGGCAATCATTCGGTTATCATAACGGCTCTGGACTATGTCGGTCATCTGACCTCTAGAACCGTATCCTTCGAGATCGTCAACAGCAGCATTGCGGTTCAGCTCGAGAACCCTGGGAATCGAGGGGTAATGCGCTCTGGCATACCCATTACGTTCTCCGTCTCTGGCATCGGAACGGCCACAAGTAGATGGTGCACATCAGGAGTTTGGCAGGAACTTGGAGGACTAATGACAATTCCTACTGATGGCTGGTTCGAGGGAGCCCACAGCATAATCATCAATTCGACCAGCGATCTCGGTGGCTTCGATCAAGCCACGTTCACAATTACCATCGACGACACTTCCCCCATGATCCTACTCAACTCCCCGTTGAACAATTCGTTTGTGTCGCCTTCTGACAGCATCCGATTCCAGGTGTTCGATGCGAACATACAGACAGTCAACTGGACAATCTGGGACAGAAGTGGTTCAACGGCTCAATGGGAGACCGTCATCCTGCTTGCCTCCCCTCCACCGGATGGATACTTCAATCTCGGTGTGACCGTGGTCGATAAGGCGGGCAACAAAGCCAATGCATCGTTCATGTTCGCGATGGATTCCTCTCCCCCTTCGGTGTCATTCGCGAACATGAGTAACGGAGACGCGATCAGGCCTAGCCAACAGTTGAACTTCACAGCAACTGATGCATTCTTGTCAACTGTCCAGTGGGCATTTGATAGTGGCGCCTTGGCAACGATTAGCCCATCGTTCGCAATCAACACGAGTTTGCTCTCCGGAGGCCTACACCAGCTCACGGTTGTTGCCAGCGACCTCAGCGGAAAGAAGACCACTGCCAACATCTCGTTCTACATTGACGCTGTTGCTCCGAATGCGCTCATCACATCGTCACCGCGAATGACGCTCAATGCCACATGCACCGTCACAGCAAGCGTCTCGGACGACTACGGTGTCGCGGCCGTCCAGCTATTCTACGAGCTGCGAGCTGGCGGATATGGAAGCGTAATGATGGCTGGCTATGATGGCGTATATGTCGCTGAGCTTGCTCCGGACCTTTTGTGGAAAGGGATGACGATCTACGTCCTGGCCACGGATAAGGTGGGCAATGTGGCCGAAAGCCCTCATATGACATTGCAGCCAGCAACGTCGCCCTTCGATGGCAATCCCACACTGCCCGGCAGTCCCTCAGGTTGGGGCGCCGCAATGTGGGCGTGGATTGTATCGACAAACGGTCTAGCAGTCCTTGGATTGATTGGCGTGATCGCCCTCGCGGGAGTTGTCCTATACGCCCGCCGCCGGAGAGAGGATGAGTCAACAGAGCGTGCCGTCAAACCGAAGCCGTCCCCGAGGGGTGTGTCCAGTGCCTCTCCATTTGCGGAGCTGCCGCCTCCGAAACCAATCATGGCCGCGTCGGCAAAGCAAATCGTCGACTCGGTCAAGGCAGCTGCCAAGACCGTTGGGCAAGTATCGGTACCAACGCGCGTTCCCACAGCCGTCGCTTCGGGCATTGGCGCGCCCGCAAGAGCCATGTTGCTAGATTCAATACCGGAGATCACTCTCAAGCCAGATGTCAAATCACCAGAGGATGACATCGACTACGGCGAGCTTATCGAGCGGGAGCTGAACACATCTGCTTGGAAGAATTCTGTGTTCGGAAAGGGAATTGGTCACAGCGCTGTCAGCCGCGAGTTTAATCCGCGCCCCGATCGTCCTGGAATCATTTCAGGGCTGAAGCTAATGAAGATCATGGAGTAGACGGCGGGAGCAGTCTTTCTAGGCTTCCTGCGGCTTAGACACTGCCTGGATCTCCGCCGATGGCTCCTGCCTCTTTTCGACCTTGTCTAGCCATCTCACGATCAGTAGCCAGAAGACGGTCACGAACGCGACGAAGATCAGTATGCCGATGTAGGAGTGAACGAAGACTAGCGCAGGATGACCCCAGATTGAACCTACGAGTATCGTTATGGTCATCCTGAGTATGTTCGACAGCCAGGTCAGAGCGAAACCCAAACCCAATGCTGCCAGGATGTAGCGATCGACCCTCCTGTAGCGCACTAGCACGAATGCCAGGAACGCCGAGAAGAACAGTCCAGCCGAGTACAATCCACTGCACCCCTCGCCTATCCCCAGATAGATGTTCCTTCCGTGGTATTCATAGATGATCGTGTTCGAGATCCCGTGGCTACTAGTATCCAGTTCGGAACTTGCTCCGACGCCGAAGAGGCGGACGAGGAACACGACTGGAATGGTTATGAAGTAGTATTCAGAATAGGCATTGATCCTGTAGTAGGAGTCTCCGCTGACAATCGTGTAGGTCTTCCATATCACTGCGAAAGTGATCGTAAGGAACATGAGATACAGAACCGCGAAGTCCTTCTCCATGACGTATTTGGACGGACCTGCGTGATAAAGCACGAGAGAGATCCCGAACAGCGTTACGATGAAATCCTCCATGCGCAAGTCAGCCTGGCCGGTCCGGAAGAGCTTCCATCCAGACCAAATCGCAATCAATAGGAAACCCGCGAGTGGGATCAGGACTGCACTCTGTTCTTTCGTCATGACCCTGGAGAGCAGATCCACAAGGATGCCGTTCCCCGGTTCCTTCGCTTCCTTTCTGATGGAAATGAGCGAGTAGAGGGCAAGGACTATTCCAATGGCGATGAAGACGAGCTCGACGAAATATGTCGAGTGGCCCATGTAGTGGTTGTAGAGAGCGGCCACTATCAGCAGAGAGCCGAGGAGGAGAGGCCAATCCTTGGGGGTCCACACACTAGCCGCTCAGGCTCTAGCCGATATATAATCGTTGAGCAGGGCAGTATTCGGGATGTCCAGCTCGGCTGATGTCCGCTCAAGTCCAGGAGGGTGTTGAGCCTCTCCTCATTCTCCTTCTTGAGTTCCTGAGAGGCTTTCGGCTACAGACGCGCGCCGAGTCAACACGATTGTTCCCACTGTCGTGGCTATGAGTATGATGGCCATCTCAGTGGTCGGGGTGATTCGCGTAGATATCGTCGGTGCCATGAGGCTCATGACGAGAACCACAATCGGGGCGGAGAACAGGCATACGAGGGCGAAGATCAGAGCGGTCGTCGCCGGTCTCTTCAACAGGAGGACATCGGTCGACTCTCCTTCCTCCGCGGACAAAGCCAGCCATGTGAGCACAAACGTCGGGATCGCAAGGGACACGATCGCAGTTAGGATCTGGCCCACTTCAAGTAGGCTTGGAAGCTCGATAGCTGCAGCAGACGCGGTCGCGACGATTAGCAATCCCGTCACAGAAGATGGCCTGTAGTCGTAGAACATCCCCAGGAGAATGAGAGCCGCGCCGATCGCTTGAGCCAGAATCACGAGGATGCTGTGTTGGGAGAAGACCGCG
>Ga0315286_10003808_pt1 | contig 14364 bp, 10 predicted proteins | sample YL17G10_0_MG_FD_205038 | JGI IMG/M metagenome (GOLD analysis project Ga0315286, IMG submission 205038) | Sediment microbial communities from Yellowstone Lake, YNP, Wyoming, USA - YL17G10_0 | ecosystem: Environmental > Aquatic > Freshwater > Lake > Sediment | place: USA: Wyoming | collected...
GTTGACCTCGTACGTCCCCTCGTACGTGTAGATCGCCTCCATGTCGGCAAACGCTTTGGCGACGAGAAAGTCGGCGACGACGCCGTTACCGCCCAGCAACTCGCGCCCCAGCGCACACACCTCGCGCCCGCGCAGCGAGTTCCACGCCTTGGCCAGCGACGCGTGCTCGTGCGTCATGCGCCCGTCGGCGTGGAGGACCGATAGGCGCCATGCCATGAGGGCCATGGCCTGGACGTTGCCGAGCATGCGGGCCAGTTTTTCTTGCGAGGTTTGGAAGGCGGCGAGCGGCGCGCCAAACTGTTTGCGCTGCCCCAAATAGCGCACGCACATGTCGTACACGCCCATGGCGATGCCCACCGGTTGCCAAGTGACCATGATGCGGGAGATGGCGAGGACTTTGTTGGTGTCGGCGAAAGAGGCGACACCGGGGAGGCGGGCAGAGTCGGGCACGAAAACGTCGGTCATCCTGATGTCGGCGTTCTGCACGCACCGCAGCGCGATCTTGTTGTCGATCTTGGTCGTCACAAACCCGTGCGTGCCCTGCTTGACGACAAACGCGTTGACTTGGCCCGTCTCGGACGAGCGCGCCCACACGATCACGACGTCGCACCACGTCGCGTTGCCGATCCACCGTTTGCACCCGTTGAGGCGCCAGCCGCCGGGCACTTTGGTGGCGGTCGTCGCAAGGGAGCTGGCGTCCGAGCCGTGGCCGGGCTCGGTGAGCGCCCACGCGCCGACCGAGTCGAGCGACGCCATGGCGGGGAGCAGCTCTTTTTGTTGCGCGTCCGACCCGAGCAACCCGATGGTCAGCATGGCGAGTGAATTGTGCACCATGAGAAAGGTCGACATGGACGCGTCGACGCGCGCCATCTCGACGACGACCATCGCGGCGCCGAGGACCGAGTGCCCCGCGCACCCGTTGCCCTTCAACGTCGCCCCGCCCAGCCCCAGCGCGGCCAGCTTGGGCACCAGCGCAAACGGAAACTCGGCCTTTTCCCAGTAGTCGACGATGACCGGGGCGACCTCGGCTTCCTATGGAAAAAAAAGAGTGAAAGGAGAGGTGACGGGCGTGTGCGGCCAAACCCTCCCTCATCTCCCTCCGCCCTCCCTTCCCTCCCATACCATGAATGCGCGCACTTTGGCGCGCAGAGCGCGCTCGTCGGGCGTCAGCAGGTCGTCGAGGCGGAAGACGTCGTGCACCGCCGGGGGGAAGACGGCCATCGTGTCGGCGTCGGGGAAGCCGGGGTAGGAGGTGGAGGAGGAAGAGGTGGCCGCGGTGGGGGCGGCTTGGGCGGGCGGGGCTGGAGGGAGGAGGGTGGGGATGGGCCGCGGCGCGCGACCTGGCCCGGGCGCGGCGACGCAACGCGGCCGCGCCTGCCGCGGCAGCTGCCGCCAACCGGTTGCGGCTCCAAGTCGCACGGCCTCCGGCGCGCGTGCGGGCGCGCCCGAGCTCGCGCGAGCGCGAATGCCATGCGCGCAGCCGCGCCACGCACCCGGCCCGTCGACGCCCAGCTGGCGCGCCAGCACGCACAGGCGGTCGGTCGCCATGGTGGGAGGTGAGAGGGGAGTGGGGAGAGGCGCCTGGACGTTGTGAGCGGCGGCGGCGGCGGTGGCAGGCGCGTGCGCGTCTGCTTCCGGGACGGGTGCGACTCCCTCCACCGCCCAGCGAGGACGCCGCCAGCGTGAGAATGTGTGTTCTTCGCGCAAATGTTCAAACTGGGAAACACACCCGCGAAACCAAACGCCGCCAAACACCCTCCTCCTTGCACCATTCTTGATCACCCTTTGACGACCTTGGTCGTGTCGGCCTTGCGCAGCAGCTTGGCCTGCTTTTTGTTCTTCATCATGCGCTTGAGGGTGGCGCTCGAGGTGATCGTCTGGGTGATCGCCGCGCCTTCCCGCGCCACCCTCCGCCGCTCCAGCGCCGCCTCGCGCGTCACCCGGACCACGCGCTTGCGTGCCTTGCGCGACTCGACCGCGTCCCGCTTGGCCGCCACGAAAGTGGCGCGCGCAGCTTTGAGCGCCATCTTCTTCTCCCAGGTGGAGCTCAGAGTGGCCGGTTTGAGCGTCGAGGCGCGCTGGGCGGGCTCTTTCCAGGGCCGGCCGGACGCCTTGCCCAGCCCGACAACATCGTGCTTGGCGCGCACGCGGCGCGGCTCGCCCGGCACCGCCACCGGCAGACTCCCCTCCATCGCCGCCACCGCGTCCCGCTCCACTTGCGCGTCCAGGTCGTCCATCTTGCGCTTGCGCGAGAGCGTGTAGCCGCGCGGCACCTTGCCGCGGGCACAGCGGAAATCGTGCACCGCAGGGTCGGCCAGCTGGGGGGGCGCGTAGTTGGCGACCGCGGCCGCCATGCGGGCGGCAGCGTACAACATGATGGTGTGTTGTGGGAGTGGTGCGAGGAAGGGAGCGAGGCGCGGGGCTGCGGCGCGGGCGGCGGCCGGCAAATGCGGCAGCGGGCGCGCGCTAGGGGACGGGCGGCGAGGCGGGCGGCACGCACAGACAGCCACAAGAGTCGCGCGCGCGCGCGAGACCGAGGGACGCCGCCGGGCGGGCGCTCAAGAGTAGCAGCGGGCGACTGCTGCCGCCGGCTCGTCGCGCCCCACACAACGCGCCGGCCACCTTCCGCACTCCTCTCGCCCACGATCACGCAACTGCGCGCCCACATGCCGCCTCGCGCGGGCGGCCGCTGAGAGCCTGGTCGCTGCAAGCGCGCCAAGCAACCGCGCAATGCGTGGCCGCGCCGCGCCCGCGGCCGCGCCGTCGACGAGCGGCCGGCCGTGGATGATGAGCCGGCCGCAGGCGGCGGTCGCCGGCCGGCCGCGGCCGCCGCGGCGCGCCAGCGCGACACGCGCCGCGCCGCCGGACGGCGGCGGCGGCCCGCCGCCTCCCACGCGCGCCGAAGTCGACGAGTCCAATGCCTTGGCCGACGCCGGCCTGGACGTGGCCGGCGCCCCCTGCTCGCCGTCTCCGACACCCCCGCCGCTCGGCGTCGAGCTCCTCATGCGCGCCCTGCTCGCGTCGCCCACCGCGGGCGAGGCGGTGAAGCGGCGCCTGCTGCGCCTGGGGGCGGAGCGAGGTGTCGACTGGTCGGCGGTGCTGGCGTCCGCGCCCGAGCCCGTCGGCTGGCGCGACGAGCCGCTGCCGGCCGTCAGCATGACGGTCAACGTCTCGATCGACGTGCCGGTGGACGGCCTGAGTGGCAGTGGTGGCGGTGGCGCCAAGCCTCGCGGCTTTGCCCCCAAAAAAGGCTTTGGCCCGGCCGCCAAGCGCGGCGCCAAGCCCCCCGCCAAAACCCGCCCCCCACCCCCCACCCCCAACGACGACACCATGCCCGTCGCCCTGCGCGCCGCGCTGACGGCCTACACGGACGGCGAGCGCGCGGCCGACGGGTTCCGCGCACGGTGCGCGTGGGACGTCGCGTCGGTGCTGGGGGTGGTGGCCGACCGGGATTTGGAGGCGGAGGTGGCCCGCCTGTTGGCCGCCGCTCCGGCGTCGGACTGGGCGTGGGACCCGGTGACCCTGGTCTCGCTCGCGGCGCGCGCGGCGGTCGACGCCGCGGCGGCCGAGACCGAGGCCGCGGCCGCCGCCGCCGCGCGCAAGCGCGCCGAAGCCGAAGCCCGAGCCGCAGAGTCGGAGGCCGAGCTGGTGGCCGAGCGCGCCGAGATCGAGGCGGCGCAGGCCGCGCTCGACGCGGCGGTCGCGGCGCGCGAAGAGGCGCGCGCCGTCATCGAGCGCGCGGCCGCCGCGACCAAGCTCGCGGTCGACGCCGTGCGCCGCAGCGAGGAAGCGGCGGCCAACCGGCGGGCGGCCAAGGCCGAGGTGGACAGGTTGTTGCAAGGGGGTGGGGAGGACGAGGCCGACAAGGCGAGGCTCGAGCGCGAGCAAGTCGTCGCTGGCGCAGTGCAAGCCGCCGAAGCCGCCGTCGACGCGGCCGAGACCAAAGCCGATGCTGACGCGGCCGAGGCCGCGGTGGCTGCGCTGGAGGCCGACGAGGCCGAGGTGCCAGTGGCTTCGCCGCCGCCGCCGGCGCGCCCCCCCGCCCTGCACCCCGCCGCCGCCGCCGCGGCCGCCGCCTCCCTGGAGCGCGCCCAGGAACGCCGGGAGGCGGCTCGCCAGGCGGCGGACGACGCGCTGCGGCGTGCGGAAGAGGTGGCGGCCAGGAGGAAGGCGGAAGCGGCGGCCGCGGCGGCCGCGGCGACGCCGACGGCCGCCCCTGCCACCACCCCTTGCACCCCCGTCGCCCGCCCCCCCAACCCCCCGCGCGTCGTCTTGGACTCGGGCGACGACGACTCGGACGAGTGCGAGTCGGACGACGACGGCCCCGACACGCTCTCGCGGCGCAAGCGGCGCGGCGTGCGCGCGCCGATCAAGGCGCCGGTGGGGCGCGCGGTGACGGGGTACCTGGCGCCGGCGCTGCGGCGGCCGGAAGCAGCGGACTACAAAGCTGCCGGCGTGCTCATCTACACGTTCAGCGCCGCGGGCGAGTTGCTCATCCTGCTCGGGCGGACGATCATCGGGGGGAGCGAGCCCAACTCGGCCAAGGCGCGCCGGCGGTCCTGGAACCTGCTCGGCGGCAAGCGGTGCGCCCGGGACGCGGCCGCCGAGGCGACGGCCATCCGGGAAATGACCGAGGAGACGGGCGGCCTGCTCACCCAGGCCACCCTCCGCGGCCCCCTGTCCCCCGTGCTCTGGTACCCCTCGGGGTCGTACGCGGTTTTCCCGCACGGCCTCCCCCCCGGGGACGAGGCGTGGTCGCTGCCGGAGCGGTTCGACGCGCGGCGGCGCGTCGGGCGCGCGTCGGTGTCGGCGGGGCGCGACACCGCCAACCTGGCGTGGGTGCCCCTGTCCTCCCTCACCAGCGGCCGGCGGCGCCTCCACATCTTCATGGCCGAAATGCTTGCCCACACGCGCCTCGTCGAATGGCTCGAACAACGGCAAGCCGCGCACGCGCTCGAGCCCCCCCCCCCCGGCCGCCGCCTCTCCCCCGGCGTCGAGCCCGCGTTCCAGGACGGACGCCTGCTGTGGGACGATGACGACGTGTGGGAGCGGCCCGGCGAGGGCGCGGGCGGGTGGCCGCCGCCGACGCCGCCGCCGCAGCGGCACCCGCCCCTGCCGCCGCCGCCGGCGCACACGTGGCCGGCGCCCCGGGTGACGACGTGGGCGGATGCGAGGCGGTGGAGGGACGATGGCGGCGGTGGCGCGGGGCCGTACGGCGCGCCGGCCTCGCCGTACGGCGCGCCGGCCGCCGGGCCCTACGCCGACGACCGAGGCTTCACGGTGGCCGCGCCTGGAGCTGGTGCTCCGTGGATGACGCCGCCGGCGACGTCGGACGACGGCCGACGGCGGCGGCGGCCGTCCGAGGGCGAGGGCGAGGGCGAGGGCGAGCGCGAGCCGCGCGAGCGGCGGGAGCGCGGGCGCGGGCGCGGCGAGGCCGCCGCCGCCGAGCGCCGCCGCCCACGCGACGAGGGCGCCGCGTCGTCGCGCCCCGGCGACCGCCGCGGGGGGCGCGCCGAGGCGCCCGCGCCGTCGTCGCGCTCGCGGCGCCCCCGTCCCTCCCCGCGCGCCGAAGTCGTCGACACGGGCGACTCGGTGTGGGCCGTGTCGAGCGTGTGGGAGGAGGAGGGCGCATCTTGGGGGCGCGAGGCCCGGCCGCCGCGCGGCGGCGCGTCGGCGTTGACGCCGACGCAGGAGCGCCGCGAGCGGCGGAGGAGGGCGGCGGCGCGCACGGGCGACCCCGCGGTCGCGACCCAGCCGCTGCCCTCCCTCGAACCGACGTCCTGGGCGCCGCCACCCGACCCGGCCGCGGGGCCGGTGCTGGCGCGCCCGGTGAGGCCTGGGGGGAGGGCCAGGAGGGCGCCCGACCCGCCGCCGCCGCCGCCGCCGTCGCTCGCGCGCCCGCGCCGGCCGCGGCGCAATCCCGAGACGCCGGCCACGCCCGCGTCGGCGCTGGGGCTGGCGGCCGGATTCACGTTCTTGCCCAAGAGCTATGATGGAGAGAGGTGAAGAGAAGGGGGGGGGGGGGAGGGGGTGCTTTCATTTCGCTTGTCATTTGCAGTGCGCTTCAATTGCCGACCAATGCTTCTCCCTACCCACCCCACCCCGGCGGCGGCGGCGGCCAGCCGGGCGGCGGGTAGGGCGGGTAGTGCGCGGCCGGATGCGGCGGCACGCCATAACCCCCAGGCGAGTGCGGCGGGAGCGGCCGCCACCCCATCATCATCATCGGAGGCATCCCCGCTGGCGACAGAGAGGAAGAGGGGGGAGGAGCGGCGGCCTCCCCTGCCACAGCTCCTCCCGGCCTCAGCGCTGGCGGGTGCGCGCGCAGCACGGCCGCCACGCGCGCCAGCGCGTTCCGCACGCCGACGGCGGGCGCACCGTCGATGGTGACCAGGCGGTCGGTGGCCAGGGCGACGGGCGGGGCGTCGGCCGCGGGGTGGACGAGGACGCGCGCGCCGGTCGCGTCGCGCAGGTCGGCGAGGGCTTTGCCTTCCCGGCCGATGAGGGCACCGGCTTGGGACCGGCAGACGAGCAGGCGAGCGCTCGGTGGAGGGGGAGGAGGCGCGACGACGACGCCCCCCGCGCTCGCGGCCGCCACCGCCGCCGCCGCGTGCGCGTGCGCGTCATGCAGGCGCAAGAGAGCGTGCTGGGCCGCGTCCTCGTCCGCTCCAGGCTCGTGCCTGGACGACACGACAGCCACCCTCTCCTCCGCCGCCGGCAGCGCGTCGATCACGCGCACGCGCGCCCCAGTCTCCGCCCGAATGGCCCCAATGCCGGCCCCTGCCTTGCCGATGACGGTGCCGGCCAGGCGGGCGTCGACGAGCAGGCGGAAGACGGTGTCGCGCGGGGTCGAGGACGAGTGGTTGTTGCGAGGGGCGGGAGAGGGAGGTGGAGGATCGCTCACCGCCTCCCTCGCATTGTTGTTGCTGCTGCCGGGCCTGGTGTGCTGCTTGGCGCTGGGCGGGCGGCCGCCGCGCTTGACGACGGCGGCGTGCTTGGTGGTGTGCAGGGCTGGGGAGGGGAGGGGGGCGTCGTTGGGATAGGGTCCGCCTCGCCGTCGAGACGCTCAGCAAGCGGCCGCTGAGCGGTGGTGCTGGCGCCGCACGCCGGGGCGCCAGGGTCGACGACGACGGCAAACTCGCCAGCGCAGCTTCGGTCTCGTCCCTCTCTTCTCTCCACACACCGGATCCCGGACGCTGCTGCTGCTGCTTGGCCGCCGACTTGGGCCGGCTCCCGCCGTCGGCCGCCGACGCGGGGCGCGACGATGCGTCACCTCGCCGGCCGCCGCCCCTGCCGGCGCCGCGCGGGGTGCGGAGGGTGCGGCCGCCGGATTTGGGCGGCATCAGGGAGAGAGGAATGGGGCAGGGACAGAGTGTGGGGCGTGCTGCTGCCGCCGGCCAAGAAACGGCGCCGGGTCGGGCTCGCTCACTGCCCGCCTAGACGCCCGCATTCCCCCCCCCTCTTCGAGACCCATCGCCCACATGGCAGGCCGCGGCCTCGCCGGGCCGCCGCGTCGCCCCGCGCTCCCGCCCCCGCGGCCGCGGGCCTCCGCCGCCGCCGCCGCGGCCAAGCGGGGCAAAGGCTTTGGCGGCGCGCCCTCGATGGCGGACGCGCTGGCGCGCATCGGCAAGCTAGAGGCGGAGAACCGGGCGCTGCGGGACGAGTTGAGGGCTAGTGGTGGGAAAGGAGGAGGAGGGGAGCTGGTGGTCGAGGCCAGGGCGCCTGCTGCCCTGGCGCCTGCCGCCGTGGAGCCGGTTGTCGTCGCGGCCAAGGCGGTGGTCGAGGCGGTGGTGGCGCCGGCGGTGGTGGCGCCGCCCGCGCCCACCCGCCCGCCGCCCCCCGTGCCTCCACTCGCCGACCTCGAGGGAGGCATCGTGTGGCCCGCGCCGGGCGAGAAGTTTTGGGAGCGGCCTGCGCGGTCGTCGCCGCTGGTGTTGGAAGGTAAAGACAAGGGGGGCAAGGCGAGGGGAATGAAGAATCAAGCATTGTTTGAAGCTTGGAAGACCATGCCCCGACCAACGCACTCACACTTTATCTTCTTCCCTCTTCAGCCTCCTCCTGCACCACGCACCCCCCTCCCACCACCCCTCTGAACATCGTGCACATCGCCGCAGAACTGGCCCCCCGCGCCAAAGTCGGCGGCCTCGGCGACGTCGTCGCCGGGCTGTCGCTCGCGTGCGCCGCGCGCGGGCACGCCGTGTCCGTCATGCTGCCCTGGTACGAGTGCGTGCCCGAGGAGAGTGTAGTGGGGTTGACGCTGGCGGACGAGTTTGAGTGCCCGAAAGGGACGCGCGGCGGGTCGACGCTCCGCGTGCGCGTCTATGCCGGCGAGCTCGACGGCGTTCCGGTCTTGCTCATCCGCCCCGACTGGACCTCCTCCAACCTCTTCCGCGGCGACCGCATCTACGGCGGCGCGTACAACGAGGCCGAGGCGTACCTCTTTTTCTGCCGCGCGTGCCTCGAGCACCTGCAGAGGGCGGTGGTGGCTGGCGCGCGCGATGCACCGACCGCGATCCACGTGCACGATTGGCAGGCGTGCCCGGCGGCCATGATTTATTGGCCGCTGTTTAGCAAGGGGGCGCTCGCGGGGGCGAGGTTGGTGCTCACCGTTCACAATTTCGACTCCATGGGCGAGGTTAAAATGGACGAGGTAGGGGACAGAGAGAGATGGTGGCGGTGGCGAGGGCGGCGGCGCGGGGCGGCGGGGGCCGCGGCCGCCGCCGCCGGTCGCCCCGGCGGCGGCCGCGCCGCGCGCGGCGCCCGCGACGGCCGGCGCGGCCTCTTCAGCCTTGCGCGCGGCCGCCGCTTGGGGCTTGGGCATGGCCTCCGTGTCGCTTGACGCCGCTCACCGACCGCGCCAGCGTCGGCGCTCACCCCGCCCCCTCCTCTCCTCTTCTTAGTTTGGCGCCACCGGCGTCGACGGCGCCCAGTTTGCGCGCATCGACCGCGCGCTGGACGAGCGCACGATCGGGCACAACCCAGAGGCAAGGAAGAGAAGAGGGAGGAAGAGACAAAAGTGGATGCTGCGCGCCTCGACGCACTTTCCAACATTCCTCCCTCATCCCCAGCGTCTTTGCTTGCTCAAGGGCGGCCTTGTCTACGCCAACCGGGTCGTCACCGTCTCCCCCACGTACGCCCTCGAGGCTTCCGCCGGCGGCGCGGCCGGTTTCTTGAGGTCGACCCTGGCCCGCCCCGACGTCGCGGCCAAGTTTGGGGGCGTGCTCAACGGCATCGACGTCGACATGTGGGACCCACGGTCGGATGGGTTGATTGCGGCGCCGTATGGAGTGGGGGCGATGGCGGGGAAGGCGTTGAACAAAAAGTTTTTGCAGATGGGCCTGGGGCTCAAGGTCGACCCCGCGGCCCCGCTCGTCGTGTGCGTCACGCGGCTCGTCCCCCAAAAGGGTATTCATCTGATAAAACGGGCCATCTACCGCACCGCCGAGCGCGGCGGCCAGGCCGTGCTGCTGGGGACCGGGCACGCCGACGGAGAGTTCAAGGCCATGGCGGAGCACGACTTCGCCGGCAGCGACGCGGTCAAGCTCATGCTCACCTACTCGGAGCCGCTCGCGCACGCGCTCTACGCGGCGGCGGACGTCGTGCTCGTGCCCAGTTTGTTCGAGCCGTGCGGGTTGACGCAAATGATTGGGTTGCGCTACGGCGCCGTCCCGCTCGTCCGCCGCACCGGCGGCCTGGCCGACACCGTGCACGACACCGGCCCGCGCGCCAACGGGTTTGTGTTTGAGGGCACCGACGACGCCGCGGTCGCGTCCTGCGTCGATGACGCGCTCGACGCGTGGTGGATGGATAGGGACCGGTTTGAGGAGCTCAGGGCGCGGGGGATGTCGGACGACGTGTCGTGGGGGGCGAGCGCGGATTCGTACTTGGCTTTCTATGCGGGGGAAGGGGGGGAGTGACGAGAGAAAAATGCGGGGCGGCGCGACTCCGACTCTGTAGATCGATAGAGCGGAAGGAGAGACACCGAGCGCGGCGTGGACGCCACGCCGACGAGGCGGTCACATCCGCATCACTCCTCTCGCCGCTCAACCCGGGGCCGGCCCCCAGCCGCGCGCTCGCCCGCCATCACCCGCCTGCGATGTCAGCAGGCCCGCTCTCCTCTGCGCCGCGCGGCGAGGCCCCGCGCCCGGCTCGCCAGCAAGCGCTCACGTGTTCGGGCAGCCCGCGCGCGCTCGCGCGCGCGGGTCACGTACGCGTACGAGCTGATGGTGGCGCGCCACCCAAGGGAAATGGGCGACGGGGTTGTCCATGCTAATGTATCGCACATTTTATGGGACATGGGTGGCTAAAGGCCGGGCAGAGCGCGCCCGAAAGATAGTGGTGGAAGGATAGGGTGGAGAACGGATGGGGCCCTTCGCAGCGGCTCCCAAACGATCGCGCCATGCGCGCCCCGGCGCTCGAGCGGCGTTCGCAGGCGCCTCGTGGCCGTGGCCAATCTATGCGAGGCGGACTGGACGGCCGCAGTCGAGCGCGGCGCGGCCTCAAGCCTGCGCGCGCACGTGCGCGCGCGCACGCGCGCGCTCGGCGACCAACTGCTCGGCTGCAAAGATGCTGTGAAACTCGTCGAGCACCGTCAGGATGCGCTCCTCGCTCTCGATCGACGAGACGCCGAGCCGGCTCATCATGCGGATCGTGTCGGCGCGCGGCGTGCAATCGTCGGGGGCGAGCGCGTCGCACTTGAGCAGGACGCGGCGGATGTGGATCTAGAAGAAGAGAAAAAGGGGGGGGAGGCTCGGGCGCCGCAACGCGGGTGGTCCCGCCGCGGCCTTTTGCGGCCTTTCCCCCCTCGCCGCCCCCCCCATCCTCCAACAATGCCCTCTACCCTCGCACATGTTTTTGGGCGACCACAAGCGCCAGATTGCGCCGGATGGTCTGAAACGCTTGATACGAGCCAAAAATGGCGATGACCGGGTGGCAGCCGGGGGCGTGCGGCGTGTTGTCCAGCACGCGCCGCTCAAACGCGTCCAACAGGTCTGCGGCAGTGGTTTGACCGTGCACATACGTGGGCTGGTTGCGGATGATGGGGGGCGGTGGGCGGCGGGTCGAGGGCGTCGGGGCAGGAGCCAACGAGCTAACCCTACCACGCGTCCCTTCCTCCACCTCGACCGGCGCGGCCCGAGAGCCGCCGCCGCGCCTATCGCACCGCGCCGCCCGTCGAGCGACGTGGTGGGGCAAGGCACGCCCGCTCGCCCGTCGGGGGGGCGGGCAGCGGCGCTGCCGGCGGGATCAGCGGCGCGCCCCAGGCGCCCGATCTGCCGCCCGGTCCCGGCGCCCCGCCCTCACGCGCCCTCACCGAGACGCATGGTATGAGCGTCGTCGCCACACATGGCGTGACGACGGTGACGGGCGCGGCCGCGGCCTCGCGCTTCTTGCGAGCGCGCGCATCGCGCGCCAATTTGGCGGCGCGCGCGCGCTGCGCGTCGGTCTTGGTGCGTATTTGGGTAGGGCGGGGCATGAAACAGGATGCGCGGGGGTGGGGACGCGAGAGATGGAGGTGCCCGGCACGTTTGTGCTCCCGTCGATCTTTAGTAATCTTTAGTCGTCGATGTTTAGCAAGGGGGCGCTCGCGGGGGCGAGGTTGGTGCTCACCGTTCACAATTTCGACTCCATGGGCGAGGTTAAAATGGACGAGGTAGGGGACAGAGAGAGATGGTGGCGGTGGCGAGGGCGGCGGCGCGGGGCGGCGGGGGCCGCGGCCGCCGCCGCCGGTCGCCCCGGCGGCGGCCGCGCCGCGCGCGGCGCCCGCGACGGCCGGCGCGGCCTCTTCAGCCTTGCGCGCGGCCGCCGCTTGGGGCTTGGGCATGGCCTCCGTGTCGCTTGACGCCGCTCACCGACCGCGCCAGCGTCGGCGCTCACCCCGCCCCCTCCTCTCCTCTTCTTAGTTTGGCGCCACCGGCGTCGACGGCGCCCAGTTTGCGCGCATCGACCGCGCGCTGGACGAGCGCACGATCGGGCACAACCCAGAGGCAAGGAAGAGAAGAGGGAGGAAGAGACAAAAGTGGATGCTGCGCGCCTCGACGCACTTTCCAACATTCCTCCCTCATCCCCAGCGTCTTTGCTTGCTCAAGGGCGGCCTTGTCTACGCCAACCGGGTCGTCACCGTCTCCCCCACGTACGCCCTCGAGGCTTCCGCCGGCGGCGCGGCCGGTTTCTTGAGGTCGACCCTGGCCCGCCCCGACGTCGCGGCCAAGTTTGGGGGCGTGCTCAACGGCATCGACGTCGACATGTGGGACCCACGGTCGGATGGGTTGATTGCGGCGCCGTATGGAGTGGGGGCGATGGCGGGGAAGGCGTTGAACAAAAAGTTTTTGCAGATGGGCCTGGGGCTCAAGGTCGACCCCGCGGCCCCGCTCGTCGTGTGCGTCACGCGGCTCGTCCCCCAAAAGGGTATTCATCTGATAAAACGGGCCATCTACCGCACCGCCGAGCGCGGCGGCCAGGCCGTGCTGCTGGGGACCGGGCACGCCGACGGAGAGTTCAAGGCCATGGCGGAGCACGACTTCGCCGGCAGCGACGCGGTCAAGCTCATGCTCACCTACTCGGAGCCGCTCGCGCACGCGCTCTACGCGGCGGCGGACGTCGTGCTCGTGCCCAGTTTGTTCGAGCCGTGCGGGTTGACGCAAATGATTGGGTTGCGCTACGGCGCCGTCCCGCTCGTCCGCCGCACCGGCGGCCTGGCCGACACCGTGCACGACACCGGCCCGCGCGCCAACGGGTTTGTGTTTGAGGGCACCGACGACGCCGCGGTCGCGTCCTGCGTCGATGACGCGCTCGACGCGTGGTGGATGGATAGGGACCGGTTTGAGGAGCTCAGGGCGCGGGGGATGTCGGACGACGTGTCGTGGGGGGCGAGCGCGGATTCGTACTTGGCTTTCTATGCGGGGGAAGGGGGGGAGTGACGAGAGAAAAATGCGGGGCGGCGCGACTCCGACTCTGTAGATCGATAGAGCGGAAGGAGAGACACCGAGCGCGGCGTGGACGCCACGCCGACGAGGCGGTCACATCCGCATCACTCCTCTCGCCGCTCAACCCGGGGCCGGCCCCCAGCCGCGCGCTCGCCCGCCATCACCCGCCTGCGATGTCAGCAGGCCCGCTCTCCTCTGCGCCGCGCGGCGAGGCCCCGCGCCCGGCTCGCCAGCAAGCGCTCACGTGTTCGGGCAGCCCGCGCGCGCTCGCGCGCGCGGGTCACGTACGCGTACGAGCTGATGGTGGCGCGCCACCCAAGGGAAATGGGCGACGGGGTTGTCCATGCTAATGTATCGCACATTTTATGGGACATGGGTGGCTAAAGGCCGGGCAGAGCGCGCCCGAAAGATAGTGGTGGAAGGATAGGGTGGAGAACGGATGGGGCCCTTCGCAGCGGCTCCCAAACGATCGCGCCATGCGCGCCCCGGCGCTCGAGCGGCGTTCGCAGGCGCCTCGTGGCCGTGGCCAATCTATGCGAGGCGGACTGGACGGCCGCAGTCGAGCGCGGCGCGGCCTCAAGCCTGCGCGCGCACGTGCGCGCGCGCACGCGCGCGCTCGGCGACCAACTGCTCGGCTGCAAAGATGCTGTGAAACTCGTCGAGCACCGTCAGGATGCGCTCCTCGCTCTCGATCGACGAGACGCCGAGCCGGCTCATCATGCGGATCGTGTCGGCGCGCGGCGTGCAATCGTCGGGGGCGAGCGCGTCGCACTTGAGCAGGACGCGGCGGATGTGGATCTAGAAGAAGAGAAAAAGGGGGGGGAGGCTCGGGCGCCGCAACGCGGGTGGTCCCGCCGCGGCCTTTTGCGGCCTTTCCCCCCTCGCCGCCCCCCCCATCCTCCAACAATGCCCTCTACCCTCGCACATGTTTTTGGGCGACCACAAGCGCCAGATTGCGCCGGATGGTCTGAAACGCTTGATACGAGCCAAAAATGGCGATGACCGGGTGGCAGCCGGGGGCGTGCGGCGTGTTGTCCAGCACGCGCCGCTCAAACGCGTCCAACAGGTCTGCGGCAGTGGTTTGACCGTGCACATACGTGGGCTGGTTGCGGATGATGGGGGGCGGTGGGCGGCGGGTCGAGGGCGTCGGGGCAGGAGCCAACGAGCTAACCCTACCACGCGTCCCTTCCTCCACCTCGACCGGCGCGGCCCGAGAGCCGCCGCCGCGCCTATCGCACCGCGCCGCCCGTCGAGCGACGTGGTGGGGCAAGGCACGCCCGCTCGCCCGTCGGGGGGGCGGGCAGCGGCGCTGCCGGCGGGATCAGCGGCGCGCCCCGGGCGCCCGATCTGCCGCCCGGTCCCGGCGCCCCGCCCTCACGCGCCCTCACCGAGACGCATGGTATGAGCGTCGTCGCCACACATGGCGTGACGACGGTGACGGGCG
>Ga0315286_10003809_pt1 | contig 14363 bp, 11 predicted proteins | sample YL17G10_0_MG_FD_205038 | JGI IMG/M metagenome (GOLD analysis project Ga0315286, IMG submission 205038) | Sediment microbial communities from Yellowstone Lake, YNP, Wyoming, USA - YL17G10_0 | ecosystem: Environmental > Aquatic > Freshwater > Lake > Sediment | place: USA: Wyoming | collected...
CTGGGGTTGTCTCGATGGTCACTTGTCGCTGTACGGTTCGTCCTTCAGACATCGCAAACCCTCCTGCTTGTATTGTCTCCGTAGATTCTAACTCACCGACACCCGAACCAGCTTGAGGAGGCAGCCATGTGGTTCAAAGGCTGCCAGTACCCTCTCCTGCCGATTCCGTGCCAGCCGCGAGGCGGCATCCTCTGGCCGTCCTCCTACCCCTCCGTCGGGTTCTTTCTGGCCTATGGGGCAGAGAGCCAGGGTGGTGCGTGCCGGCGTCTCCGTCTTGCGCAGCACACAGTCAGACAAGTCTCGATCGGTCAGCCGTTGGACGGCACTCCTCAACCCCGCCTCGGTATCGGACAACACCACCAACACCTGGCGCTGGCCATCGGCCTCTAGGACCAGCAACGCGGTGTCGGTCAGCACCATCGTGCCCAGCGACTCGATCTCGATCCGATTCGTGGCCGTTGTCGCTGTCTCGGCAGTGAGGGTGATCTCCCCAGTCTCCGTCAGCTCGAGCGATACAGTCAACGGCTCGGAGGAAAAGCCACCTTCAAGGCTGGCTTCCTCACCGCTTTCTTCGGTGGGGGTGAACCATACGTTAACCTGGGCCACCGCCAGGTACGGCTTGATCTCCTGGGTCTTCTCGTAGAGGCCCAGGAAAAGGGTGTCGTGCGTTTTGTCTTCATCCTGGCGGACGGTCAATTCCCTGCCGGTGTCGTCAAGGGCTGCCTGGAGCGCGCTGCCCGCCGGCAGCAGCTCGCCATCCAGAGACGGATCGCCGGCATAGACCAAATCAACCGTTTCGCCGAAGAAGAGGGGGAAATCCCCCAGGTCGTATTGGCGTTGGGCGCCGCTTAGAAAATCGGCAATGTTGGCAACAAGCCGGTCGTTGTCAGCGACCGCGTTGTAGGGTTCCGATAGAAAGGTCACATCGCCCAAGGCCAACACCGCACCGTCCGCTGCTAGTGCGGCGGCGGCCAGGTCTTGGGTTCGGTCGCTGTTGCTGGAACGGGTCTCGCCACTGGCTTTGATCAGGCCCGGTTGCTCGGAGACGATCGAGTGGGCAGCGTAAAAGACCACCTCTTTCAGCCCACGGGTCAGATCGTTTGAAGAAAAGTCGGTCAGTCTGATGTTGCGAAAGTTGTTCTCGTTGTCGGTCGTATTGTACAAATAATCCGCCTGGAAGATCAAGCCGAACTGGCTGGCCAGATCGCCGATGTGCGACACGTCATTGTCGTACCCGAGCGGTGTTCCCAGATCGTCGGTCAAGACCACAAAACGCGTGGCGTCAGTCACCAACAACAGTCGCCCGCCGTTGGCCACGAACTCTTTAACCTGACGAATTTCGCCCGCTGTCCAGCTCTTGCCGGGCGAGATGACCACCAACGCCTGTGCAGGCCGCAACTGCCTGGACAGGTTCTCGGTCGCGATGACTGGCTCGAGGTGCCGGCCCCGGGCAGCCAGGCGAGATTGCAGCACGTTCAGTTCAGTCATCTCAAAGCGGTTTTCGTGGGCACGGTCCACCAGGATGATGCCCGTAGTCGAGGCGGTGGTGCGGTCCACAAATGCCGAGACCTCAGGCGTTGCGACCTCGATGGCCGACAGGTCGGGGCGGGCGATCGCTCCCGGCCGGTACTGGCCATCGTAGAGGTAGAACCAGCGGACCACGGTGGGCAGGAGGAGCAAGAGTCCAGCCAGTGAACTGAGAGCAACCGCGAGAGCAAGGGTGCGCTGTTTGTCCTTCACGGCTTGTCACTTTCTATCCACGGCGCTACTTGAACGGTTCTACGTAGCGATAGTAGAAACCAGGCGGTAGCTGTTCGGGCAGTTCGGCCAGCGAGGCGGCGGTCGATCGGCCTTCACGGCTGTAGCCAAACAGGCTGCTTTCCTCGGGGAGCTCAGGCGTGCGATCCACCATCTCATAGTGACGGACCTGGGCCAGGCGAGCCGCCGCAGCAATGGCTTCCGTATGTGAGCCGATTTGGTCCACCAGTCCCAGTCTCTGCGCCTGGAGCCCCAGGTAGATCTCACCCCGTGAAAGGGTCTCAGGCCCCACCTTCAGCCGGTCTGACCGCTGAGCCAGGACGGCCCGCAGGAAGGTTTGTTTGAGCATCTCCATCTGCCGGATGTACTCTACTTGCGTTCCTCCTGAACGCTTGAAAGGGCCGGTGGTGATGAGGGTTTCCTCGACGACGGGGGGGTCCGGCAAGAAGGAGATGACGCCGATGTTGCCTACCATCGAGGCTGGCTTGGAGTAGATCTGTTCGGCAGCGCTGGATATGTAGTAAGCCCCGCTGGCGGCCATCTCGTTTACCGACGCGACGACCGGCACCCTGTCGCGCAGGTTGAGTATGTCAAAGTACAGGCCTTCGCTGGCAGTCACTTCGCCCCCTGGGCTGGAAATGTCGAGCACTACCGCCCTTACCGCCGGGTCATCTTTCGCCTCGCGCAGAGCCTTGCTGACAGAAGCTGTGTACGACCCCCAGATGTCCCCCTCCACGCGGATGACCGCGATCTGCGGGGTTGGGAGCAGGGCGAGCGAGAGGAGATAGCCTGAACCAAGCAGTAGAGCGGCACCCAAGAGCGCCAGAATCCAGGGGAATGCACGGCGTCTTTTCATGTTCCCTCCCTATCACTGTGGGATTGTACCACGCTTGGGAAAAAGGCGGAAATCGACAGCCTGTTCTATTTTCGCTTTTGCGTCACATCTGCTATAATGGTGCCATCCATGACCCGTATCTATGCTTTGGCCAACCAGAAGGGTGGAGTTGGCAAAACCACCACCGCCGTGAATCTGGGAGCGTACCTGGCAGCCGCCGGGAAGCGTGTCCTAGTGGTGGATGTCGATCCCCAGGCTAATGCCACGTCCTCGCTGGGAGTGGATCGGCAGAGCCTATCCCGTTCGATCTACGACGTGCTGCTTGACGGATCGCTGGCGGGCGAGGCGATCGTGACCACCAAGCATGAGGGCCTGGAGCTTCTACCGTCGACGACCGCCCTGGCCGGAGGCGAGGTCGAACTGGTGGGACTGATGGCCCGCGAGCACCGCCTGGAGCGCGCCCTGGCGGCCGTAGCCGATCGGTACGACTATGTTTTCATGGATTGCCCTCCCAGCCTGGGGCTTCTCACCGTGAACGCCCTGGTGGCGGCACAGGATGGCGTGCTCATCCCTGTGCAATGCGAGTACCTGGCGTTGGAGGGTTTGGGACACCTGCTCAAGACTGTTTACATGGCCCGGGACTATCTCAATCCGCGCCTGGTCATCGCCGGCGTGATCTTGACCATGTTCGATGCGCGTACCAACCTGGCCCGGCAGGTGGTGGAAGAGGTGCGACGCTACTTTCCAGCGTACGTATTCCAGACGGTCATCCCCCGTACCATCCGCCTGGGCGAGGCCCCCAGTTATGGCGAGACGATCTTGAGCTACGCGCCCGAGTCGGCGGGCGCGGCAGCCTACCAAGCGCTCGCCGCGGAGTTTATGGAGAGGAAGCTGTGACTCCTGTAACGCAACGGCGCGGACTCGGCAAAGGTCTTGAGGCCCTGATCCCTTTGGCGGAGCGACCCGCGAGTGGGGTCATGCAGGTGGCGGTATCGGCCATCTCCCCTAACCCGCTGCAACCCCGCACACGGCTCAATCCCGAAGCCCTGGCGGAACTGGCTGCTTCCATCGCCGAACACGGGTTGATCCAGCCGCTCATCGTAACGCAACACGGCCCCGACCGCTATCAGCTCATCGCCGGGGAGCGCCGTTGGCAGGCGGCGCGCATGATCGGGATGGCGACGGTGCCGGTCATCGTCAAGGAAGCCACGCCGCAGCAGGCCTTGGAGTTGGCGTTGGTGGAAAACATCCAGCGAGCGGACCTGAACCCCCTGGAAGAAGCATCCGCCTTTCGCCAGCTCGTAGACGAGTTCGGGCTGACCCAAGAGCAAGTGGCCGAGCGGGTGGGCAAGAGCCGCGTGTCGGTGACCAACACTCTGCGCTTGCTGCGCCTGCCCGACGAAATCCAGCAGGCCTTGGCCGATGGCACGATCCACGAGGGGCACGCCCGCGCCTTGCTGGCCCTGCCGAGCGCAGAGGCCCAGGTCGCGGCGCTCAAGGTCGTGGTTACGCGCGCCCTCAACGTGCGCCAGACGGAAGAGTTGATCCGCCGTTTGATGGCCAAACCCCCACCAGAGAACCCCAGGTCGGCGCTCTCGCCCGAAACCGAGTCGCTGGAGGATGACTTCCGCCAGACGCTGGGCACCAAGGTCAATCTCTACCGCAGTCGCAAAGGCCAGGGCCGGCTGGTGATTCATTTCTTTTCCGAGGAGGAGTTGCAGGCGATCTATGATGTCATTGTTGGGGGCGCATAGAGGGCGGCGGAGCAGGAAGCCATGGCGCTGATCCCCAGTTCCCGATTTCTAGCCTTCCCGGTACGGCATGTCAGCCATGAATGACTCTCACCCGCTCCCATCCCCTATCTGGGTCGGCACACGGGAGGGCCTTAGCGTCATGCTGGCCCGCCTGCGAGGCCAGCCGGCACTGGCGGTGGACACCGAGTCCAACAGCCTGTACGCCTACCGCGAGCAGGCGTGCCTCATCCAAATCTCTGTGCCGGGCGCTGACTACCTGGTGGACCCCTTGGTCCTGCACGACCTCTCGGGCCTGGGTCCGCTACTGGCCGATCCCAAGGTGTTGAAGGTCCTCCATGGCGCCGAGTACGATCTGGCTGTTCTCCACCGAGACCACGGCCTGATCTTGGAGAACCTGTTCGACACCATGTGGGCCAGCCGCATTCTCGGCTGGTCAGACCATGGGCTGGCGGCCCTGCTCAAGACCCACTTTGGGGTGACCCTCAACAAGAAGTATCAGCGGGCTGACTGGGGCCAGCGCCCCCTGCCGCCCGAGCAGCTCGACTATGCCCGGCTCGATACCCACTACTTGCTGCCCCTGCACGACATCGCGGCAGCGGAGCTAGAGATCACGAAACGCTGGCCCCAGGCCCATCATCGCTTTGCCGTTCTGGCCCACACCCGCTCGGAGCCGAGGGAATTCGACCCCGATGGCTTCTGGAGGCTGCCCGGCGCCCGCGAGCTGGACGATGTTGGCCGGGGCGTTCTCCGCGCGCTGTTCCTGTTTCGGGACGACTGCGCTCGCGCCGAAAACCATCCCCCTTTCAAGGTTCTGTCCAATCAGGCGCTGTTGACCCTGAGCGAGCACCGGCCCGATGGCATGGAAGCGCTACACCGGGCTAAGGGCTTGTCTCGGTGGTTGGTGGGCAGGTATGGGTGGGAGCTTCTGTCTGCCGTTCGGAAGGGAAGGAGACAGCCCCTGACCTGGGATCAGCGTCCCCGTGCCAACAGCGACTCGGGCCACACCTCCGGCGGCCGGCCCTCTGCCGAGTGCCAGGCGCGCTTTGACGCGTTGCGTACCTGGCGCAATGCCGCCGCGGCCGCACGGGGGGTCGAACCCGATATTATCCTGAACAACCAGACCCTATGGGCCGTGGCGCAGTGCAACCCCCACCGTCAAGCCGACTTGAGCCGAGATGGCCTGCTGGCCTCGTGGCAGGTGGACGACTTTGGCGACGAACTGCTCGCGGTGTTAAAGAAGGGGTTGTAGCCCGGCGTCATCGGCTAAAGACGTACATAAGCAAGACAACGGCGATCCCCCACAAGATCAGGTCGAGCAAGAGCGGTACGTCCGTGTACAGGAGCATTTCCGGCGCTCCCCCTTCGCCCTTGACGTGGACGAGGTACAGGTAGCGAAACAGGCCGTAGATGACGAAGGGGATGGTTAGCATCATGGAGTAGCTGCTTGGCAGGTTCTGAGCTGAGAAGGTGTACAGCGAGTAGGAAATCAACGCACCGGTGGTGACCACGTGGATCATCTCGTCCAGGAAGGGGATCGTGTACTCGTTCAGGATCTTGCGGTGGCTGTCAGCCCCTTCGGCGAGCAAGGTCAGCTCATGACGTCGCTTTCCGATCGCCACGAATAGTGCCAGGAAAATGGTGCAGACATACAGCCAGGGCGAAAACCGCTCCGCCTCGGCTACCACCACGCCGGCAGCAACCCGCAGCACAAAGCCGCTTGCCACCACCATCACGTCGATAATGACGACGTGCTTGAGGGCGAACGAATAGGCCAGATTCAGGAGGAAGTAGGCCAGCACGATCGTGCCAAACCAGACGTGCAGCCAGAAGGAGAGGGGCAGGCATACCAGGAGAATGCCCAATGCCCCCATGACGGCAAACCAGGGCCTCAGTTGCCCCGAGGGCAGCGCGCGCCGGCGTTTCTTTGGATGCTGCCTGTCTTTGTCAATGTCTGCCAGGTCGTTGACGATATAGACTGTGCTGGAGATCATGCAAAAAAGGATGAAGGCAAAGATGGTCTTGACCAGGAGCGATCCATTGGTTAGCTTCTGGTCGAACAGCAAGGCCATGAAGACAAAACCGTTCTTGACCCACTGCCGGGGCCGCAGGGTCCTGAGCAAACCGTAGATGTTGGTGAAAAGAAACTGCATGGTGACCGTCCGCTGTGCGACTGAGCACACATCATACCCAATTCTGCCCCGCACGTCAACTTTGATCGCGGCTGATCTTGCTTGACTTTTCGCCCGCTTGCGGGTATCCTATGCCCTGTGATGGCGCGCGAGGAAAAGGAACGCTTGGACTTGATGCTGGTGCAGCGTGGCCTGGCGGACAGTCGCCAGCAGGCCCAGCAACTCATCCTGGCCGGGAAAGTGAGCGTGGGCGGCGCCGTGGTGGACAAACCCGGCACGCGGGTGACCGTTGCTGCGCTGCTCGACGTGGCGGGACGTCCTCCTTATGCCAGCCGGGGGGGATTCAAGCTCGCCGCCGCGCTGGATGCGTTTGCGGTCGATGTGATGGGCTGGAGCGTCGCCGATGTGGGAGCCTCTACTGGAGGTTTCACCGATTGTCTGCTACAGAGAGGGGCGGCCCGGGTGTACGCCATCGACGTGGGGTACGGCCAGCTTGCCTGGGAATTGCGCCAAGATCCCCGCGTGGTGGTGATGGACCGGACCAACGCCCGCTACCTGGACCGGCTGCAAGAGCCTGTACACCTGGTGACGATCGACGTCTCTTTCATCTCCTTACGGCTGATTGTACCTGCGGCCATGGGCTGGCTGCTGCCGGATGGGCAGATCGTGGCATTGGTCAAGCCCCAATTCGAAGCGGGGCGCAGGCAAGTGGGCAAAGGGGGCGTGGTTCGAGACAAGGCGGTGCACCGGGCCGTACTGGCAGGGATCTTGGGTTGGGCCTGCGAGCAACACCTGGGGCTGCGAGGGTTGATCCGTTCGCCCCTCACCGGACCGGCGGGCAACGTCGAGTTCCTGGCGTGGTGGGCGTGCGGAAGCGAGGCGACGGTCGATGTCGCGCCATTGTTGGATGTGTGTGTGGAGCAGCGGTGAGAGCATGCCGATAATCCCAATTTCCACTGCAAGACGGAATCGGATTCTCCTCTGGCTGGCGTTGGGCCTGCTCGTCGGCGGTATGATCTGGGCCTCGCGGCGGGTGTTGCTGCCCTACGTTCTTGGCCTCGTCTTGGCCTATGTCCTCTTGCCAGTGGTCAACTGGCTAGATCGCCACATGCCGGCCCGCCTGCATGCCTGGCGCGTCGACAGGGCATTGGCCATCCTCCTGGTGTACCTGCTGCTCCTCGTCCTGATCGTCGGCACCATGGCCTTCCTGGTGCCGTTGATGGTCGAGCAGGTCAACGCGCTGATCAACAACTGGCCTCAACTCGCCAGCCGCGTACAGGACTGGGGCACAAGGGGGTGGGGGTGGTACGTCCGGAACATCCCGCAGGCCTGGCGACAGACCGTCGAGACCAGCCTAGAGGGCCTCGCGAACGATGTGCTCTTGGCATTGCGAAATGGCGTGGTCGCCACCTTTCGTACTGTGTTCAGCACGATCAGCTTTGTCATCGGCCTGGTCGTCATCCCGTTCTGGTTGTTCTACATTCTTCACGACGAGAGCAGGGTGAAGGCGGGCGTCATCCGGGCCCTACCCCAGCAACTCAGGGCCGACGTCGAGTGCACGGCTCGCCTGATCGACGATGTGCTCAGCGCCTACTTGCGCGGGCAGTTGCTCCTGTGCCTCTTTGTGGGGAGCATGGCCGCCCTCGCCACCCTGATCATCGGCGTGCCCTTTGCGCCGTTGCTGGGCCTGGCTGCCGGGATGTTCGAGATCCTGCCGTATGTGGGGCCGATTCTGGGGGCAATCCCGGCCATCCTAGTCGCCTTGCTGTCGAACCCCATCTCTGCCGTCTGGGTGGCTGTGTCGTTTTTCGCCATCCAGCAGGTGGAGAACCTGATCCTGGTGCCACGTATCGCCGGCAGGAGCGTCCGTCTTCACCCGGCCCTGGTGATGGTGGTGTTGGTCATCGGCAATGAGGTGGCCGGCTTCTGGGGCATGCTCCTGGCCGTGCCCGTTACGGCTGTGATCCGCGACGTGTTCAAGTACCTCTACCTGCGGCTGATGGATGAGCCTCTGGCCCCAGACAAGGCAATGGCCAGCGTCCGCTCCAGGCAAGAGGTCCAAATGGGCGTTTGAGCGTGACTGCTCGAGCGTGTCTCGACGGTTCCCGCCTGAATCGCGGCGCCCTCTTGGGCGGGATTCTCGTCCTGTTGCTCACGGTGTTTGCCGTTGCCCCACTGACCTACCCTGGCTTTTTCCAGGTTCACAGCGGCTTCTTGCCCGCTTTTCGCGTCCAGCACCTTTCCGATGCGCCCAAATGGGATTGGGCTGCAGATCCAGTTCGAGGGGAGGGGCAGTTCCCCTATCTGCTCACCTGGCCCTTTTTCCGGCTCTCAGGCAGCGGCATCGTCGCGGTCAAATGGGGGTACGGCCTGGCCTTCCTGCTGGCGGCGCTGGCTACCTACGCTTGGACGCGTCCGTGGCTCGGTACGCAAGGCGCGGTTCTGGCTTCGGTCGTCTACACCTATCTGCCCTGGCACTTGAGCGCTGTCTACGTCCGGGGGGCGTTCGCCGAGGCGTGGCTGTGGGCGCTGTGGCCCCTGATCTGGTGGGCGCTAGGCCGTCAGGCTGCTGCGCGCCGCATCGGCGCAACTGCCGTCCTGCTGCTGGCGGTGGAGGCGGCCGGTTCCGCACAACAGGGGCTGGCGCTGCTCATGGTCCTGGTGCTGTTCTTCTATCTGCTTGTGTTCCCCTCCCGGCCGCGCCGGCTGTTGTGGGGTGTGCTCGCCGCAGCGGTGCTGGTTGCTGCGTTGACCTACGTTGTCCGAGGCGCGCCGCCGGCTCCGCACGAATTTACCCGCGGATTGCTCTATCCGTACCAGCTTCTCATGGCCAACGGCGAGTTCCAACTCGGCCTGGCGGGGGTGGGGTTGAGCATTGCGGCGCTGGCGCTGTGGAAGACGAAAGGGTCGGGGGGGGCTGACGGAGCCGAGGGGATCCCTCCTGTGTTCGCAGCGCCAGACCTTTCAGCGCGTCTCTTCCACCGCGCGCTGTTGTTTTGGGCAGTGGTGCTACTCGTGGTTGTGCTGCTCACACTCCGTCCCTCCGCCGTCTTCTGGCGGGTCACCGGGTTACAGGCGTTGCTCACTCATCCCTGGCAGCTGCTGGCCGTGGCCGGCCTGCCGCTGGCATTTCTGGCCGGGTCGGTGGCAAGGTTGGACGGGCGGCTGGGCGCAATGCCGGTGTGGGCCGGGCTGGTGGCCCTGGTTCTCTTGACCGGCTATCCCCTCCTGTCGCCTCGTTTCACCCAATTAGACCCTGGCTCCGAACCCGTGGCCATGTTGCAGCCCGCGGATGCCTCGGCTCCCTCGATCGTGCTCTTGGACTATGAGGTCGTGCCCCCCAGCGGAATCACCCCAACGCTGACCTTGACGCTGACCTGGCAGGCCGTGGAGCCGGTGTCTGAGGACTATACGGTGTTTGTGCATCTCCTTTCGCCCAGCGACGTCAGGGTTGCCCAGATCGACGTCCGTCCCTGCGCTGGCGAATGCCCGACCAATACCTGGCGCCCGGGCGAAATCTTGACAGAACGGCATTCCCTCTCGATGCCTCCCGACGCCCCACTGGGACCTTATCACCTGGCCGTCGGTCTGTACCGGCTGGAGACCGGCGAGCGCGTAGCCGTCGTGGGCCGCCAAGGTGGAACGGTGCTCCTCGATGTCCCGTAGAGATATGAGCAACAGTGGCCCTTTGGCCACAGAGCAACGAGCATCCCACTACGCTTCGTTGCTGGGACGAGCGGCAAGCAGTAAGATGGGGGATGGGCGCACCACGCGTCATGCATTACGTTTGACGCGCGGTTTGTGTGTAGATCCGTTCGTCTTGCTCGTGATCCTCTTCTCCCTTTTTCCTATAGGCCCGCTGCTCCAGCCAGGCTATTTCTGGGGGGCTCACGATGCCCGCCACAGCGTCTACTTTCTCTTTGAGCTTGACCGCGGGATCCAGGATGGCATTCTGTACCCGCGCTGGCAGCCCGATTTTGCTTTTGGCTACGGCTATCCCTTTTTCAACATCTATGGGCCCTTGTCGAGCTACGTCGGTGAGGCGTTCCACTTGCTGGGCTTTGGCTTTACTGATTCGGTCAAGATCGTCTTTGCCCTGTCCGTGGTCGGTTCGGGACTGGCCATGTACGGCTTTGTCAAGCAGGTCATGGGCCAGCGAGCCGGGCTGGTGGCTGCCGTGGCCTACATGTTCATCCCCTACCGCATGGTGGACCTCTACGTGCGGGCGTCCCTCGCAGAGGCGGTGGCAACCGTCTTTGTGCCGTTGGTGCTCTGGGGCGTATGGGACACGCTGCACCACCCCCGCTGGGCAAACGTCGTCGGGCTGGCCTTTGCCTATGCGGCGCTGATATTCACCCATCCCCTTACGGGCATGCTGCTGACCTTGATCCTGACCGGCTACGTGGCCGTCCTGGCGGTGGCGCGGGTGGGCCAGCAACAGCCGTGGGGCGAGCTGTCGCGTGAATCCCTGGTTCCCTGGCTGGGCCACTTGGGGCACGTATTGGCGCCGGCGGCGGTGGGCCTCGTCCTGGGCCTGTACATGAGTGCCTTCTTTGTCGTGCCAGCCATGACCGAGAACCCCTTTGTGCGCGTCGATCAGTGGTATGGAGGGCGCTATGCCTGGGGAGGGGATTTTGTCGAGTTCTACCAACTCTTCTCACCCACGTGGGGAACCGGCGCCAGCGTGCCCGGCCCGAACGACGGCGTGAGTTTTCAACTGGGCGTGGTGCCGTTGGTTCTCAGCCTGTTCGCGGTGGTATCGCTTCTTCGCCGGAAACGGCCTTACCCTCGCCCCAACCCTCCCCCTCGCAGAGGGAGGGAGAAAGACATCCCCTCCCGCGGAGAGAGGGAGGCCGACTCCCCCTCCCTTTTGGGGAGGGAGCAGGGGGAAGGGTCGGGTTCCGCCAGCCCAAGCTCCGCCCTGCTCGTGCTGTTTTTTGGTGCTCTGTCCGCCCTCGTTGTCTTGCTCATGCTCGACGTCTCGGCCCCCCTGTGGGCAGCGCTGCCCCTGGCTCGCTTGGCCCAGTTCCCTTGGCGCCTACTGGCGCTCACGGTCGTCTCGATGGCCTTTCTCTGCGGAGCGGTCGCCTGGGAGGGGAGCTCAGAGCGTCGGCTACCTGGCCTCTCCACCCTCGTGCTGGTCGCGCTGCTCGTTTTGGGCAGTCTGCCTTACATACGCGCTGAGATGTCGGAACGTGAGGTGTCGTTGGCGGGCCTGATGCAGTTCCAGCAATCGTCCGACGAAATGACCGGGTCGACGGCTTGGGTTCGTCGGATCCCGCGCTGGTCGCCGATGGCCGACTATGCCATCGCCGGCAAGCCGCTCACTTCCAAAGTTGACTATGGATCGCTGTACCGGCAGCCAGGGCGCCTCCAGGCGCGAACCCTGGAACGTTACTCCAATCGCGAGATGGTCGAGTACTCGGCCGAGAGGTCGGCGTTGGTCACCCTCAACACGTTTTACTACCCCGGCTGGCATGCCTACCTGTTGAACCGGCAGACGAATGCAGTGCTCGAGGAGATGCCCATCGCCCTGCGCGGCGAATTGGGGCTGATGACCGTCCGCGTGCCGGCGGGCGTGGGCCGGGTGCTCTTTCGCTTCGAGAGCACGCCAATGCGCAAGCTCAGCGCCGCAGCGTCGTGGGCGAGCCTGGCGCTGGTACTCGTTCTGACGCTGGGGCGCCTGGTCATCCGGCGCAGGGATCGCAGGCGGCCTGGAAGGAACTCTGGAGCACCGATAGCGACGCAGAGCTTGGGGGAACCTGGGGGCGGGGTGCATCCGTGAATTCGCCCTTGGTTCCTCGTCCGTCGTCCCGCTTCCTGGGGATTCGCATCGATCCCTACTTCTGGCTCGTGCTAGCCTTCTCACTTTTTGCTGTGCTGCCGCTATCCGCGCCCGACTATTTCTTCCAGGCTCACGATGCGCCGCACACGGTCTTTTTTCTCACCGAGTTCGATTCGGCGCTGCGCGATGGGGTGTGGTATCCCGGCTGGGCTACTGACCAGGCGCTGGGCTACGGCTATCCCACCTTTGTCTTCTATTCCCCCTTGCCATACTACGTGGCCGAGGTGTTTCATCTACTAGGCGCGGGCAAGGTGGTCGCGGTCAAGTGGACGTGGGCGCTGGCGACGGTGGGTGCCGGCATGGCGATGTACGCCTATGCGCGGCACGTCCTGGGGCGGCAGCGGGGCCTGCTGGCGGCGATCGTCTACGTCTACGTTCCCTACCACCTGGCCGACATCTATGTACGGGCCGCGCTGGCCGAGTACTGCGCCTTTGTCTGGATGCCTCTCGCGCTCCTGGCGTTCCATCGCCTGGTCGAGCAGCCAGGCGCGCGGCGAATGGCACTGGCTGGCCTGGTCTATGGCGCGCTGTTGATGAGCCATAACGTGACCGGGCTCGTCTTCACTCCGGCACTGGCAGCCTATGTTGTCTTCTGCCTGCTGATGGAACGTCGCCCTCAGCCTTCGGCGGACCTTGATCTGAAGCGGTCCGTCGAACCTGAGGCGCCAACGGGACCCTCCTGGACGGAGGTCGGCAGACGCGGAGCGATGGCCCTCGGCGGGGCATTCCTGGGGCTGGGGATCGCTGCAGCCCTGCTATTACCTAGTTTCCTGGAACGCCGCTACATCGTCCAGGAGCAGTGGGTGCAAGCCAGTTACGACTATGCACAGCACTTTGTATATCCTTTCCAGTTCGTGTCGCCCTTCTGGGGCTATGGCGCGGCTGGTCCCGGTCCGGTGGATGGAATGTCCTTTCAACTGGGTGCGGTGCCGCTCGTCCTGGCCGCTGCGGCTGTGCTGGCAGCTCTGTGGCGGCCAGCCCGCGAACGGGCACTGATCTTCGCCTTCGCAGCCGCCACGGTCCTGCTCATCGTTCTCATGCTGCCCATTTCTGCCTTGTTATGGCGAATCCTGCCCATCGCCAGCCTGATCCAATTCCCGTGGCGGCTGCTGGCCCTGACGGCGGTGACGTTGGCCCTCCTGTCCGGGTTGGCCGTGCCTTCGATCCCAGGGGCCAAGCTGGACGCTCGGGTCATGGTGATGGTGCTGGTGGCGATGTTGGGGAGTCTGGCCTACACCGTGCCGCAGTATACCCCCGTCCCCGCGAGCGCGGAAGGTCCGCAGCTAACCCTCGAGTTCGAGAAAAAGTTCCCAGACATGGTCGGCATGACTGCATGGAGCAAGAAGCAACCGTCGTCCTCGCCGTTGGTAGTGCAGTACGAGTCGGGCGCACCACTGGTCACAGCCCAGGCGCTTGCGCCTGGAGCCTCCGTGGAGATGATCCGAGCCGGCGGGGCCAGCGACGAGCTTTGGGTGCGCTCTCCGGAAGGGACCGCTCTCCAGTTCTACACTTACTATTTCCCCGGCTGGCGCGTAACCTTGGACGGCCAGCGCCTGCCCAGCTCGGCGCTGCGGGCGGAACCCCCGTATGGCCTCTTGACGGTGGATATGCCTCCGGGTGAACACCGGGTCTTGCTGCGCTGGGCAGACACCCCGGTGCGAGCGATGGGAAAAGGGCTAACTCTGGCCTGCCTGGCACTGTCGCTGATTCTCCTTGTGCTTCGGCCGGTCTCTGGCGCTGCCGCACGCTTCGTAGCCGCCGTGGAAGGTCTGCCCTTGCCTGGCCGTCAGCACCGGCGGCATACGACAGGCTGACAGCCTCCCCGATTCAGCGGCCTCGCCGCCACCAGAGAACGCAGGGCGATCGCGTTTGTCAAAACCCCCAAGCTCTGCTATAATCAACGTATGAGCAGCAATCCGTCTGACCAGATGCCCGCACAGAGGCACTGTCCGCACTGTGGGAATCCCGTAGCTCAGCGGGCTGATAGCTGCCTGCTGTGTGGCGCCCATCTGAGAGGGCAGCCGCGTAGGACCGTCCGCCAG
>Ga0315286_10003811_pt1 | contig 14362 bp, 13 predicted proteins | sample YL17G10_0_MG_FD_205038 | JGI IMG/M metagenome (GOLD analysis project Ga0315286, IMG submission 205038) | Sediment microbial communities from Yellowstone Lake, YNP, Wyoming, USA - YL17G10_0 | ecosystem: Environmental > Aquatic > Freshwater > Lake > Sediment | place: USA: Wyoming | collected...
CCACCGTTCCGCATAGCCGTTCAGATCGGGGGACCGCACTGGCAGCCGGATCACCTTGGTGCCCGCGTCCTCCAGCAGGGAGTCAGTGTGGCGCGTATACTTGCTGTCCCGATCGTGGATCAGATATCGCGGCAGGTCGTCGCTGACCACTGACAGGTTCCGGAACTGCTGGGACACCCACGCCTCATCCGGGGAGGTGGAGACGTTCCAGTGGATGATCCGCCGGGTGCCGATCTCCAGGAAGAAGACGACGTAGTAGGTTCGCAGCGTTGCCGTGGTCACGGTGGCGAAGTCGCTGGCCCAGATGAACCGTCCGTAGTGGGCGAGGAACTGAAGCCAGCCCAGGCCCACGCTGCTCCGGCCGAAGCGCACGAATCCCAGCTTGCGCATCTCCCCAGCGATCTTGCCGTAGCCCATCCACCGGTTTTCTCGGGCGATGCGCACCATGCGCATTCCGACGAAAGTGATCGCGCAATCCGATCGAAGGCGACTGCGCGTTCCGATCGAAAGTGATCACTGGTTTTGGTCGGAGCGAAGCGACGACACGGGGTCGTTCACTTGGTCCCCGCCTCACGGCCGGCGGGCAAGTCTGTTGTACCTGATTTCGCGTCGGCTGACAATGGCTTATTGCGCTTCCGCATGGACTCTCCTTTCAGCGTGATGGTGTGGGCGTTGTGCACCAGCCGGTCGAGGATGGCGTCGGCGATGGTGGGATCGCCCAGGTACTCGTGCCAGTTGGCGACGGGCAGTTGGGAGGCGACGAGAGTGGAGCGGCGCTGGTAGCGGTCTTCCAGGATCTCAAGCAGCTCTCGACACTGCTCGGGGGCGAGGGCAGCGGCGCCCCAGTCATCCAGCACGATCAGGTCCATGCGGACCAGGGAGGCCAGCACTCTGGGATAACGGCCGTCACCGCGGGCGATGGACAGCTCCGAGAGCAGCCGCGGGAGGCGTAGGTAGCGCACGGAGTAGCCTTCCCGACAGGCCTGCTGGGCGAGGGCACAGGCGACGTATGTCTTGCCAGCGCCGGTCGGGCCCACGATCAGGCAGTTGTCGTGGTGGGCCACCCAGCGGCAATCGGCCAGCGACAGCAGCACAGATCGATCCAGCCCCCGCGGGTGGCGAAAGTCGATGTCTTCGAGGCAGGCCTCCTGGCGCAGCCGGGCGAAGCGCAGCCGCATGGCCAGTCTTCGGTTGGCCCGCTCGGTGAGCTCGCGGTCCACCAGCAGCCCGAGGCGCTCCTCAAAGCGGCTAAGCCCGAAGGGCCGCCGTGGCGGCTTCGCCTAGCCACTCAAGGCCTGGCAGTCTGGCATCTGCTGTTGCTCCTGATAGGCTCGGAGCATCCCGGTGAGCTTCAGTTCCTGCAGTTTGTCCAGCGTCGGTTGGTGCAGCATAGACAGTATCCTCCTGTGCGTAGTAATGGGCGCCCCGGATGTGGGCGTGTCGAATCGGTGTGTGCGCGATCGGTGTCGAGGGGAGCGGCTGGTTCTCCAGCCCGTGTTTGAGGATGGACTTGATGCTCTGGTAACTGAGCGCGTTCAGCGCCAGCGCGCGAGCACAGGCCGCCTCCAGCCGGGCCGCTCCGTGCTGTTTGCCCAGCCGCAGGATGCCCAGACAGGCCCGGTAGCCCTGGACGGGATGGGCGCGGGCGGCCAGGATCTGCTCCACCACCTGTGTCGTATTCGAGCCTGTCTGGTGCGCCCAGCGGATCAGCCGCTCAGGGCTCCACTGCACATACTCCCGGTGATGGCGAGGCATGTGCTCCAGCACGGTGGTGTGCCGGCCCTGTTGGAATGAGCGCAGGTGAGAGGCCACCCGCTTGCCTCTGTGGAGGATCTCCACGGTGTGAGCGCTCAGGCACACCTCCACCTGCTGGCGGATGAGGGCATGGGGCACGGAGTACCAGTGCCGGTCCACCTCCACGTGGTAGTCGATGTTGACTCTCGCCTTCTTCCACTGGGCGTATTCGTAGGGGTGCGCGGGCAGGGGCCGGAGGGCGGGCCGATCGAGGGTGAGAAAGAGCGATTCCCGGCAGCCCTCCAGCTTCTGGAAGGGGCGGCGATTGTACTGCGCCAGGAGCTCTTGGAGGGCTTCGTTCAGCTCCCCCAGGGAGAAGAAGCGCCGGTGCCGCAGCCGCGCCAGTATCCAGCGCTCTGCTCCCTGGACACCGGCTTCGGCTTTGGCCTTGTCACGCGGACGGCGTATCCGGGCGGGCACCACGGCGGTGCCGTAGTGCTCCGCCAGCTTCTGGTAGGTGCGGTTCAGCTCGGGATCGTAGAAACAGGGGGAGGTGACCCCGGACTTGATGTTATCCGGGATGATCAGCGCCGGCACCCCGCCCAGGAATTCCAGACAGCGCCGGTGCGAGCCGATCCAATCGGGTAAGCCCTGGGTCCAGGTGGCTTCGACAAAGGTGAAATTGCTCGCCCCCAGCACGGCGACAAAGATCTGAGCTTCCCGCACCTCCCCGGTGCGCCGATCCACCACCGGCACCGTCTGACCGGCGTAGTCCACCAGCAGCTTCTCACCCGCCACATAGTGCTGGCGCAGCACCGGTTCCAGGGCGTTGGCCCACTGATGGTAGAGGGCGCAGAATTGGCTGTAGCCGTAGCCATCCGGGTGCGCTGCCCGGTACTCCTGCCAGAGCAGCCCCAGGGTCATCCCCTTGCGCCGCAGCTCTTGGTGGAGCGCCGGCCAGTCCGGCAGGGGACGGTGACGGGATGCATCAGGCGCAGGGGGAAAGAGCAGCTGCTCCAGCGCCTCTTCGTCCGGCTCCTCGGGCAAAGGCCACCGTAGTCCCGCCGCCTCCGCCCGCAGCAGGTAGTCCCGCACCGTGCTCCGGCCCAGCCGACAGCTGATGCCGATCTCTCGCTGCGACAGCCCCACCTCCCAGCGCAGCCGCAGCACTTCTCTGATGGTACGCATGGATAATCGCTCCCTGGGCATCTGCACCTCCTGGTCTTCACGCCAACCAAAGAGGTCCAGCTTACCCTACGCCTGGTCGATTATCCCGCGTCGCGCCTCACTCCAGCTCTGGCCGGACTTGTCCGCCTCGGGCGGATTGCTCCGGAATCGGTGGCCGGATTGGATCGGAATCAGTGGCTGCGCATTCCGATGAAAGTGGCCACGCGTTCCGAAGGAAACCGGCCGGCCATTCCGATTGAAAGCGGCCACCCGGCGACGCAGGAGCGGGCCTTACGCTGAGCGAGTACGCAGAGGCGAAGAGAGTCCCGTTGGCGTTCCTGCGGTCGCTGGGTATCAGCGAGGTCCGTTATCTCGGCCGGCCTGCGGTGCGTTTCCCGTACCTAGATGAGCATGGCACTGAGCTGGCGGTTCGGTTCCGGCTGGCACTCACCGGCGACGAGCGATTCCGATGGCGGAGGGGCGCGAAGACATGCCCCTACGGACTCCAACGGCTGGGCATCGCGCGGGCTGCGGGTTGGGTGGTGCTGGGCGAGGGCGAATCTGATCTGCAGACCATGTTGCTGCACGACACTCCGGCTCTCACCCTTCCGGGCGCCGACATGTGGCGCGAGGAGTACGCCGACTACCTGGACGGAATAGCGATCATCTACGTCATCGTGGAGCCTGACAAGGGGGGGAAGGCGACTCTCAGCTGGCTCTCGCGTTCGGCGATCCGGGATCGGGTGCGACTGGTCGAGCTGGGGGAGTACAAAGACCCGAGCGGCCTCTACCTCGATGATCCAGCTACCTTTCGCGAGCGCTTCCAGTCGGCACTGGACGCGGCTGTACCATGGTCCGACCACGAGCAGGCGGAGGGCGCGGAGCGTTCTGCCCAGGCATGGGCGCTATGCGCAGACCTGGCCCGTCAGACCGACATCCTCGCCAGGTTCGCCGATGATCTTGCGCGGAGTGGTGTGGCCGGCGAGTCCCGTGTCGCCAAGCTGATCTATCTAGTCGTCACCAGCAGGCTACTCAGCAAGCCGGTTTCCCTGGCAGTGAAAGGCCCCTCGTCCGGCGGCAAGTCCTACCTGTTAGAGCGCGTTCTGGGGTACTTCCCGGCGAGTGCCTACTACGCACTCAGCGCGATGTCAGAGCGCGCCCTTGCCTACTCCCAGGAACCCTTGTCGCACCGGATGCTGGTCATCTATGAAGCGTCAGGGCTGCAGGGTGACTTAGCGAGCTACTTGATCCGCTCGATTCTGAGCGAGGGCCGGGTGCGGTACGAGACAGTCGAGAAGGTAACCTCGGGGCTGCGTGCGCGGCTCATGGAACGGGAGGTGCCGACCGGGCTGATCACGACCACCACCGCCGTCCACCTTCACGCCGAGAACGAGACGCGCCTGCTGTCCGTGCAGGTGACGGACACGCCTGAGCAGACGCGCAATGTGCTGCTGGCGCTAGCGGAAGATCAGCCGGAAGCACCACAGTACGCCAAGTGGCACGCCCTACAGGAGTGGCTCGAAGGCGCCGAACACAGCGTCATCATTCCCTATGCCACGAGCCTAGCTGACGGAATCCTGCCGGCGGCCTTCCGCTACGCGGTGGAGTTCCGCCATCGCTCCTGGACCGATCAGCCCGATGCTCTGCAGCTGCTGCGTTCCCTGAACATGGGACTGGCAATGGCCCATCACCCCTGGTACGCACGCATCCGCGAGGCGACCACGGACTTCGCCTATCTGCGGTTGCTGGGCCGGCGCGATGTGTTCCCTGACTTCGGCCGTGTGCACCGGCCTCAAGACGACGCGCTGAGAGACTGGGCCGGCTTCCTGGTGTCACTGCCGCCGCAGGTCACGCGGGCCTTCGTCTTCATCAACAACCAGTTCGAGGGGCACAGTCCGGCCACGGTGCAGCGGATGCGGACGCTGCTAGCGACCTGAGCGCCATTGAGCCGATAGCGCTGGACTCGTCAGGAACGCGGGAAGCCCCCGCGCCTATTCCATGAGCGTCATCTGAGCGGTCTTCTCACGCCACGGAGCAGAGGGTGATGGCCAGATGCTGTCCAGGTCTTCGGTGAACCGGTAGTAGTGCCGCAACTGCTCGACGGAGTCTGCGTCGCGGGGTTCGTCAAGTCTTCGCTCGATCATCGCAGCGTTCGCGGGATCGACCTCTATGCCGACAGAGCACCGACCCAGTTGCTGCGCGGCCACAAGTGTGGTGCCCGTGCCCGCGAACGGGTCGAGCACCAGATCACCCGGGTTGCTCGATGACAGGATGATCCGCACCAGCAGTGCCAACGGGGCCTGCTGCTTGTGGAATCTCTCGCCCGTCGGCTCCCGCAGCCGAGCAGACGAAGAAGATGGGCCCAGCTATGCAGCGGACGCGCTGCCGGGCCTTGTGCGAGGCGCGCGGGTGGGAGGTGGCAGCGGAGTTCGAGGACGAGGGACTGACCGGGCGCAACATGGATCGGCCCGGCTTGCAGGCGATGCTTCGGGCGGCAGCCGACGGTGATATCGAGGTGGTCGTCGTCTACCGACTGGACCGACTCGCCCGCAAGTCTCGCCACTTGCAGGAGATATGGGAAGACCACCTCGCGAAGCATGGCGTCGAGCTCGCCTCGACAACGGAGAGCATAGACACGTCGAACCCGATGGGAAGAGCGATGATGCAGATGGTCGGCGTCATGGCTCAGCTCGAGTCTGAGATGATACAGGAGCGGACCTCGGATGGCCGGCGGGAGAAGGCACAGCAGGGCGGGTTCGGGCTGGCGGTGCGCAGCTACGGGTTCAAGTGGGACAAGGGGGACAAGGACACGAAGAGGCCGAAGCGGCCGATGATCATCGAGGCCGAGGCCGAGGTCGTGCGGACCATCTTCGACATGGCGGCAGGCGGCCACTCAGTGGAGGGCATCTGCAAGACGTTGCACAGGCAGGGCGTGCCCCGGCGCAAAGGCGGCAAGTGGTGGAATCCCGAGGTGCAGGAGATCCTCGCGAACCCGGCCTACATGGGGCGCTTCGTGACCTGGCGCGACCCGGAGACGGGCGAGGAGACCCTGGCTGACCCGAGGCTCTGCCCGCCGGCGATCGTGGACGAGGCGGTGTGGCAGGCGGCGCAGGCTGTTACCCGGGCATACCGGGGTCACCGCCGGCCCTGGGTGAAGCGCACCTTCCTGCTGAGCGGGTTTTGCACCTGCGGCAAGTGCGGGCGGACGTTGACCATCCGGCAGCCGGACGAGAAGCACGCCTATTACGCCTGCAACGGCACGCTTCGGGGCGAGTGCGATGCGAAGCACGTGCCTGCGGGGGGGCTTGACGAGAAGGTGTGGGGGTTCGTCCGTAGCCTACAGGACGATCCCGAGATGGTGAAGGCCTATGCCCGACAGACAACCGAGGACCTGCTGCCCAAGTGGGAGCGGGAACTGGTGCGCGTGGGCGAGCAGCTCAAGCACTGGCGCAACCGCGAACGGACGGCGCGCGAGAAGCTGGAAACCGGAGTCTACAGCGACGACGACTACCGGAAGACCAAGGCCGAGTACGACCTGCATTGGGGCGACTTGCAGGCCGAAGCGGCGGCGCTCGAGGAGAAGATCACCCATGCCCGGCAGGAGCGGGCCGACGTGGACTGGACTGCTGAAGTGCTGAGGCGCGCTGGCGATCTGGACGCGCTCGACCTCGACGGCAAGCGGCGCCTGCTGTCGGCGCTCGGCGCGACGGTGACGGTGATCACGGTGAAGGATGAGCGGGGCAGGCTGGCCGACGTGAAGGCGAAGCTTGAGACATATGCGGCGCCGGTTCCATCCTTGGCATCGGCCGGGGCCATGTTCTGACACGGCATGTTATACTATAGCAGGTAGCGTCTGGAGGGGGATGGCAGGCTCGGACCGCGGAGCCGCTGTCGGCGGCTCCGCTCGCGTAAGAGATCAGGGATGATGAGGGTGGCCTTCTGCGTCGGATCGCGCAGAGCTTGCCCTGAGCCCGGCGGGACGCAGGGCCGAGGGGTGCCCTGAAGGGGCATGAGATGATAGCCCAGGGCATCGCCCTGGGTGCCAAGGCCCAGAGAACACAAGCCCTGAAAGGGCGGGAGATCGAACCGCCCACCTGGTCATAGATCATGCCGCCCTTACAGGGCTAGCTGTCGTTTCGCCCGTCTACCCAGGGCGTTGCCCTGGGCTTCCATGTTTCGCCCCTCCGGGGCTGACGGGCCGGCGCGCGGGAAGGACTCCCTCTCCGCCGCAGGGAAGACTGTGCCTGTGGTGTTGTGGCCTCACCGGGCAGGAGCATGAGCTCCTGCCCTAAGATCGCGGAGAGAGGTTCTGATGAGCCGGAAGCTCAGGATGGCGGTGGTCGGGCTGGGGATGGGGGCCGGGCATGTCGAGGGGTACCAGAAGGACGGCCGCGCCGAGGTCGTCGCGCTGTGCGATGTTGACGAGAAGCGCCTTTGCGCGGCGGGAGAGAAGTACGGTGTCACGGCGCTGTTCACCGACGCGCAGGAGATGTTACGGGCGGTCGAGCTGGATGGTGTCAGCATCGCCACTCCCAACAAGTTCCACGCGCCGCTGACCATCGCGGCCTTGCGCCGGGGGCTGCACGTATTGTGCGAGAAGCCGATGGCGATGAACGCGCGCGAGGCACAGCAGATGCTCGTTGAGGCGAAGAAGGCCCGCCGCAACCTGATGATCAACTTCTCCTATCGGTTCAGCGATATGAGCCGCGCCCTCAAGCACCAGGTGGATTCCGGCGTCATCGGCGACATCTACTTCGGGCGGACGGTCTGGCACCGGCGGCGGGGCATTCCCGGTTTCGGCGGATGGTTCACCAACAAGGAGCTGGCCGGCGGCGGACCTCTCATTGACCTGGGCGTGCACCGCATTGACCTGGCGCTCTGGCTGATGGGCTACCCGGAACCGGTGACGGTAAGCGGCGCGACGCACAACGTCATCGCCAAGGACCTGGCCCGCAAGGCGCGCAAGAGCTACACGGTCGAGGACCTGGCCTGCGGCATCGTGAAGTTCGCCAATGGAGCGACCCTTATGGTCGAGGCGAGCTGGGCGGCGAACATCAACGAGCCGGAGCAGATGATGACGCTGCTCTGCGGAACCAAGGGCGGTCTCGTGCAGAAAAACGTTGGCGGCTGGTACGACTTCACCGCCGAAGTGTACACCGACGAGGACGGCTACCTGTTCACGAAGAAGCTGGACGAGGCGACGGTCCATTCACCCTCCGCCTACAGCGAGTTCGTCAGCAGCATCCTCGAGAAGCGGACGCCGATGGCAACCGGGGACGATGGGCTGAAGGTGATGAAGATACTGGACGGCATCTACAAGAGCGCGGAGACGGGCAGGGAAGTGAGATACAGGGGCTAGGGGCTGGGGTCTAGGGGCTAGGGTGACCGGGCCGGCCAGGCCTGCGGTACTGAATGCGCGAAGGAGACGAGGCGAGATGGGCAAGAAGATCAACGTTGTTGTGTGGAACGAGGGGCGGCATGAGAAGACGAGCGAGGAGGTGCGCAAGGCCTACCCCAATGGCATCCACGGCGCCATCGCCGAGGGACTTGGCAAGCACGCCGACATGGTGGTGAAGACGGCAACGCTCGACGACCCGGAGCACGGGCTGACGGAGGCCGTCCTCGACAACACCGATGTGCTGACCTGGTGGGGGCACATGGCCCACCACGACGTGAAGGACGAGATCGTCGAGCGGGTGCGCGACCGCATCCTTCGCGGCATGGGCCTGATCGTGCTCCACTCCGGCCACGTGTCGAAGATCTTCCTGCGGATGATGGGAACGAGCGGGAGGCTCAAGTGGCGTGAGGCCGGCGAGAAGGAGCGGCTCTGGAATACCGAGCCAGGGCACCCGATCACCGAGGGCATCGGCGACTACTTCGAGCTGCCGCATACGGAGATGTATGGCGAGCCCTTCGGCATTCCCACTCCCGACAAGGTGATCTTCATCTCCTGGTTCCCCGGCGGGGAGGTATTCCGCAGCGGCTGCACCTGGGAGCGGGACCTAGGGCGGATCTTCTACTTCCGGCCGGGGCACGAGACGTTCCCCATTTACTATGACGAGAACGTGCGGACGGTGCTCGCCAACGCGGTTCGCTGGGCTGCGCCGAGGCGACGGCTCGCATCGCTGGACTGCCCGAACGTGAAGCCGCTGGAGCCACTAGCGTAGGTCAAGGATGACGCGCCGCAGCTTTCTAAGGGCCGCCGCCGGCCTCGGGCTGGCGGCGGCCGTGGGTTGCCGGAGGCGCGCTACTCAACTGGAGACGGACAGAGCAGACATGGGACATGATGCTGGGGAACCGAAGGGCGTCTTCCGACCGGGCGAGGTCTGGCTAGACACCGATGGCAGACCGATCCAGGCGCACGGCGGAGGCGTCCTCTTCGACCGAGGAACCTACTACTGGTTTGGCGAGAACAAGGACGCACAGACGCACTCGGGATTTCTGCGGCGGGCTGACGTGGTCGGCGTCAACTGCTACTCCTCGACCGACCTCTACACCTGGAAGAACGAGGGCCTAGTGCTGCCGGCAGCGGCCGACGACCCGAGCCACGATCTCCACCCCAGCCGTGTAGTGGAGCGCCCGAAGGTCATCTACAACGAGCGCACCGGCTCCTATGTCATGTGGATGCATATAGACACCTCCGACTATCAGTATGCGCGCACAGGCGTAGCCGTGGCCAAGTCGCCGACCGGACCGTATGAGTACCGCGGCAGCTTCCAACCGAACGGCGCAGACAGCCGCGACATGACGGTCTTCAAGGACGACGACGGCGCGGCATATCTGTTCCACGCCTCCGAGTGGAACAAGACCATGTACATCGCGCGCCTCTCGGACGAGTACCTGACGGTGACCGGGGAGTACACCCGCAACTTCGTTGGCGAATCGCGGGAGGCGCCAGCCGTCTTCAAGCACGACGGCCGATACTACTGCATCACCTCGGGCTGCACCGGCTGGGCGCCGAACCCGGCCCAGTGCGCTGTCAGCGAGAGCGCCATGGGTCCCTGGGAGCCACAAGGCAATCCGTGCGTCGGTTCAGCCGAGCAGGTGGCAACGACCTTCCACTCCCAGAGCACGTTCGTGCTCCCAGTTCACGGCAGAGACGGTGCCTTCATCCTGATGCTCGACCGCTGGAATCCCAGCAATCTGGGGGACTCGCGCTATGTCTGGCTTCCCATCGAGTTCCAGGGCGAGAGGCTGAACGTTCGCTGGCGGGATAGCTGGGACCTGAGCGTGTTTGATTGAGACTGCTTCGCGGTCTTCCGGCCCTTACAGCGGGAGCGCGAACCTCTCGCCAATGGCGAGCATGTGGTAACGCTCTGCTGCGTTCTCCACACCAGCACGCACCGCCTCCGGGTCCCCGGTGCACCAGTAGACATCCGAGTCATAGGTGCCGTAGTGGCACGGGATGACGTGCCGCGCGCCGGTCGAGTTCGCCAGCGTGATGCTCCCCTGGGTCGCTAGGACATGGGGCGCGATGGGCAGCAGCAGCAGGTCAATGTCCTTGACCTGAAGATGCTCCTCGAGCAGATCCGTGTCATCCGGGTGCCAGAGACTGAAGTCATTCCCTCGGACGATGAAGCCGCAGCACTCGCCTCGCACTGTGTGCCCCTCTGATTCCTGGTGTCGCGCCGGCGTCGGGATCACGGAGAAGTCGCCGAACTCGATGGGCTCGCCGTATCGCGCCAGGCGAAGGCGGTCTTCCGCTAACCCGTGCTCTCGCAGCGCGCGGGCCGTTCGCTCGGTGCCGACGAAGGTCGCGTTCGTTCGAGCTATCAGCTCCGGAGCAGTGCGCGGCCCGGTATGATCGCCGTCATCGTGGGTCAGTAGCACCAGATCCGCCCGGTTGACCTCGCTCGCGCGCAGTGGCAGCGGCCCGCGCAGCCGGAGGCCGATCTCGGACATCAGCTGGTCCCGCTCGTCCTGGATCTCGATGACCGGGTCAATGAGTATGACGCGGCCGGCCCAGTTGATAGCGAAGCCGGCGTTCCCCAGCCACCAGACGGTCAGGCCCTTGGCGTCCCGGTCCTCAAGTTCGACGAGATTCACGACACCATAGGGCGTCGGCGCGGGAACGTTTCTCACTACCTCGAACATAGTTCTCCTCAATCCCGGTGGTCCGCAGGTGGCCCTTCGGCAAGCTCAGGGTCGCCCCCGGGCGACGCAAGAGGGCCACCCCGAGTGAAGTCGAGGGGCGGCGGGGCATCGGAGAATGCCCCGCCCTACAGAAGCCGCGACAGCATCAGCCCAATCGCTAGCAGTATGCTAGTCACGAGATGAACCGCAATCGTCGCGACATTGGCCGGAACGAGGCGCGGCAGATCATCATAGCGTCTCGCCGATGTGATGCTCGCGCGCAGCGCCAATGGCGCGGAGATGAAGGCGAGCGCCGACCAGCCGGGAAGCAGGCGCCAGATGATGCCCGCCGCGATCGCCGTGTAGGTCAGAGCGAACAGGGCGATGTGGACTGTGGCCGAGCGCCGCCGGCCGAGCCGGACGACCCAGTTGCGCTTCCCCACCGCCGCATCAGCATCGGCGTCCTGGAACTGGTTGATCCACAGCACGTTGGTCATCAGAAAGCCGACCGGTAAAGAGGCAACGAGGGCGGAGGGTGTGAAAGCCTCGGTTTGCACGTAGTAGGCCCCGAGCACTGGCAGCACGCCGAAATCCAGCATGATGAACAGCTCTCCCAGTCCGCGGTACCCGAGCTTGAGCGGCGGCGCGCTATAGCAGAAGCCGGTGACCGCGCCCACGGCGCCGAGCGCCAGCACCGGCCAGCCGGTCGCCCATACCAGGTACGCTCCCATCAGACCGCCCAGCGCGAGGGAGATGAGCGAGGCGGCGAGGATCTCGCCCGGCGCGGCCTCGCCTTTCTGGATGAACCGACTGCCGCCGGTGAAGGGGGTGGCGAAGCTGACGTTCGCCTCGTCGTTGCTGCTGACGTGATCGTAGTAGTCGTTGGCGAGGTTCGCGCCGGCATGGAGGCAGGTGAGTGCGAGGAGCGCGAGCAGAGCTTGCGGCCATCTGACCGTCCCCGATGCGCCGAACGCAAGCGCAGTACCAACCAGGATGGGCGCGAGACTCCCGGTGAAGAACGGCGCGCGGGCCGCGCGCAGCCAGAAGAGCACGCCACGCCTGCGTGTCCGCGACTCGTTTGCCATCGGTGTTGCCGCCGCCATCGCCCTCACACGCGCAACGGCAGCGGGGGACACTGGAAACCCGCTGCCGACGCATACTCAGCCCCGGCTTGTCGCTCCGTTGCTGTGCTCTCGATCCGTGCCTATCAGTAGCGTTCGCGCCGCCCTCCGCCACGGTCATCGCGCCGGCCGCCGCCACCCCCGCCAAAGCCGCCGCCACCACCGAACCGTCGTCCACCGCCGCCTTCCTGCCGCGGCGGTCGAGGCCTGGCCTCGTCGACGCGGAGAGCGCGCCCGCCCATATCCTTGCCGTTGATCGCGGCGACTGCCTCGGCAGCGCGCTCTGCAGGGACATCCACGAACGCGAACCCCTTGCCCTCGATGATGCGAACATCACCGAGAGGGCCGAACTCAGTGAAGAGGTCGCGCAGCTCCTGCTCCGACGTCCCATGTGGGATGTTCCCGACGTACAGGCTCTTGGTCGCCATTCAGACCCTTTCTTTCGCCGCGATCGATCCAGCCAGGTTCGACGCGCGTGCACTGTGGGGGCAATGATACCACACCTGGCCCCTCGCTGGCTACTTCCGCCCTGCCATCCAGGCTCCTGCCCATCTCCCCTGTCTTGTGCGGCCAGGGAGACACGGGCGGCACCCCGGGGAGTAGGCAGGCGCTCCGCTCAGGCTGGCTGCTGGGCCATCACGCTGCGCTTGCTCCGGGTGAACTGCAGGTCCACATTCGGCTCCCTGCCCTCCAAGCAGGCGAGGCTGATCTCGATCACCTCCTCCGCCTCGTAGGTGGACATCGTGCCCACGGTCACCAGATCGCACTCGCGGATGGTGTTCCAGACGAAGGTAAGGCCGGTCACCGGGTGGAGCCGGCCGGCCGCCAGCGGCTTGATGGTGAGAACGGGCTTCTTGGCGTTGCGGATGATGCGCTGCACCCAATCGGTTTCGAGGTGGCAGAGGAACCCAGCCGCGTTGTAGGGCTGGATGTAGGTGGCGACATCCGCCTCGGAAGCGTCGCAGCAGATGATAGCCTCGGGCGAATGGGTGCTCAGGCCGGGGATCATCCCAAGCTCGCGCACCACACGCAGGTGGTCAACGAGGAGGGGATCGAGGCAGCGGTTCACCTTGTCCAGCAGCGGGTCCACCACGGTGGTATGCGGGAAGCAGAACTGCGCCCGCAGCCGCTTCGACAGCTCCACCTGATGCCTCCAGGTGTCGGGCTTGTCCCACTCCGCGTACGAGGGTGTTGCGAACCAGATCATCTCCACGCCGGTGCGCTGCTCGACCTCATCCAGCGCCTCGCGGACGAACTCGTTCGGCATGCTCATAAAGGCGTTGCAGCCCGCGCGCGCGAACACCTCGACCACATCGGCAACCTTCTTGGGCGTGTCGAACAGCTCCTTGATGAACTGATCCTTCGCCTTCGTCTGGTGGGAGTAACCAAGCATCCAGTTGCTACCGCAGACCAGCCGCGGCACCGAGATGCCGCCGACCTCCGTTCGCGGAAACCCAGCCATTCGCGCTTCTCCTCGGGATGAACTCAACTGTCTTTCCCTTCGCTCTGCCCGCGAAACGGTCCTGCCGGCGGATGGTGGGCCGCCTGGATATGGTAACAGTACGCGAGCGGGGGACGTCTCGAGGGAGAGACATCCATGTACGAGAGAAGACATGAGCCACTGCTGCCGACCAGTGCCTTCCTGTGGCGGATGGCCGTGCACGCGCTGGTCGCGCTCGTCGTCCTGTCTGTCGGCCTCGGCAGCGGCGTGCTTGGGTACCACTATACCGAGCGCCTGTCGTGGCTCGACTCGCTGCTCAACGCCTCGATGATCCTCGGTGGAATGGGGCCGGTGAACGCGCTGCAGACGCGGGCTGGGAAGATCTTCGCCTCGTGCTACGCCCTCTTCTCGGGGCTGCTCTTCCTGGTGTTCGTGGGCGTGCTGCTCGCGCCGGCCATTCACCGCTACGCCCACAGGTTCCACCTGGAGCAGACGGAAGAGGGCTAGCCGACCTAAGCCCGGCCTGCCCGTGCCTACCAGGGCCTCCTTCCGCGGATTCTTTCCGCTCCCGCGCGGGATTTCGCGCCTTCGCGCAATACATAGTGGTAGGGCGAGCGCGGTTGGCCTGCCCGCAGCCTGGCGAAAGGTCCGTAGGTGGCGACGGAAGCAGCGCGCGAACAACCCATCGGCACTGCAGACTCCGACCTAGACCCAACACTGTTCACATAAGCACCTGAACGAAGGCATGGGCGGTTGTATGTCGGCAGGTTGAAGGGCGGATACGGTAGTTGCTCATCTTGCGTTTGACCCCGCGCGGGATGCATCG
>Ga0315286_10003812_pt1 | contig 14362 bp, 15 predicted proteins | sample YL17G10_0_MG_FD_205038 | JGI IMG/M metagenome (GOLD analysis project Ga0315286, IMG submission 205038) | Sediment microbial communities from Yellowstone Lake, YNP, Wyoming, USA - YL17G10_0 | ecosystem: Environmental > Aquatic > Freshwater > Lake > Sediment | place: USA: Wyoming | collected...
CCTACAAGAATGCCTTAAGAATTATTGAGAAGATATCCAGATTTAAGCTTAACAAAAAGGTGATTAAAAATACTGGAACATAGGGGATTCCTTCTTTTATTGTGACTTTTATCTTTGCTTTCTTGATTAAAGCAATATCTTCTTTAGTCAATCCTTCGGCTTTTGCCATAATTACTTTTCCTTTTACTTTGATAGTCTTTAGGAGCCAATCTCCTTCAGTTAGCTTTGAAGCATTAAACGTTTTTATCAGCGCAACTTTTTCTATTGCAACAACGAACATTATAATACTGGGAATGAGCAGGATTATTGATGCAAGAAGAATAATCGTCCAATGAAAGATAATTCCTAAAAAGAGAGAGGTGACTGCTAAAAGATAGATCCATTTGAACTTTAGTTCCTTGAAAAGTTTTTTTCTATTTATTGCTCCAAGAATTATCGAATAAACTAATCCATAAGCTCCGCTTGCCAACAGAAGCAATGTGATGAAATTGAAAACATTGAGAAAATTAAAGATTGGGCCTAGGGCTGTAATCAATTTTACATCTCCACCGCCAATCATTTTTGAATAATATAATATGCTGCCGAGGGCATAGAATGCAATTGAGAATAATGCTGCTTTGGCAAAATAGGAGAAATCCCAGAGAACTATGCTGTAAATCAGCATTGATGCGAGAAGAACTGTAAGCAAGGCATAATTTATCCAATCAGCAACCTCTCTCTTCCTCATGTCATTGATGGACGCCGCTATCAAAGCCAGAAGGGCTATTGCAAAAAATACATTAATCATGGAATAAGGACTGAAAATAAATTTATAAGTCTTTTCTGCCTTGGGGATTCATGAGAGTTATAATTATTGGAAGCAGCATTGCAGGGTCTGCAGCAGCCTATCTTCTTTCCAGAGAAGGCATTGAAGCCGTTGTTTATGAGCAGAAATCAAGGAAGGATATTGGAAAAAAAGTCTGCGCTAATATTCTGACTTCAATGATAAAAGGCATTTTGAAAGATTTCGGGATAAATTCAAAAGAATTGATAAAAAACAAGTACAATTCTTTCAATGTTCTCTCAAAAAACAAAAAGCTTTCTTTTAAAACAGAGGAATATGAATTTGACAGAGTAAAGCTGCTTGAAAAGTTGATTAAAAAAGCAGAGGCCAAGGGGGCAAAGTTCTTTTTTAATTCAAGCTTTAAAGGATTTAAGAAAAAGGAAGGCAAATTTTCAATCCTGCTATCTAAGGAAAGGAAGAATTTTATAGATTCTTGTGACTTTTTGATCGGAGCGGACGGCGCTTTATCCGAAGTTGCAAAACAATCAGGACTTTGGAATAATCGAAAATTCTTTTTGAATTTGCAGGCAAAAGTTTCCAGAAATTCAATCAAAAATAAAATATATCTGCCTGACAAAAATGGCTACAACATCCTTCTTGGAAAAGATTTTGGCTACTACTCATATATTTTCTCTTCAAAAAACAGGCTTGTTATTGGATTGGGGGATAGGCCAGAAAGAAATGTCAAAAAACAGTTTGAAAATCTGATGAAACTGCTGGAAATCAAGAGATTCAAAATAGAGGGCGCATTGATTCCAAAGCCGCAGGTGATAGGGACAAAGCCAGGAATATTTTTGATAGGAGACGCGGGATGTCAGATGAAGTTTAGCGGAGGGGGGATTATCCCGGCATTAATGGCTGCAAAAGCGGTCAAAGAGATTTTAGTTGATAAAGACTCGAAGGACTATAATCGGCTGAATTCAAGAATTAGGATGAATAGGCTATTCACTAAATTCTTTGAGAACATGTCCGACAAAAGAGCAGACAATATCTTGAATATAGTCAAAGACAAGAGATTCAGCAGTTTTCCAAAATATAGAGATTACATCAGTAAAACAGATTTGAAGAAGCTTCTAAGCCCTAAACTGATATTGTCTGTTATAATTAACTTTTTCAGTTAGATCTAATAGGGATATTTTGGCCTCTTTGGGGACCACCTTTTTTGTAAACCCTGAATTTTCGTTTTAGCCTCATCTGCTTCTTGCTTTTTCTCTGCTCAGGATAGCCGTAGTCGTCTGACATCCCAAAGAGAAAGGTTTATATTTTTTATATTTTACCCTTATTCATGAAAAGGGCACAGATACCATTACTGATCGTTGCATTGGCAATAGGACTTTTAGTCTATGTTTATTTTCTGCCTTTGTCTGAAAAGTGCAAGATTATGAATCTGCCCGAATGCACCAAACTTGGGGAGGCTGTTTTTTCATCATCTCCAGGAATTCTAGAAAAACAAGAAAATAAGGTTCAATATTCTCTGCCAGAAGTAGAATTATTCACTGTTGGCGGAAGAGAACGGACAACCCTAGCTGAAGGTATCACTGTAAGCAGGGGATGGTTTTCTTCTTCCTCTCCAATATTCTCATTTAACATACATGAAAAAAGCCAAAATGTAGTAATCTACGTCTCTATTGAAAAAGGCAGTTTGAAAGCAAAGGTCAATGGAAAGACAGTTGCATCAATTGAGGGCGCTGGCCAGCATACAATCTCTATTCCTTCAAGTGAGCTGGAAAAGACAAATACGCTCCAATTGTATCCATCTACCCCATTCTTCCCATGGTCTGTCAACAAAGTAAATATTGAAAAATTATTTTTTGAAGAAAGTTATACCATTACTCAGGAAAAGCAGACGTTGCAATTGGATTTGAAGGAAGATCCGAAAGATATCAGCGAGGCAATGCTGAACTTTAAATCAGACTGCTTCTTTGGAGACAGCAATTTGAGTATACGAATCAATGACAATGAAATAATCAATAATGTCCTCTGCACAGGATTCAGCAAGGATATAAAATCAATGCTGGGCAAAAACACAAGCATCACTTTTTTCAGCAAAGGCAATTATTTCATCTATCAAATGAAGCTTGATGTCAAATTAAGCCAGAGCAACTGGCCAACTTATTATTTTGATCTGCCAGAAAAGGGAAAAGTAAATTTGATAAAACTGAAATTTGCAGATTCTGGAGAGAAGGAATTAACTATATACTTTAATGGAAAGACCATTGCAGTAAACACTGCAGAAAAAGAATGGCAATCGGATGTTTCTAGTTATACACTTGAAGGACAGAATGAAATAGTTGTGATTCCTGCTAAAACTGTGAATATTGAGAGCATAAGCGTCTACTAATACCATGGCGGAAGAGAATGAAAAAGGGGAGAAAAGAAATACTGATCTGATTTATGTCGCAGTATTAGTTGTTCTTGCCATAGTCACTTTAATCTTCTTTAAGCAAGCGATTCTATGGGCAGGAATTGGGGCTTTCTTAGGATTGATAATTGCTGTGTTCAGCGGAAAAGTTGAGTTGAGAAGCATTGCACTCAATGTCGCAATTTTTGCGATAATTTTTGGAGCAATCTCTTATCTTTCTATGCCAGCCTATGCTGAGATTAGTAAACTGCAAAAAGAGATGAATCTTCCGACATTTCCTCAGATGATTCAAGAAGCCAAAAAGCCCTTTGTCTGTCTTTTTAATTATGATGAGTGCCAGAAACAATATTCACAGTCTTATTCTTATGACTCTTCAACTGTCCAGTCCGGATCAAAGACATATATGAATGTAAACTTTCCATATAATTTTGTTAGATTAAATCAATCGGTCGAAGTAAGGGGAGAGTTAACTATAATGAATCAGCTATTTGATTCAATGCATATTTCTGCAAACTGCTTCATAAACAATATTTCTGTTAAAGTAAATCCTTCAGTCATAGATGTTCCAAAAAGTTCTACAGAGCAATATAGTGTTTTAACATGCTCTTCAGATCAATATGCTAAAGGTGATCTTTCATTAAAACTAAGTTCAAGATACAAAGCTGAAACTGTTCTGCCAATAACAATCGGCAGTACAGGAAATATAGGCAAGAAAATTTCTGAGATGCAATATGATTCTCCATACAAGTTATCAGTCAGTCTAAGCTACAGCCAGCCCCTAAGGAACGGAAATTATGTGATGTATGTTGTCTTGGAAAAACAGCAGTCTTCAATCTTGACTAATTTAGAATTGTTGAAGGTCTTAACAATAAGCGAAAAGGCAAGAATTTCATGCGACAAAATGCAAACCCTACAATTATCAAATCTTGACAGGCAAGCTCTTGAGCAATTCTCAATACCTTCAAAAGAGACGTTCATTTGGCAATGCAGTTTGGATGTTGAAAATGCCCTCAATACGCCAGAGGAAGCGTATATTCAAGCAGAAGCTATTTATACTGCTGAGTCTGAATATAAAACATCGTTACAAGTTGTTAAATAAAATGAAAAAAGGGTTGATAGTAGTCTTAATTTGCGCAATGCTTTTTTTAGTTATTGGGGTAGATAGTTGTCCAATGCCTGGAGCAGGCGGAGGCAATCCATCAAAAAGCGGATTGGATTTTTCTTTGATTCAAGGAGTTAGTTTTTTTGCTTCAGGAGCACAATTGGAGCAGGGAGAAACTTTCAAAATTGCCCTAAAGCTTGAAAATTTTGACAAAACTGAGAAACAGGGAACTGCATGTGTAAAAGATGATAAAGAATATGTTTATGGCGGAATCTCAGAAGATTGCATGCCTTTCTATCTTAAGGCCGCAGAATATAACCAGAACACTTTTGTTAAATCTTCATCAACTGAACTATACTTCCCCTCAGATGGAGAATACAGCTATCATGACATTCCTATCGCACAAAGCGCAAAGATTTTTGTCACATTCTCTTATCTCCAGCATTCTTTAATTCAGGGAACAGTAAATGCTCCGGTTCCAGCAGCTGAGACAATAAAGCTTATACAGACTTCAGCGCCAATTTCAGCAAGCGTTGACAAGACAGTCTCAAAACAGGAAGATCAGTACAAAACCAATCTAGGAATAACTTTGACTCAGATATCTGATCCAAATCTTAAAGTTTATAGTGAAGACATGAAATCTGAAAATAAGATAAAATTTTCAACAAAATTGCTTCCAAGTTATAATCTTGACTGCCAGCAAGGGATAATTGATTTTGCAAGCACAAAGCTTATAAAATGTTCAACATTATTATCTTTGGAACAGGTAGGCTACCCATTCGTAATCAATTTGGATTATGGGGTGACTATTTCAAAGACATTTGATTTTAGCATAAAAGCAAAAGAGGAGACAAAATGAAAAGAATTTCTTCATTGATGCAGATTTCATTGATAGTCCTAACCTTAATTGCTTTGATTGGAGTGGATGCATGCCCTCAAAAAAATGCTACAACTACCGGTTTTGGAGGACTATCCTTAAATTTTGTTGATGATGCCCCACCATTAAATGTTATCATCAACCAAAAATTTCCAATTTATGCTGATGTAGTAAATCTAGGAGAAGCTAATGTAAATCCTGCAACTGCAAAATTTTACCTTCTTGGGGTAGGAAAGAATATAGAAAATGTACAGACCTCCCTTTCAAATAAAAATTTCTTGGATAAAGATGCTTCAGAAAGGATTTCATTTGCTGATTCTGCAGTCTCAACACTGGAACTATCCAGTCCATTCACCGCAGCTTTGTTTTTAGCTTCATGTTATAAATACGGCGGAAAAGCGCAGGCTGATATCTGTATTGCAGGTTCAAACGCAAGCAAGGTTTGTAGCATAAGTGGAGACAAAGCAGCATCGAATACTGCCGAGCCTTTGCAGGTTTCAGCATTGACTGAAGAGCTAGTCGGAGGAAAATTACAGATTTCATTTACAATAGTCAATAAAGGCAAGGGAGAAGTTTATCTTCCTGGCTCAGACTGTGATAAATTAATTCTTCCTGAAAAGAAAGATATAAATGAGGCTCTTAAGAATGGCAAAGTTCAGATTTCAGTAAGAACAAAAGAAGATCTCAAATGTAAATTACAGTCTTTAGCTGCACCCTACAGTTCAGTCGATTCATTAGAAGGATCAACGACTCTAGGAAAAGTAACCTGTGAGAAGAATGTTATCGGAGAATCAGACCATAAAGCTCCTGTCCAGATAGTTTTGGATTATGTGTATGTTGAAAGTTCATCGCAAAATATTATTATCACCCCTAACTAAATCAAGAAAACATGTTTCTTCTAAGTAAATAATTTGTTAAAGGTTTTCAGGATGCATGAAAATTCAACAGAATTTTCTGCACAGAAAATCAAGGATTTTCATGTGCTCAGAAATGCTAATATGTCTAGCATTTCTGACATAACAACAATCTTTTTATATTTCTTCACTGATGGCATATAATGAAAATTATAGCTGATTTGCATATGCACTCTCGTTTTTCCAGGGCAACCAGCAAATTTCTGAACATAGAAAATTTGGAGAAATGGGCAAAAATCAAGGGAGTCAATCTGCTTGGGACAGGAGACTTTACTCATCCTGAATGGTTTAAGGAATTAAAAGAAAATTTGAAGGAAGAAGACGGAATTTTGAGAACAAAAAATAATTTTCCATTTATTCTGCAGACTGAAATATGTCTTATGTACAGCCAGAACAACAAGGGGAGGAGAGTCCACATCGTGATTTTATCTCCAAGCTTCGAAGTTACTCAGCAGATAAATGATTATCTCGGAAAAAAAGGAAGACTAGACTATGACGGCAGACCAATATTCAATCTTACCTGTCCAGAGTTGACGGAAAATTTGATGTCCATCTCAAAAGAGATAGAAATAATTCCGGCGCATGCCTGGACGCCATGGTTTGGGATATTCGGGTCAATGTCTGGATTTGATTCAATGGAGGAGGCATTTCAGGACAAGACAAATTATATTCATTCTTTCGAGACAGGAATGTCAAGCGATCCGGAAATGAATTGGAGACTTTCAAAATTAGACAAATACTCAATAGTCTCTTTTTCAGATTCCCATAGCTTCTGGCCATGGAGACTTGGAAGAGAAGCTACAGCTTTTGAAATGAAAGAGATAAATTATCAAAATTTGATAAGCTCAATTAGAAACAAAGAAATTGCATTCACTCTTGAGACAAGTCCCAGTTATGGGAAATATCATTTTGATGGACATAGACAATGCAATTTTTCATGCTCTCCTGAAGAGGCAGCAAAGCTGAAAAATATCTGTCCAGTATGCAAGAGGCTATTGACTATAGGCGTGTTGCATAGAGTCAATGAATTGGCAGATAGGGAAGAAGGTTTTAGGCCAAAAGATGCTAAAGACTTCAAATCAATTCTGCCTTTGAGTGAAATTATCGCGATGAGCATGAAAGTTCCTTTAGAGAGTAAAAAAGTCATGGATAAGTATAATGAAATGATAAAAAACAATTCTGAATTGGATATTTTAATAGAAATGCCTGTTGAAAAGCTGACTACATTTGCTGATGATCAACTAATCAGACTTATTTTATTCAACCGACATGGAAAAATCAAAGTCAAGCCAGGTTATGATGGAGAATATGGAATTCCTATGATGGAAGAGCAAAAGCGATTATTCTGATGTCAGAAATGAATGCATTTCTGAGCACCCTAAAAAGCTGATGCTTTTTCTGATGTAGTCCATTTCAATTTAAATTTATAATGCGGAGAAATAGTCTTTTCCTTACACTTTTTGCATTTTTCATCCAAAGTGTATGACTTGCACTTCGGGCATTTTAGCATATTCATCTTACTTCTCAATAACTTCGACTTTGCCGCCAGCTTCCTTTATTTTTTTGCAAATCTCTAACAAAGCATTCTCAAGTTTCTTGTTTGCATCTTTGTAATCTTTGCTTTCAACAGAAACAAGATAGAATGGGGCTCCAAGATAGGTCACTTTTGCGTCCTTTACAGCAAGGGCTTTTTTTATGATGCTTATTCCATTTGAAGCAATTGTTGATAGGGATATTTTTTTCTTGGCTTCAAACTTCTTAGCCTTTATTTTTTCTCGGATTAATTTGGATAGTTTTTCAGTCTCATCTTTATTAAAAAAATCCTTGATTATTTCATCGTTTTCACGCGCTTTTTCTAGAAAAGCATAAACATTCTCATATTTCTTCTTTATCTCCAGGACAGCTTCCTCAGGATTTTTGCTTGCTAGCCTTAGAATTGTTAATGCTGCTTTTTCTTGATTGTATCCGTCTATTATCTTTCTTGCGTCTTTTTGGCTGACTCTTCTCAAAGAAAGATCAATCTGTCCCTTTGCCTGATCTATTCTAAGAACTTTACAGACAATTTTCTTGTTAGGGATGACATAATCTCTTATGTTTCTTATTCTTCCAGGAGCAACTTCTGAGGTTGAAATAACTCCTGTTTTGTTATAGTTATCCAACTTTACGAATACAGTTGTACCCATTATTTGTTCAACTGTGCAAAGTACAAGTTCTTCTTCCTCTGGAAATTTTTCTTCTACCATTTTTGTATATTTTTTATTTAGTATATATTTTTTTGTGCAGGATTGACATATCCTGCTGGAGCATGTGGCAAAACGAAGGAAATATCTCAATTTCCTGCGTGTCCAGAATTGTCAAATTCTGGCATGTCAATTTTGCGGTTGTTTCGCTTTTTACATACTCGCTATCAGATAAAAATAAAGTCTATTCCTTTATTTTTATCTTTAAATTCTGCATACTTAATTCTCTTTGAAGCAAATTTATAAATGTATTCTCCTGGGACAACGGAATTGTGCATCCAGCTGCTTTTTGATGTCCACCACATTCTCCGTCAGTAACTCCGATTATTGATTCAAGAATATTTTTCAGATTTATGCTTGGGCAATCTCCAACTATTCTTGTGGAGACTTTTATTTTGTTATCTTCTGAATAAGCTAATCCAGCCATCACAGTTCCTTCAGGATATACAAATGACAGGGCAAGGATAGTCATCAAAGTCCCAATCAAACTATCCTTTATCATGTTCTTTCCGTTGATAATTACATAGCCATCTCCCTCGATCTTTTCATTCAATGAAATCCAGTTCAGGCCATTGATTATATTGTGTTTGTAACCACTGTAAATACTTGTTATGCTTGCTTGGGCCTTTTTGTTTTCAAGACAAAACGCCAGTGCTGTATCTCCATAGCCTAATCTTCCGCATGCATTTATGATTGCGCTCAATTCTCTTGCATCTTCAAGCTTTCCAAATAGTTTTATCAAGTAAATATTTCCAATCAACTTCGAGAAATCAACCTTCCTTAATGTTATGAGAGTAATTAGCCTTTGCAATTCTTCATCAGTCAAATCAAGAATTGTTTTGAATCTTTCTTCATCTTTTAACCTAATTCCAGCTTCCCTTAAAAGATTCATTGCCCCAATTGAACTTCCGGTTACTCCAGGAATATAAATGCTTGAAAATTCCAATGCTTTGTTCAATGGTCTTGTTGATGGAAATAAAAGAAGGCTTCTTTTTGTGGTTATATTAGCATCTTTTATTATGGTGTTCCCAAGCCGGCCTATGGACTTGTCGAGAATATCACCGACCATTCCAAGAACAGCCAGATGTGCCAAATCCTTGTTTTTCTCATCCATTTCTTTGGCGAAAAGATAGGATATGCATGCGCCACTTAATTTTTCTTCTTCATCTACAAATGGGTTGATTAATGTTATATTCTCAGGCATCTCTCCTTTGATTATAGTCTCATGATGGTCTAGAATAAAAATCTCTTTTTTCAATTTTTTTGCGTCTTCCAAATCAACTGACAGATCAGAGAAAATGATTATTCCTTGCGGAGTCTCGGAAATCTCCTTCATCAATTTTTTATTCATTTGAGGAACGATCTGGATGGAGAACGAGCAATCTTTTCTTTGGAGCGCCTTGCACAGGATGGCGGCAGAAGTTATCCCATCAGTGTCATAGTGAGAATAGATTTTTATTTTTCCAGATAAAGAATCAAATTTCTTAATAGCTTTTTTTATAGTTTCCAATAACATTTTAGATAATATAAACTATAATTAAGCCTTGAATTCCCAGTTTTGGGGCAGAACATGCTTCTTCTTGAAATACTTTCCAAGCTGAATAATTTTTGCACGAGTTATCTCTAATCCTCGTCTTGCAACTTTATCCATTTTATTCTTTAAAAGATGTTTTTGCAGTGCGTTAGCCCTTTTTATTAAAGAGTCTAGCTCTTCTGGCAGATCGCTTTTTATCCCTTTCTCAGCCAGGATTCTCTTTATTTTCTTCTCAGATTTGATGCCGTATTCTTTTCTTAGAACAAGGCCTATTTTAGAAGGAGTCATTTCTTTCTTGGCAAGGTCAACTATTACTTTTTCAAGCTCTTCCTTGCTAGCTTTCTTCTTCTCTACTTTTTCTTTTTTTGTTTTAGCCATAAAATTCTCAGATTTTTAGGGCCGTAAAAGTCGCTACTTTTAAGGCTCCAGGAAATTTGATAATTTCCTTGACCCTAGAAAACTTTTGTTTTCTTTGGCCATGTGTATTTTTATCAATTTTTAAGGTCTTTTAAATCTTATGATGTCCGAAATTTTGGTTAAAACCGCACCCTTTGGGTGCTATTTCTGAACATCCTAAAAATAAATGTCTGCAATAAACTACACACTAAAGTGTGTGGCGGCATTTATTTTTTTGATAACTGCCCCCATAGTCTTTTTTGGGATTAAATAGCCCCGGGCGCCAAAAAATTGCAATGCAATTTTAGGTCTCCTTGTTCTGATGATACCAAAATGACTTCTCATTTTGGATACACTGGAAATTTTTTGATTTCCATCGACTTCAGAGGATTCGAACCTTCGTCAAATAGCCCTGGGCGGATTCGAACCGCCGTCAAAGCCTCCAAAGGGCTCTATGCTTGACCACTACACTACAGGGCTATGAATCTGAAGAATTAAAAATAGTTTAAAAGGTTTCTGCTCAAGAAAACCAAACTATCGGCTTTAGTCTGTAGCTTTAGTTATCCATCTTGGTTTTCTGGATCCTAAAATCCAAGGGCAATCAAACATCAGTCTTTAGGCCGAGGTGCCCATTGGATTTTTTGATTAATGAGACTTATATCTTCCTCTTGACTCAACTTTTTTGAATTGTTGCAGTATTTTTTCAGTTTCTTTGCTTTTCTCTTTATAGCCTCTCAAAACAGAGTCAAAAAGCTCTTGCCAATGCTGAAAATGCTTGCTTTCCAGGGCTTGTCTGAGCAAATGCAAGTCAACTGCCTTGTCTTCTACCCTTGAAGAATGAAAACCAAGACCAAAATCTATCAAAAATATCTTTCCTTTATTCAAAATCATGTTTGACGTTGTCAGATCACCATGAATAATATCATGATTATGCAGCAATGCAACTTCCTGACCGATTTTATGGCATATTTCAATCTGCTCTTTCAATGTAAAACTGTCAAGATGTTCAGACAGCTTCTTTCCTTCAATGAATTCCATGTCAATTTCAGCATTCTTTTCATTTACTGAAAGAACTTTCGGAATGCTGATTATCTTCCCTGCTTTTTCAAGAAGCTTTGCCTCTCCTCTTGTCCTTCTTGTCCTTATTTTCTTGTCAAGTTCTGGATGTCTATATCCCTTGACAATTCTTCTTTTTAGGAGCTTTCCGTCTTTGTGAATTAGAATTGCTTCTGCGCCCTGGGCGATGATCTTTTCAGTCATTTTTATAAATTCAAACAAAACAGCATTGACCTGCTGATCTTTCTTGATAGCAAACAGTCATGTTTGCTTTTTATAGATTCTATTTTTCTCTTAATAAATCTTAAGAATTTATGATTTTATTAAAGCTGGCATGTTCCAGCAGGACATCCGCCAGCGAATTGTGGCTTCGCAACTAGGCCTTCAATTCCCCTGTATAAAACCTGTTTTTCCTTGCTGCCATATCTGTAGATGGTTATGCCTTTGCATTTCAATTTCCATGCAAGAAGATAGATTTTTCTGACTTCGTTTATTGAAGCATTTTCAGGGAGATTTACTGTTTTGCTCACTGCATTGTCTACATACTTCTGGAAAGCAGCCTGCATTCTCACATGCTGCTCTGGAGAAATTTCCAATGAAGTTATGAATAATCTTTTAAGATCTTCTGGAAGATTTGTTCCCTTCAATGTTCCAGTTCTAATCACCTTATCAATCAGATTTTTATTCCACAAGTTTCTTTTTATCAATTCAATCTTGAATATCTCGTTTATTTCAGCGAGTTTTTTCCCTTCGAGCACTTCTCTGAAAAAAGCCAGGGCAAACAATGGCTCTATTCCTGAAGAGCAATTGGCTATTATGCTAATTGTTCCTGTTGGGGCTATTGTTGTCACAGTGGCATTTCTCATTGCAGGATATCTCTTTGACAATTCACTGTATTTAAAATTTGGAAAAGAGCCTTTTTGCTTTCCAAGCTCAATTGATTTTTCTCTGGCTTTGTTCTCTATGAATGCAATAATCTTTTCTCCAATCTTCAATGATTCTTTGGAGCCATAAGGGATCTTTAGCAGAAGAAGCATATCTGCAAACCCCATTACACCAAGGCCAATCTTTCTATTGTCCCTAGTTATATGCTCTATTTCTTTAAGGGGGTATTTATTCTTGTCAATGACATTATCCAGAAATTGAACCCCTATTCTGATTGTATGCTCTAATTTCTTCCAGTCAATTTTTCCATTAACGACCATCTTCGACAGATTTATTGAACCAAGATTGCAGGATTCATATGGGAGCAGGGGAACTTCTCCGCAGGGATTTGTTGCTTCAATGCCTCCAAAAGATTTTAGAACATTTTTCCTGTTAATTTCGTCAATAAAAATCATTCCAGGATCTCCTGTTGCATGAGCGTTCATGATTATCAGATCAAAAAGACCTTTTGCACTGACCTTCTTTTCAGGATAGCTGTTTCTAGGATTAATCAGATTCATTGATTGATTTTTCAGGGCTTTTTTCAAGAAATCATCAGTTGCTGAAACAGAGATATTGAAGTTAGACAGTTTTTTCCCAGACTTTGAAATAATAAATTCTGCAATATCTGGATGATTGCACTTGAGTAAACCCATATTAGCACCCCTTCTTTTTCCACCCTGTTTGATTGTCTCAGTAGTCTCGTCATAAATTTTCATGAAGGAAACTGGGCCGCTGGCAATGCCCTTTGTTGATCTTACAATATCTCCCTTCGGTCTGATTCTTGAAAAGCTGAAGCCTGTTCCTCCGCCAGACTGCTGAATTATGGCCATATCATCTAGCGTTTTGAAGATGCTTTGCAATGAATCTTCAATCGGAAGGACAAAGCATGCTGAAAGCTGGCCTAGCGTTGTTCCAGCATTCATCAATGTTGGAGAGTTTGGCAAAAATTCAGAATTTTTCATTGCATTGAAAAAATCTTCCTGCTCTTTTTTGTTATTTGCAATTTCCCTGGAAACTCGAAAAAACATTCCAGTAGGAGTTTCAATTATTTTTCCTATTTGATCCTTCAGCAAATATCTTTCTTCAAGAACTTTAAGTGCATTTACTGATAACTTTAAATCATCCCTTATATTGAAATATTCCTGGATTTTTCTGGCATTGCCTCTTGATCTTCTATAAAGGGAGTAAATCTTGAATAGTCTTTCATCTTTTTGCTCAAGAATTCTTTCAACAGTATTCTGAATCTGCTCAATGCTTGGAATCTTTATTTTTTGAGATTCCAAGTCTCGCAGTGTCCATAAAGTATATTTGTAGGAGTTTTTTTTGTCAAGTTCATTCAATGCAATCATGGCTTTCTCTATTGCATCCTGAATTTTTTTAGAATCAAGGGGAACTATCTTGCCAGTTCTCTTTCTGACTAGTTGAATCACCATCTTCTTGGAAAGATGAGCTGAACTGAAGATTTAAAGTTTATTATGCATTATCTAAAAGTTTATAATTGAAGAATAAATTAAGCTAGCATGACTATATCATTAAGCTGTAAAAATTGCAAATATAAATGGAAAGTGGCTACTGAAGAAAAGGTTCCAAGAAGATGCCCATATTGCGATAAGGAATCAGTTGACTGGCAAATTGGGGATGTTGGATTTACTGATGTTGATGCTTTGTTGAAGTAATATTCATAAAGAAAATTTTTGGGGCTAAATAATTCTCAGAAAATCTATCTCATACCCATTTTCTTCGCCATTTTCATGAGCTGTTTTCTGTCAAGACCAGCAGGCATTCCACCTCTGCCCATGGCAGGCATTCCACCCTGCATGTTCATTGCAGCTCCTGATTTGACCAGGCTGCGTGCTAGCTTATATTGATTCAAAAGTTCTTTGATTTCAGAAGTTGGAACGTTGCTTCCTTTGGAGATTCTTTGTATTCTCTGACTGTCTTTTTCCAGAATTTCGGGATTTTCAATTTCATTTTTAGTCATCGAGTCTATTGCAAATTTCCATCTCTTCATTTTTTCCTGCTGATTCTCAAGCATTTCAGAAGGCATCTTGATTTTTCCAAGTCCTGGAATTAATTCTGCAATTTTTCCAAGGGGACCCATTGACTGCATTGCCTTCAATTGTTCATAAAG
>Ga0315286_10003813_pt1 | contig 14361 bp, 10 predicted proteins | sample YL17G10_0_MG_FD_205038 | JGI IMG/M metagenome (GOLD analysis project Ga0315286, IMG submission 205038) | Sediment microbial communities from Yellowstone Lake, YNP, Wyoming, USA - YL17G10_0 | ecosystem: Environmental > Aquatic > Freshwater > Lake > Sediment | place: USA: Wyoming | collected...
GCACGCGATCTCGATCGTGTTTCCTTCCGCATCGGACGGACTCTCTATCATCCTGTACGTCAAGCGAATCTGTGGGAAAAACCCCAAACCGGAGAAACTCGGGCACGTCACGATCGCCTGCCAGCGACTCCCTGGATGATCACAATCGTCGGGGATCGAGAGAATGAAGGGGCCGATCGTGACAGGAAGATTGAGCCGGCGGTAGAGACCTCCCGGGCATTCCGATTTGAGGTATTCCAGGACAGGCGCCGCCGATCGCCCATGCGCGGGAGGGTGGATGCGCAGCGATGGACCCTCGAAAATACACCGAAGCATGTTTTCGTCGCTCGCGATGGCGCCGGTCTGCGCGGCGGGCTTGTCATCGGCGGATGCGACCTGGATCGTGTCGCGGCTGATTCTCGCGGCGAAGCGAAACGGGGCGTCGCTTCGAAAGAGGAGAGAGTCGGTATAGACCGCCACGGAATGGTCTCTTGCGCCGCGCAGTTCTTCGATACGGCCAAAATGGCTTAGCGACGACCTGGACTCGTTGGTCGCGACCGAATCCGTTCCACCCGTGTAGCCGGTTTCCAGACTCGCCTCGCGGACGGAGATCTCGAACCCCCGGGGGAGGTCGAGCGTCTTGGATGGCGGGCGCGAGAAACCCGCGAACGAGAAAAAAAACGCGGTCAGGAGGGCCGCACGGACCGTCGACCAAGAGTGATTCCGCATCGTCGTTTCCTCGGAGAAATTGCACCTTCCGCGCCTGTCCGCGGGGACGAACGCAGTGTCATGGAAGGGTACCAGAACGATCATCTCTTCGCAAGCCGCGAGGTCCGAAACACCGCGCGCGTCCGCCCCGAAACGCATGGTATGAAACTTGCAAAAATCGCGAATGCAGCGTCTCCCGCGGCGTCTCTTGAATGGATTTCATTCACCGTGAACGCGCGCGCGTTCCGTTCTCGAACGATGTCGATGGTGAGGGCTCCGGCGTGATGATTTGACCTTTTCGCGCTCTCGGCACCCAAGAATATTTCTTCGGGGGAGCGAAAATTTTCTTGACACTATTTTACAGAATGTCATTTCATCACGAAATGGAGCGTTGCATAGTGCAGCGCGGTCAGTTGTCAGTTGAGTGGTTAGCCATGTGGAGATGAAACAAGATCGCTAGTTTCTCTCCTCTCACCCTCACTCAAAGGAAGGATCAAACATGGCAGTAAAGAAGAAGGCTGCGAAAGCCAAGAAAGCCAAGGGCAAAGCCAAGAAGGCCAAGAAGGGCAAGAAGTAACCAGGCCGGTTGCAAGGTAAAACTACCTATGGCTATGCTGAAGTGGCGCTTACGACAGACCAGCTGGTCTAGAACGCTGGGCAAAAGAGGAAGAGGGAGGAGCATCTCTTCCTCTTTTTGCACCATGCGGGTTCTTGGCGAGACGAAGCGTTGCAGGGTGTAACGCTGACGGCCGTCAGTCGAGTGGTTAGCCGGGTGGAGAAGAGACAAGATCCCTTGTCTCGCTTCCTTCACCCTCATTCAAAGGAAGGATCGATCATGGCAGTAAAGAAGAGACGCGCGAAACGCAAGGTTAAGAAAGCAGTGAGACGGATCAAGAGAAAGGTGAGACGCGTTAAGAGGAAGGTCAGACGCGTCGTGAGAAAGGCGAAAGTCAAGAAGGCAGTCGCCAAGAGAAAAGTGAGAAGGAAAGTGAAGAAAGCCGTCCGCAAGGCAAAAGCAAAGGCGAAACTCCCGCCGGTGCTGCCGATCTAGCGTCTTCGTCAGGCCAGCTGGTCTGAAAAGGCCACACGAGGAGAGGAAGAGGTAGAGATACCTCTTCCTCTTGTTTTTGGGGCGAAGTTCCCCGCGGACGGTGCCCCGCGCGGCGATCGACGGGTCGCCTCCGGCGGTGCCGCGGCCCGGGCGTGCTTGACTTTGCGGGGCAATGCCTCTATCGTTGCGCCTGACCCCCGGTTGGGGGCGGTCTGCCGGTCGCGTTTTCTCTTTCACTCTGGAGCCCTCAGGAAAATGATACCCTCTATCCGCCCGAAAAAACTCGAGTCGAGTATGGTACGTTACACTCCTTCGGCGATGTGCCTGACGCGGGGGATGGGCAGACACCGCGAGCAACTGACGAGCTTCGAGCTCGCCTTGAGAAACGCGGGGATCGCTTCGTTCAACCTCGTCTCCGTATCGAGCATCTTCCCCCCCAACTGCAGATTGGTCTCCGCGCGGAAAGGGCTCGCAAAGCTCAATCACGGAGAAATCGTGTACTGCGTTCTCGCCCGGAACCACACGGACGAGTCGAACCGGCTAGTCGCTTCGTCCATCGGGCTCGCCATCCCGAACGACCGGAATCGCTACGGATACCTCTCCGAGCACCACAGCTACGGTCAGAACCACCGGCTGGCGAGCGACTACGCGGAGGACATGGCGGCGACCATGCTCGCCTCCACCCTCGGTATCGAGATCGATCTCGACCGGGCCTGGGACAAGCGCAAGGAAGAGTGGAAGATTGCCGGGCACATCGTTCAAACCACGAACATCACGCAGACGGCGACGGGAAAGAACGGTTTATGGACCACCGTCGTCGCCGCCGCGGTTTTTTGCGGATGAGTCTTTTCTCTCCGGCGGGACGGCCAAGTGGACCACGGTAAACTGGGGTTTCTCGAAGACAAGCTCGACGGGGTCTACCTCTCGCGGGAGAAGAGCCGGTACGTTCTTTCCCTCATCCCCTACGAGGAGACGACGACGTACAAGACGGGGGCCCGTGGGGGTCCGCGGGCGATCGTCGAGGCGTCGCCCCACATGGAACTTCTCGACGAGACCCTCCACGTGAACGCCTCAATCCACGGGATCCTTACCCTCGCTCCGGAGATCACCGATCTCGCATCGGTCGCTTCTCATTCGGCGGCGGTCGCCCGCGCGCACCCCGGGTCGCTCCTCGGGTTTCTCGGGGGGGAGCACTCGATCACGCCGGCGATCCTCGCCGGACTCGGCCGGACGGACATCGGGATCGTCTGGATCGACGCCCACGCCGACCTTCGCAAGGAGTTCCGCGGACGACCCGACAACCACGCCTGCGCGGGGTTCAACAGCGTCGGGTTCGGGCCGATCGTTCAGATCGGCGTGCGAAGCCTCTCGGAGGAGGAAGTGGATTATCTGGGCCGGTCGGACCGGGTGAAGTGCTTCCGGCCGTGGTGCGAGGCGGCGAGAGATGCCATACGGGCTCTTCCAAAGAGCGTCTACGTGAGCATCGACATGGACGGGTTTTCACCGATGCTCATCCGCGCGGTGGGGACGCCGGAGCCCGGGGGGCTCATGTGGGAAGAAGCGATGGAGATCCTCGATTTCGTGTTCGGGGAAAAAGACGTGTTCGGGTATGACGTGGTCGAGCTCTGTCCGCACCCCGATGACGTGGTGTCGAGTTTCACAGCCGCCCGGCTCGTCTACAAGGTGATGAACTACCACACCTACCACAAACTCACCGCCCATCTACCGCCGCGGGCATAGTGCTTTTGCGTGTGGTGGAGGCCGGTCACAGGGCCAGCGCTCCACTTCGCTCGGCTTCCCGCCTGCGGCGGGCGATCCTCGCTCGTTCCCGCGAAGGCCCAGTGACCGGCCTCCACCACACGCAAGGAGCGATCAGCGGCGCCTCGGCGTTCAATCGAAAAATGTAAGGCGAGCGACGCCCGGTTGGTCGAGACGGTCGGGCTTGATCGCGAAAAGGCCACTTCGCGGTCCCGTCAGAGACCCTATGAGAAGGGCGCAGATGCTCGTCGGCTCGGTTGCGCGCTTGCGCACGATTTCGGTCACGTCGATCACCACTCGTCTGTCTTGTCCCACGGCCACAGGCCGGGCCATCGGAAGGCTCAGAGGCTCGAACTGAGAGGGGTCCAGTGAACCCGAGTACCCATCTTTGTCCTTGAGCGCGAAAACATCGAGCAGTGGCGTCTGGTCGGATGCGTCTTGAGCCTCCCGGGCCGACACGTCCACGTAGAATTCGACAAACACCCACTTCGCCCGTGCCGCTTCCGGTGGGACCGAGAGCGTCAGCATGTAGTAGACGCCGAGATTGGGATCCTCCGGTGTGAATGTCGCGAGAGCAGTCGTATCGAGATAGAGGGACGTGCGGCCGGCTTGGCCCGACGTTGCCCCGAGCGACAAGATCGAGAGCGCACCCACAACAATAAGAAGCATGTTCTTCGCCATGACTCGTCCTCCCGTCCTTACTTAATGAGAACGATCTTCTGGGTCTCGATAAAGCCCGGTGCCCGCATTCGGGCGAAGTAGACGCCGGTCGCCGCGGCTTCGCCCGCGTCCGTCCTCCCGTTCCATGTGAGCACGTGGGTCCCCGGGTTTCGATACTCATTGAGGAGGGTGCGGACTGCCTCTCCGCGAACGTTGTAGATCACGACGAGCACCCGGCTTCCCGGAGGCGGCACCTGGACCCGAAGGGTCGCCGAGGGATTGAACGGGTTGGGGAACCCGGGAGAGAGATCGAACCGATCGGGGACCTGCTCGACGAGCTCTTCCTCCCGGTCTTCTCCCACGGGCGGGGCAGGGGATGGCGGCGAGCCGGGCGCGCTCGTGAGCCACGGATCGAAATCGACGCTTCCGGAGATCTTCCCGGGGTCGGGCCCGCTTGAAGACCCCCACCAGTTGTTCTCGGCCACAAGCGTTGTCGAAACCGTCTGGTTCAGTACGTGATAGGACGCGTTCCCCGAAAAGGTGTTGTTGCCGATGGACGATCCTCCGGTTGCGTGTCCGAGGTCGGGATTGCTTCCGTTCAGGGTCCACACGCCGGTCGTGTTCGTAGAGATCGTGTTCCACTCGATGACGGGGCTCGATCCCGAGTCGCACTTAATCCCGGTCGTGTTGGCGGTGATCGAGTTCCCGTTCTGGATGAGCGGGCTTGCGTTGAGGCAGAGGACCCCGACCGGGTTCGCCTGGATCGTGTTCCCGCCCAGGTAGTAGTTCGTGCCTCCGTTGACGCAGTAGACCCCGCTCGTTGTGCTCGTGTCGATTACCGAGGACCGGACGGCGATCGCCTTGGGGTCGGCGAGAAGCAAGAGCCCCGAGTCGTTCCGGCGCAGCGTGCAGTCGCGGATGTCGGCCGTGGTCGCGCTAATGAGCGCGACCCCGTAGTAGGCGTCGGTGATCTCGGTCCCGTCGAGAGCGAGATGCCGGTGGTCGTAGGTGCTCGTCGTCACCCCGTGGAAATCGGGGGAGGTGATGGTGCAGCCGGTCGCGCTCACCGAGGTCGAGTCGCCCGCCGACTGCTGGTAGCCCCCGAGAGCGATCCCCATTCCGCAGTCCGTGATCGTCACCCCGTTCAAACTCGTGTGACCCTTGAGGACCTCCACGCCGTAGGCGGTGAAGTTCGATATGCTCCCCGTGGTGACCTGTACGCCGGCATGCGCCTCGATCCCTTCGGAGCCGTCCGAGAGGGTCACGTTCTCGATGGAGAGGGGAACGTGGCTCTTGATAGCGGTCACTGCGTTTCGCACGACAAAGTGGCTGAGAATGCCTTCGCTTCCTGGTTCGAACCGAATCCCGGCCCAGTCCGCATTCGTCGGAGAGCCCGATGTGAAGGACTCGAAGACAACGGGGTCGTTCGCCTCGCCGAGCACGCGGAGCGTACCCTTGATGACGATTTCTATCCGATTCGGGTCGAGGTTGAGTGGGGCTCCCTCGTTATGGGCAATGGGTTCCGGCGCGATGCGAACGACCGTCCCTTCCTGGAGGATGAGAGTGTCACCCGCGTCCACGAACAGGTCGCCCGAGACGTAGAGCGTGTCAGGCCAGCCGGATCGGTGTCCACCCCAGACGGCGCGGTGGAGATCCGTGCGATTGCCGTACGCGTCTTCCGAGTACGCCATGGGGACCTCTCCCCATTCGGTGACGGACCGGTAGGCGTTGACCTTGCCGGAACCGAACTTCGCGTGATTCTCGAACGTATCCGCCCAATACCACTCGGCTGCTCGTTTGATCCGGGAACGCACGGAATCCTGTCTCATAGCGGGGAATCGCGAGCGAATGAGGGCGGCGATGCCGGAAACCTGAGGCGCAGCAAAAGACGTTCCCCATCCAGTGGTAGTCGTTTCATCCGGCGAGCATTGTGAACAGTCTCCACTCGGGCACACGACGGCGCAAGCCGTGTGGCTATCAAAAACAACGCCGTTGTCCACAGGTGCCACGACATCGACTAGTGGTGAATCGGACTTGTAGTTGCTGTAGGAGGCCAAAGTTCTGTTCTTGTTCATCGCGCCGACGGCCATGACGTTGTCCCATGCCGCGGGCCAACGTACAAGCTCGGACGACGAGTCGTTATGCGTGATCGAGACGAGAACACATTGTGAGTCCGCCGCCGCGAAATCCATCGCATCCTTCAGGTCATCCAAGCCCTCGTCTGACTCAAACCCCCAGCTCATGTTGATAACGTCTGCGTACTGGGCGGCGTGTAGAATGGCCTTTATCTCGTTGTCTAAAACGGCGGGTTCTCCTAAGTTCAGGGACCGGATGTAATACACTCGGCAATAGTGGGCGAGCCCGGCGATATCGGACGTCGTTGAGAACTTCGCTGCCGCAATGCTCCCGACCTGGGTTCCGTGGGGGTATTGCTGCGAGCACGTCGTGCCCAGGCGCTGAGAGCATCTGACCCAATCGTGGGGCACCGAACGCCAAAATTGGAGCTTGTAGGGGTCAGTCAACAGAGGCGGCTGCGCCGCCCAGTTGTAGCCTATCACGTTGTCCTGATAAGAATCTGGATCACCCGCCGAGTCGGTGAAGTTGAGATCTTTTCCATTGAGCTGAAATGCTTCGACCGTATCCTCGGACGTCCAGTAAAACGAGAAGTCGCTGTGGAGTTTCCAGTTCGAGGAGTCGCTTATCGTATCGACCATTGTTCCTGAGTCGTGGATTACGATGACAACGTTGGGCGCTCCGCCGGTTATTGCCCAAGCCTCGGGTGCGTCGATGTCCGCAGAATCGTTCGTCTCATAATTAAAGTACCATTGTTGAGAAAATACCCCGCCGGCTGGAACCCTTCGCTGTATCCCCCCATACTCCCGTTTCAACAGCCTGTTCAACGACGCTCTTTCGAAGTGCGGTAGCTGAAGAAGTGTGTTCGCCACGGCCTGGGCGTCGGTCCCGTCTCGAAACTTGAGCAGAAACGTTCGTTCAAGCCTTGCGCCGCCCTCCGATTTGACTCTGCCGTAGGTCGACAGGTACTTCTCCATATAGTAGCATCCGAGGGTATCGAGCAAGGTGTCCAAGTCCTGAATTCCGAAGGAGCGAGTCGCGAATGACACTTGGTCCTGTTCGGGCATGTACTGTTCCCGAAAGGTAACGATCAACTCTCCCTGCACGTAGTCTAACCCGGGCAATAGCGTCTGGGCGTAGGACTCAATAACGGCAGAGGTTGAGTGCAAGAGGACCGCGAAGCATGGCAAACAAGCGGTCATCAAGATCCGTCTCGGAAGCTTCATTTGACATCACCCCCCGGCATGCGGGCCCGATTATTCTACTTGCCGATTTGTTTACCGTCAACTACAATATGGCCAGGTGTTTAGCAGAAGCCGGAAGCGAGGCGGTATGCGTGATGGATTTTTGGATCCGTCGTGTTTCGGTCGCGGGATGATTGTGGTCGCCCGCAAGACGCGGTTCCTTCTGATGTTAGTTGGTGCTCTCATGGCGTCCGCCGACGCTGCGCCTTCTCTGACTGTTTGGCCCACTGATCCGAGCCTGAATCTGCCGATTGCCACGAATCCGTTCACGCACGTAAAACCGCAGATCGCCCCGGACGGAGCGGGAGGGGCAATAATCGTTTGGGAAGACGTGAGGCAATTGGCTCCGGATTCGATCATCGGGGATATCTATGCACAACGGGTCAGCGGGGCGGGGGAGATCCTTTGGACCATCGACGGCGAGTCGGTCGGGGCTGTCACGCAAGGGGAAGGTCCGCTATCGCCTCAGATCGTATCCGATGGAGACTTCGGAGCAATCGTGGCTTGGGAAGACAAGCGGAGCGGCACGGATTGGGACGTGTACGCGCAGCGCGTCGATGCGTTTGGGAGCCGCGTCTGGAATGATTTCGGCATTCCGATTTGCGCCGCCGCCAACGACCAGGTGAGCATCCAAATGACGTCGGATGAACAAGGCGGTGCCATTATCACGTGGGTTGATTTCCGGGGTGGATACTACTCCGATGTTTATGCCCAACGAATAGATAGAAACGGGACCATTCTGTGGGCATCGAACGGCGTTCCGGTTAGCACAGCGACACGTGATCAGACACAGCAGAGAATCGTCTCAGACGGCGCGCATGGAGCGATCATTGTGTGGGAGGACGAACGGAACAATACGAGCACTGCAAGAGACATCTTCGCACAACGGATCGATGAGGGCGGCACCCTCAGGTGGACGGTGGATGGGACCCCCATATGTGTGGCTGAAGACATCCAAGAAGCTCCCAGCCTGACCGCGAACAAAGGCGGGGCCGTGATCATCGCGTGGCGCGACTGGCGCGCTGTAGGTGACGCCGGAGATGTTTACGCCCAGCGAGTTGATAGAGAGGGCGAGGGTTTGTGGGCGCTCAACGGGATTGCCGTGTGCATAGCTCCGGATACGCAGTTCGGCCCTCGCCTGCTCTCTGATCCAGAGTCAGGGGCGTACTTGTGTTGGACTGATCGAAGAAGTGGCAATGCGGACGTGTACGCCCAACGGATCGACAGCCTCGGTGCCTCCCGGTGGATAGAGAACGGGATTCCCGTATGCAATGCCGCTTCGAATCAGAATGAGCCGCAGTTTGTTTCAGATGGTCGAGGGGGTGTGATTATCGCATGGGCCGATGGCAGGAGTGAACAGTTCACAACGGATATTTACGCACAGCGCATCAATCCGAACGGAAGCACCCTGTGGACTCCGGGCGGAGTGCCAGTCTCTACGGTGCCGGAACGACAGTACCGCATTCAGCTAGTCGCGGATGACCTAAGTGGCGCTATCGTTACGTGGGAAGACGGGCGGGGAGGCATATTGAACGAGTACGACGTCTATGCTCAAAGGGTGGATTCGGTTGGCGCCCTTTCCACACCCACGGGGATCGAGTCTTCCAATGATTCACCAGCCTTCGAACTCTCGCCCCCCATACCGAATCCGGGCGGGGGCGTCGCGGAGCTTGGGTTCTACTTGCCAACCCCTTCCGAAGTGGTGATTGAGATCTACGACGTCGTGGGCCGTCTTGTGAGATCCGAGCGAATCGGAACGCTGGGTCGCGGCCAAGATCGATACGTCTTCAACGGGGAGGACGACGCCGGAAACACTGTCCCGAGCGGCGTGTATTTCGCGAGGGTGTCAGCGGGAAATCAGGTTCGCACCCAGAAATTCGTCATTTCGCGGTGACCGGCCGTCTCTCGCGGAAGTTCCCAGAGCAAAAAGCGCCGCCCCGCCAATCAATCGAAAAATGTAAGGCGAGCGACGCCCGGTTGGTCGAGACGGTCGGGCTTGATCGCGAAAAGGCCACTTCGCGGTCCCGTCAGAGACCCTATGAGAAGGGCGCAGATGCTCGTCGGCTCGGTTGCGCGCTTGCGCACGATTTCGGTCACGTCGATCACCACTCGTCTGTCTTGTCCCACGGCCACAGGCCGGGCCATCGGAAGGCTCAGAGGCTCGAACTGAGAGGGGTCCAGTGAACCCGAGTACCCATCTTTGTCCTTGAGCGCGAAAACATCGAGCAGTGGCGTCTGGTCGGATGCGTCTTGAGCCTCCCGGGCCGACACGTCCACGTAGAATTCGACAAACACCCACTTCGCCCGTGCCGCTTCCGGTGGGACCGAGAGCGTCAGCATGTAGTAGACGCCGAGATTGGGATCCTCCGGTGTGAATGTCGCGAGAGTCGCAGAGCTTCCGTTCTACTTGTCGGCCCCTTCCGAAGTGATGATCGAGATCTACGATGTCATGGGACGTCCCGTGAGGTCCGAGCGAATCGGGACGCTGGGTCGCGGCCAAGATCGATACGTCTTCAAAGGGGAGGACGACGCCGGAAACACTGTCCCGAGCGGCGTCTATTTCGCGAGAGTGTCAGCGGGCAATCAGGTTCGCACTCAGAAATTCGTCATCTCGCGATAAGCGTCCGTCCTTTTCTCGTGAAGGGCCACTAACCGCAAGAGAACAGCTGCGGCGATTCGCGGCGGAGATCGCTCGAACCAGCTTTGACCATCGCACGGATCCCGACGGCGACGACGATGAGGCCCCCGAGCGGGGAGGTGAGCATGTCCCGGATCTCGCCCTAGCACATCTCGGGTCTTTTCTGCCTGCTTGACACTGTGTCCTCGATTTCGTTTCCGGGGAAAAGGACGTGTTCGGGTATGACGTGGTGGAGCTCTGCCCGCACCCCGATGATGTGGTGTCGAGTTTCACAGCCGCCCGGCTCGTGTACAAGGTGATGAACTACCACACCTACCACAAACTCACCGCCCATCTGCCGCCGCGGGCATAGTGCTTTTTGCGTGTGGTGGAGGCCGGTCACAGGGCCAGCGCTCCACTTCGCTCGGCTTCCCGCCTGCGGCGGGCGATCCTCGCTCGTTCCCGCGAAGGCCCTGTGACCGGCCTCCACCACACGCAAGGAGCGGTCAGCGGCGCGGATCGCCCGACTTGAATTTGACCATCATGTAGATGCCGACGGCGATCAGAATGACGGGGAGCACCTTGTTGTCGAAGAGTCCGACGGCGTTGAAGAACCAGAGAACGCCGATCACGAGGACAATGAGCCCTCCAAGGGGGGAAGTGAAGAGATCCCTGATCTTGCTCTCGGACACCTCGGGCCGGCTCTTGATGCTCGATACCGTGTCCTCGAGCCGTCTCACCCCTTCCGAGACGGTCTGTGAGACCTTGTCCGCGACCTCGTCGAGCTTCTGCTCGAAGTCTTTTTTCCCCTCCGGACCCGGGCCCGGCTCGCGCGGTTCATAGCTTCCGTAGTTCCTCTCCTCCATGACGCTCCTTTCCTGTGTGGCGGGTCTTGTCGCGGGCGAGATGGTGCGAGTTGGCGTGCCCGCCTAGTGAGAGCGCCACGATTATACGCGAAACACGCGGAAACGCAACCCCGGCGCCTCCGGATCCCACGCCTCGAAGACGCGAGATTGCGCGGCGAGCGTCCTTCTGCTATCATGTATCCCTCGATCACCCGTCTTTTGTTCCTCCCTTGATTTCTTCGATTGTCTTTTGGTGGTGCAACGCCGCCTCGCGGTGGGGTGTGGATGAGGAGGTTCGGACGTGCATACAACGGTGTTTTCCGGTGCCATACTCGGAGTCGACGGGCTCACGGTGGAAGTCGAAGTGGATATCGCCCGCGGGATCCCCACCTTTTCCATCGTTGGGCTCCCCAACACGGCGGTCCGTGAGAGCCGCGAACGGGTGACCGCCGCGATCAAGAATACGGGCCTCGAGTTTCCCCTCCAGAGGATCACGGTCAACCTCGCGCCCGCCGACATCAAAAAGGAAGGCGCGGCGTTCGATCTTGCGATCGCGATGGGGATCGTTCTCGCTGCGGCTCTCAAGAAAACGGCGGAGGACACTCTTCCGCCCGAGTGGCAACGGGCGATCTTCCTCGGTGAGCTCACCCTCGGTGGGGAGGTGCGAAAAGTGAGAGGTGTGCTCCCCATCCTCATCCACGCCAAACGGAGCGGTTTCACGCGGGCGGTCATTCCCCACGGAAACTACGCCGAGTCGGTCTACGTGGCGGGTGTCGAGGTTTTCGCGTGCAAGACACTCGCCGATGTTCTCTCTCTCGTTCTGGAGGGTGCGTCCCGGCGGTTGCAGCGAGCCGTGGCCTCCCGGTCATGCACCCGGGGTAGTGCGGCAACCGCCGATGGGGCCGCTGAGCCTGTCGTCACCGTGGCGGATCCGGGGGACTTTCTCCACAAACCAATCGATCGTGTCGAGCGCCCCGTCGCGGCGGAGGACGACGACCCCGCAAACCAGTTTGGGGACATGAAGGACGTCGTCGGTCAGGAGTCGGTCAAGCGCGCGCTTCTTGTGGCCGCCGCGGGCGGTCACCACGTTCTCTTGTCGGGTCCTCCGGGCGCCGGGAAGACGATGCTCGCCCGCCGGTTCTGCTCGATTCTCCCGCCTCTCGACGAGCACGCCGCCCTCGAAACGACGATGATCTATTCGACGGCGGGTCTCTTGGACGGCGCGGGGCTCGTGACGCGAAGTCCCTTCCGCGCGCCCCATCACACCGCGAGCGACGCCGGTCTTATCGGCGGGGGCAACATCCCCCGTCCCGGTGAGGTGACGCTCGCGCACAACGGGGTGTTGTTCATGGACGAGCTCCCCGAGTTCAAGCGCCACGTCCTCGAGACGCTTCGCGAGCCGCTCGAGGAGGGAAGGATCACCATCTCGCGAGCGAAAAGCGCGGTGACCTTTCCCGCGCGGTTTCAGCTCATCGCGGCAATGAATCCTTGTCCGTGTGGCCAGACGGGTTCGCGGGATCAGATCTGCCGCTGCGGGCCGCAGGTGATCGAACGGTATCTCTCGAAGATTTCGGGTCCGTTATTGGATCGAATCGCGATCCATGTCTTTGTTCGCCCCGTGGAGCTATCGGCCTTCGCATCGGAAGCGCCGAGGGAAACGAGCGCGGAGATGCGGTCTCTTGTCGCTGAATCTCGGGAGAGACAGAGGCAGCGAGTATTGAAAGAGAAAACGAGTGGTGCTTTGTTTCATGCGGCCGACGGATCGAGCGAAACCCACGCGGGGTCCGGCGAGAAAGCGTTCGTTTTTTTGAACGCCCGATTACCGGAGCGGCTCGTGAAAAAGTACTGCCGTCTCGACGATGCGGGGAACGATATTCTCTTGCGCGCCCAGAAGCAACTCCGCGTAAGCGCGCGGGGGCGCGGACATTTGTTGAGAGTGGCCCGGACGATCGCGGATCTGGAGAGGTCAGATGACATACGAGCAGCGCACGTCGCCGAGGCGGTGCAGTACCGGATAAGGGAAATGGCGGTGTGAAGGTTCTGTGGGTCGTAATAGACATTGCACACACGGTTGGCCCAAAAATCTGGATTTTAGGGCCGTATCACACCTATCCCTTGTGTCACAAGAGAGGTCCTTACACCTTCTCCTTCCCACCGTCAGGATTTGCTCGCAGTGCCCGTAGCCGACGCGATGCGTCCGAACGCTCGATTGAGTGTCAACAAATCATTACACATCTACGTGCCGAAAGCGACGGAACGGAATTTGGATGGCGCAAAGCGCGTCTCGCGAGGAACGTCCGACTGAACCGCCCCGGTTTCTCCGGAGACTCGGTTAGTTGACTCCTGCCACGGCTACCTGTTCTTCCTGACGACGATAATACGCCTCCTCGTACTCCGCCGGTGGAACGTAACCCAGCGGTCCGAAGAGCCGCCGGTTGTTGAACCAGTCGATCCATTTGAGCGTTGCAAACTCCACCGCCTCGAATGTCCGCCACGGCCCGCGCCGGTGGATCACTTCGGTCTTGTAGAGCCCGATGATTGACTCGGCGAGCGCATTGTCGTACGAGTCCCCGACGCTTCCGACCGACGGCTCGATGCCCGCGTCGGAAAGACGGTCGGTGTATCGGATCGACAGGTACTGCCCGCCCCGATCGCTGTGGTGGATGAGTCCTTCGGTGTTGCCGCGCATGTGAATTGCCTGCTCCAAGGCATCCAGCGCGAGATCCGTCCGAAGCGAGCGCGACGCCCGCCACCCCACGACCGCGCGCGAGTAGACATCGATCACAAAGGCGACGTACACAAACCCGACCCATGTGGCCACGTACGTGAGATCCGCCACCCAAAGCTCATTGGGCCGGGACGCCGTGAAGTTCCGGTTCACCAGATCAGCCGGCCGAACGGCCGTCTCGTCGGCGACGGTTGTCTTCTTGAACGCCTTACCCCGGACCACGCCCGAAAGGCCCAGATCTCCCATCAACCGCCCCACCGTGCACCGGGCCACGGCCACCTTCTGCCGCTTGAGCTCCCTCCACATCTTCCGGACCCCGTAGGCATCGTCGTTCTCTTCCCACACCCGCTCGATCTGCCGCTGTAGCACCTCGTCACGCTTCGCACGGGCCGAAGCCGCTCGGGATCCTTCTCTTCGGCTTTGCGCTCGAAGTACGTCGAAGGGGCGATCGGCAACACCGCGCAGATCGGCTCGACCCCGTAGGCTTCTCGATGCGCGTCGATGAACGACACCATCACTTCGCTCGGCGGTCGAGCTCCGCCTGGGCGAAAAAAGCCGCCGCCTTTCGAAGAATCTCATTCGCGCGTCGTAGCTCGCGGTTCTCTCGCTCGAGTTCCTTCAAGCGCGCCCGCTCATCGCTCGTCAACCCCGGCCGACGCCCCTCGTCCCGCTCGGCCTGGCGAACCCACTTGCGAAGC
>Ga0315286_10003814_pt1 | contig 14360 bp, 11 predicted proteins | sample YL17G10_0_MG_FD_205038 | JGI IMG/M metagenome (GOLD analysis project Ga0315286, IMG submission 205038) | Sediment microbial communities from Yellowstone Lake, YNP, Wyoming, USA - YL17G10_0 | ecosystem: Environmental > Aquatic > Freshwater > Lake > Sediment | place: USA: Wyoming | collected...
AAGAGATCAAGAACATGCAATTAAAAAATCTTGTCCCTGGACATGGCCCGGTCGGGGAGCTAAAAGACCTGGATGTGATTCTTGCATATATCCGCGAAATGGAAGGGTTGGTGAAGCAGGCTTTGATGAATGGCATCAGACTGGATCAATTGCTGCTCAGCTCCATCCCACCTGCCTATCAAAATTGGTCATTTCCAAAGTTCTTTTACGAAAATTTACAATTCCTTTATGAACGAAAAACTGCGATTGACCTTTAATAATAGAACTGTACAAGAAACGGTCATATCGCGAGTTGTCGAATGATTAGATCAAGTTCATCCTGTGGCACGTTTAATAACAAACAAATGGTCAAGAATAAATACAAGGGATGGTTGATAATGCCGCGCTTGCCTGTTCGAAGTCTTTGTGGGACCTGTGTTCCTTACACCGGTCGTGACAAATTCCTCGCAATATTGTGGGATTGCCTCTGGCTGGAAGAGCATCCACCCATTACACTGCCAACAATGACCCATAGTCATATTCATTGTTTTGAGACATAATTACACTGTGGAAAGCCATCCACCAAAAGATTTAGAGGAAATCTATCCAATATTCTTAAGGAGACGACCCGTTGAAAAATAAATTTCTGCTCATCCTTGGCATCATCATTTGCCTGGTCATTGCAGCTAGTGCATACCTGCATGCCACCAGCATCATGAACTCATTATATGTTTATCGCTCACCCCTTCATAATGATCCGCCCACGGCTGGGAAAGCGCTGGGTCACCCGATCACACACCGGGTCGTGTTTGTGTTGATCGACGCGCTGCGGGTGGATACTGCGCAGGATGTGAAGGTCATGCCATATCTGAATGAATTGCGCGACAAAGGCGCTTCCGCCACTGTGCACAGCCGCATGCCGTCCTACTCGGACCCGGGTTGGACAGCGCTAATGACTGGAGCCTGGCCGGATATCAGCGATGGACCGGCGATGAATACGGAGTACGAAAATACGCCGACCTGGACCCAGGATAATATCTTCAGTGCGGCACACCGAGCCGGGTTTAAAACCGCCCTATCGGGCTATTACTGGTGGGAGAAACTGGTCCCGCGTGAGGCAGTGGATATTTATTTCACCACAGCTGGTGAGGATCGCATTGCAGACCAGGAGGTGGTAAATGCGAGTTTGCCCTGGATAAAGAACGGCGAATATGCATTCATTCTGATCCACATCGACCAGGTGGATTACGCCGGGCACCACGAAGGAGGTCCACAGGCTTCCAACTGGGATACAGCCGCCACCCGCGCGGATCAACTGCTGAAGGCGATCGTCTCCAAAATGGACCTGATCAACGATACGGTCATCGTCGTCTCCGACCACGGTCAGATCGACCAGGGCGGGCATGGCGGACCGGAGAAGGTCAACCTGGTCGAACCGTTCGTGATGGTTGGAGCCGGGATAAAACCCGGAATATACGATGATATCCAGCAGGTGGATGTCGCCCCCACCATATCTGCCCTGCTCGGGTTGAACATCCCCGCCAGTGCCCAGGGTGTTGTGCAAACGGAAATGTTGTCCCTCAGCAGCGGGCAGATAGCCAGCATCGAGGGTGCATTGCTGACCCAAAAAATGCAGCTGGAAACAAAATACCTGAAAGCCATCGGGGTAGATGGGGATATTAAACCAACCAATTCGGTGCCTGAGATACTGGCAGCCATGGATGACGCCCGGGCAAACCGCCTTAAGTCTGAGCGTCTGCCGCGCATCGGGTGGATGCTCCTGCTGGCTCTCGTCCCGGCGATCATACTGGTGCTGAAGCGCAACAAAACCATTGCCTGGCTGGCGATCGGTGGAGTCGTCTACCTGGTCGTTTTCAATATTCGTTATTTGTTCCTGGCTCATAAAACCTATTCACTAAGCTCAGTTGCCAGCGCAAATGACCTGATCCTGAACGGAGGCCTGACGGCTGCGCTGGCTTTTCTCATTACATGGCTGGTGACGATCATTGGATTGCGGTCGTTCAAAGACAGCGCAACCCGGGCAGTCGGGCAAACCTTGGGGCTGATCTTCTTCACCCTGTATCTCCTGGCATTGCCAGTCATGTGGAGTTTCGCCATGAATGGCGGTCCTTCCAGCTGGACCCTGCCAGAGACGACCAGCAGGTTCCTGGAGGTGCTCTTCACCCTGCAAGGCATGGTCGTGGCAGTGGTCGGTTTGCTATTATCCGTGGTGGCAGTCTTGATCGCCGGTATGAAGCAAAGAAAGAACAGACAGCCCGAAAGCACAGGTGAAGAGGTGGCTCAAGAGTCAGTTGAACCGGCACCTGAACCTGCCCCGGAGGAAAAATAAGAAGCAGATCATCTGATCACGCGAGACCCCCGGGATAAGCAAGTCCCGACATAGAAGCAAAGGAACAAGCCCTGAGGTAAAATAAGCAATAGACCCCGGGGCTTGTCAATTTTTCGCCCAACTGGTCAGGAGCCTTTTTATCCGAAAAGCGATATTCTTAATTACGCTCATCTTGTTGACCGCATGTTCCGCATTTCGCGGGCATGGAGCAACCCCCGAACCCGGCATGCCAAAAGTGCTGGCGGTGGAGACATTCCTGGCGGAAATCACCCAAAATATCGCCGGAGACCGTTTGACCGTCGAAAGTCTGCTGCCGGAGAACACCGACCCGCACAGTTATCAGCCTGCCCCGCGGGATATTATTAAAGTATCCTGGAGCGATGTGTTAATAATCAACGGGGTGGGGATCGAGAGCTTCCTGGAGCCCCTGCTGGCAAACGCAGGAGGCAGGCGGCTGGTGATCACCGCCTCCCAGGGGTTGACCCCGCGACCAGACCCCAGCGGAGAACACCCGGAGGGTGATCCACATTTCTGGCTGGATCCGAATAACGTCATCCAATATGTGAAGAATATCCGGGATGGGTTAATTGAAGCTGACCCGCAGGGATCAACAATCTACACAAATAATGCTGCTACCTATGTCACCCGCCTGGAAGAACTGGATGCGTGGATCAAGGAGCAGGTAACCAAAATCCCTGCCAACCAGCGCCAACTGGTGACCAACCATGACAGCCTGGGATACTTTGCCGCCCGCTACGGTTTCACAATTGTTGGTTCGATCATTCCCAGTGTAAGCAGTGAGGCAGACCCGACCGCCAGGCAGCTGGCGAACCTGATCGACCAGATTCGCAAAAGCAAGGCAAAAGCCATCTTCATGGAAACCGGTTCCAACCTGAACCTGGCGGATCAGATCTCGGGCGAGACCAAAACCCGCATCGTCACGGACCTGTACATCCATTCCATCTCGAATGCAAATGGGCTGGCACCAACCTATATTGAAATGATGAAGTACAATGTCTCTCAAATTGTGAACGCGTTGAAATGATCCGTGATCAATAATTAATATACAGGAACTGGATCTTCAAAGCAACAGGATCGTCAAACAATAAACATGGACATTACCCTCTCCGAAGAACCTGCCCGACTGGAAATTGAAAATATCCGTGTTGATTACAACAGTGTACCTGCCCTGCAGGAGGTGAGCTTCCAGATCCCGCACGGGGCACGCGTGGCTGTGGTCGGACCGAATGGCGCCGGCAAATCCACACTTTTCAAAGCACTGGTGGGGCTTCTTCCACTTCACTCAGGGCAGATCTTCATCCATGGCTTGCCCCTGGGACATCACCAGGATTGTGTTGCCTATGTCCCTCAGCGAGGCGAGGTGGATTGGCATTTCCCTGTCTCTGTGACGGATGTGGTCATGATGGGGCGTTTCGGTCAAATGGGATGGATTCAGGCTCCGGCTCGACTTGACCGGGAGATCGTGCAAACCTCCATGCGGCAGATGGGCATAGAGGACCTTGCCAACCATTCGATCAGTGACCTTTCCGGAGGCCAGCAGCAAAGGGTCTTCCTGGCGAGGGCACTCGCCCAGCAACCCCATATCATCCTGATGGATGAACCATTCACCGGGGTGGACACGACCACACAGGAAGCCACCATGCATCTGTTAGACCACCTGCGCCAGCAGAAAGTGACCGTATTGATCTCGACCCATGACCTCACCCTGGCAGCAGCACGCTTTGACAGCATCCTGCTGCTTAATAAACGCCTGCTGGCATATGGCAGTCCCGAGGAGGTACTTACCACGGAACACCTCACGCAAGCATTTGGTTCCCATATGCTGAAGCTGGTGGATGGGTCGGTGCTGGTGGATGAGTGCTGTCCGCCGGTGGACGATCCCAGCCTGAACGGGGTGGCGCCATGAACTGGTTGTTGGAACCCCTGCAGTACCTTTTCATGGTGCGCGGTCTGCTGGCGTCAGTGCTGGTGGGTATCTTATGTGCCGTCATGGGCTGTTATGTGGTCATCCGCGGCATGGCGTTCCTGGGAGATGCGATGGCACATGCCATCCTCCCGGGGGTGGCGATCGCCTACCTGCTGCACGGGAACCTGCTGGTGGGAGCCCTGCTGGCTTCGGTGGTTATCGCTCTGGGGATCGGCGTTTTCTCCAAGGGAGGCATGATCAAGGAAGACACTGCCATCGGCATCCTGTTCGCAGCGGCGCTGGCACTCGGGGTCGCATTGATCAGCACGATTCAAACTTACGCGGTGGACCTTTCGCACATCCTGTTCGGAAATGTGCTGGGAGTCAGCAAGGGAGACCTTTGGCTGACTGCCATTCTGGGAGCGGTCATCCTGCTGGTGGTGGCGATCAACTTTAAACAATTCATGGTGATCTCGTTCGACCCGGTGCTGGCGTCAACTTTGAGACTGCCAGTCGGATTTTTGCGAAATTTGATGCTGTTATTACTGGCGGTGACCGTGGTGATCTCACTCCAAACCGTGGGAGTCGGTCTTTCGGTCGCCATGCTGGTGACACCGGCGGCGGCAGCCTACCTGTTAACCCGCCGCCTGTTCCCGATGATGGTGATCTCAGCCTCGATCGGGGCGATCTCCAGCCTGATCGGGTTGTACGCCAGTTTTTATTTGAATATTGTCTCCGGTTCCGCCATTGTTCTGACAGCCACCCTTTTCTTCCTGGCAGTATTCCTTTTCAACCCTCGCCAGGGAATCCTGCGCCACCGGATCTGATCTGAACCTATTGATTCTGCAAAATAAACCATGAAAACCAGGCAACTCCCATTCCTATTCGTCATCCTCACTCTTGTCCTGGGCAGCTGTGGTCAACCCGCTCCAACGGCATTTCCTGAAACCCCTACGATCACCATCTCAGCGACCAGCACCATCACATCCCAACCTTCACCCACGATCACCGCGGCTCCGCGCATGGAAGCCCCTGCTTACGTGCTGGACCTGCAGCTGGATTACGGAAAGAAACAAGCCAGTGTGCAAGAAACCATTCAATATCAAAACCAGAGCGGTCAGGACCTGAACAACCTGGTCCTGGCGGTGGAACCCAACCTGTGGACGAATTGTTTTCACCTGACAGAGATCCGGGTCAATGGACAGGCTTTTATATCTTATATGCTAAAAGGGCAGAGACTCGAAATTGAGCAGAACCTTCCGTCAATGGAGATCATCACTCTGTCAATCGCATATACCCTGGACCTGCCCGAGATCGATGTGAATAACAAGGCTGCCATCATCCGCACACAGGTGTTTGGGTTCACCCCGCGACAATTGAACATGGTTGACTGGTACCCGTTCGTGGTGCCTTATGAAACAGGAAAGGGTTGGCTGTTGAACGACCCGGCGACCTATGGTGAGCACCTGGTATATGACATCGCGGATTTTAATGTGACCGTGCGATTTGTGGACCAGACTGCCCCGGTAGTGGCTGCCAGTGGAGCTGAGATCCCGAATAACCAGGGCAAGCAATTCATATTGGAAAAAGGTCGCAGTTTTGCGCTATCCTTCAGCCCGGAGTACCTGGTCAAAAGCCAGGAAGTGGATGGGCTCACTGTGTTCAGCTATTATTATGCCGGCAGTTCACTGGGTGGACAGGCTGCGCTGGACGCGACGGTGCGTGCCATGCAGCAATTCAGCCAGGACTTTGGAGTATACCCCCACAAGACCATGAGCGTGGTGGAAGAAGAGACCACGTTTAGCATGGAATATGATGGATTATATTTCCTGGAATTCCCCCTGTATTTCGGTTACAGCGGTGCGGATACGGATTATTTGCCAACCATTGCTGCCCATGAAACCGCCCACCAATGGTGGTTTGGGCTGGTCGGGACAGACCAGGCAAATGAGCCCTGGCTGGACGAAGCGCTCAGTACCTATTCCGAAAGATTGTTCAACGAAACCTTCGGGGTCGAGAAAGGTGAATGGTGGTACCTGGCACGCATCAACGAAGCCAACAGCAAGGACTGCCCGGTGGATATCACCATCTATGGTTATTATAAATACAACTGCTTTTATACCGAATCGGTTTACTTTCGAGGCGCCCTGTTCCTGCAAGCGATCCGCGACCGCATCGGCGACCAGGATTTCATGGCATTTCTGAAGGATTTTGCCACCCAGTTCGCCCATCGCCGGGCAAGCACCAAGGATTTCTTTAATGTCCTACGCCAGCATACGACCCAGGATCTGACCGACATCATCCAGGCTTATTTTACAGAAAGCCACTGAACCAGGACCTCGACCTTGAAATTTGCACGCGGCTGCCGGCTTTTTCTCCCCCTGCTGATCCTGATCAGCGGCTGTGCTGCGCCACCCAAAGTTGTGCCCTCGGCAGAAGGGGCTACAGTCACATTCGATCCGAACAGCACATATACGCCAACACCATTCCAGCCGGCAGTGGACACACCCACGCCAACCTTTACTCCAACCGTAACAGTCACGCCTTCTCCAACAGCCACACCCATCCCACCCACCAGAATGCCTTCAGCGGGTAATGACCGAGCCAGTTATGTTTTCCTGGTGAACCTGGATTACAGTTCACACCACCTGGCAGTGGATGAGACCATCCAATATCCCAACCATACCGGCAGAACATTGGAGAGCCTGATGATGGCAGTCGAACCCAACCGCTGGCTGGGAGTATTCCAATTGAACAGGATCAACGTGGATGGCATGGACACAACGGATTTCAGCCTGGAGGATGGGCGGATGGAATTAACCCTATCCAATCCGCTGTTGGCTGATTCAACTGTCACCTTGAAACTCAATTATGATCTTTCCCTACCATGGAGCGGCACTGAGCAGATCTTCGGATTCAACAACTGGCAGATCAACTTGGTGGATTGGTATCCCTTTGTTGTCCCCTATTCCGAAAGCACCGGCTGGCTCTTGCACGATCCGGGTACAGTGGGGGAACACCTAGTGATGGACGCGATGGATTTCGATGTGACCATCCGGGATGCAGATGGCACCGCCAATTTGAGCATCGCCGCCAGCGCCCCGGGTGAACCGGCGGGGGATGGCACCCATTACTCCTTGAAGGCAGCGCGCACCTTCGTTTTTTCTGCCAGCACTGCTTACCAGAGTTCGAGCGCCAGCGCGGGGGAAATCACGGTCACCAGTTTCTATGCTGATGGAAACCAGGCAGGAGGCGAAGCGATTTTGAATGCGATCGTCCAGGCGATCGGTGTTTACAGCGATGTGTTTGCGCCATACCCTTACAGATCCATCCAGATCGTGGAAACATTCTTTCCTGATGGGATGGAATATGACGGTCTGTTCTTCCTGAGCCAGGCATTTTACAATGCCTACGACGGTACGATGCTTAACAACCTGATCATGATCGGCATCCATGAAACCGCGCACCAGTGGTGGTTCGGTTTGGTCGGAAATGACCAGGCATTGGAACCCTGGCTGGATGAAACCCTGGCGACCTACAGTGAAGTGATCTTCTATGAACATGTCAAGCCAGGACTGGTGGGATACTGGTGGAATTATCGGGTATATGATTTTCAACCTGCCGGAAAGATCGACATCAGCATCTATGAGGGTGTCAGTTTCCGTCCCTATACCAATGCGGTCTATTTGCGCGGTGCCAAATTCATGGAAAACCTGCGCACCCGAATGGGGGATGGGGATTTCTTTGCATTCTTGAAGGATTACGCCTCGCAAATGTCTCTTCGACGAGCCACTGCAGACGATTTCTTCCGCATCCTTTACGCACATACTTCGGCAGATATCTCAGATATTGTTGCCACCTATTTCGGAAATCCACACTAGGAGGAGCATGGAAAAACAACGCATGCCGATCATGTTCGTGGGTCATGGCAACCCGATGAACGCCATTGAGGACAATGAGTTCAGCCAGGCATGGATCACAATGGCCGGGTTTGTGCCACGCCCGAAGGCGATCCTTTGCATCTCCGCCCACTGGGAGACTCCCGGTACGAAAGTGACCGCCATGGCACAACCGAAGACCATTCATGACTTTTACGGTTTTCCGCCCGAGCTATTTGCGGTGAGATACCCTGCACCGGGCTCAATGTCAGTCGCGGAAGAGGTGCGCTCGGCTGTAAAATCGGTCGATATCGGGTTGGACCAGGGTTGGGGATTGGACCACGGCTGTTGGTCGGTGCTGGTGCGCATGTTCCCCAGGGCGGATATCCCGGTGCTGCAACTAAGCCTGGACAGGGATCAATCCCCCAGATACCATTATGATCTGGGAGCTGAATTAAAGAGCCTGCGAGAGCAGGGGGTTCTGATCATCGGCAGCGGGAACATCGTCCACAACCTGAGGCTGGTCGTGTGGGAGGATACCGCCTTCGATTGGGCAACCGAATTTGACGCCAGGATTAAAGAATGGATCCTGCAGGACAACCATGAAGCCATAATCGAGTATGAGCGCTATGGCAAGCCAGCATTACTGGCAGTGAATTCAGCCGAACATTATGAACCCCTGCTGTACATCATGGGGTTAAAAGAAGCCGGAGAACCGGTGCGATTCTTTGCCGAAAAAGTCTGGGGGGGATCCGTCTCCATGCGCTCGGTTTTTATCGGTTAAGACAAAGGAAAAGAATGAATGTACTTGAACATTTCCGCCATGAGAAAGATCAATTCTTAAAAAATGAGCATGAATCACCCCTGGATGATGAACAGAAGGCGGTTTTCAAAAAATTGGATTATTACCCGGAGAATCCAGCATTGGATCTGGAAGTGCCGCTGGAAGTGATCAACCCGACCAGGCAGGTCGTGATGATCACTTCGACCGGTGACAGACGGGAATACACACAGATGGGAGTGATCCGCTTTCAGGTGAAGGGAGTGGACGCTGTATTGCAGGTTTACGAGGATGGATATGGATATTTCCTGCCATTCGTGGATGCGACCGCCCCGCAAGAGACCTATGGTGCCGGTCGATACCTGGAACCGGAGGAGATCAGACCGGGTGTACTGCATGTGAATTTCAACCTGGCATACAATCCATATTGTGCTTACAACAACCGCTGGTCGTGCCCGATCCCGCCTTTTGAGAACCGTCTCAAGGTGCGCATCGAAGCCGGAGAAAAGAAATTCCACTAAGGAGAACATGAAATGCGAAACAAGATCCAGGAAGCCATCAAACGAAGCCGGGCAGATTACACCGAGATCCGCATCGAGGAGAAAGAATCGACCAGGGTCTCCTTCCGTGGAAAGGACCTCGAAAACGCCAACGCGGTCATCGACAAAGGCGGGGTGGTACGCTGTTTGATCCGTAAACATGGCTGGGGGGTGGCAACCTTCAACAACCTGGATGACCTGTTAAACAAAGTGGATCAGGCTTATCAATGTGCGCTGGTCGCTCAAAGCGATGAACCCATTGCGCTGGGGATATCCGAAGTATTCGAAGAGCACATCCAGGCTGAGATGAAAACCGATTTCAGAGATGTGTCCATGGCTGCCAAGAAAGCACTGGTGGAAAATTACAACAACATCATGCTGAATTCCAGCGACAAGATCATAGACACCAGTGCCATATATGTTGACAGTTTCAGCCACATCTATTTTGCCAACTCGGAGGGGACCTATCTGGAAGAAGAACGTCCTTCGGTGACAGCCGCCACATACGCCACCGCCCGCCAGGGTGACAATGTGCAACAATCCCATGAAAGTTTTGCCGGACCATTTGGATTTGATTTTGTTCAGAACCGGGAAGAGATGCCCCGCACTGCCGCCAGGAGGGCAGTGGAATTGCTCAACGCCAGGAGCGTGACCGGTGGACAATACCCGGTGGTGGCGGATCCGATGCTGGCAGGTGTTTTCGTGCATGAAGCGTTCGGACATTTATCCGAGTCAGACTTTGTGTATGAGAACCCCAAGGCAAGAGAAATGATGGTTCTGGGAAGACGCTTCGGAAAGGACATTTTGAATGTTTTTGATGACGGCACCATCCCGGGTCAAAGGGGAACGCATCGTTTTGACGATGAAGGCACGCCTACCCGTCACAACGATCTAATCAAGGAAGGCATCCTGATAGGTCGTCTGCATTCACGCGAGACTGCCGCCAAAATGGGGGAAAAAGTCACCGGCAATGCACGTGCCATCAATTATCGATTCCCTCCCATTGTGCGCATGACGAACACCGCCATTGCAAATGGCAGCACCTCGTTAGATGAAATGATCAGGGATATCAAACTAGGTATCTATGCCTGTGAGGCGTATGGCGGGGAGACCATGCTGGAAAATTTCTCGTTCAGCTCCGGTTACGCCTACATGATCCGTGATGGAAAGATCGCAGAGATGGTGAAGGATGTGATCCTTTCTGGAAATCTGTTCACCACGCTGATGAACATTGATGCGGTCGGAAATGATTTCAAATGGATGTCCGTCGGCGGTGGATGCGGCAAGGGTGAACAGGCGCCTCTGCCGGTCGGGATGGGGGCACCCCATATCCGCATACAGAATGTCGTCATCGGTGGAAATTAACCAGCATAGGAGCGTATGGCATGGATCTGATGAAGGAATTACTCAAAAAAGCAGAACGGGTTGAGATCGCCGACTTGCAAAGCGAGACCACGATGGTAACTTTTGAGGCTAATCAGCTGAAGAGCAGCCGGGTGGCAGAAACAAAAGGGACCGCCGTGCGGGTGGTGCGTGATGAACGGATGGGGTTTGCCGCCACGAGTGATGAACGTTCGATGACCAAACTGGCAGCCAATGTACTCGAGTCTGCTTCTTATGGTGACCGGTTGACCTTCAATTTTCCCACCCAGGAACCGGCAGAGGATGTCCGAACATATGATGGGCGAATCGCAGATATGAGCATTGCGCGCCTGGTGGAGATCGGCAGGGATTTGATCGAGATGGTTCTGCCGGTCGAGCCGGATGCACGCGTGAACATTAATGTTAAAAGAACCGTGCAATCCACCCGCCTGCGAAATCAGACCGGATTGGATGTCCAATTCATGAGTTCACCCCTGACCTTTGAATTGGAGATCGATCGGATCATGGGGGATGATGTGCTGATCATTTTTGATATTGTGGGGACAACGGAATGGGAAGCAGATTACACCGGTTTTGCCCGAAAACTTGTTGAAAAACTCGTTCTTGCCCGGAATTTAACCAGCATGAAGTCCGGGAACATGCCGGTATTATTTTCCCCGGCCGGGAGCCTGGCTCTTTGTTTTCCGCTCATGGATGGGTTGAATGGCAAGAACGTCTACATGGGTAGTTCACCATTGCGGGATAAAATCGGGGAAAAACTGCTGGATGAAAAATTGACCATAATCGATGACGGCTGCCTGCACGGTCGCCCTGGAAGTGCTGCATATGATGACGAAGGCGTTCCTCATCAGCGCAACATCCTGATCGACCAGGGTGTCCTGAAAGGATTCCTGTTCGATCTGAGGACCGCCGCCCAACTGGGAGTGGCATCCACAGGCAATGGCAAACGAAGTCTGTTCAGCCAACCGGAACCGAACACCTGCAACTTCATTGTCCAACCCGGTAAAACTCCGTTAAAAGAGATGATCGCCTCCATCCAGGAGGGCATCCTGGTGGAAGGGTTGCTGGGTCTCGGGCAGGGGAACATCATTTCGGGGGCATTCTCCAACCCGCTGGCCCTGGCGTTTAAGATCGAAAAGGGAGAGCTCGTGGGACGCGTCAAGGAAATGTCCATCGCCGGGAATGTGTATGACCTGTTGAAAAATGTGGAGGCGGTCAGCCAGGAGGCTGAGTGGGTATATGGCTCGATCCAGGCGCCCTATATCCTACTGCCAGACATGAAAGTCGTGGCTAAGATATGAAAAAAAAGGAGTTTGCTTATGCACCGGAAGTCACCCAGGTGGTTCTGTTCCTGGCGAGCGACGACTCATCCTTCATCACCGGTCACACTCTGATGGTGGACGGTGGAAAAACAGCAGCGTAATATGGACTTGAAGCAGGATCTCGCCACCATCATTCCGGAGCAGCGGCTCCTGACCAGACCGATCGAGCGTTACGCCTACGCCAACGACGCCTCATATTTCAGACTTATCCCCCAGGCGGTCATTCAGCCGGTCTCGGTGGAAGAGATCCGCGCCCTGTTCCAAATTTCCCATCAAAACCGCATCCCATTGACCTTCCGGGCGGCAGGCACCAGTCTGTCCGGGCAGGCTGTTTCGAATGGTTTGCTGGTGGTGCTCTCGCGACACTGGGGCAGGGTGCAGGTGGAGGAAGAGGGTCTGCGAATTCGTTCCCAGCCGGGCGTGGTGGGAAGTCAACTCAATACCATCCTGAAACCTTACGGCCGCCGGATAGGGCCTGACCCGGCGTCGATCGATGCGGCCATGCTGGGGGGCATCCTGGCGAACAATTCCAGCGGCATGTGCTGTGGAGTGGTGGAGAATGCCTACCATACCATCCATAGTCTGACCCTGGTATTGCCCAATGGTTTGGTGCTGGATACGGGGTCTCCCAACGCACTGGAGCAATTCCAGGAAGGAGCCCCGGAGATCGTCCAAGGTTTGCTCGAAATGCGCCGCAGGCTTCTGGCAGATGCCTGGTTGACGGAGCGGGTGCGTAACCGTTACAAAATGAAGAATACGGACGGGTATTCGTTGAATGCCCTGCTTGACTTTGAAAACCCGCTCGATATCCTGACCCACCTTATGATCGGGTCGGAAGGCACGCTGGGGTTTATTGCCGAGGCGGTGTTAAACACCCTGCCTGACCAGCCAAGACGATATACCGGACAACTGTATTTTAAGGACATCCATGCTGCAGCGAGAGCCATTGCCCCGTTGAGAGACTCGGGAGCACGCGCAGCCGAGATCATGGAACGGGCAGCCCTGAGATCGATCGAGAACCTGCCCGGTGCGCCTGGCATCCTGCGCCAACTGCCTGACCAGGCTGCGGCCATCCTGGTGGAATACCAGGGCAGTACGAATGAGAATATGACAGACATTCAGCGGGTTGCCGCCAGCACACTAAGAGCCCTGGATCTGCTGCATGACCCGGAATTCAGTGAGGATCCGGTCGTACAGGCTGAGTTGTGGAAACTGCGCAAAGGACTGTTCCCCACCCTGGGCGCGATGCGACCCAGGGGTACCTCCGTCATGACCGAGGACCTGGTCTTCCCGGTTCCCCGCCTGGCAGAGGCGGTCACCGACCTGCAGGAGCGCTTCCGCACCTATGGCTACACGGATGCCATCATTTTCGGACATGCCAAGGATGGCAACCTGCACTTCAATTTCAGCTGTATGCTGAATAATACAGATGAGGTCATACGCCTGGAGCACTTCATGGACGACGTGCTGGCGATGGTGCGCAGCAAGTATGACGGATCGCTCAAAGGGGAGCACGGGACAGGCAGGGCAATGAGCCCTTACCTGGAGGCGGAGTGGGGTGCCAATGGGTATGCCATGCTGAAGGACATCAAGGATCTGTTCGACCCGAGCGGTCTGCTTAACCCGGGTGTGATCATCAATCCCGACCCGCGCTCGCATGTCTCCGATATCAAGGACATGCCCGGTGTGGAAGAGGAAGTGGACAAATGCATTGAATGCGGGTTGTGTGAACCGCAATGCCCCAGCCGGAGGCTGACGCTGACACCGAGACAACGGATCGTCATCCGCCGTGAGATCACCCGTCAGAAGAACGCTGCCAACGATGCCCCCCTGCTATCCAGCCTGCTGGAAGATTTCAATTATTACGGTCTGGAGACCTGTGCCGTGGATGGGTTGTGCGCCTCAGCCTGCCCGGTGGGCATCAATACCGGCGACCTGACCAAACATTTGCGGGCAGGATTGGTGACGAAAGGCGGAGAAAAGACCTCACTGTGGTTATCGGAGCATTTCACGACCGTGGAGCGAACCCTGGGATTGGGGATCAGACTGGCGCACGCGGCCGAGTCGGTGGTCGGGGTAAAAGGCATCAGCGGGCTGACGCACCTGGCTGAAAAAGTAAGCGGACAAACGCTGCCAAAATGGAACGCGGCTGTTCCGCATGTCCCAAAAGGTCTGCCTCCCACGCAAAAAAATGACTGCGA
>Ga0315286_10003815_pt1 | contig 14360 bp, 13 predicted proteins | sample YL17G10_0_MG_FD_205038 | JGI IMG/M metagenome (GOLD analysis project Ga0315286, IMG submission 205038) | Sediment microbial communities from Yellowstone Lake, YNP, Wyoming, USA - YL17G10_0 | ecosystem: Environmental > Aquatic > Freshwater > Lake > Sediment | place: USA: Wyoming | collected...
CGCGCCAGCCTCGCCGGGGAAACCGGCGTGCCGACGGCCCTCTCCCCCAAGCCCCCTACTACATTTAAACTTCGCGGAGGAACTCGTAGAAGTTGATCTCGTTCGCGTCGAGGCCGTACTTGTAGATGTAGTGGCCGGCGAGCGCGGATGCGAAGAGGGCCTTCAGGTAGGCCTCCGGCACGCGCTTGAGGATCCGGTCGACGCCCGGCTTCTCCACGAGGGCCGGCGGCACGCCCTTGGCGATCACGCGCTTGAGCAGGACCTTGTTCGCGAAAAGGCCGGAAGATGCCACGGCGTCCTTGATCCGGTTGATCTTCTCGGAAACGAGGTCGGTCAGGACCGCCCGGGGAATGCCCGTGGCCTTGTGTTCCTTCCAGATGACCTCGAATTCCTTGTCGGCGTTGTCCTTGACGAATTCGATGATCTCGGCGATGTACGTCCGCCGGAACGCGGTGATCGCCCCGTCGCGGACGCACATCAGCTCGTCGAACTCGGCATCGGTCAGGGCCAGGCTGGCCAGGACCTCGAGCGACGACGACGTGACGCCGCCCTTGTTGGCGGAGGCGTCCTTGTACAGGATGACGCCCTTCTCCTCCAGCCGCAGGCGGGCCTGCTGGGTGAGGAAGAGGTTCGCCCCCTCGACCATCACCTTGAAGCGGGGCTCGCCCGCGTCATTGAGGTAGGTCGTCCAGTTGTTGATCGTGATCGAGGCCGGCCGGCCGCCGCAAGGGACGAAGATGTCGGCTTTGAAGAGCGGGTGGAGGTGGAACATGTTCCGGAACTCGAGCCCGCTCTCGACCTTCTCGCCGTGGGGCAAAGTGATATCGCGGTCCTTCACGTGGACAAAAAAGCCGCCCGTCGACAGTCGCTCCCTGGGGAATCCCTCGATCATCTTCCGGGTCCGGGCCAGCTTCTTGAGCTCCTTCCGGTCAAGCCCCTCGGGGTCGTAGATGACGCCCGAGCCGTCGACGATGGCCAGGATCCGGTCCTTGGAGATCAGGATCTCGTTCGAACCCAGGTCGCCGTCCGGCCCGCCGGTCATGACCTTTGTGATGGCCTCTTCTTTCAGGCCGAGCTTATCGAGCGCGTCCACGACATAGCGGTGGGTGGAGTTCGTCGTCATCCCGTAGAGGTCGTGCGGGATCCCTCCCATCCCGACCGGCTTGCCTGTCGAGAACGCCTTCCAGAACACGTAGCCGCGCTGCTTGGCCCGGAGCGCTGCCCATTCCATCAGGTCGGCCGTACCCTCGTCCGGCCCGAGGAAGAGGATGACCGGCCTGCCGTGGTAGTCCACGACGGCCTCGTTGGGCAGGATGATGTCGAGCAGGCCGTCGACGTATTTCTTGAAGCACTCGCGGGCCTTGTCCATGTAGCCCCAGTTGAGCAGGACCGTGCCCTTCGAGCCGCCCTCGGGGATGTCCTTGTTCTTGCGCTGCTGGGTCCAGGCCAGGTTGTAGTTCTCGTCGAAGATGAGGTCGGAGTTGTTGAGGTAAGTCTGGAGATTGGGCGACTTGACGATTCGGATGCCGCCCCGGGCGATATCTCGGAACCGGACGTGGAAGCCCCGGAATTCGGCGCCGACGACCTGGAAGATGCCGAAAGGCGTCTCCGGATAGTCGACCTTGTTCAGGAAGCGGGGGTCGTACATGTAGGACAGGGAAGTCTTCTCCCGGATGTAGAAGTTCGTCCGGAGGGTCGTCTCGATGAAGAGGACCACGGCCAGAAAGATGCTCCGGTCGATGTCGGTCGGGATGTTCCGCAGGATGTCTTTCTTGAGCGCGGCCAGGTCGGTTTCTACCCCGCGGTTTTTCTTCTGGGGGTCAAACTTACGGTCGAACAGGGTGAAACACTTCTTGATGAACAGAAAGTTGTCGCAGAGGGCGTCCCAGACCCGCGATTCCTGGTAAGTGTCCTTGGCCAGCTTAGTCTTGAGGTTGCGCAGGATGCCGAGCATTTCGGGCGAGTCCTTCAGCGCCGCGGACAGCTTGACGTATTCCTCATTGAAGCCGCTCAGGAACTGGTGGGCGAAACTCCAGGCCGACACGGCGAAGACCGTCTCCTTGGCGCTGAGATTTCCGGCGCGGAAGTGATCGAAAAGCGGGCTCTCCGGGATGGCATAGACCAGGCCGATGTCCTCGGTGACGTCCTGGACGAGCCGGGGATCGACGATGTTGTCGAGGTAGATGACGTACATCGTCTTTCCGTTGGCGAATTGCTCAACGTATTTCCGGTTGGAGACGAGGTTGTGGGAGTTGAGGACGTCCGAGATGTTGGAGAAGAAGTGGTGCCCGGAGCCGCGGTTGATGAGGATCATGATCCGCAGCTCGCCCGATTTTTTATCGTGGGCGATGTCGATTTTCGGGCTTTCCCATCCTTCGTGCTCCAGGAGGAGCTTCTGGTAGCGGCCGAGCGTGTCTTCGGGGATCGAGCCGAGGAACATGGGATCGCCGACCTCGCGGATGTCGGTGACGCCCGCCAGGATCGGCTCCATGGCGAACTGAGGCCGGTGAACAAGGTACATCCGGAGGAATTCGAGGCCGGCCGCCTTTCGCGAGGTGCGGTAGGATTGGAGGCGGTAATACGGATATTTCTCTTCGATCCGGCGCTCGATGTCGAGCGCGCGCTGGTGGTTGTCGTCGACGAGGTAGATGGCCTCGTTCTCGAGCTCGGTCGAAAAGTCGATCTTGACGATCTTTTCCTGCTTGGCCATGGCCATGATCTCGGCGGCCATCAGGGCTTCGAGGTGCTTGGCGATCGTCTCGACCGGGGTCGTCCGGAAATAGAAGGCATTCATCGCCATGCCCGCGCAGAACCAGTTCAATTCCTCGCGGACGGCCGTCTGGGTGTAGCGTCCGTGGCCGAGGATCAGCTCCTCGACCTTCCGGATCTGGGCTTCGTTCAAGACCGCCTTGCAGGCGATTTCCTGTAGCGTTTTCATCGGGGGCTCCTCGGATCTGTGGCAGATCTCATAATCATAAAAGAAGATAGATTATAGCAGAAATCGTTTAGGGGAAGAATGTCGCCGCGGGCGGATATGGGCAGGGTAGGCGCTGGGGTCGGCCCCAAGGTCCTCATAGCGGAGGCCCCCGCTTGATTTGGGGAGGCAGGGCTGCCGTTTCGGCGCCCGTTGGAGGGGTCTGCCCCTCCAACCCGACGCGGGACTGGTTCCCCCGGAGGGCCGGGGGCCGACCCCAGTGCTTACCCGGCCGGGGGATCGTCCGTCTCGAGCTCGATCCTCTCGAGGACCATGTCCGTCCCCTGGAGGATTTCAAGGTCGGGCGAGGTGCAGGCGCCGCAGAGGAAAACCCAGCTCTGGATATCGGATTCCGTCCCGCACGCCCGACATCGTATGCGGAGCGGGATGTCGACGACCCAAAGTTTTGCTTCCCCGGCGATCGTCCCCTTCTTGTACATATCGAAGGCCGACTCCAAAAGCTCGGGCACGACGCCCGAGAGCTTGCCCACTCGGAGCGTCACGGTCGTGACCTTCCGGGCTCCGTGCGTCCGGGCCTGTTCGAGGAGCGTCTCGAACAGCCCGGCCACGATCGAGAGCTCATGCATGGGGGGCCTGGAGCTCCCGGCGCTTTTCGGACAGGAAGGCAATGAGCTCGTCGACGCCCTGTCCCGTGACGGCCGAAACGATGAAAATCCGGAGCCGGGGATTGAGCTCGAGCGCCTCGGCCTTCGCTCTTTCGATGTCGAAGGGGAGATAGGGCAGGAGGTCGGCCTTGGACAGGACGAGGACGTCCGAAGTCGTGAAGGCCTTGGGGTATTTCTTCGGCTTGTCGTCCCCTTCGGGTGTCGAGAGGAGGACGATCCTCAGGCTTTCGCCGAGCTCGTAGCTTGCCGGGCAGACCAGGTTTCCGACGTTCTCGATGAACAGGTATTCGACGTCCGGCGGGACTTGAGGCAGGACCTTGGCGATCATCTTCGCTTCGAGGTGGCAGGCGCCGCCGGTTGTGATCTGCCAGGCGGGCACGCCCTTGGCCCGGATGCGCTCCGCGTCGCGCTCGGTCTCGATGTCGCCCTCGATGACGGCCATTCGACTGGTCTCCCGGAGGCGGACCGCGATCTGCTCGAGGAGGGTGGTCTTGCCCGCCCCCGGCGAGCTCAGGAGATTTACGGCGAGGATGCCGCGCCGCTCGAGCTCCCCGCGGATGTCGGCGGCGATCTTTTTGTTCGTGCCGAGGAGGTCGGCGAGGACGATGACATCTTTGGTGGCCATGGGCTGTCCTTTTGGCGGAATTCGCGGGTATTATAGCCGAAAGCGGGGTGTCCGCCTAACCGGCCCGATATCGACTGCGACAATTGCGTCGTTGCAACAAACTTGTCGTTGCGAGCCGCACCGCTCTTGCGGCCTGGCGAAGCAACCCCCTCTTCATCGGAGGGGATTGCCACGCTCGCTTCGCTCGCTCGCAATGACACCTTTCTCATGTCATCCCGAGCGGAGCGAGGGATCTCCTCTTACTGCTCGTCCAGAAACCGGCGCAGAACATCCGCCGCCCGCGCCAGGTTGGCTCGCCCTTTTTCCGACAAGCCCTCGCCCAGGTCCCACTCATAGCCGCGGATGGCGAGGGCAAAGGCCCGCGGTGTGCGGCCGTAGAGCTCGTGGCAGAGGCCCAGGACCGAGGCCGGGGACATCTCGTGGGTGGTGAAGGCGATGGTGGCCGACGGCCCGATCTCGTTGAGGGCGACGTCTTCCGGGACGACCTCCGCCGCGGCGCCGCCCTTACGGACGCCATTGGCGCCGTCTTGGGTAACGCCCGCGGCTCCATGTTCAGGCCCGCGCGTGCCGGCGTCCTCGCCCACGCCCGTTGCGCCGCTACCGCCGCCGCTTGAGGAGTCCGCAAAAATAACGAGGTCGAAGTCCCGGATCGTATAAGCGTCCTCGACGTTGAGCTGGTAGCGGAATTCGAGGGCGGCGCCGGCGCCCTCGTCCCGCCTGGGGTCTGCGCCCGATCTTGCGCCTTCACTCGCAAGGGCGTCCGTCCCCCGGCTGACGTCCGCGCCCCGCATTTCCTGAAGCAGGGCCGGGCCCAGGCCGTCGTCGCGCCGGCCCGGGTTGCCGATGCCGAAGATCAGGACTTTGATGTCAGACCGCCCCACGCTCATTTCAAACCGTCTCGAGACGATTTTGGGATCGCCGTGCGATGATTTCGGGCCGTCGTCCGTCCGACCCGCTATCGTTCCTTCCGGTCGAGCAGGCCGCCCCGCGCGTCATAGAGCTCGACGGCGAGCGGCATCCGCCCCAAAGCGTGCGTCGCGCAGCTCAGGCACGGATCGTAGGCCCTGATGGCGATCTCCACCCGGTTCAGCATGCCCTCGGTGATGTTCTTCTGGCCGTCGAGGACGTTCATCGCCACCCAGTTCACCGCCCGGTTCATCGGCTCGTTGTTATTGGTCGTGGAGACGATGAGGTTGCCCATGGTGATTTGGTCGTCGGCGTTGATCTGGTAGTGGTGGAAGAGCGTGCCTCGCGGCGCTTCGACCAGGCCGACGCCCTCGCGCGCTTTCCGGCCTTTTTTCACCAGGGCCGTCCCCTGGAGGTCCTTGTCGTGGAGCAAGTCCCGCATGACTTCGCCGGCGTGGAGGAGCTCGATGAGCCGCGCCCAGTGGGTGTGGAGGGACATGTTGTTCGGTTTGCCGCCCGTGTAGGCCTTGTAGATTTCGAATTCCTTCTGGGCGAGCGGCGTGGGGATGAAGTCGCAGGTGTTCAGGCGGGCGAGCGGCCCGACCCGGTACCAGCCGTCGGCTTTGCCCAGCGACCGCAAGTAGGGGAATTTCATGTAGCTCCACGACCGGACATCCTCGCCGATATATTTCAGATAGTCCCGGTAATCGACATCGTCGAGGACCTTCATCCCCGCGGCATCCACCGCCCGGAGCGCGCCGTGGTAGAAGTCGAGGGCGCCGTCCTTGCGGACGAGGCTTAGATGGTGCGAGGGAAAAGCCGCGAAGCCGTCGATGAGAGCGGTGTTCTTCTTGTGGAAGTCCTTGAAGAAGTCGACCGCCGCCTGGGCCCAGGCGACCATCGTCTCGGCGTTCAGGGGATCGGGCGCCTTAAGGAACGCATCCCGCTCCTCGGGGCTCAGGTTCTTGTTGATTCCCCCGGGGATAGCCCCGGTGCCGTGGATCTTCTTGCCGGCCGTGGCCTTGATGATCTCCTGGCCGAACTTGCGCATGAGGACGCCCTGGACGGCCAGGTCTTTGTGCATGAGGGCGACGCCGATCACGTTTCGGATGGCCGGATCGGCGTCCGCGCCGAAGAGGAGGTCGGGCGAGGCCAGGTGGAAGAAATGGAGGGCGTGCGACTGGAACATCTGGCCGTAGTGCATGAGACGGCGCATCTTCTCGGCGGTCGGCGTCAGGCCTTCAGGCCCCACGCCGGCGATGATGTCCGTGGCCTTGGCCGCGGCCAGGTGGTGGCTGACCGGGCAGATCCCGCACAGCCGCTCGACGAGGACCGGGACCTCCCAGTAGGGGTGGCCCTGGATGAAGCGCTCAAAGCCCCGGAACTCGACGATGTGGAACCTCGTCTGGGTGACCTTGCCTGCGTCGTCGAGGTGGATGGTGACCTTGCCGTGGCCTTCGACTCTCGTGACCGGTTCGATGGTGATCTTTCTTCCCATGAGGCTCTTCCTTAATCGAATTTGACGAGGTCGTAGGACAGCTCGAGGGGCTTGCCCTCGATCAGGGCGACGAGCGCCTTCCAGATGAGCTCGGCCGAGGGCGGGCAACCCGGCAGGAACGCGTCGATCTTGACGATCTCGTGGAGGGGATAGACCCGGTCGAGGATGATCGGCAGCTCCGGGTCGTTGGGGATCATCCTGTCGGCCGGATCGACCGTCGGCCCGTTGAGGTAGGCCTCCTCGAGGCACTCCCGGACCGGGATGCCGTTCCGCATGGCGGGCAGGCCGCCCATGATGGCGCATTCGCCCACGGAGATCAGGATCTTGCAGTTTTTCCGGAAGTCCCGCAGGGTCTCGACGTTCTCGCTGTTGCAGCACCCGCCTTCGATCAGGCCGATGTCGCAGGTCTTGGAGAATTTCTTGATGTCGTCGATCGGCGACTTGTGGAATTCGACGAGGTCGATGAGGGGCAGGATCCGCTCGTCGATGTCGAGGACGGACATGTGGCAGCCGAAGCAGCCGGCCAGAGAGGCGGTGGCGACGATGGGCTTGCTCATGGCTCTCTCCTCACCCCGCGGGGTTCTCGAGGTCGCTCCCGATCGGCGCCTTGTCGTATTTGCGCCGCCCGATGGGGACGGCGAAGCCGACCTCCTTCTTCAGGATGGCCCCCACGGGGCACCGGTCCATGGCCTTTTTCGCCTCCGCGGGGGTGAGCGACGCGGCGAGGCTCATGTCCGCGCCTATCTTCTTGCGCTTCGACCGGTGGAGCGGCCCGAAAACGCTCTTCCCGTCCTTGGACTTGACCATAGCCACGCAGCGATGGCATTTGACGCAGCGGTTATGGTCGACGAGGAGATTCGGCCCCGTCGGGTCGACCGTGCGCTTAGGGAACTGGTAGGGGAAGCGGGGGACGAGCATCTGGTAGCGGTAGGCCAGGGCCTGGAGCTCGCAGTTGCCGCTCTTCTCGCAGGTCGGGCACATGTGGTTGCCCTCGACGAAGAGCATCTCGATCATCGACTTCCGCATATCTTCGAGGTCCGGGGCCGCGTTCTCAACGGCCATGTTCTCGCCAAGGGGCTGCGTGCAGGCGGCCATGTAGCGGCCGCCGACACGGACAGTGCAGATGCGGCAGCTCCCGGTCGGCTTGATTCCCTCGTAGCGGCAGAGGGAGGGGATGTAGATGCCGTTGTCGCGCGCCGCTTCGAGGATGGTCTGGCCCGGTTTGCCGGAGCATTCCCGGCCGTCGATGCTGAATTTGACTTTACTCATGGCGGGTCTCCGCGAGCGTCTGTCCGGTGACCGCCGATGCGTCCCGGACCGCGGCCTCGAGGTCGAAGGTCGTGATGTAGTCCCGGGACTTGTCGACCAGGGCTTCGTATTTCTCCCGGAAGTTCTGGAGGGTCGTCAAGATCGGGTTGGGCGAGGTCTGGCCGAGTCCGCAGCGGCTCATGGCCTTGATCGTCTTGCCCCAGGCCTCGATCTCGCCCAAATCCGGAAGCGTCCCGTGGCCCGCCGTGATCTTCTCGAGCTTCTGCTTGAGCAGGGTGTTCCCCGCCCGGCAGGACACGCACCATCCGCAGGACTCTTCGATGAAGAACTCCATAAAGTTGTGGACGACGTCGAAGATGTTCCGCTCGGGACCGATGACGATGATCGATCCGCCCGTGGGCAGGTCATCGAAGCCGATCTTGCGCTCAAATTGGCCGCGACCGATGCAATTGCCGGACGGCCCGCCCACCTGGACGGCCTGGGCGTCGCGGCCGCCGACCATTTCCAAGAGGCGACGGACCGTCAATCCGAATTCGACCTCATAGACGCCCGGCTTGCGGCAGTCGCCGGAGACGCTCAGGAGCTTGGTCCCGGCCGATTTGGGCGTTCCCAGGGTCTTAAACCAGCCGGCCCCCCGCTCCAGGATCCGGGCCGCCGCGCACAGCGTCTCGACGTTATTCACGGTGGTCGGCAGGCCGAGGTATCCGTTCTGGACGGGGAAAGGCGGCCGGGGGCGCGGTTCGCCGCGCTTGGCCTCGGCCGACTCGAGGAGGGCCGATTCCTCGCCGCAGACATAAGCCCCCGCGCCCATCTTGATGATGATGTCGAAGGTGAAGCCCTTTTTCCCGGCGACGGACCTGCCCAGGAGCTTTTGCGCCCGGAGGTCAGCCAGGACTTTTTCCAGGCGGGCCTTGAGATAGGCGTATTCGCCCCGCAGATAGAGGATGCCGAGCTTCGCCCCGATGGCATAGCCGGCGATCGTCATCCCCTCGAAGAGAAGGTGGGGCATCTCGGTCAGAATCACCCGGTCCTTGAATGTCCCGGGCTCGCCCTCGTCGGCGTTGCAGACAACGTAGCGCGGCTCGCACGCTTCCCGGCCGCAGAATTCCCATTTGAGTCCGGTCGGGAACCCCGCGCCGCCCCGGCCGAGGAGGTTCGAGCGCTTGATCTCGGCGATGACGTCCTCGGGGGTCCAGGTGACCGCCTTGCGGACGGCCGCCCCCGTTTTGAAGGGGGAGAAGATCACCGGGCCTTTTTTGCGGATGTTGTTGTCGACCATGGCCCGGACGAGGCGGGACTGGTTGGCCCCATCGCCCGTCTTCTTGACGAGCGCGGCCATGTCCCGGCCGGCGTTCATCGCGGCTACGATCTCCTTTGCCCGGGCCGGAGTCAGCCGGGTGAAGACGACGCCGTTGATGAGCGCCGAGGGCTCCTGGTCGTTCATGCCGATGCAGGACGTCGCGCGGAGGCCGATCCGTCCGTCGGGCGTTGTTTCGCCGAACCGGCAGCCGGCCGCCTTTTCAAAGGCCCGGGCGACCGCGGCGCGCCCCTTCATCTCGGCGACGATGTTGGTGTTGAGATAGACTGTGTAGACGCCGGCGGGTCGGGAGGAGAAGAAATGGTAGAACGTCGACACGCCTTCGACATCGACCCGGGACAGCCCCAGCCGGTCGGCGATCCGGGCGGCCGCTTCGGGCGATACGACGCCGAAAGCGGCCTGGACGTCACGGAGGATCTCGATCAGTCCGGAGGGGTCTTTGCCGCGCCGAGCGAGGATCGATTCCAGGATTCCCTTCTTTATCATGTATGAACCTCGAATAATAATGAATAAAAAAATAGGATTCGGGGATCCAGTTTAATCCGATTTCCTTATAGCACAACCTCCGGAAATTGACAAATGAGCGACTTCTCCGCTTGCTTTTTACCTTGCAAAAAACGTAGAATCCTAAATAATGACGATTCACCCAATTTGGAAGGAGGAACTATGAAGAGAAAGAGTCTGATCATTCTGGGGTTGATTGCCGCCCTGGTCACCCTGCAGAGTTGCAGCTCCAAGCCCGAACAAAGCCTGATGACGAGCTATTTCAGCGCCGTCGGCATGAACGACATTTCGACAATGTCCTCCATGGCCATCGACCCGCTCAAGATCGAGGCGGCGAGCTGGTCCATCACCAAGGTCAGCGAGGAGAAGATCGAGCCCGCCGCTTTGGCCGAATTTGGCAATAAGGAAGCCGACCTGAAGAAGCAGTACGACGCCAGCTCGGGCCCGGCCCTCGACGCCAAGGATGTTCTGGATTCGGCTAAGGACGAGTTCAATTCCGCACGGACCGGGGCCGCCAAGGCGGCCGCCAAAGCGAAGGTGGACGATGCCCAGAAAAAGTTTGACGGAGCCTATCAGGCCAACCGCAGCCTCCTGAACCAGTACAATGAGACCAAGGCCGCCGCGGCCAAGGAAGAGGAGATCACTATCTTCTCCCTCGGCGCGGGCCAGTTGCCCAACGTCCGCGACCTGAAGGGGAACGTCCATTCAAAGGAACTCGAGATCCAGGTAAAAGCCAAGGACGGCGCGGTCAAGAACTACAAGGTCATCATTAGGATGTACGATCTCAAGGACGAGGCGGCGAATATCGCCCGCCGCGGCCGGTGGGTCATCACGAAATTCGAACAGCTGTAAGGCGCGGCGCCGGCCGGTTCGATTTTGTTTCGAGCGGGGCCAGAATCCGGCCTTCCGCTTTTCGGGCTTCCGTCCGGAGCGGAAAGAGGGCTCTGGCCCCGCTTCTTTTTGTCTTGACGGGAACCTCTTTATCCGCTATAAATAGATGCGTTTCTCTGGGCCGTTAGCTCAGTGGTAGAGCACCGGCCTTTTAAGCCGGGTGTCGCTGGTTCGAGCCCAGCACGGCTCATTTTTTTTTGCGCCCCTGTCGTCTAGAGGCCCAGGACACTGCCCTTTCAAGGCGGCAACACGGGTTCGAATCCCGTCGGGGGCGCTTTTTTTCTCCTCTGATATCTTCGCTGATTCTTCCCTAAGATTCCCCTCAGCCCTCGTTCCCGGGATCATTAGCCGTATCCGCGCCCCCGTCATCCCCTTGCTCTTGAACCTCTTCGATTTCGGAGGCCAAGGCTCGGTGTCCGCTCTGGTCCTCCCGCGTCAGCTGGGCCCGCTTCCGTTTCCACATCCGAAACACGACGAAGGCCGGGAATTGATAGACGATCAGGATGAGCGGTGAGAGGATGAACCAAAAGATGGTCATGTCCCGGGCGAAGAGGACGATGAAACCGGCGATGCCCGCCAGGGAGAGGAGCGCCGCAAGGACCGGTAAGACGAATGAAGGCGTTTTGTTCATGGCTCCTTCTCCCAGGGTAAATCTGGTGGGCGGTGCAGGATTTGAACCTGCGGCCACCGGCGTGTAAAACCGATGCTCTACCACTGAGCTAACCGCCCCAAAAGCAAAAAACACACATTTATCCTGCATTATTCATGAATTCTTTAATGCCTTTTGACGATCGGCAGGAAATGGGGGACACGATCCCGATTTCAGAAGATCGGGTCATGTCCCTCCATTTCCACCTTTCCCTCCGGAACGATGATATTCATGAATAATGCAGGTTATATTATTATAAAAAGGATTCAAAAGATTGTCGGGCGATATTCTTGGTCATTCCGCCCTAAAAATCTTAAACAGGAATACCACTAGGCAAGTCTATCATTTCTTGAGCCGGGCCTCAAACGCTTAGGCCGCCCGTCTGGTCTGTGTGGGAACGTCCGGCCCGGCGTCCGCGGGAAATTTCGGCAGATTGTGGCAAATCGGCCGGAAGCGGGATAGAATATTCCTCGCGTCGGCAGGCGCAGAAAGTTGCCGATGGAAGGGAGGATTCCAGGATGCCTACACGGCGAGATTTCGTGAAGACCCTCGCGCTGGGAGCCGCGGCACTGGCCGCGCCCCGGCGGCTTCCAGCCGCCGCGGCGGCCGGCCGGCCGAATTTCGTCTTCTTCCTTGCGGACGACCTTGGCTGGCGGGACCTCGGCTGTTTCGGCAGCTCGTTCTACGAGACGCCCAACGTAGACCGCCTCGCCAAGCGGGGTATGCGCTTCACCGACGCTTATGCGGCTTGCCCGGTCTGCAGTCCGACGCGGGCCAGCATCATGACCGGCAAACATCCGGTCCGGACGGGGATCACGACGTTTATCGGCGCTCCGCAGCCGGATCAATGGAAAGGCAACACCAGGCTCCTGCCCGCTCCTTACGCAACCCGGCTCGCCCTCGAGGAGGTCACGCTGGCCGAGGCGCTCAAGGCCGGGGGATATGCCACGTTCTTCGCCGGCAAATGGCACCTTGGGCCTGAGGGCTTCTGGCCCGAGAATCAGGGTTTCGACGTCAACATGGGAGGGACGGATGCGGGCGGGCCGTACGGCGGCAACAAGTACTTCTCGCCCTACGGCAATCCGCGGCTAAAGGATGGACCGCCCGGCGAACATCTGCCCGACCGCCTGGCGACCGAGACCGCCAAGTTCATCGAGGCCCACAAGGACCGGCCCTTCATCGCCTACCTCGCGTTCTACTCCGTGCATGTGCCGCTCATGGCCCGGGAAGATCTGAAGAAGAAATACGAGGAGAAGGCGAAGGCCTTGGCTCCCGACGGCCGCCCCCGGTTCATTCCGGAGGGAGCGAACCAGGCTCGGCAAGTGCAGGACCACGCGGTCTACGCCGGCATGGTGGAGGCCATGGACCTCGCGGTGGGTAAAGTCCTCAAGAAGCTCGAAGACCTCGGGCTCGACCGCAACACCGTCGTCGTCTTCATGTCCGACAACGGCGGCCTGTCCACAGCTGAAGGATCGCCGACCAGCAACGTGCCCCTGCGCGCCGGCAAGGGATGGCTGTACGAGGGCGGGATTCGCGAGCCCATGATCGTCCGCTGGCCGGGCGTCACGGCGCCGGGAAGCGTGTGCGCCTCTCCCGTGACAAGCACGGATTTCTATCCCACGATGCTCGAGATGGCCGGCCTGCCGCCGCGGCCTGAGCAGCACATCGACGGCGCGAGCTTCGTCCCTCTGCTCAAGGGCGGTTCGATGAGCCGCGGCCCGATCTTCTGGCATTATCCTCATTACAGCAACCAGGGAGGCTCGCCCGGGGCTGCGGTGCGCTTCGGCGACTGGAAGTTGATCGAGTTTTTCGAGGACCGCCGCGTCGAGCTCTACAACCTGCGGGAGGATGTCGGCGAGAAGACGGACCTGGCGAAGTCGAATTCCGCGAAGGCCTGGGAGCTTTTGGATTTGCTGCACGCCTGGCAGAAGGCGACGGGCGCCAAATTCCCGAGTCCGAACCCCGGCTACCGCGCGTCGAAATGAATGGGCGGTGCAGGATTTGAACCTGCGGCCTGCAGGATCATGTCACCGAATTCTTTGCCCGCAAGGATACAAGAATCAAGAACTTGCCGGATGAATCTCCAATCCTGGCACTCGAAATCCTCGTTTGACATAAACATAGCCCTATGTTAAAGTTATGCGCCTATTTTTATCTCCATTTGAAGAGAAGGTCAAAAACATGTTTGCAGTGATCAAGACTGGCGGAAAACAGTATGTGGTCAAAGAAGGCGACGTCCTCAGCATCGAGAAGCTCGAGGTCGAGCCCGGGCAGAAAATCCTCTTCGCCGAGGTCCTGCTCGTCGAAACCGAAGAAAAGACGCTCATCGGAACGCCCATCGTGAAAGAGTCTGCGGTCGTGGCTGAGGTGCTCAAGAATTTCAAGGACGAGAAGGTCCTCGTTTTCAAGAAGAAACGCCGGAAACAGTACCGGCGCACGCGCGGGCACCGGCAGCAGCTGACCGAGATCAAGATCGTCAAGATCCATCCGGATACGGCGGTCGTCCCCGCGGACGAGCTTAAGTTCGAGACCGTGAAACCGGCGGCCGCCCCGGCCGTCGCTGCCGCTCCGGTCCGCGCCAAGAGAACGCCCAAGCCGCCTAAACCTAAAGTCGTAGCCGAAGAGAAGTCCGTGAAAACGAAGAAGGCCGAAAAGCGGAAAGCCAAAGCGGCGGCTAAACCCGCGCCCGCCGAAAAACCCAAGGCCCGGGCAAACAAAGCTGCGAAGTAAAGGAGACCCGCGATGGCTCATAAGAAAACAGGCGGCGGCGCCCGCAATGGACGCGACAGCCAACCGAAACGGCTGGGCGTCAAGGAATACGGCGGAGAGTTGGTGAAAGGCGGCTCCATCCTGGTCCGGCAGCGGGGGACCCCGTTCAAGCCCGGTCCGAACGTCGGCCGCGGCAAGGACGATACCCTCTATGCCAAGATCGGCGGCACCGTCAAGTTCGAGAAGAAAGGCGCGAAGGGGATCCTCGTCTCCATCCTCCCCGCTTAACGGAGCACCCGAAACATCGCCCCGATTTCGACGGCAGCCGGGGCCCCGGGCTTGGTGCCGAGGACTCCATGACGCCGCACGCCCCTACAGGCTATTTCCCTCG
>Ga0315286_10003816_pt1 | contig 14358 bp, 17 predicted proteins | sample YL17G10_0_MG_FD_205038 | JGI IMG/M metagenome (GOLD analysis project Ga0315286, IMG submission 205038) | Sediment microbial communities from Yellowstone Lake, YNP, Wyoming, USA - YL17G10_0 | ecosystem: Environmental > Aquatic > Freshwater > Lake > Sediment | place: USA: Wyoming | collected...
TGAAAAATTGAAAAACATCCCGGTGATTGTCCTTACTAATCTTGAAGGAGTTGGTGATGTGGAAAAAGCGCTCGAATTGGGCGCAACCACCTATTTGGTTAAGGCGAATTACGACCTGGAAGACGTTTTAAAGACCGTAAAATCTCAAATAAAAGAATAAAAAAAATATGGCAAAAATTCTTTTCATGGAAGATGAGCCAATTCTTCAAAAAGAGCTGAAAGAAATATTGGAGCAGGAAAAATTCAAGATTTTTTCCGCTTTTGACGGTGAAGAGGGATTGGCGATGGCGAAAAAAGAAGAGCCAAATTTGATTCTTTTGGATTTGATTCTTCCGAAGAAAGACGGATTTGAAGTATTGAAAGAACTGAAAGCTGATGAAAAATTGAAAAACATCCCGGTGATTGTCCTTACTAATCTTGAAGGAGTTGGTGATGTGGAAAAAGCGCTCGAATTGGGCGCAACCACCTATTTGGTTAAGGCGAATTACAAACTGGAGGATGTGGTAAGTAAAGTAAAAGAGCTTTTAAATTAATTCTTTTTTCGATTTAAAAAATAACCTGAAATAAATGCAGGTATCTTCTCAACAACTAAAAGCATTCTTATTGGACAAAAAATTGGTCAGCAGGGATGACTTAATTAAAGCGGAAAAAACAGCCGACAAAAACAAGGAAGACTTGGAAGATATTTTAATTAAAGAACGATTTATTCCCGAAAAAGAATTAATTAAGCTCAAGGCCTATATCTTGGGCATTCCTTTTATTGATCTTAAGCAAATAGATATTGAACCGGAAACTTTAAGAATAATTCCCGAACTGATTGCGAGGAAAAATAACATCGTGGCCTTTAAAAAAACAAAAGATGAACTAGAAGTAGCAATGCTTGATCCTTCAAATTTACAGACTATTGATTTCATAAAGAAAAAAACAAACTTAAAAATAAAACCCAGATTTACTTCCCGCGAGGGCATAAGAGAGGTTCTAAAAAAATATCAAAAGAGCTTGGAAGCGGAATTCGGAGAAATCATCAAAAAAGAATCGCAAAAAACAATTTTGCCGGAAATGAAATTAGTGGAAGGGAAAAGGGATGGCGAGGCCGTTGATTTGAAAAAGGCCGCGGAGGAATTACCGATAATCAAGATTGTCGATACCCTGGTAAAGCATGCCATTTTACAAAGGGCTTCCGATATTCATGTCGAGCCATCGGAAAAAGAAGTGATTGTTCGTTATCGTATCGACGGCATTCTACACGATGCAATGATTCTTCCCAAGCAGGTTCATGCGGGAATAATTGCCAGAATAAAAGTTTTGTCGAATCTCAAACTTGATGAACATAGGCTTCCTCAAGACGGAAGATTCAAAATCGAATCGGAAACCCAGAAAATTTCTTTTCGTGTTTCGGTCTTGCCGACGTTCCTTGGGGAAAAGATAGTAATGCGTCTTTTGGTTGAAGGAGCAAAAAAATTTACCCTGGAGGGATTGGGATTTTGGGGCGAGAACCTGGAAATAATCCATCGCGCAATAAAGAAGCCCTACGGTATGATACTGGCTACCGGGCCGACAGGATGTGGGAAAACAACCACTCTTTATACGATAATAGAAATATTGAATCAGTCTGGCGTAAACATATGTACGATCGAGGATCCGATCGAATATCAAATTCCGCGCGTTAATCAAACCCAGGTGAATCCTAAGATAGGATTTACTTTCGCTTCGGGATTAAGGGCGCTTGTCAGGCAGGACCCGAATATTATTATGGTTGGAGAAATTCGCGATAGCGAAACCGCAAGCCTGGCAGTTAATGCCGCTTTGACCGGCCATTTGGTTCTTTCTACCCTACACACGAATACCGCAGCCGGCGCCATCCCTCGCTTAATAGATATGGGGGTGGAGCCGTTTTTAATTTCCTCTACAATAAATATTATTTTAGCCCAAAGATTAGCGAGAAAACTTGATCCGCAGAGCAGGGAAAAATATAAATTATCCAAAAACGACGTCGACGAAATGAAAAAAGATATTAATCTGGATGAGTTGTTGAAAATTTTAAAAAAAGAAAAAATCGTCCCGGATAACGCAGCGTGGGAAACGATAGATTTTTATAGGCCCGGATCCAGTAAAAATTGTCCCGATGGATACAGGGACAGGATCGGCATAAGAGAAGTTTTGGAAATCAGCGACTCGATAAAAGAAATGATCGTAAAAAGAACAACCGCAGACCAGATTGAAGTCCAGGCACGCAAAGAAGGAATGATTACCATGCTTGAGGACGGCTTTGTTAAGGCGGTCCAGGGACTTACATCTCTGGAAGAAATAATGAGAATTACCAGGGAATAGGAATAAAATATGCCCACTTTTTATTACACGGCCAAATCTTCGGACGGAAAAACGATAACCGGAACATTGGAGGCCAAAGACGAAACCAACTTGGCACAAAGCTTAAGGCAGCAGGGCCTTATTTTAATTTCGGTTCAAGGCCTAGATAAGGAAAAAGAAAAAAAGAAAATCGATATATTCTTAAAGATTAAAAATCTGATTTTCGGCAGGGTATCTCTGATGGAGAAACTGATTTTTACCCGTCATTTATCGGTGATGATAGGTGCGGGATTTTCTTTGCATAAGGCATTGGAGGTTTTAGCAAGGCAGACGGAAAATCAAAATTTCAAAAAGGTTATAAGTAATATCGTGGAATGCATCAAAAAAGGAGAAACGCTTGCCGATAGCCTGGAAAAATACCCCAGGGTTTTCAATAATTTTTTTGTGAGCATGGTTAAGGTTGGAGAAAAAGGAGGAAGCTTGGAAGAGGTTTTGAAAACCTTGGCGCAATATTTAAAACGAGAACACGAGTTTATAACCAAAGTCAGGGGAGCGATGGTTTATCCCGCAGTAATAATTACCGCCATGATCGGCATAGGTATTTTGATGATGATAATGGTTGTGCCGAAAATAACCTCGATGTTTGAAGAAATTAATGTCGATTTGCCGATTACCACTCAAGTAATAATGGCGATAAGTAAATTTTTGAGCAAATATTACGTTATCGGAGGCGTTGCGTTGATTGTTTTGATATTTCTTTCGATTAAGTTTTTCAGAACAAAAAAGGGTAAGCACTTTTTAAGTTGGTTGTTCTTGAAGACACCGTTTTTCAAAAAACTCACACAAAAAATCAATTGCGCGAAACTTTCTCGAAGTCTTTCTTCTTTGATGGAGAGTGGCGTGCCCATTGTTGAATCTTTAAACATCGCGGCACAAACATTAGGCAATGTATTTTATTCTGATTCGTTAATCAATATTTCCAATGCGGTTAGGAAGGGAAAAACGATTCAAGAATCACTGGAGGAGTATAATAAGATATACCCCATTCTTGTTGGTCAAATGATAGGGGTGGGAGAGCAGACAGGTGAACTTTCCGAAATAATGCAGAGATTGGCTGATTTTTATGAAGAAGAAGTGAGTAATATCACCCAAAATCTTGCTTCTATAATTGAGCCGGTTTTGATGATTCTGATCGGAGCTGCTGTCGGTTTTTTCGCTGTTTCGATGATTCAACCGATGTATTCGATGATGCAGGCGATATAATCGCGCCACATTTGTTTTGGGGCTTTATCCATTAATACGAAACAATTTGAAGAGAACACCGAAATTTTTTCTTACTAATTTTAAAAAAGGAGGCTTTACTCTGATTGAGGTTTTGGTTGTTTTAGGAATACTGATAGTTGTTTTTCTTTTATCGATTAATGTTTTGTCTTCGCTTTATAAAAAAACCGAACTTGATGCCGCAAAAGATAATATTCTTACTTCGTTGAAAATGGCCAAAAACAGGACGCTGGCCTCTGAGCAGTCGACAAAATACGGTATTTATTTCGATACCATTTCTGACCCCGACAGATATATTTTCTTTCAGGGCTTAAATTATGCTTCGAGAAACATTGCCTTTGATGAAATATACGACCTGCCAAAAACAGTGGAAATTTCAAGTATAATTCTGGAGGGCAGTAATAATGAGATTATTTTTAACAGGTTGGACGGTAACACCAGTAATTACGGCAATATTGTTATCAGGTCGCTAAAGACAGCCGACGCCAGGACTATTTATGTTTATTCTTCCGGCGAGGCGAGTGATCGAGAAAATATTGTTTCAGGTGCCGGTTTAATTTCCGATTCCCGGCACATTCATCTTGATTTGGGATGGGATATGAGCGGTTCCGTGGATTTGAAATTTTATTTCGTAAATGCGGGACAAACGGAAACTGTTCCGATTGCCGGCTTTTTTTCTTTTGAAGAATTCAATTGGAGGGGACAATTTTGGGTAAATAGCGCATGGCAAAGATTCGAAATACACACTCATCAACTAATTCCGACAACCAATTTATGCATTCATCGAGACCGCAATAATGGTGAAAACAATGAGGAAGTTTTTGTATATATTATTCAGGGCGGGATAGAAAAGGAAATCATTCATTACGATGACAATCAGCAAGCTACCGCCACTAAAGGAACTTATGTTTTGGGAGAAATGGAAAAACAATAAACAGGAAAACTTATTTTTTATGAGCAATAAAAATTACACCAATAGAAAAGAAGGCTTTACGATTGTAGAGATCATAATCGCTATCGTTATTATTGTTTCCGTATTCGGTACGATTTTAAGCCTTTTTTCTCTCGATATAAGAACCAGCGAAAGGAATAGAACAAGGCTTAGAGCGGTTCTGCTTGCTCGAGAAGCAATGGAGGCTGTGCGTAATTTCAGGGACAATACAACTTGGTCAGGAAACGGACCGGGCACTCTTATTCCCGGAACAAGTTATCATCCCGTTGTTGCTTCATCCGGATGGGGCATTGTTTCCGGAAGCGAAAACACGGAAATTTTTACAAGGAACATCGTTTTTTATAATGTTTCCCGGGGCATAAACGACAATATCGAAAGCGTTTATAGTCCGGCGAATAATGACCCTGATACGAAAAAAGTAATAGTTACGGTAAGTTGGAGCGACCGGTACGGGTTGGCAAGTGAAAGCCTGACCAGCTATATAACTAATTGGCGCAATTAGTTAAAATGATATGTTTTGGGAAAATAAAAAAATTTTAAAAAGTCAAAAAAAGGGATTCAGCCTCGTAGAAGTTTTATTTTATATCAGTATTTTTATAATTCTTATCAGTGTAGTCACTCTTTTTGCCGCGACTTTTATAAAATCAATAAATAAAAATCACATAAAAAAGGAAGTTGCGCAGGGAGCTTACGCGGCGATAAACAGCATAATTTACGAAATAGAAAACGCGGAAAATGTTTATCTCCCAACCAGCGTTTTTGGCGCTCACCCCGGTCAACTGAGCCTGAAAACAACGCAAAAATTATCCGAAGGAGAGCAAACAACTTACATTGATTTTTATTTGGACAACAATAACAGGTTTTATATTAAACGAGAAGGTGAAGATGCCAGACTTTTAACTTCGGAAAATTTAAGAGTGACCAATTTAGAGTTTCAGTATTTAGCCAATTCCTCGGAATCGATAAGGATAAGCTTAACCGTTGATTATGACATATCCGATCCCGAATATCAGTATTCATACAACTTAATTTCTTCGGGAGCAATCAGAAAGTAGCGCTAATTTATGCATAAAGGGTTTCCCCTGCACCATTTTATGAATAATTTAAAAATTAAAAGCCATCCAAACAAAAAAAATATAAAAAAACCACCTAAAGATAATGGTGCAGGATTTACGGTTGTTTTTTCCACGTTTTTGGTTTTAGCCATCGGAATAATAATAGTTTTGAGCACCGGTTATGTCGGTTTGAACGATATTAAAATGGCAAGAAACAATATTTATTCCATAAAATCTCACTATGTTGCCGAAAGTGGCATCGAAGATAGTCTTGTCCGCTTGAGAAAGGGGATGAATTTTTCTCAAAACAATAGTTTAACAGTAGATGGTGTAAGTGCTACAATAGAGATATCGGATTCCGTAGGAGGATCCCGAACAATAACGTCTGTGGGAAGTTTTTCCGAGAGAATAAGAAAATCAAGAGTCGTTTATACAATCAGTACTGATAGCATTTCTTTTTTCTACGGTGCCCAAGCAGGAGATGGCGGAATATCGATGGAAAATAACAGTCGAATCAGGGGCAATGTTTTCTCGAATGGAAGCGTTGTTGGTTTGGGTGGCAAGGGCTACGTAGATTATACGGTAAAGGTTGCCGCCATCGGAAACAGAATAGAGGGATTAATTGTCGGGGGAGATGCTTACACGCATAACTGCAAAAATTCAACAATTTCCGGCAGCCTTTATTTTTCCGGCGGCGGCCAGGAAAATTGCACAGCCTTAAGCGGCGTAAAAGAGCATCCTGTTGAAGAAGCAAAAAATTTGCCGGTTTCTGAAGAGCAAATAACGAAATGGAAAAATGACGCATTAGAAGGAGGGGTTTTTGAAAACAACTACGTCGTGCCCGGTGGTTCATCCAGTTCCCTTGGCCCCAGGAAAATTGTCGGCAATCTGACACTACAGAATAATTCAACGCTAGTGGTTAATGGCACGCTTTGGATAACAGGAAACATTACAATCAATAACGGCGCAATTATCAGACTGAACAGCAATTACGGCTCAACGAGCGGCATTATTGTTGCTGACGGAAGAATTGTTGTAGTTAACGGAGCACAAACTCAGGGTTCTGGGGCGGAAGGAAGTTATATAATGTTTCTTTCCACAAATACCTCGATTGACCCGGCATTTCCGGCTGTTGATGTTTTTAATACTGCTCAAGGAGCGATATTTTATGCTTCAAGAGGAATGATAAGACTGCACAACAATATGTTTATCAGGGAGGCTACGGGTTATAAGCTATACCTCGATAACAATGCTATCGTTGAATACGAAGTCGGATTGGAGGATGCGGCATTTAGTAGCGGTCCGGGGGGGTCTTGGGAAATAACCAATTGGAAAGAAATAGAATAAAATATGAATCTGAAAAATTTAATTTTTTCCAATATTTATAAAAACATTCCGTCTTTTGGACTGGATATTTCCGATTTTTCCATTAAAATCGCACAACTGAAGAAAAAAAGAAACGGGTTCGAACTGAAAAGCGCCAATCGTTTTTCTCTTCCCGAAGGAGTAATTCAGGAAGGAGAAATTAAGAACGAAAAAAAACTGATTGAGATGCTGAAAAAGGCAATACTTGAAACAAAGGGAGAAAAAATCAAGACCAAATACGTGGTTTGTTCATTACCCGAACAGCATGCCTTTGTAAAAGTAATTAAATTTCCCAAAATGGCCATTAACGAAGTCAAGGAAGCGATTAAATGGGAAGCAGAGGCAAATATTCCCTTTTCCCTGGACGAGGTTTATTTCAGCTGGCAAATCGTTTCGCCGCAAGACGGGAATGACCATATCGATGTTTTAATCAATGCGGTTCCCAGAAAATTGGTTAATAAGTATTTGGAGGTATTGAAATCCGCAGGAATCGAGCCGATTGTTTTTGAAGTCGAGTCAACAGCAATAACCAGAAGCTTGATTAAAGAGGGAGTTGCCGTAAAGCCGGTTTTGATTATCGATCTGGGGTTTAATCGAACGAGTTTCGTGATTTTCTCCAAAAATGGAATTTGCTTTACCAACAGCACTTCCGTAGTCTCCAACAGGCAGATGTTTGAAGACATTGCTCAAAAGCTGAATATTGATTTCAAAAAAGCACAGTCTTTGAAATTTAAAATCGGGATTGACGGAGAAGATGAGAATAAGAACGTTTTTAATGCGCTTCTTCCGTCCCTAACGAAGTTATCCGAAAAAATTAAAGAATGTATAAGTTTCCATCAGGAATACGGAGAGAAGGAAAGCGGTTATTCCGGAATCAGTGAGATTATTCTTTGCGGAGGAGGGGCGAATTTAAAGGGACTTGCGGAATATATTTCTGCGCGCACAAAAATTCCCGTTTCAATGGGCAATCCATGGGTAAATATTTTGCCGGACAAGAAAGGAAAAATGGACTTGGGGAAAATACCGATTATTTCTTATGATGAATCTTTGGCTTATGCCACTGTTTTGGGACTGGCTATTCGTGGAGCGAATTTATCCGACTAAGAACATAAAAATGATAAAAATAAACTTATTGCCCCCCGGGCAAATCAAGAGGACGAAAATGATGGTCGCCTACCAAAACGCGATTTCTTCCGGCCTAATTCTTTTCCTGATGTTTTTATTGGTAATTGTGGCCATGGCTTCTTTTTTAACTTTTCTTAATTTCAATTACTCTCTTTTTGAAAAAAACATAAACGAGGAAGAGGCAAGAGTTGTTCAGACGGAAAGCATTAAAACCATGCAAAAAAGAATAAGAGAAGTCAACGAAGATTTGTCTAAAATTAAAAAAATTCAGGATGCGAAATCAGATTTATACGGTATCCTGGACAGAGTAAATGAAGAGCTTTTCAAGGAGGTAGAGGTTTATGCGTTGGAAATCGACAATAAATCAAAAATCATAAGCGTTACTGGTCATTCTTCTTTTCGTGAAAGTCTGGTAAAAATAAGAGATATACTTAAAGACGATTCGCATTATAAAAATGTAGATTTTCCGCTTTCTAATTTAGCCAATCCCAGGGATATCAATTTTAAATTCAGTTTTATTTATATTCCATGAGCGCCAAACAGAAAATTTATCTTATTTTTTTAGTGATTATTACGGTTTTTACCCTTTTGATTATTTTTGTGATTAAGCCGTTATTTTTGGAAATAAAGAAAACTGCGGTAGCGGTTTCGGAAAGCCGCGAAAAAATGATGTCTTTGGAGGAAATAGATAAAAATTATTTAGAGGAACTGGAAATTGACCGCAGGGAAATCAGTAATAATATTGATTTGGTAAAAAAACAGTTAATCGACAAAAACGAAGCAGTAAAATTTTTTGAAGCACTGGAATCCGTTGCTTCCGCCACTTCCAATGAAATTGAAATCAGTGCCTCGGATTTTCCGTCTCTGGCAATAAGCCTCACGGGAACGTTTTCGGACCTAATGAAATTTTTAGGCTGGCTGGAGAACGGAGAATATTTTATCGATGCCGATTCTTTAAGTGTTTCCAGAAAAAGCGAGAGAGGGGATTTAGAAATTACCCCATCCGGAATAATAAAATCAACCTTAAAAATAAGGGCCTATATCAACGAATAAAATGAATTTGAAAAAAACAGCGAAATCAATCAGGAATTTTTTCATAAAGCATTGGAAAAAATGGACAATTTTCTCGTTTTTAGCTATATTGGTCTATATTGGTTTTATTTTCTACGAATATGTTTATAAGCCAATTTACGCGCTGAAAGAAGTAGCTCCCTTCAAGCTGGAGATAAAAAGAGCAGTATATCAAGGTATAGTGGATGCTTACTTGAATAAGGGGGAGAAAGTCAATCAGATTAATACTAAAAATTATCTTGACCCGTTTAAATAAAGACATGCGTAAACCAATTTTCATAATTTTAATCATTCTCGGATTTATTCTGCCGATTCTGGCTCATGCCGCCCTGGTTACTTGCGGTACCAGCACAACCCAAGAGTGCACTTTGTGCGATATTTTCAGAATGATGCAAACGATTATGAATTATATCTGGTGGGCATTATTGGTAATTGCCCCTTTATTTATTATTGCCGGAGGAGTAATGATTTTGACTGCGGGCATAAAACCCGAACAACTTGAGTCGGGCAAGAGAATTATCACCGGAACCGTAATTGGTTTGGCAATCGCGTTTTTGTCTTGGACAATTTTGAATGTTGTTTTTATTACCCTGGCCAAAGATCCGGGTCAAGAAGGATTTCCCTGGCCCTGGAACGAAATTCAATGTACAGGAGGAGGGGTGGCCCAGACACAGCCGTGTACCACAGACGCTCAGTGTTCTCCTCCGAACACATATTGCGATTGGTTTGGAACAAGCAGATGCGTGACCGCAGAAAATTTAGTGTGCGAACTTTGGGTGGATTGTCCCAGTGGTTATGATTGTGTGGGTACGGGGGCATTGGGGAGATGCACAGGGATCAATGCTAATACTAATTGGTATTGTTATACTCAGAATTCAAGTGGACAATCATGGATTTCGCAACAATACAACAGTGAGGCGGCATGCAGGAATACTGATGCGTGTCCGTGGTATTGCTCTACTGGTTCCTCAGACTGTTTTACGTGGTGTTGTCTTAACCAGGGCAACAGAGACGGAGAAATGAATGTTTGTAGTTCATACGTAGACCAGGGCTGGTGCAGAAGAACGGTTCCGGTTAACGCGCTGAGCTGGAGATTGAGTTCTTATGTTCAAGACCCAAGGCAAAGAGGCGATGCTTCTATTGAGTTATCACAATTTTTAGATTGTATGTTTTTGCATGTTCCAAGCCTGGAAATAAATTCTATTTCAAGTAATGTTTTATGCACCAATCCTACCTGCGATACGTCTACGGGCAACTGTGGTCATACTGCTAATTCTTGTCATTTTGGCGGAACAAGCCCCGATTGTATGGGACAATCTTATGCCGTTGATTTCAATACTAATGTTGCTTGTTCGGTTATAAGAGATGCCGCAACGGGAGATTGTAACTTTAATACTTGGTTTAATTACGAAACAGACCATGTTCATGTGAGCGTTAATAATTCTGCTTGTGGTTGCCCCGAAAGTATTTCAGGAATTATGTGTCCTAATTAATTTTTTGTCCTCATAGCTCAACGGACCCCGAACTACAAATCTTTCAGATTTGAATACGAGGCAGGTGCCGCATCTGCCTTTTTCTTCTTTAAAATTTGAGCCCCCATAGCTCAATGGACAGAGCACTTGCCTTCTAAGCAGGGAATGTAGGTCCGATTCCTACTGGGGGCATTGGCAATATGAGCAAAGATAAAATCTTTCTTTTTTTAATCTTAATTTTGGTTATTTTTATTGCTTTTGCTTTGGATGTGCCCCGTTATTTTTTTGAACAACGGGGTCAATTTATATTCGAACATCTGCAAAACAGCAATGCGATAAAAGACGACGGCATAATTAAAGAACCGATTCGCGCCAAGGGTGTTTATGTTACTTATCGTACTGCTTCGAATAGCCGCATGGAGGAAATCATTGACTTAATAAAAAGAACCGAACTGAACAGCGTAGTTATCGATATCAAAGATTATACCGGGAGGATTCCTTTTCAAACCGAAAGCGATTTGATTCACGAAATTGGCTCGGAAAAAATATTCATTAAGGACATAAAGAGATTAATCGAAAATTTACACAAAGAAGGAATTTACGCCATTGCGCGTATTGCGGTTTTCGAAGACGATTATCTTCCTCGCGAGAAACCGGAACTAGCTTTAAAGAGTTCGGACGGGAGCATATGGCATGATAATAAAGGATTGGCTTGGCTTGATCCCGCATCTATGGAAGTTTGGGATTATACAATCGCTATTGCCAAAGAAGTGATAAAGGTTGGTTTTGATGAGATAAATTTGGACTATATTCGTTTTCCTTCTGATGGCGCAACTGCCCTGATTAAATATCCTTTTTGGGATAAGAAAACAGAAAAAATAGAAGTTCTTAAAAATTTTTTCGAGTATTTTAATCACAGGATTAAGCCCTTGGGGGTTTTTATTTCTGTTGATTTGTTCGGCCTGACCCTAACCAGCACCAATGATTTGAACATTGGTCAGTGGTTGGAATACGCAGCTCCTTATTTCGATTATATTTGTCCCATGGTTTATCCTTCGCATTATCCTGCGGGATTCGAAGGGTTTGAAAATCCTGCTGCCCATCCCTATGAAATTATTTACAGGGGACTGATGACTGGGCAAGAAAGATTGGCAAGTGTTTCGGCTTCGGATCCGAGCATGAGTGTGGCAAAATTAAGGCCGTGGCTTCAGGATTTCTATATGGGCGCGGTTTATGACGGACCAATGATAGAACTACAGAAAAAAGCGGTTTATGATGCGGGTGCAGATGGCTGGTTACTCTGGAATCCAAAGAATATTTATACAGAGGATGGTCTCCAGAAAGAGGAGTGAGGGGTGGAATTTATTTATTAAAAAGATACACGTTGTAGTCCTCAAAAATCAAAGTTTTTATTTATTCATAAGGGGGAGACCTTACACTCCCCTTATTTTATTTGTATTACAGACATTAATGACTTTCACCCCTTAATATAAATAAAAACTTTGATTTTTTCGGATAGAGTATTGGATTTATTTCGGGTTTGAAAATTAAATCATTAAAAATTTATTAGAAATTGAAAATTAGAAATTGAAAATTCCCGTCAGGTATTTTACTTGACCTTAAATATGATTTTTGTTAATATCGAACATAGACTTTGCGGTCTATATTTTATTTTTAAGGAGGGACATGAAAAAAGAGATTGGGCCAGTTATCATGGCGTGCTCTGACTGTGGAAGAGAATTGCTGGTTGTGCCAGGAAAAGACGGAGCTACGGAGATTCACGAGGTTTTTAAGCGGGATAGAAAATGGGGCTCTTCTCTTCTGCGCATCACAAAAGAAGAGATTCCGCCTAACGTGTGTCCGTTTCCGCGCTGTAATGGCACAAGAATCCAGGCCATCAGTAATTCCAAGGCCCAAAGAATCTTGAGAAAGATTTAAGCCGCAAGACAACAAGGGGCGACCTAACGGTCGCCCCCTCTTTACTCTTTTAGAATTTTAAGCTATTATTTTTTTATATGGTGCCTATGGTGTAATGGCAGCACTAGAGTTTGTGGAGCTCTCAGAGCGGGTTCAAATCCCGTTAGGCACCCTGGTAAAATCGCTTTTTATTAGGGCGATTTTTTGATATAATAAAAATGTAATAATTTTTAAGAGATGAAATTTATGAAGAATAAAATTGTTTCAATTTTAATTATTATCGTTGCCGTAATTATTAGCCATGTTCCCCTTGTATTTTGTTGGAATAATTATCATATCACGACATCTTCTTGTGTGGGTCCATTTTTAGATTTTATGACCTTTTTGTCCTTTTTAGGTGACGGAGCAATAAGAATGCTTTTGATTGCGGTATTGCCATTGATAATTGCAGGTATTTTAATATTGTGGCATAAGGATAAATCCGAATTTCTTCCCTCTTTTGCTACCCTATTTTTGATTTCCTCTTTTATTGTGGGGTTTGTGAATTACGCCACTAAATTTCTTAATCAATAAAAATTTTACATTAAGCCAAACAGGTTCTAATCCAATCCCTGTCTACCGGCAGGCTGTTGCCGATTTAGTCCGCCGAAGCTTTATGCGTAGGCGACCCCTCCGATTTTAGCTTTAAAAAGCCCGGCTTGTGTCGGGTTTTTGTGTTGACTTTTTGGGGGTAGGGATTTATGATTAAGGTATAATAATTAAGAATGAATATAAAAATATGGGACTTGAAAGCGAATCAAAATTCACAAAAGAACAGGAGGGTTTTAAGATAGAGAAATCAACGTTTCCTCATAGAAATAAAAGGATAGAAAGAAAATTACGTGGGCTTGGAGTAGAGGTACCGACATTACCTCACGTGAATAAAAGGATAGAAAGAAAATTACGTGGGCTTGGAGTAGAGGTACCGACATTACCTCACGTGAATAAAAGGATAGAAAGAAAATTACGCGGGCTTAGAGCTAGAGCCGAAAAAGATGAAGCAATAAAAAATAATGACCAACAAGAAGAACAAGTTGGAACGCCAGAAAAATTAACAGACGCTGAATATGTAAAGGTAATGGATATGACGCCAGAAGAAAGAGAAAAATATGACGCCGAGAAGAGAGAAAAGGAAGACAGCGAAAATTCTCCTAAAACAGATTAACGCTTTTCGAAACCACAAAAGGCACATACACCGTTATGTGCCTTTTTAATAAGCCAAACGGGTTCTCTCTGGGCCTTCGGGCCCGTAGGGCCGGAGGCTAACCCAGTCCTGTTGCCGACCCACCGATATTTATCCTGAGCGCAGTCGAAGGATTGACAGCATAACAATGATATGTTATACTGTTTTTAGTTTGAAAATTCAAGAAAAAAAGGAGGAAGTGATGGAAATAACATTATTTAGAGATATTGATTCGTCAGGCCCGTTTCCACCATCAGGAGAGCTTACCGTTATTACAGATAACAGAAAGAAAAAGAAATACCATTTGTCTGAAATTTGGTTTGATAGATTTCTGAGATTAATGGAGGTATCTGAACACAAAGGCACATTCGGAGAACCTGGAGGTTCATTTCAATATCACTATTCTGGTTATTCTCGGTTTAAGCCTGTCAACGGCCGAGAAAAAGAAGTTGAAGCTCTTTATCGCAGGTTCAGAAAGAATTTAGTCACAAAAAGAATTGTCAAAACCATGCTCTTACTCGGTTTCTTAACGGGATTGGCGTTAATCATTCTTTAAAAAGGACCGAACTCCGCAGCTTGCGAGGAAGT
>Ga0315286_10003818_pt1 | contig 14356 bp, 13 predicted proteins | sample YL17G10_0_MG_FD_205038 | JGI IMG/M metagenome (GOLD analysis project Ga0315286, IMG submission 205038) | Sediment microbial communities from Yellowstone Lake, YNP, Wyoming, USA - YL17G10_0 | ecosystem: Environmental > Aquatic > Freshwater > Lake > Sediment | place: USA: Wyoming | collected...
GCGCTGATCTACCTCAGATCCCGGATCGACTCGACCCCATGAAGGAGCGGACATCGCAGGCGCTGATCCGGGCAATGGCGCTGGCTGATCTTCCGGAGGTCCTGGAGATCGATCGTATGTCGTTCCCGATCCCCTGGCCGGAGCGCAGCTACCGGTTCGAGCTGAACGACAACCCGGCCTCCCATCTGCTGGTGGCCGTTACGAGCGATCAGGCTCACCCCCAAGTGGCCGGCTACATCGGTTTCTGGCTGATTGTGGATGAGGCCCACATCAGCACCCTGGCGGTCCACCCGCTTTACCGGCGCACGGGCATTGGGGTGGACCTGCTGGAAGCGGCCCTGGACAAGGCTGCCCGCCTGGGGGGTGACATGGCGACGCTCGAGGTGCGCGTGTCGAACCAGCCGGCCGTCAACCTATACGACAAGTTCGGCTTTCAGATTGTGGGAAGGCGCCCGAAGTACTATCGAGACCAAGACGAGGATGCGCTGCTGATGACATTGACAGGATTGCGGAGCCGCCACGCGGGCGGGTGGGGAGGTCCGGCGTGAATCCGGCGGAGGACCTGAAGGGCATTGCGGGCGAAGTGGCTGCCTGCACCCGGTGCAAGCTGCATCTCTCGCGCAAGCTGGCAGTGCCTGGCGAGGGGCTGGCGCAAGCGGAGATCATGTTCATTGGCGAAGGCCCGGGATTCCACGAAAACGAGCAGGGCCGTCCCTTCGTGGGCGCGGCCGGGCGTTTTCTGGAGGAGCTGCTGGCCAGCATCGGCCTCACACGGGAGCAGGTCTTCATCTGCAACGTCGTCAAGTGCCGGCCTCCGGGAAACAGAGACCCCCTGCCGGAGGAGATCGAGGCCTGTTCGGAGTACCTGGATCGGCAGATCCGGGCCCTCAATCCCAAGGTGATCGTCACGCTGGGCAGGTATTCGCTGGCGCGATACCTCCCCAACTCCCGGATCAGTGCGGTCCACGGCCAGGCCCGCAGCCTCCAGGGGCGGCTCGTTGTCCCGATGTACCACCCGGCTGCGGCTCTGCATCAGCCCTCCCTTCGCCAGAGCGTGGAAGAGGACTTCGCCCGGCTCCCGGAGGCGATCCGCCGCTCCCAGGCCAGCCAGGCCCCGGAAGAGGGATCTCCCGCGCCGCCGCAACAGCTCAACCTCTTCTAGGAGCATGCCGAGAATGGCGACGCTGACGGAGTTGAGCGTTTCCTCCCTTCCAGCGGCCCTGTTCAGCAGCCTAGAGGTCCGGCCGGAAACCTCGCCCGCCGGGTCCCTGTGGGAATAAGTGTGCGTTTCTGGCCCTCACTGGGCCATCCGGTCCCGCGGAACTGCCTTGTCCGAGGCGCTTTGACGGGTGCCATCCCAAGGCTTTGGTCCGGAAGGCACTTTCCGGCCACGCCTCTAGGAGCGTGATGAGAAGGCTTTGGTTCCTGAGAGGAACGGGTCTCTTCTCCGGGCAAGGCGCTCTTTCATCACCCTGCTAATCGATCCCTGGATCAGGAGTCCGGCGCCAATGTCAGTTGACCCCTCGACTCTCCCGCCTGCCGCTCAAAGGCTGATCGAGCGCTTCGATTCGCGAGAGGCACAGGTCGGCGTCGTAGGCCTGGGCTATGTCGGCCTGCCTCTTGCCGTTGTCCTGGCCGAGGCCGGCTATCGCGTGGTGGGCGTCGATCAGGACTCGGCCAAGGTGGAGGCGATCCGGCGCGGCGGGAGCTACATTGGCGACGTGCCCGGAGATCAGGTCGCCGGCCTGGTGAAGCGCGGCCTGCTCTCTGCGTCCACCGGATTCGAGGCACTGGCCGAGGTGAGCGGGGTCAGCGTGTGTGTCCCGACGCCGCTGCGCAAGACCGGCGATCCCGACCTGTCGTTCATCCTCGCCGCCGTTCAGTCCCTCCGCCCCGTGCTGCACCGGGAGATGGTCATCATTCTGGAATCGACGACCTATCCGGGAACGACGCGCGAGATGGTCCTCCCCGAGCTCGAGGCCGGCGGACTGAAGGTTGGGGAGGACTTCTTCCTGGCCTTCTCTCCCGAGCGGGTGGACCCGTCGCGCAAAGACTGGACGACGGCCAACACGCCCAAGGTGGTGGGCGGCATCACGCCCGCGTGCACCGAGGTGGCGGCAGCCATGTACGCGCAGGCGATCCAGACGATCGTGCGGGTTTCCTCGTCCGAGGTCGCCGAGATGACCAAGCTGCTGGAGAACACCTTCCGGGCGGTCAACATCGGTTTGGTCAATGAGGTGGCCTTGATGTGCGAGCGGCTTGGGCTCGACGTCTGGGAGGTCATCGAGGCTGCAGCCTCCAAGCCCTTCGGTTTTATGAAGTTCACCCCCGGCCCGGGGCTGGGCGGGCACTGCATCCCGATCGATCCCCTGTACCTCTCCTGGAAGCTGAAAACCGTGAAGTACAACGCTCGCTTCATCGAGCTGGCGAGCGAGATCAACACGAACATGCCGCGCTACGTCGTGGGTAGGGTGCAGGACGCCCTGAACGAGGCAGGCAAGCCCGTGCGGGGTGCGCGGCTGCTGGTGGTGGGCGTGGCCTACAAGCCGGACGTCTCCGACCTGCGCGAATCGCCCGCGCTGGATGTCATCGGGCTCTTGCAGAAGAAGGGCGCCGTCGTGGAGTACTACGATCCCTACATCTCCTCCCTCGAACAGGAAGGTCTGAGCCTGCGATCGGTCTCGGATCACCTGGCCGCGGCTCGACGGTCGGACTGTGTCGTGATCGTCACCAACCACAGCGGCATCGACTACCCGGCGTTGGCAAACGCCGCCTCCCTGATCTTCGACAGCCGCAACGCGCTGGGAGCGGCTGGGATCCGGTCGACGAAGGTGGTGAGGCTTTGATGGCGCGCTACCTGCTCACCGGCGCGGCGGGCTTCATCGGAGCCCACGTCGCACAGGAACTGCTGGCGGAGGGCCATACCGTTGTCGGTTTGGACAACCTGAACGATGCCTACGACCGGCGCCTGAAGGACTGGCGACTGACGCGGCTCCAAGACCGACAAGGATTCACCTTCCATCGTGTCGATATCTCCGACCGGCCGGCCTTGGGCGGGGTGTGGGGGAAGGAGCCCTACGATGCGGTTCTGAACCTGGCTGCCCGGGCGGGCGTCCGCCAATCCGTGGCCGATCCCTGGGCGTACGTAGACACCAACCTGACGGGCACCCTCAACCTCCTGGATCTCTGCCGGGAGCACCAGGTCCACAAGTTCATTCTGGCTTCGACTTCGAGCGTCTATGGAGCCAACGCTCCCCTTCCCACTCCCGAGACGGCGGAAAGCGACCATCCCATCCAGCCGTACGCTGCCACCAAGAAGGCCGCCGAGACCCTGGCCCACAGCTACCACTACTTGTATGGCATCGACGTGACCGTGGTGCGCTACTTCACCGTGTATGGTCCGGCGGGGCGGCCGGACATGAGCATGTTCCGCTTCTGCCAGTGGATCAGCGAGGGCCGCCCGGTACGGGTCAACGGAGACGGCGAGCAGTCTCGGGGATACACCTACGTGGACGACATTGCCCGCGGCACCATCCTGGCTCTCAGACCCCTGGGATACGAGGTCATCAACCTGGGCGGGCACGAGACGATCAAGATCAATGACCTCATCCGCATGATGGCCGCCAGGATCGGCCGCGAAGCGCAGCTGGAATACGGCCCGCTTCACCCCGCCGACATGCTGGCCAACTGGGCCAGCGTCGAGAAAGCCGGGAAGTTGCTCGGTTGGGAACCCCGGGTGAGCTTGGAGGAAGGCGTTCCCCGGCTCGTGGACTGGTATGTGTCCGAGCGGGAATGGGCGCGGCAGGTGGACACAAGCGACTGAGTGCCTATGCTCGAGACTCCGCCCTCTCCACTGCGCCGGCTCATGGCACGTCTTCTCGACAACCCGCTCCTGCAGCGGGTCATCCGCAACTCTGGGTACCTGTTCAGCGCCAGCACGCTGGCTGCCCTGCTGAGCATGGGCCAGAGCGGCCTGTCGGCCCGGCTCCTGGGGGCGGCCGGATTCGGCTTGCTGGGCATCGTGACCCAGTTCGCCTCCGTTCTCAACAGCCTGACGTCCTTCCGCATGAACCAGCTGGTGGTCAGCTATGTCAGCCACTTCGGCGCCCGCGGACAGGACCGACATGCCGCGGCGGTGTTCAAGGCGGCTGGGCTGGCGGAGATGTGCAGCTCGGTTCTGGCCTACGCTCTGGTCCTGGCGCTCGCCCCACTGGGCGCCCGCTACCTGGCGCACGATCCCTTGACCTCCAGCCTGTTTGCGGTCTACGGGTTGATCGTGCTGGCCAACCTGATGGCCGAGAGCTCGACCGGATTGCTCCAGGTCTTCAACCACTTCGGCACGATTGCTGCGGTGACGGTCGGGCAGAGCGCCCTCACCCTGCTCCTGATCGGCGCCGTCTTCTTCACACGCGGCGGCCTGATGCACGTCCTGCTGGCCTACCTGATCGGCAAGGCTGCCTGGGCCGTATCCATCACGGGCGCCGCCCTCTGGCAGGCTCGCAAGCACTGGGGCGCTGGATGGTGGAAGGCACCCCTCGGGCTTCTGGCGGACCACCGCCGCGAACTGCTTCGCTTCGCCATCAACACCAATGTCACGACGAGCCTGAATCTGGTGACCCGCGACAGCGAGCTCCTCTGGCTGAGCGCGTTCAGCACGCCGGCGCAAGTCGGCTACTACAAGGTGGCCCTGGCGATCCGCAACGTCCTGATCAATCCCGTCGAGCCCCTCATCAGCACCACCTACCGCGAGGTGACGCGCGAGGTGGCGGGCCGGCGGTGGGCGAACGTGCGCTACCTGCTGCGCAGCGGCAGTCTGATCGCGGCGGCCTGGACGCTGCCGGCGAGCCTCGGGTTGGCGGTCCTCGGATCATGGGCGATCTCGCTGGTCTGGGGCCCGGGCTTCGAGTCTGCCTATGTCAGCCTGCTCATCCTCCTGGTGGGCGTGGCAGCGGTCAACATCTTCTACTGGAACCGCAACGTCTTGCTTCCCTTGGGCATGCCGGAGTACCCCACGAAGGTCCATCTCGTGGCTGCCCTGTTGAAGGTGGGCGGGATCTTCCTGCTCGTGCCGGTCTGGGGCGCGAACGGCATGGCCGTCCTGCTCAGCGCGTTCTACGTGGGGACATCGGGGTCGTTGGTGTGGAAGACGATGCGCGAGCTGCGCCGGGCAGAGGCGGAGACTCCAACACAGGCAGGAGGATAGCCCGGGATGCGCATCGCCTGCATTGCCACGTCCCGCGTGCCGTCCCGCACGGCAAACTCGATCCAGGTGATGAAGGTCTGCCAGGCCTTCGTCGAACTGGGACACGAGGTCCGTCTCTGGCTCCCGGGCAAGGCCGCTGGGGTCGCCTGGCCTGCCCTGGGCGAGCACTACGGCGTCCGCCGGCCGTTCCCCATCACCTGGCTCCGCTCAGCCCGCCTCCTGCGTCGCTACGACTTCTGCCTGCGGGCGGTCTTGGGGGCGCGGGGGTGGGGGGCCGACCTGTACTATATCTGGCCCTATCCCGCAGCGGCGCTGGCCTCCCGGCTTGGCCTGCCGACGGCGTTGGAGATTCATGATCGGCCACAGGGACGCCTCGGGCCCGGCCTCGTCCGCAGTTTCCTGCGTGGACCAGGCGCGCGCCGCCTCTTGCCGACGACGGAGGCCCTGCGTGCCTGGTTGGCCTCCGCCTACGGGCTCGCCCTCGAGAGTCCTTTCGTCGTCATCACCCCGAATGGCGTCGAGCTCGAGCGCTTCCAGGCCTTGCCCTCGCCCGCCCGGGCGCGCGCGACCGTGGGCTTTCCCGAGACCTTTACCGCCGGCTATACCGGCCATCTCTATCCGGGCCGGGGCGTGGACCTGCTTGTTGAGCTCGCCCGGCGGAACCCGGCCGTTCGCTTCGTCCTGGCCGGCGGAGAGCCGGCCGCGGTCGAACGTTGGCAGGCGCGGGTGGCCGAGGCGGGCCTGACCAATATGGAGCTCATCGGCTTTGTTCCCAACGAACGGCTCCCGCTGGTCCAGGCGGCCTGCGATGTGCTGCTCATGCCCCACGAGCGGCACGTCTCGGACAGCGGCGGCGGCGACATCGCCGAATTCACCAGCCCGATGAAGGTGTTCGAGTACCTGGCCTCGGGGCGGGCGATTCTCTCCAGTGATCTGCCGGTCCTGCGCGAGGTGCTGAACGAGAACAATGCTCTCCTGGCGCCGCCCGAGGATGCGGACGCCTGGGACCGGGCACTCCGTCGACTGGCGGGCGATCCGGTGTTGAGGGCTACGCTGGCGGGCCGGGCGCGAAAGGACGCGGCTCGCTACACCTGGGTCGAGCGGGCGCGGCGGGCCGTCGAAGGGCTGGAAGGAGCCGCCCGTTCGTAGGGCGGGGAGGGTGCAGGGAATGAGGCGGGTGAGAGCGTGGCTGCTGTGGGGTGTCGGTGTGCTGGCTGTGGCCACCACCTTGAAGGCGTTCGACCACCGGGGCCCACTGGTCCCAGGCTGGCTGGCCTATCTGGTGCTCAGTGGTGTCTGCGCCGGGTTGATGTGGCTTGCCTGGCGTTCCGTGGCCAGGGATGGCTTCGATCGCGGCCTGGCGGCCGCGCTCATTGCGGCTTTCGCCCTCCGGCTCGGGGTGGGGATTGCCATGCTGCAGCTCCTGCCGGTCTATGGCTATGACACCCGGCACCAGCAAGCCGGCTACTTCTTCCCCGATGCCTATGAACGCGACCTGGATGCCCAGATGCTGGCCGCGTCGGATCGACCTTTGCTGACAGCCCTGACCGATCGAACCGTGAGCGACCAGTATGGTGGGTTGCTGTTCATCAGTGCCACGGTCTATCGTCTCCTGAGCCCTGAGGTGTCGCATCCGCTGCTCATCGTCCTTCTGGCGGCGACGGTTTCCTCGCTGGGCGTACTGTTCACGTGGGGTTTCTCCGGCATGATCGCCGGGCATCGGGCCGCGGCGTTGGCTGCCTGGCTGGTCGCCCTCTATCCGGATTCGATCCTGCTCGGCGCCTCGCAGATGCGGGAGCCGTTTGTCGCCACCGGTCTGGCGTTGGCTCTGTACGGCTATGCCCGGCTGCGGCTTGGGGCGCCTCGGCCCGGCGTTGCGGCGATTGGGTTGGGGACGTTCGTGGGGATGCTCATCTCCCCTCCGTACGGGCTCCTGATTGCCGGGGCTGTCTTCCTGGCCTGGATCTGGGAGGGATGGGCCGATTCGCGGCGCACGGCGTGGGCGCTGGGCCTGCTGGCCGTCGGGGCCCTTGCCGCGCTGGCACTGACGATCCGCGCTTGGGCCAGCATTTCCTCTGCGCCTGAGGGCAGCCTCCTGAACCTGTTCTCCTGGTGGCTTTCCTCGGGAGCGCGCTACCAACTCTATGTCCTCGAGCGAGGATCGGGCATGGTGCAGGCCCTGTTCCAGCGCACGCCGGAATGGGCGCACATGCCGATGGCCACTGCCTATGGACTGCTGCGACCGTTCCTGCCCGCGGCGTTGACCGAGCCGGCCGCCCCGCTGGCGCAGACGATCCAGATCTTCCGTTCCCTCGGCTGGGTCAGCCTGCTGCCCTTCCTGATCTACGCGCCCTTCGCTGCCTTTCGGCGATCGGATAGGGGCAGCCTGCCGGCCTTCCTGGTGCTGCTCGTGTGGGGGACCGCTATCCTGGCCTCTTACCGGGCGGGGGGAGACGACTGGGACAACGTCCGCTATCGCACCGTCTTCCTGGTCGCCCAGGTGGCCCTCGCCAGCTGGGCGTGGGCGCGTGCCCGGCGTTCGGGGAGCCCTTGGCTCGGCAGGATCGGCGTGCTCGTCGGCGGGATCATGCTCCTCTTCCTCCAGTGGTACGCCGGCCGCTACTTCGGCACGCCTCGCCTCGAGCTGTGGGGCACGCTGGGCGCGGTGGGCGTCTTCCTCCTCCTGTGGCTGGCGGGTTCCCTCTTGCTGGACCGCAGCCGCCGGCGCCGCTTGACGAGCCACACGCCTGGTGTATAATTCAACACCTGAATTTTGGACACCGACACGGATCGCTCCAGGAGCTGCCATGCCCAAGGCCTTGATCACCGGGATCACCGGCCAGGACGGGTCCTACCTGGCCGAGCTCTTGCTCAGCAAAGGCTACGAGGTGCACGGTCTGATCCGCAAGGCCAGCACCTTCAACACCGGCCGCATTGACCACATCTACCAGGACCCGCACGATCCGAGCGCCCGCCTGTTCCTGCACTACGGCGACCTTTCCAACTCCGAGCAGCTCTCCAACCTGGTCTACAACGTCCGCCCGGACGAGATCTACCACCTGGGCGCTCTCTCGCACGTTAAGGTCAGCTTCGAGATCCCGGAGTTCACCGGCTCGGTGACCGGTTTGGGAACCACCCGCATCCTGGAGGCCATCCGACGCAGCGGGCTCCAGGCCCGGTTCTACCAGGCCTCGTCAAGCGAGATGTTCGGCAGCGCGCCGGCGCCGCAGAACGAGACGACCCCGTTTCAACCGCGCAGTCCTTATGCCATCGCCAAAGCCTATGCCTATTGGATGACTGCCAACTACCGAGAGGCCTACGGCCTGTTCGCCGTCAACGGGATCCTCTTCAACCACGAGAGTCCGCGGCGTGGGGAGACCTTCCTCTCGCGCAAGGTCACCCGGGCAGTGGCCCGCATCAAGGCTGGCCTCCAGAAGAAAGTCTACCTCGGCAACCTCAATTCCCGGCGCGACTACGGCTACGCTCCTGAGTACGTGGAAGCCATGTGGCGAATGGTCCAACACGATGTCCCCGGCGACTTCGTCCTTGGCACCGGCGTCGCCCCCACCATGCGGGAGTTCGTGGAGGAGGCATTCGGCTACGTCGGTCTGAACTGGAATGAACACGTTGAGATCGACCGCCGCTACTTCCGGCCCACTGAGGTCGACTTCCTGCAGGCGGATGCTTCCAAGGCTCGCAAGGCCCTGGGGTGGGCGCCCAAGGTTACGTACAAGGACCTGGCCCGGATCATGGTGGACGCCGACATGGAAACCGTGGGTCTGAAGCCCATCGGGGAAGGGCTGGCGCTGCTTGAGCAGCACTTCGGCGACTGGCATCGCTGGGAGACGGGGGTGACAGCGGTCATTCGAAACGCGGGCAACGCGGTAGACTAGGAGCGTGATGAAAGAAGCCCTGGTTCCTGAGAGGAACGGTTCTCTTCTCCGGGCAAGGGGCTTTTTCATCACCCTGCTAGAGGCGTGGCCGAAAAGCTCGAACGCCCCGGAAAAGTGGGGCGGAGCGAGCCCATGGAAGCTGGTTTCACGGGTGGCCTCCCGAGAATATGTCGGGGTCCGCGCAATTCTGGTCATGCTATCCCAATGCATATTCCCGAGAGGCACTTTTCGGCCGGACTTCTAGGCGGCGTCTCAGGCGGCGGCACGCAGCGCCGTGCGTTCCTGCCTGCATCGGTGATCGAGGCGCGGCGTCTTTCCAATCGCAGGCCCGAGACCGCGGTGGATGGCTAGGGCAGAAGGGGCGGAGGACGTGAACGTTTCGGTCGTGATCCCGGTCTTCAACGAGAGAGAGAACCTGCGCCCTCTGCATCAGGCGCTCGGTCAGGCCATGGAGGGCATGGCCTATGAGCTGGTGTTCGTGGACGACGGCTCGTCCGACGGCAGCCCGGCGGAGCTGGAGCGGCTGGCAGGTGAGGATCCGGAGCACACGCGCCTGGTCGAGCTCCGCCGCAACTTCGGCCAGACGGCCGCCATCGCCGCCGGCATCGACCATGCCTCGGGCGAGGTCATCGTGATGATCGACGCCGATCTGCAGAACGATCCGGCCGACATCCCGATGCTGCTGCAGAAGATCGACGAGGGCTACGACCTTGTCTCCGGCTGGCGCCGGAGGCGGAAGGATGCGTTCCTGACGCGCACGCTGCCTTCGCGCTTGGCCAACAAGATGATCTCGACCGTCACCGGCGTCCCCCTTCACGACTACGGCTGCACGCTCAAGGCCTACCGCCGGGAGGTGCTGGAGGGTTTCCGGCTGTACGGCGAGATGCACCGCTTCATTCCGGCCTACGCCGGGTCGGTCGGCGCCCGCATCGCCGAGGTTCCGGTCAACCACCGGCCGCGGTTGCACGGCAAGGCCAAGTACGGCCTCGAGCGGACGCTGAAGGTTGTCCTGGATCTGTTCACGGTCAAGTTTCTGCTCAGCTATGCCAACAAGCCCATCTACCTTTTCGGGGGCACGGGCCTGCTGCTGATCATCCCCAGCCTGCTCCTACTGGCTTTCCTCCTGGTGCGGCGTCTATGGTTCCAGGTGTCTGTCCTCAGTTCCCCTCTGTTCCAGACGAGCACCATGTTCCTCATCCTGGGCTTTCAGTCCGTCTTGATGGGCCTGATCGCCGAGCTGCTGGTGCGCACCTACCACGAATCCCAGGCCAAACCAACCTACACCGTACGCCGAACGGTCAATGGCCGGAAGCCGGAGCCCGGCAAAGGTGGGTGAGGCCTGCCGCCCTTCTCCTGGGATGACGTGAGAATCCTGGTTCTGAACTACGAGTTCCCTCCCGTCGGCGGCGGCGGAGGCCAGGCAAGCGCGGACCTCTGCGGGGCTCTGGCGGCGCGTGGGCATGAAGTGCGCCTGGTCACGACACGCGTGCCCGGTCTGGCCCGCAAGCAGGAGATCGACGGCACCACGGTCCTTCGCGTCTTCACCGGCCGGCGCTCGCGCTTCCGGGCTTCCTTCCTGGCGATGGCCGGCTACCTGGCCGGGGCCTTCCTGCCGGCGCTCCGTCTGGCACGGACCTGGAAGCCCGATCTGATCCATGCCCACTTCGCCGTTCCGACGGGCGCTCTGGCGAATCGCCTTTCGCGCCTGACCCGAATCCCCTACGTCCTGACGGCCCACCTGGGCGACGTGCCCGGCGGCGTTCCCGAGAAGACAGGGCGATGGTTCCGGCGGGTGTACCGGTTCACGCACGCAATCTGGCGCGAGGCCTCGGCCGTCGTCGCCGTGAGCGAGCACACGCGCCAGCTGGCGCTCGAACACTATCCGGTGGCGATCGAGGTCATTCCCAACGGGGTCGCCCTGCCGGACGGCGCCGCCGAAGCCCGGCCGGTCTCCCACCCACCGGCCCTCGTCTTCGTTGGGCGGTTCCAGCCTCAAAAGAACCTTGGGTTCCTGATCGATCTGCTGGACCGGGTGCGCGATCTTCCGTGGGGATGCACGCTGGTGGGCGATGGACCCACCCGCGGCGAGATCGAAGCTTCGATTCGACAGAAGGGACTGGCGGACAGGGTCTCCCTCACAGGATGGGTGAGCCCTGAGGAAGCAGCCCGCCGGCTGGCTGCCAGCGATCTTCTGGTTATGCCCTCCCTGTCAGAAGGCCTGCCCGTCGTCGGAGTTCGGGCTCTGGCCTTCGGGCTGGCCCTGCTCGTCAGCCAGGCAGGCGGGCTGGCCGAGCTGGTCGAGGACGGCGTCAACGGCCGGAGTTGCCCGATCGTCGACCGGGAGTGCTTCGAGCGCGCCCTGCGGTGGTGTCTGGAAGACTCGGCCAGGCTGCTCCAGATGAAGCAGGCCAGCCGGTCGCTCGCCGCCCGCTACGACATCCGAACGGTGGCTGCGGACTATGAGGCGATCTTCGCCCGGGTCGCGGCCCAAGAGAGCCATGGGAAGACATCCGTTTGACTTCCACGGCGCAGCCGGTTTTGTCCTCGACACCGATGACCCGGTAGCGGTGGGCTTCTTCGATTCAGAGTACCGCACGGCCCGGGGCGATCCCGCGCCTGGCACACCCTCCGTAACCCTCACCTGGCGGCGGACCCTCGCGCCCTGCCTTTCCGCTCCGGGCTACCGACTGCACGTCCACAAGCTCCTCGCCCGCTGGCGATACCGCATCCACCTCGGCGAAGCTGAGATCACCCTCGAGGCGATCGGCAACCGTCTGGCGCTCCCGATGGTTCACCACATGCTGGTCCATCCGAGCCTTCGCTACCTGGCAAGCCGGCGGGGGGCCCTGCTCCTCCATGGCGCGGCGGTGGTGCTCGGCGGGCGCAGCCTCGTGTTGACCGGTCCGGGCGGGATGGGCAAGACGACTGTCAGCGCCCTCCTGCTCGCCCGAGGCGGACCAGACTGGCGCCTGCATGCCGACGACTACGTCTTCCTGGCAGACGGCCCTCAGACCCTCGCCTACCTCACCCGCTCCCACCTCTACCGCAGCCTGCTCGATTGGCTGCCGGACCTGGCGCCCCGCCTGACCCCCTGGGAGCGCTTGCGCCTGGACACCCTCGGCCGGATCCGCGGCTGGAGCCGGGAGGGGATCAAGTGGCCGGTTCGCCTCACCCAAGACCGCCTTTGGCCGGGGCGCGAGGTTGCCCAGCGGGCGGACCTGGCGGCCATCCTGGTTCTGCGAAGGTCGCTCGGCGCGCAACCGGCCGTCACACCGATCCCGAAGGACTCCGTGCCGGGGGAGGATCTCCTGGAGATGAACTTCTTCGAGGCCCGGCATTTCCAGCAGCTGGTCGAAGCCGCACCCGGTTCCGGAGCCGGACCCGACTGGCTGGAGGCCTGGCGTCAGCGCGAGGAACGGATTCTTGACGCCCGTCGCAACGACACGCCCTTCTACTGGCTGGATCTGCCGGCAGGTTCCCGACCAGACCCGTCGATCGGAGAGCAGCTGGTGGACCTGCTCGAGCCCATCGCGAGATCGGGCGGCGGATGAGCGCTTCCTTGGACGGGTCGTCGCCCCGCGCCAAGTCCCCCTGGTCGACACGACTGCGCCTGGCGGGCACGGTTCTGTCGCTTCTGCTTCTCGCGTGGCTGCTCTGGAAGCAGGACTGGGACACGCTGGTGGCCAGCGCCGTCGGCATGCCGGCGGGCAGGCTTCTCCTGGCCTTCGGCCTCATCCTGGTTTGCCAGCTGTGGAACTCCGCCCGCTGGCTGGCCCTTCTGAATGGGCAGGATATTCGCCCAGGATATCTCCGCACGGTGCAGATCGTGTTTGCAGGGCTGTTCGCCTCCAACTTCCTTCCGACGACGATCGGCGGGGATGTCGTGCGTGTCGTTGGGGTGGTGAAGGTGACGCGTGACAGGGTCGTCGGTGCCGCAACCGTTGTCATGGACCGCGCCGTCAGTGTCTTCGGGATGCTCTTCGTGCTTCCCTTTAGCTGGCCGCTGGTCCAAGGTCTCCTGTCCGCCGGACCCTGGCTCAACGGGTCTCTGGCGTTGGCGGATCGCCGCCTGATTCGCCGGGTTGCCCGCTGGAGCGCTCGCGCGAAGGATGCACTGGCGATCTGGGCCAGGAGGCCTCTCTCCGTGGTCCTGGCGCTGCTGGCCTCATGGGTCGGGGTTGCCTGCTACCTGGCCGCGGTTTGGCTCGTGGCGGGCGGCCTGGGGATCCCGGTGAGTCTCGGCGATGTGGCCGGAGCCACCGCCCTGACCTATTTCCTGACGCTCCTGCCCATCTCGATCAACGGCTACGGCCTGCGGGAGGTCGGGATGCTGGCCCTGTATGTCCAGCTTGGGGCGACGGCAGAGCAGGCCTCGGCCCTGGCGTTGATCACCCGGGCGATGCTCATGATCGTCAGCCTGCCGGGAGCGCTCTGGCTCGGCAAGGTGGCGGGCGCGGCGGGCCCCTCGGCCGGGGAAGGTGAGAGCCGTGCAGGGTAACGGGAATCCGCGCTCCAGTGCCCTGGTGCAGCTGGCCTCCGTGGTGATGGCGGCATTGCTGCTGTTTGCCGGAGTCGAGCTGGCGCGAGAGGGAAATCACAGCGGCGTGCTCTTGGGGCGGTTCTCGCCGCGATGGTTCGCGGCGTTGGCTCTCTACGCCGTCGGCGCGGCCGGAATGGGCCTGGTCTGCTTGGCGGGTCTTCTCTGGCCCCAGCCGCGGTTGGAGACTGCCTGGGACCGGATCGAGGCTGCCCTTGCCCGGCTGGGGCTTGGGCGGTGGCTGGTCTTCCTGGCGGCGATCCTGCTGCCGTCGTTGATCTTCTTGGGCCGGTGGGGGACTCAGCTCCCGGGCTCCGCCTTCCGGGCTGTGCTCCTGATCGGATCCTCCCTCGCCGCCGCCTGGGCGTTGCCCGTCCGCTCGGCCTCGCGGCTCGAGCGGATGCTTGTCGGCGCGCTGCTCACCGCCTCCATCTTTGGGTTTCTCATGCACCTGGTCCTGGTGACCGACTATCCGTTCAAGCTCGGCTGGTCGGAGGGGAATCGCCTTTGGGACTACTCCCTCTACTTCGGGCGCGATCGCTACCTCATCGAGGGAGAGTTCGAGTACCCGACCTATCTGACTCTGGGCAGGCATGGCCTGTGGGGGCTGCCCTTCCTCATCCCCGGCGTGACCATCGCCGTCGTGCGCCTCTGGGATGCCATCCTGTGGACCGTGCCCAACGTCCTCTTCGGCCTGGCTCTCTTCACGCCCGGACGCCATGG
>Ga0315286_10003820_pt1 | contig 14348 bp, 14 predicted proteins | sample YL17G10_0_MG_FD_205038 | JGI IMG/M metagenome (GOLD analysis project Ga0315286, IMG submission 205038) | Sediment microbial communities from Yellowstone Lake, YNP, Wyoming, USA - YL17G10_0 | ecosystem: Environmental > Aquatic > Freshwater > Lake > Sediment | place: USA: Wyoming | collected...
GCCGGTCGAGGGTCGCACCGGTGAGGCGCTCCGAGCCCAGCACCTCGGTCCAGGGCTCGAACGGCAGGTTGGTGGTGACGATCAGGCTGGTGCGCTCATAGGCGCTGGAGATGACGTCGAAGAGCAGTGACCTGCACCCCTGGAATCGGTCCACCCCCAGTGTAAGGTTTCGCGATCGTTGAGGAGTCAGGCAATGCCGAAGAAACGCTACCGTCCCGAGGAGATCATCGCCAAGCTGCGCGAGGCCGAGGTGCTGCTCGGCCAGGGCCAGAAGGTGCCCGAGGTCGTGAAGACCCCGGGTGTCCACGAGGTCACCTCCTACCGCTGGCGCCGCGAATACGGGGGTCTGAACGTCTCCCAGGCGAGGCGCCTCAAGGAGCTCGAGCGCGAGAACGCCCGCCTGCGGAAGGCGGTCTCGGACCTGAGCCTCGACAAGGTCATCCTCCAGGAGGCGGCTCGGGGAACCATCTGAGTCCCTCACGCCGCCGCAAGTGCGTCGCGGCGGTCTGCGAGGGGCTGGGCATCTCCGAACGCCGGGCTTGCCGGGCTCTCGGCCAACAGCGTTCCACACAGCGCCGCCGGCCGGCGGCGCAGCAGGACGAGGACGCCCTGACCGTGGCTGTGATCGGCCTGGCGCGCTCCTTCGGCCGCTACGGCTACAAGCGCATCACCGGCCTGCTGCAGATGGCCGGCTGGAACGTGAACGCCAAGCGCGTACGGCGCATCTGGCGCTCCGAGGGGCTCAAGGTGCCGGCCAAACAGCCCAAGCGCGGCCGCCTGTGGCTGAACGATGGCTCCTGCATCCGTCTGCGGCCCGAGCACAGGAAGCACGTCTGGGCCTACGACTTCGTCGCCGAGAAGACCCACGACGGGCGCACGCTCAAGCTGCTGACGGTGGTCGATGAGTACACGCTCGAATGCCTGGGGACTTGCGTGGCGCGCCGCATGACCGCAAACGACGTCCTCTGGGCGCTCGCCGACCTCTTCCTCGAGTACGGCATCACCTAGTCCTCCCGCAGCTTCTTCTCGACGATATCCCAGCGGAAGTCGTCAACTGTCGCCTGCTGGTCGAAGAAGTACTCCTCCAAGTAGGGCTCGATTTCCATGCTCCACACGTCCGGCAACTGCTCGGCGATGTCCGGCCTCATGAAGAACGACGTGCCCACCTCGTAGTGATGGCCGCCTATCTTGCGGTTCAGGTCCTTGAGCACTTCGATGAGCTTGGTGGGGTCATAGCCATCGCGGCTCTTGACGTGATAGTCACTGAGCATCTTGTAGTCCGGATAGAGCGGCAAGAAAGCGAAGCGACGTCGGAGTGCATGATCGACCAAGGCTATTGACCGGTCTGCCGTGTTCATGGTGCCGATGAGGCGCACGTTGGCTGGAATACTGAAGTAGCCGCCGGAAGAGAGCGGAATGCTCTTGTCGCGGTATTCGAGCAGATACATGAGCTCGCCGAAGACGCGCGCGAGGTTGGCGCGGTTCACCTCGTCGATTATCAGAACGCTGAGGCCCGTACGGCTGTGCGCCAGAGTACTGCTCAGCGTGCCACTTCCGCGTCTGCGGCGGCAACGATCCTCGCCAGCTCGCCACGAAGATCCTCCGGCAGGCGACGTGGCTCATACTTGGCGAGGATCTCGTCGGTACGTTCGCGAGCGACCACGACAGGATCGCGGTAGCCGAGCCCGGACTCGGACGGCTGATGGGCCAAGCCACGGATGACCGCATGCCTCATGTTGGTCCTCGTGTGGCGGGCACCGAGGTAGTGCCCGCCCGGGCCGACCTCCTCTACGGTCTCGAGAGCCAGGGTCTCGTCGGTCACCTCCTCGTCGCGCAGTAGGTCGCACACGTGCCGGTAGATGTCGTCGCCGAGGAGCAACGACTCGAGCGCCGAGAGCTGGTAGACGTTGACGAGACCGCCACCGGTGAGCAGTTCGGCGTTCTCGAACAGACCACTAAAGAGGCCGAGCGCCGTCTCGGAGCCGTCCTGCCAGCCGCCGGCGGTGGAGGCGTCCGTGCCGCCGGCTCCAGCGAGCGTCGGTAGCCCGAAGGCGTGCACCAGCTCGACCCGCGCAGATCGGGCGCGCAGATGCAGTGGCCATGTCACGGTGCCGCCGGTACGTGGATCGGCGCTCGACTGCATGAGCGAGCCGAGCACAGGACAGCCCGGGTGCGCCAGCTGCAGCAACACGGCGCTGGCGACGATCTCCGCGGCGCCGACCGCCCACGCGCCGGCATGCGTGGCTGGGGCGGTGGTCCCCAGCGTCGGCATGGTCACGAAGCAGACCGGCACGCCCGCCTCGGCGAAGACCAGCGCCCCCTCGGTCGCGTCCCTGTCCAGCACCAGGGGTGAGACGGTGCCGATGAGGTCGGAGATGAGCGGTCGCCGGCGCAGCTCCTCCGTGCCGCCGGCGACCGCCCGCGCTATTTCGACCGTTGCTCGAGCAAGCCGCCCGCCCTGTACCATTCCCATCAGGTGTTTCTCAGTCCAGTCAAGGCCTACCTCGACCTCGTGCACCTGGGCCGTCTCTCCTCGATCACCGGCCCCCACTGTCGGGCTCCAGAACTGGACCGACCCCAGGTAGTCCTGCAGGTGGGTCAGCTCGGCCAGGTCGTCCTTGGTCGAGGGCCGTCGCTGGCCGGTGGCGCGATCGATGACCTCGGTGCCGCAGCCGTCGGTCGTCATGTAGCTGATACCCGGCTCGAACGGCAGGTCGAGCTGTGGATCGCGCGCGCAGAGTGTGAAGGTACGCGGCGCCGTGCCCAGGGCCACCTGGATCAACTCCGCCGACAGCCGAACCTGCCGAGTGTCCCGGTCGACCGCGGCACCTGCCTCAGCGAAGACGTCGAGCGCGGCCGGCGCATCACACCGCACGCCGGTGCGCTCCAGGAGCTTCAGCACGGCGTCGACGAGCGGCTGCAGCTGCTCGGGGTCGTGCTGAGGCAACGCGAAGTCCCGCTTGTACGGAATCAGGTGCTGTCGCCGGCTCGTATCCATCGTGCTTCACTCCTTCGTCCTACGTCTGCCAGTCGACACATGCTCCAGCAGCGCGGCCTTGGCCTCAGGCGCCGGTCGCTCAATGTCGGACGCACTCCATAGCCCGGTGAAGCCGCCGACGAAGACGCCGATTCCTGTCGTCATGGTGCTCAAAGCAGCGTCACGTCCTCAGGCAGTGTGCAGCGCGAATCGCCGTCGAACCGGCGTCGCGGCCTGCGGCGACGCTGCCATCGCAGGCCGCGTCAGGCTGGCGCGGCGGCCGCGGCCTCGTCGATGCTCGCCTCCATCACGGCCTTCTGCTCGGCGTCGAAGTAGGAGCCGCGCTCCTGCGCCGCGGCCAGTATTTCCTCCACCCGCTCGCACGCCACCGTTAGCTCGTCCCTGCCCGCGGCCTGCCAGTGATCGTACGAGCTCCTGTCGGCGATCAGCGGCAGGAACTGCTCGCCCAGACCGTACTCGAACGTGGCTCGCTTGAGCCCCTTGCCGATGTAGCGAAGCAGGTGGCCTCGACGTGCTACACGTTCGCCATCTCCACCGGCCCGATCTGAGCTGGCTACTCCTCCTCTGCCCGGCGGCGCCTTCCGCGGAGCACCAGGAAGAACGCCACCGCCACCGGAGGCCCCGCCACGTCCGGCTAGTTTGTACGGCCCCCAAGATGTAGCGACACATCCGCCCTGCTAGCGATACATCTTAGCGGCGCCGAGGACCTCAGCGGGCGTCCGGCCTTTGGTCAGGCGCCCGTTGTGCGTGCGGTCGAAGTTGTAGTGCAGAAGGTAGCGCTCGAGCTCACGGCGCAGGCCCACGTACCTGGGCACGAGGTAGCGAGGGAAGGCCGGCTTCCAGCACTCCTCGAGGATGGTGCGCTGCACGCGCTCGACGAAGCCGTTCGACTGCGGCCGGCCGGGGCTGATGCGCGTGTGGACCGGGCCGAGGCGCTGAAGCTCGCCGGTGAAGGCCTCGCTGCGGAACTCCGTGCCGCCGTCGGTCGTGACACGCTCGAGCCGCCAGCCGGTGGCGGCGAGTTCACGCTCTCGTTGCCGCGGCGCTCGCCGCGCCAATCGACGTCCCGGTTACGTCCGCGGGGGGCGGTCGGCGGCTCCTCGCCCTCGTCCTCCGCGAGCGGCCGCAGGCTCTTGAGCGCGGCCGCTGCCTCGATGAGCGTGCCGTCGAGGCTGAAGTGCTCACGGCTGAGCAGCTTGTGCGCCTCGGCCTGCCCGCGGATCGCGGCGAAGAAGGCCTCGGCCACCTCGTTCGTGAGCAGGCGGCTGCGGTTCTTGGTGAACCTGGTCGCATGGAAGACCGGCTCGTCGAGGGGCAGGCCCACGAACCAGCGCAGCAGCAGGTTGTAGCGCAGCTGCTCGACGAGGCGGCGCTCGGAGCCGATCGCGTAGAGGATCTGCACGAGCTGCGCCCGCAGCAGGTACTCAGGGGCGATCGAGGGCCGGCCGCCAGCGGCGTAGAGGGCCTCGAGCTCGGGGCTCATCTGCTCGAGCGCGGCATCGACCATGGCGCGGATCGCGCGCAAGGGGTGGTCATCGGGCACGACGTCCTCGAGCGTCGTCATGACGACGAACCCCGCCTGCCGCTGCTCGTCCCCCCGCATCGCGCCCTCCCTATTCGTGATTTGCAGGGATTATTCTATCAGATGAGGGCAGTCAGAAGTAGGCGAACCGAGGCTGCAGGCCTTCGCCGGACGAGTGCGCCGGCGACTATTTCAGCAGCCTGCTAGAGAGCCCACACCGTCAGTGGAGCCCACGTTCAGCCGAAGCCAGGATGAGCGCGAGCTCGTTGCGCTTGTCCTCATCCAGGGGCTCCGGCTCGTGGTTGGCGAGGATCCACTCCACCCTTTCGCGCGCGACCGCGACGGGGTCTCGGTACTTCCCATCGGCGCCCGCCTCATGCTGTAGCCCGGACACCATCGCCGACGGAAGGTGTCGCCGGGTGTGTTTCGTGGACAGGAAATGGCCGCCCGGTTGCACGGCCGCGATGGTGTCCAAGGCGAGGGTCTCCTCGCTGATTTCCGGTCGAACGAGGGCGTATCTGGCCCGGTGGTAGAGGTCCGAATCGAGCAGCAGGCTTTCCAGCACCAACGTCGTTGAGCCCTCGGTCAGGCCTATTCCCTCGGCCATCTCAGCTCCCGACAAGGCCGGCAGGTACGAGTCAATGGCCACTTCCGAGGCTGATTGCCACGTGCCTGGCCGGCTTGCTGCCGTGCCGAAGGCACCGGCTTGGGAGGACATGCCCCAGTGATGGGCGGTCTCTATGGCCAGCTGACGACCACTCCGGTTGAGCGGCTTAGCCACGTAGTTCCCCGTCCTCGGGTCGCAAGCCTCCGGGATGATGGAGTGGAACACCGCCGCGCCGGGGGCGGCGAGTTGCATCAGGACGGTCGCGCTTATCACCTCAGCATCGGCCACCGCGAACAAGCCGGCCATGGTGGCCGGCGCAGTGGTTCCGAGAGTGGGCATCGATAGGAAGCCAACCGGGATGCCAGCTTTCGCGAACTCGAGAGCGGCCTCGATGGCTTCGCGATCCTGCATCAAGGGAGACACGGTGCAGAGCATGGCGGACAAGGGCGGGCGCCGACGTCGTTCCGCCTCGCTTCCCGCGATCACCGAAGCCATCTCGATGGCATACCTCGCCGCCGTTCGGCCGTGCACGAAGCCTTGCACGTGTTTCGCGCTGTTCGTCCACAGGGCCTCGATCTCGTGAAGTGAAGCGGTCGAGCCACAGTCCTGCGCGGCGACCATGGGCCACAGGAACGAGACCGAGGAGAGTCCGTCGCAGACGAGTGCCGATGCGGCGACGTCGGCCTTCGTCGAGGGACGCGAACTGCCGTCGGCCTCCCGCATCAGAGTGCCACACCCGTCGTTGCAGAAGAAGGTAAGGCCCGTCTGAAGCTGCAGGTCGAGTGCTCGGTTGCGGGCTCCGAGGAGGAAGTGGCGCGGCACGTCAGCCATAGCGCGGAGGACGAGGTCGGGGGGGAACCTGACGACCTGGGAAGCGGATTCCACGTGGGCGCCGTTGGCCGCCAGCAGCTCGAGCGCCGGCCGCGAGGGGAACCGTACGCCCACGTTCTCCAGCACCAAGAGTGTCGCCGTGCGCAGCCCCTCCAGTTCCTCCTCGCTGTGGAACTGGAGGCAAACGGGGGCAATCAGCGGCTCAATGGTGGCGCGCTGGTGCTTCTCCATCCGCCTGCTCGCGGCCTCGGTCACAGCCAATGCTCGCTACGCCGCGCTATGGCGATGCCGTTCTTCTTGAGTTCCTGGACGTAGGCCAGCCGCACGCCTCGCGGCGGCCCTACAGGGATAGGTCCTTAGTCTGATCCTGTCGCTGACGAGGAACTCGGCGTAGATAGCCGACGCCACTGAAGTGCCGTAGGAGACCCTGTTCGCGCCCGGTATCCTCTCCGTGACCCCCTGCATGTCCGGCGGATAGATGAAGAAAACCTCCGCCGGGGGTCGCCCGGTCTCGGGGTGCAGATCGACCACGCACACGCCAACGTCGGTGATCTTGCCGGCGCGGGCAAGGGCCGCTATCTCGTCGCGAGAAGGGTTAGGGGGCATCTTGGCGCAGAGCACATCGATCGGCCGGACCGTCCCTCCTTTGACCGTAACCGGCTCGGGACTGGCCACGCCCGAGTCGACCACAGCCTGCACGCGCGTCAGTTTCGCGCTGAGCAGCGAGCTTGGCGATACAAGTCCCGACGCCGCCGGTGCCTACGAGCAGTACGCGCATTCAATTACCTCCTCGTCGTTCGAAAGCCCGAGAAGAACCGGCCGAAACGTTCCATACATAGCGACCCGGTGAGCGACGTGACTACGTGCTCTACACGCTGCTCCCCAACGACGAGCGGCCCTGAGCCGCCTACTCCTCCTCGGCGCGTGCGCGCCTTCCGCGGAGCACCAGGAAGAACGCCACCGCCGCCGCCGCCACGGCCGCGACGACGATGACCAGGGTCAGAGTCGAGCTTGGGCCGCCCCCACTCGCCGTCGCGGTCTTGGGCTCCAGGTTCTGGTAGACGTACGGGGCGCCGGCGAAGAAAGCGGGACCTTTACCGTAGCCGGCGCGCTGCCAGCCCGTCCACTTGTCGGTGCGGTAGGCCTCCAGCTTGTAGGGGTGGGCGAGCACGATGCAGGGGGAGTCCTCGTACATCACCTGTTGCTGCTGCTTGACGACCTCGGCCCGCTGGTAGGGGTCGAGTGTCGTCATCTGCACCTCGTCGAGGCGGTCGAACTCCTTGTTCGACCAGGCAAACTCGTTGTTGTTCTCGATCTGGGAGGTCGTGAAGCAGCTGTAGTTCTGGCCGGCGTCGACATAGCCGTCCCAGTACCAGAGGTACATGTCGAAGTCGGGCACGAAGGTGTCGCCTTCGTAGTTCCAGATGGCGTCGTAGTAGACACCTTCGTCCCAGACCGCCAGCTTGGTGCCCACGCCGACCTGGCGGAACCAGCCGGCGATCAGCTTGGCGGCGCGCTGGCACTCCGCAGAGGCCTGGGTCGCCCAGAGGCGTAACACGATGGGCTTGCCGTGCTTGTCGAGACGGATGCCGTTCGGCCCCATCTCGTAGCCGGCCTCATCGAGCAGCTGGTTGGCTCTGGCGAGGTCGAAGTCACGCCGCACCCCGTCGGGCGGCTGCCAGCTGTAGTCGGGGTCCTTCCAGTCGCCGGGCGGCAGGAACGTGTACCCTGGGATCGCGTAGCCGTAGTAGGCGACATCCACGATGCGCTGGCGGTCGATGGCGTACTCCAGGGCGCTGCGGAAGCGCTGGTCGCGCAGCACCGGGTTGCCGCGCGACTTGCCCGTGTAGCAGTTGAAGCCGAGGTAGTCCCAGTTGAACCAGGTGTACTTCGCGGTCGCGACGCCGGGCGTGTTCTCGAGCGACTCGAACTGGGCGGGCGGAACCATGTAGGCGGCGTCGAGGTTGCCGGCCTTGAGGTCCTCGATCATCGTGTCGGCGTTCTGGTACTGCATGAAGAGCAGCTCGTCGATCTTGGGCGGCCCGACGGACCCGACGTGGAAGTCCTTGTTGGCGACCAGGCGCACGTAGTCGTTGCGCTTCCACTCGACGACCTGGAAGGGCCCGTCGCCGATCACGGGTGGCGTGTTCTGGAACTTGGACACAGCGTCTTCCGACGAGATCTTCGACCAGATGTGCTTGGGCAACACGAACAACGTCGCCGACAGCAGGTTCGCTTTGGGCCGCGTGCAGATGATCTGCACCGTGTGGGGATCGACGACGACGGCCTTCTTGATGTACTGGGTCGCCGTGGTGAACGTTGATATGTCGTTGTCGATGATGTAGTTGATGGTGAAGGCGACGTCCTCGGCGGTCACCGGCTCGCCGTCGTGCCAGGTGATGCCCTCATTGAGGTGGCAGGTCCAGGTGAGGCCGTCGGGCGAGACCTCCCAGCTCTTGAATACGCCCTGGCCGGGTGCCGGCTGCATCGTCTCGACGTCGCGCCCCCCGAGCCTCAGGTACTCGAGGTAGTAGAGCTCGTAGACGGTGTTGCTCCACCCGATGAAGGGGTTCATGTTGTCGATCGGCTCCATGAAGCCGATCTTGAGCACCACTTTGCCGGCCTCCGCCGGGGCGCTCGCGGCTGGTGTCGGGCTCGCCGCCGTCGCCCGCGACGAGATGATGCCAACCGTCACGGCTATGGTCGCCGCTGCAGCAGCGGCAAACAGGGCTGCTCGCCACACTCTCGTCCGCCGGATGGTCATGGTTCCCCCTTCGTCCTACAGGCATCCGCGCTGACCGGCCGGCGTGAGCACACACCGCCCCGGCCGGGTCCTGCGGCCCGCCCTCCCCCTGCGTGGCTCACGTCTAACTGCAAATACTAACGCGTCCTGCTGTCTTGGCGAGGACGAGTCACGGAACAAGGCTTGCCAACCTGGGCTCTCTGAGAGTGGACAAACCGAGCAGTCTTGATGTCCGCGCTGCCCGGTTTGCCGCGGCGCGCGCTCGGGCGTGAGCGGCGGCGGCCAGCGCGAAGACGAAGCGCGCGGCTGCCAAGATCCTGCCATGGGCCTCCCCGGGCGGCAAGGCGAGCCTTGTCCACCCCAGCCAGGAGGCCATCCTCGAGGCCCGCTGGCAGACCCGCCGTGTGCACTTCCTGCGGGACCTCCGCGATTGCTGCTGCGAGGCCCGTGGAAACGACGCGGCCGGCTTCGTCGCGCACCCTTGCACAGCGGGCCTCAAGCCAGAGGTAGGGGCAGCGGCCATAGGTCGTCGGCCGCGCAAGGCAGCCACGCGCTGATCGAAGCTCTTGCAGAGGCGGCTCACCTGGCCCTCTGCGATGCCCTCTGGGCCCAGAGCGGCGATGATCTCCTCACCATGCGCGTACGGACGCCCTTTGCGTTACCCTCGCTGATGACGGCGCGGAGTGCCTCCTCGCTGCGCCGCCGAGGTTCCAGGAAGCTGGAGAAGCAGGAACCTGAGCGGAGCTTGGGGATGGCCAGCTCGAGGCTTCCCACGGGTGTGTCCCGGCTCCGCGCGTGGCAGTCCTTGTGGTGTATCAGCCTGTACGCAGAAACGAAATATCAGGCCGCACACGAAACGACATGGCCTATCCGCGACTCGTTCCCACAACAGGTCCCGGGACACGACCGCGCACCGGGACAGAGTGAGCGAGGGTGCACCCTGGTGTGACCGAAGCCGCGTCGCTGGAGGTCAAGGATTGCTCCGCCACAGACAATCTGGTGATGGTCAGTGCGGCGACTGAGGCGAGCAGCCTCGCCAACCCACCTAAGGTCGCCGGAGGCATCTCGCACACGCTCCCTGACAGTACCAGGTGTCCTTCGCCACAAGGTGCGCGGCAGACGAGTGCGTGTGAGTACTTCTGTTCAGGACTACCGGGTGGCACGTCGAGGCAACTCGCCCTGTTCCCCGCGCTGGAGGAGTCATCAGTCCAACTAGCGGTCGCGGCAGTGCAGTCAAGGGCTTCACAGGCAGTTGCAGCCGTTGCCCGAAGAACCTCTGAACTTGTCGAAGCATTGCAGACAGTGCCAAGCGCTGCAATCATCCGTTCGACCGCAGCGCCGAAATACTCTGCCTCCAAACCGCCACGTCGCACTGCAGCAACGGCCTCGGCATTCTGGATGGCAACAGAAGCGGCGGCGGCGAGTGTGCGCACTATGCGCAGTTCCTGACGCGAGAATCGCCGCTCTCGCTCGCGGTCGATCAGCTCCAACAGACCAATCGAGCCACCGCTGCTGGTGAGTGGCGCCATCAGGGAACACTTGATGTTCCATGGGCGCATTGTTGCGATCTCAGCGGCGTCCGCGGCCGGGTCGCCTATGTTGACGATAGCGGTCTCTTCCTTGAGGAGCACTCTGGTCGTCAGAGGGAACTTGCGAATGCTGTAGTTGGGGCGGTCGGGCAACCGGTTTCCTGAGCTGTCGAACTCGGCAAGACAGCGAACCGTCCCACTCTCCCGGTCGAACTCGTAGATCGTGCAGGCCTGGCAGTGGAGCAGTCCTGTGCCTTGGCGCGCAACCTCCGCAAGCAATTCGGATAGATCTAGCTGACTACACAGTCTGACCGTCATGTCGACGAGCGTTTCCAGCTCGCGTTCACGTGCAAGCCTCGCGTCAGGCAGTCGCGTAGCCTTTCCACGGCCGGCGAGCTCCTCAACGTCCTCCTCTCGGAAGCGTCGGTGACCACCTGCTGTGCGCACACACGGCAAGATGCCCGATCCCGACCATCGCCGAATAGTGTGTGGAGCGACCCCGAGTCGATGAGCCGCCGCTTGGGTACCGAGATACATACCAGAAGTACATACCCAGGAGCCCTCCAGTTGTCAATCTTGTTCACTCTCGCAGGACCGCAACAAATCAGTATTGTCGACTGATTCGAGCTCGCAAGCTCTCACAAGACGACCTAGAGTAGTCGTAATGGTGCTCGTCCCGAGAATTGAGAGGTCTTGGGGACTGGGTGTCTCTAGAGTCGGCTCTCCTCGGGGAGACGCTTGCGTGCGATGGGTGGACGCAAACAACGCCAAGTGAGTCTTCTCGAACGATGCTCCCCGTGCTGAGAGAGACCGGCACGTGCCGAGTGTTCGCGAGATGCCAGTCGAGAATCGCAAAGGAGGTTTGGCTGTGAGCAAGCCCCAGCTCACTCTGTTGTCTCGCGAGGACAAGACCTTTCTACACGAACGTGTGGTGGAGGTCCTTGAGGAGGTTGGAATCGCTTTTAACTCTCCCAAGGCCCTCGATGTCTTGGCAGCTGCGGAAGTGCCCGTGGATCGCGACAGGCTTTCTGCCCGCATTCCGCGCGAGCTCGTTGAGACGTGTCTCTCGATGGTGCCGCAACAAGTCCTACTTGCGGGCCGCAAGTCGGAGCATGACATTTGGCTGGGCGAGGCAGCGATGCCGGCCTTCACGGCCGATGGGTCAGCCACCTATGTCCTTGACGACGCCAGCGGGAGGCTGCGTGAGGGGACGCTCGCGGACTTGCGACGTTTCCTCCGGCTCTTGGACGCATTGCCAGAGGTTGACGTGACCTGGAGCACCGTCTCGCCGCGTGATCTTGACCCGAGGACGTCGCTTCTTGAGATCGTCAAGGCCGCCCTCTCTGAGTCCACGAAGCATACGCAGGACGGGGTCAGACAACCGGAACTTGTCTCTCCCCTCATAGACATACTGGAAGCGGTATCCGGAGCTCCACTCACGGAGCGTCCTCTCTTCTCTGCAATCGACTGCACCATAGCGCCGCTGCAGCACGACCCTCGAATGACGGACGCTTGTCTGGACCTGGTGGCCCACAAGGTGCCGATCGTCGTCATGCCAATGCCCCTGAGCGGCACAACGGCGCCCATGAGCCTCTCCGGTACCTGCATAGTCCACCTGGCTGAGCTTCTTTCGGCCGTGGTCCTCTTCCAGTTGAGGTCGCCGCGATGCCCTATCGTTGCCTCGACCGCGGCGGCGGTGGCAGACATGCGCACTGGGCGCTACCTGTGCGCCGGGCCGGAGAAAGCACTGCTCAACCTAGCCCTGATCGAGATGTGCAAGTACTACCGGCTGCCCACCGAAGCAGACGGAGTCGGCTCTGATGCCAAGACAGCCGACTTCCAGGCGGGAGCCGAAGGCATGGCGACAGGCCTCGTTGCAGCGTTGGCCGGAGCCGACGCCATCATAGCCTTCGGTTGCCTGGGCGGAGCCGAGGTCACGAGTCTGGCCAAGGTGATGCTTGATTGCGAGACTGTGCGGATGATCGAGAAGACGCTTCAAGAGGTTACCCTTCATGCTGACTCGACCGTTCTCGACGACATTCGGGACGTAGGCATCGGTGGCCACTACCTCGGATGCAAGAGCACTCGCCGCTTGGCGCGTGATGGGGAATCCTTCCAATCTCGTCTGTTCCGCCGCGGATCGCCCGGGACGAGCGTTCCTCCCAGCATCGTTCTCGAAGCGGCAGAGCGTGCTGAGGAGCTCATCGCCGCGCACCAGGCTGAACCCCTAGACGACGATGTCACCACATACATTGACGGGATTATCAGGGACTTCTCGCTGCTAGATGCGGACTGAGACAAAGGATCCCCAGGAGGAAAGGGCGTCTGGATATGGTAGACGACATCTTCGCGAAGATGGCCCAGACGGTGATCGACGGCGAGGCCGAGGAGGCCGCCGAGCTTGCCCAAGCGGGCCTTGACGCCGGCATCTCGCCGACCGACATCCTCGACAAGGGCTTCGTCAAGGGCATCGATGAGGTCGGTGACCTCTTCGCGCGCGGCGAGTTCTTCCTTCCCGAACTGGTGCAGGGCGCCGAGGCCATGAAGGCCGCCGTGGCCGTCCTGCAGCCCGAGCTCGACAAGAGCAAGATCGGGCGCAAGGTCGCCGGCGTGGCCGTGGCCGGCACGGTGGCCGGCGACATCCACGAGATCGGCAAGACGATCGTCTGCTCGATGCTTTCCGCGGCCGGCTTCGAGGTCTACGACGCCGGCTGCGACGTGGCCGTCGAGACCTTCATCGCCCAGGTCAAGGAGCGACAGCCCGACCTGCTGCTGCTCTCCGCCCTTCTGACGACCACCATGCCCAACCAGGCAAAGACGATCCAGGCCCTCAAGGACGCCGGCTTGCGCGAGGGCGTCAAGGTCATGATCGGCGGCGCCCCCACGACCCGCGCCTGGGCCGACGAGATCGGCGCCGACGGCTATGCCGAGGACGCCATCGAGGCCGTCGCCGCCGCGAAGAGCATCCTGCAAGCCTGAGGAGGCAGCACCGTGCGACGAGCGTCGTCACCGACCAGAGGGCACTCTGCAGCGAGCCAACTCGACTTGGAATCGCTGAAGTTCGCCTCGCCTCGTCCATTCTGGCTCGACGACCCGGAAGCGCCACCGTGCTGCGAGGCCCTGGTTGAAGATGACGGGTGCGAACTCGCCGTGGTCGGGGGTGGCTACACCGGTCTCTGGACTGCTCTTCTCGCCAAGCAAGAGAACCCCGGCCTAGCCTGGACCGCGCGTCGACGAGGAAGCCCGGCGCGCTCACCCCGCCGTCACCATACTGCATGCATCCCCCGCCTTCGGCAAGGTCGATCACGGCTGCCCACTTGACACCAGCTCTTCCATATCAGCAGGCTGCTGAAATACGCCCCGTCTCAAGCTCACCGAGAGCCTTCCGCAGGAGGGCCCTCCTGAGCCGCCGAAGCTGCTGGCGTGTGCATGGCGACCGGGAGGCGCGAGCGCAAGGCCGCCGAGCGGCGCCTCAAGGCGGCGCACTTCCCGACCCACAAGACCCTCGAGGGCTTCGACGTTGCGGCCCGCCCCTCGATCAACAAGATGCTGCTCTGCGAGCTGGCCCGCTGTGAGTACATCGACCGGCGCGAGAACGTGCTCTTGGTCGGCAACCGTGGTACCGGCAAGACCCATTGGCGATCGCTCTGGGCATGGCCGCCTGTGCGCGGGGCTACCGGGTGCGCTTCCACCGCCTGACCGAGCTGGCGATGCTGCTGATGGAGGCGCGCGACGAACGCTCGCTGCTGGGCCTTCGGGCGCGGCTCGCGAAGCTCGACCTGGTGATCCTGGACGAGCTCGGCTACGTGCCGGCCTCCAAGATCGGCGCCGAGCTGCTCTTCGACGTCATCTCCAGCGCCTATGAGCGCACCAGCCTGATCGTCACCACCAACCTGCCGTTCGAGCCCTGGACCGAGGTGCTGGGCTCGGAGCGCCTCACCGGTGCGACCCTCGACCGGCTCACGCACCGCTGCCAGATCATCGAGACCAGAGGAGAGAGCTACCGCCTGCGTGACGCCCAGGCCAAGCTGCGTAAGGGCTGCGCTGGCGACAGCGGCTCAGGAGAGCCCCGCCGCAGGGCCCTGGAAGGAGGCAAGACAAGCACTTAGGCTACCGTT
>Ga0315286_10003821_pt1 | contig 14342 bp, 9 predicted proteins | sample YL17G10_0_MG_FD_205038 | JGI IMG/M metagenome (GOLD analysis project Ga0315286, IMG submission 205038) | Sediment microbial communities from Yellowstone Lake, YNP, Wyoming, USA - YL17G10_0 | ecosystem: Environmental > Aquatic > Freshwater > Lake > Sediment | place: USA: Wyoming | collected...
GGGCCGCCGCAGGTGGGGTTTCCCAGGACGAGCTCATGGAAGCTCTTGTGAAGCCACCCACCTTCTGGGATCGCTTTCGGCACAAGAAGTATATCTACCTGACCCTCATTCAAGCGGCTTTTACAGAAGAAGTCCGCACCGGAAAGGTGGTCTATCACGGCAACGCGGGCCATCTCTTGCTTCAGGGTGCGCCGCACGTGCTCAGGGTGCGTATCGTCGCGCCCGTGGAATTTCGGTTGGGCATGGTCCGGGACCGCCTCAAATTGAATCGCAGCGAGGCTCTGGACTACATCCGGGGGGTCGATGAAGACCGCAGAAAGTGGACCCAGTATCTCTACGGTGTCAATTGGGAAGATTCCCATCTCTACGACGTGGTGCTGAACTTGGAGCACATCGACATCAAAGGAGCCTGCGAGATTGCCGTCACGACAGCCAAGCAGAAGTGCTTCGAGTTCACCCCGGAATGTCTAACCGCCATGGACGATCTGGCTCTTGCCAGCCGCATCCGAGCCAACCTGGCCCTGAACGCCCCCACATCCGATCTCGAAATGGAAGTGGTGGCACGCCGCGGTTCGGTCTCGATCAAAGGAAAGGTGGTTACCTTGGACCAGATGGCTGAGGTCGAACGTGTGGCACGGGGTACGGCAGGCGTGATCGATCTGAAACTGGACCAGCTCGCGCCAATGCCCCTGGTGTAGAGGGGGCAACGGGGTGTAACGCCGGTCTTCCTGCTGGTGGCTGGAGTGAACGCGAACTTTCTCTTGCTGCTCGCGGTTTCAAGGAGTTTCGGAAGCGCTGGCCTTGCCACGTAGGCGTCATGATGCGGGCCCTGGGTGTTTTGGGGATTCTGATCCTGGCTGTGACCTTCTGCTGGTATTTGGCCAGGAGGTCCTCCCGGGTCCACCAGTCAGATTCGACGGGACTGGTACGGAAAACGTCCCCGGTTGCCGCAGCTGTCCCGGTGGAAAACGCCGACGCCGACATCCTGGACGAGGCGGACGAGACCGAAACCTTCAGCGAACAAGACCGCCGGCAGGTGGGAAAACTGTCCTTGTTGGGCGACCTTGCCGCCGGGATTGCGCATGAGATCAACAATCCGGTCGCCATCATGCTGGAAGAGGCAGGGTGGATCGGGGACCTTCTGGAAGAAGAGGAATTCCGGGAAAGCGAGAACCTTCAAGAATTCAAGAGAGCCCTGGCACAGATCAAGACCCAAGGGGCGAGGTGTAAGGCGATCATTCAAAACCTCGTGAGCTTCGGTCAGAAAACCAGCATTAAGGTTGGTGATGTCCACGTCAACGACCTCATCGCCGAAGTTGTCAGGAGCTATGAGAAGAAAGTCCGCGCCGGCAACGTCAAGATCGAGACCCATTTCACCGAGTCTCTTCCCAACTGTCGACTGTCCCCGTCGGAAATGCAGCAGGTGTTGACCAATTTGATCAACAACGGGCTCGACGCCGTGGACCCCGAACGCGGCCGCGTCGAGGTCAGCACGCGCTGTGACGGCCGGGACGTCGTGATCGACGTCTCCGACAACGGCCCGGGCGTTCCGCAGGCACATTTGGAGAAGATCTTCGACCCGTTTTTCACAACAAAGCCAGTCGGTAAAGGTACTGGTCTTGGGCTGTCTATTTGTTACGGCTTCGTCCAGAAAATGGGCGGGGACATCAGCGTCGACAGCGAGCCAGGGATGGGAACGACCTTCCATGTCCGCATCCCCTGGCGAAAACCCGAAGACCGGCCGAAAGAGGCTGCGGTGCCGATTGGAGAGGGAGCCGCGGAACAAGAGTCCCCACCGATTGCGATGGTGAGCGCTCCGACGGTCGTGCTGGTCGTGGACGACGAGGTGCCCTTCGTCGAGGCCCTTCGGAAACGCCTCGCCAAAAGAGGTATGCACATCCTCACGGCTTTCAGCGGGGAGGACGCACTGCGAGCAATCCAGCGCAAACGCGACATCGACATCGTCCTGCTGGGTGTGAAAATGCCAGGGATGGACGGCATCGAGGCACTGCGGGAAATCAAAACTATCCGGCCGCTGGTGGAAGTGATTTTACTCTCCGCCCATTCCACCGTCGAATCTGCGATTGAAGGGATCAAACTGGGCGCCTTCGATTATCTCGTGAAGCCGTGCGACATGGGGCAACTGCTTGATCAGATTGAGAAGGCGAGGCGGCGGAAACGCAGGCAAGAACAGAAGATAATGGAGGTCCGGATCAAAGAAATCACCGCGCGGCGGATCTAGTCGCTATGTAAGAGTACGCACGGAGCCTCAAGAGGACAAGACTGATGGATAACATGAGCATCTTGCTGGTCGATGATGAGAAGGACTTTCTAGAAGTCCTCGCCAAGAGACTCAGGAAGCGAAAGCTTACATTGATCACGAACAATAGTGGGGAAGAAGCTCTCAGCACGATCAAGAGCACTCCTGTTGATATCGTGGTCCTCGATATGAAGATGCCGCAGATGGATGGTCTCCAGACCCTGAGAGCAATCAAAACAATCAACCCCGCGCTCGAAGTCATTATGCTCACCGGGCATGCCGACGTGGAGGCTGCTGTGGAAGGCATGGAACTGGGCGCCTTTGATTACTTGATCAAACCAGTCGACATCGACGAGCTCCTGTACAAACTGCAGGATGCCTTCAAGAAGAAGTCGATGAGCGAGCAGGGCTCGGGAAGGGCAGGTCTTGCGAACGACTGAGCGCAGGGAGGAAGGGGAGGCCGCTATCCGAGCCGTGCCGGATGCCGGGAATGATCGTTGAGGACGCCAGCAGGCGCTCAACTTAACGTGCACCACAGTCACTGAAAAGGGGAGGATATGACACTGAGCAGAATGAGAACGTTGTATGAAGCGATGCGGATGGCCTGCGAAGCCCAGGCCCGTTGGGAGATCTGTGTCTCGGACAACATTATGAGGAGCAGCAAGCGCCGGTGGCTGCTGTTCCTGATGCTGCTTCCGATCTTGCCGATCGGGGTGGCGCTGGCCGGAGACCTTCCTAGAATTCTGGGAGGCAAGGAAGCCTATGCACCGGCCTTTTATACGCCCTTCATTTTTCTGGTCTCCATTCTGGTGGGGCTGTGTGCCGGACTGATAACCGGCTGTATCGGCGCCGGCGGCGGGTTCATCATCACGCCCGCGTTGATGAGCGTCGGCGTCAAAGGCATCCTTGCGGTTGGTACTGACCTGTTTCACATCTTTGCCAAAGCCATCATGGGGACGGTGGTGCACCGGAAGCTGGGCAACGTCTCTGTCAAGCTCGCGGTGGCATTTCTGGTGGGATCAGGCTTCGGGGCGACCGCCGGTGGGCTCATCAATCGGACGCTGTACGAGATGAACCCGGTTTTGAGCGATACGTTCATCAATGTCGTTTACGTCGTGTTGCTGGGCTTTTTGGGCACCTATGCCGCGGTCGATTTCCTCAGGCTGCGCAAGGGGCCGGGGGCGGTGGGTGCACATCCAGGGGAGAGTGCGCATGGCGAACTCGCTGCGTCCGCGAAAAAGGGCATCACCGCCAAGTTACAGTCGGCGCGGATTCCGCCTGTCATTACGTTCGATGAGGATCTCGTGCCGGGAGGCAAGAAAATCGCCGGCGTTTTTGTCGCTATCTGCGGCGCGTTCGTCGGGCTGGCCGCCTCAATCATGGGCGTCGGCGGGGGGTTCTTGACGTTCCCGATGTTCGTCTATGTGTTGGGCGTGTCTTCGTTCACCACGGTCGGCACAGATATCCTGCAGATCATCTTCACCGCGGGATACGCCAGCGTCACGCAATACGCGATCTACGGTTTCATTTTCTACACCCTGGCCATGGGGATGTTGCTGGGTTCCCTGATAGGGATTCAGCTGGGCGCCTTGACGACTAAGGTTGTCAAGGGAATCCACATCAGAGGTTTTTATGCCGTGACGATCCTCGGCGGGTTCGTCAACCGATTGTGTGCTTTGCCGGCTAAGCTCGCGGAGATGAAACTGGTCAGCATCCCCAAGGAGGTCACAAGCTTCCTGGATACCGCCGGTATTTGGATCTTCTTTGTCATCATCGGAATGTTTGCTGTCTGGGTGTTGCGCGAGTTCTTCGGGAACGTTGCGGCTTTGAGAAGGGAGGCGTAGGAACAATGTTGATTATGCGGAGGAACAGATTTCTGACGGGAGCGGCGATGGCCGCTACGTTTTTGGCCGTTCTCATCGCTATGTTTTTGCCCCTTCTGGGCGGGCGGAATGCTTTCGAGGCCGCCGATCGGCTTTTCAACTCTCTGGCGAAGGGCTCCAGCAATCACTTTGACGACCTGCGGCGAGAGGCGGCCGAGCATCGCGGCTCGGATGCGCAAGTCGATATCGACCTGAAGGACGGGAACCTGGCAGGAACGGCAAGAATCTTACTCTCCAAAGCCGGGCTGAGGGTGGATGGGGACGGTAGCAAACTGAAGGTGTCCGGCGACTTGAGCCAGCTGGCGGGGGCAATCATCGATGATTCTGAGGCGGTGTTCCACAACAGGGGGGCAGCGACGGCCGCAAAGTACGGGCAGCCGGAGCGGGAGATGCTGTTTGCGTGGTGGAATGTTCTTAAGGAGATGCAGAAAGCTCTCGAAAGCAAGGGGAGGTTTCAGGTGGCTGCCTTCTTACACGACGTGGCGGCGAAGGGCGTGGAGGTGACGTATAATTTCTATGGGATAGAACCGAAGGAGGCAAGGAGGAATACCGCCATCCTGGCGGGTTCCCTGGTATTTTATGTCCTCTACACGTTGTGGTGGGGCTATGCGATCTTGTGTCTCTTCGATGGCTTGGGCATGGAAATGAAGGCGGGGTCCAGGAAGGAGGTCTAACCCCGGCGGTGGTATGCTCCCGAAGCTTGCGAAATACTGGAAGACAATCGTCCGCGGCCAGCAGCAACGCCCGCCGCCAGGCGATGTGGAAGAGCTCAGACGCACCTTCCAGACGAGGTATCATCATTTCAAGCTGCTGCTCAACGCCAACAACAAAGCGCTGGAGATCATGGGAGACATGGAGCAAGCTCTCAGCGGGGGGCAGCCGTTTGGGATGTCCTTCGTCAAATCCGCCTCGACTGCGGTCTCGGTCAGCGTCATGCAGATCATCAGAAATGTGCAGGCACTCGCGCCCGGCAGGTACTCGCAACTGGGCGACCGATTCAAGGAGATTCAAGAGCAGCTCAACCGTGTCCTCGTCTCCAAGAAGGTCCCGAGGGGAACACGGCTGGTCGTTCCCCTTGAGCAGGTTGATAAGAACATGGCCGATGAGGTGGGGAGCAAGATGGCCAATTTGGGGGAGATTCTCTCGCACCTGAATCTGCCCGTACCCGCCGGCTTCATCATTTCATCCGCGGCCTATGAACGGTTCATGGAACACAACGACCTGCAAGCGGAGATCGACCGGCTGCTGCAAGCCACGCACGCGGAAGAAGTCGATCAGCTGCATGCCCTGAGTGCTGCCGTCGAACAGCTCGTCATACGATCGCCTGTTCCGCAGGACCTCGAACAGGCGATCCTGGAAGCCTACGAGCAGTTGGAGCGCCAAGCGGGGAAAGGCGTGCGGGTTTCGATGCGGAGCAGCGCATTGGGAGAAGACCTTGCTGGGACTTCCTTTGCCGGCCAATACCGCTCTCAACTCAACGTCAGTTTTGAGAACCTCGTTCAGGCCTACAAGGAAATCGTCGCCAGCAAGTACACCCTGCAAGCGATCCATTACCGCTTCAATCGGGGCATCCGGGATGAGGATGTGGCGATGTGCGTAGGCTGCATGGCCATGATCAACGCGACCGCCGGCGGTGTGATGTACTCGAGCAACCCCGTGGCCCCGCAAGAGGACTCCATTGTCATCAATTCTGTTTGGGGGTTGCCCAAGGCGGTAGTCGAGGGCAGTGCACGAGCCGACTTGTTTGTCGTCTCCAGGCAGGAACCTTTCAGGCTCCTGCGCCGAGAGATCCAGGTGAAGGATCGCAAGCTGGTGTGTGATGCCGAGGAGGGACTCAGCCGTGTGAATGTGGGTGAGCCCCAGAGCACCAGTGCGTCGCTCACGGATGACCAGGTGCTGAAATTGGCCGCCATGGCTTTGAGATTAGAGGCGCACTATGGGTCTCCGCAGGATGTCGAATGGGCAATCGCGCCGGATCAGACCATCTACGTTCTTCAGTGCCGGCCCCTCATCCTGATTAAGGGCGCGGAAGAATGGCGGCAGCGGCTGGCGGGACGGGCCGCAAGTGCGCCGGCGCTCCTCACCGGGGGGGGGACCGCCGGCCGCGGCGCGGCCTCCGGGCCGGTGTTCAGAGTCCGGCGCAACGCAGACATCCTGCGATTTCCGAACGGCGCGATCCTTGTGGTCGCGCAACCGCTGCCGAGCTGGGCCAGCCTGCTCAGTCGGGCGGGCGCCGTGGTCGCAGAACAAGGGAGTGTCACCGGGCATCTCGCCAGCGTGGCGCGCGAGTTCGGGGTGCCCGCCCTCTTCGGCGTGGCGGGAGCCGTGGAAGCCCTGAAGGACGGCACGGTCATTACGGTTGATGCCGACGGCGGCAGAATCCTCGAGGGAAGAGTCGAGTCGCTGCTTGGCAGCCAAGGACCCCAGACGAACCTGATGCAGGGCAGCCCGGTCTATGAGGCGTTGCAAGCTGTCTCGAAGCATGTCCTTCCCTTGAACCTGCTGGATCCGGGCGCTCGAGACTTCAAAGCCGACAACTGCCGAACGTTTCATGACATCACCCGCTATGCCCACGAAAAGTCGGTGCAGGAGATGTTTCAGTTCGGCAGGGAGCAGCACTTCCCCGAACGAGCCAGCAAGCAGTTGGTGTGTAACGTCCCTATGCAGTTGTGGGTGATCAATCTGGACGACGGCTTCCGTGAAGAAGTGCATCACAAATACGTTGAGTTGAGCAATATCACGTCCATTCCAATGCTCGCCCTGTGGGAGGGAATGACGGCGATTCCTTGGCAGGGTCCTCCTCCGCTCGACGTCAGGGGACTCTTGTCGGTCATGTTCGAGGCCACGGTCAACCCGCATCTTGATCCGGCGCAGGGCACTCCGTACACGGATCGGAACTATTTCATGATTTCCAGGAACTTCTGCAGCCTGCAATCGAGATTCGGGTTCCATTTTTCTACCGTCGAAACGTTGGTGAGCGAGAGAACCCTGGAGAATTATGTCAGCTTCCAGTTCATGGGAGGCGCTGCCGATTACCAGAGGAAACATACCCGCGCCGTGTTTATCGGCAGTGTGTTGGAAGAGCACGGCTTCCGGGTAGAGGTCAGGGGCGATGCCCTCTTTGCCCGACTGGAAGGCCAGGAAGAAGACGGCATGAAGGAGAAACTCAGGGTGCTCGGGTATTTGATCATTCACACCCGACAGCTCGACATGATCATGTCCGACGGCGCCTCGATCAACACGTACAGGGGGAAGATCCTGAACGACCTGAAGTCGGTCTGCCGCGCGCCCGACTCCTTCCAGAAAGGCCTTGTTGCATCCGAATGAAGTGGCTTCGCAACATGTTCCGGAGCGCCCCGCAGGACCTGGGTCTGCAGGTCCTGCAGGACCGATTCACGCATTTTCTCGCCCTCCTCGACAAGAACAATCAGGTGTTGAAGATCATCAGTGATATGGAGGAGAAATCCCAGGGTGAGCATCTGTTTGACATGAACTACATTCGGGCCAGCGTCGCCGAGATGCGCTCCGGTGTGAGCGAGATTGTTGAGCGGATGATCGCCCTCGGGGGAGACTCGTACGAACCGCTGAGGGACAAGTTTGCGGCAATAGATGCAGAGGTGGAGGAGCTGCTCGAAGGCAAGGGGCTCATTCAAAAGGACGACTACACGATTCCTCTCGATCAGCTGGGGCGGGAGCGCGCGCACAGCGTCGGTAGCAAGAGTGCGCAGCTCGGGGAGCTGAAGGCAAAACTGGGTCTGCCCGTGCCCGACGGCTTCGCGATTACCGCCTGGGCGTACAAGCATTTTGTCGATGCCAACGCCCTGGGGAGCCGCATCACGGAGCGCATCGATTCATTGGATATCAAGCGCTACGACGACCTGGTGCGCGTGAGCCAGGAAATCCAAGCGATGGTAACCTCGGCCCCGGTGCCTGAGGACCTGGCCGAGGCCATACACAGGAGTTACGACGATTTCGTACGGCGCTGCCCCAACAAGACGTTCTCCATGCGTTCGAGCGCGATCGGCGAGGACACGCTGTTCAGTTTCGCCGGACAATATCGATCCTTTCTCAACGTCACCAGCCCCGAGCTCATCGACTGCTATCGAGCGGTATTGGCGAGTAAGTTCACGCCCCAGGCTATCTATTACTTCCTCAGCCATGAGCTGTCGGAGTCGGAGCTGGCCATGAGCGTGTGCTGCGTGGCGATGGTGGACGCTGCGGCGAGCGGAGTGATCTACACGCGAGATCCTGTACGACCCGACGACGACTGTGTGCTGGTCTGTTCGATCTATGGGCTCGGGAAGTATCTGGTCGACGGGACACTCACCCCGGACCTCTTTCGAATGTCCCGCGCCGACAAGTCAATCCAGGAGTCCCATCTGGCGCGCAAGCCCGTCCGTTTGGTCTTGCGAGCCGAAGGGGGCACGGCAGAGGAAGCGGTGCCCGAGGCGGATCAGACGACTGCTTCCCTCGGCGAGCAGTGCCTGCGCGAGTTGCTTGAGTTCGCCGTGAAGATCGAATCGCATTACGGCTGTCCTCAGGACATCGAGTGGGCGCTCGATCGCAACGGCTGCCTTTTTGTGCTGCAGACGCGCCCGCTGCGCGTCATCCGCCCTTCCGTCAGTGACGGTTCCGTCAGTGACGGTTCCGTCAGTGACGGTCGGTCGGTGGGCACCCTCCCGGATGTCTCACGGCTGGAAGTCCTGCGGTCGGGAGGCACGACCGTCTGTCCCGGCGCAGGGTACGGCCCCATCGTGCATGTGACCTCGCCCCAGGATCTCGCTGCCGTTCCGGAAGGGGCGGTGGTGGTAGCTCCCCATCCCTTTCCGGGCATCATTACTGTGATGGGCAAGGTCAAAGCGCTGGTGACGGAACGGGGCGGCGTGGCCAGCCACACGGCGACCCTGGCGCGCGAATATCAGATCCCGACCTTGGTGGGGGTGAGTCGGGCCGCGGAGCTCCCGGCCCGCCAACTGGTTACGGTCGATGCCACCGGGGCGGCGATTTACGCAGGGGCGCATCCGGACCTCTGCGCAGCGCGACGTCCGGAGTTCGAGCTGTTCGAGGGCACGGCCATATTCAATGTACTGGGGCGCGTCCTCGCGAAGATCTCACCGTTAGAACTGCTGCATCCATCCGACCAGAATTTTACTATTGAAAACTGCCGAACGTTTCACGATATCACGCGCTTTGCGCACCAGCGCGCCATGGATGAGATGTTCTCGCGCGCCACAAGCATAGAAGACAAAGAGCGCGTCGGCTTGCGACTCAAGAGTGACATTCCCCTTGAGGTCAGGATTATCTACATCGATCAAGATGCCTACAGGCTCGGCGAGAAACGACGGATTACCGAGGACGAGATCGCCTCTGCACCCATGAAGTCATTCTGGAGCGGTGTCAAGAAGGAAGGATGGGCAGGGGATGCTCCAACGCCCACCGTGGGCGGCCTGATCTCGGTCCTGAGCACCCATCTGACGGCGGACAAGGATGAGTTCCTCGAATGCAGTTTCGCCATCCTGAGCAAGGAGTACATGATTCTGAGTCTGCATTTGGGCTATCACTTCACCACCGTTGAGGCCATGTGCGCAGCGGAACCAAATAAGAACTATATCCGGATACAGCATAAGGGGGGTGGGGCGTCTCTGGACAGAAGAACACGGCGCGTCCGGCTCATACAGGACCTCCTCTCACCGGTGGGTTTCGAGCACGCCGGCAAGGGAGACTTCCTGGATTCCTCCGTCTCTTATCTGGACCCCGCGATCATCCTGCAGACGCTGTACCTGCTGGGCCGCATCACGATGATCACCAAACAGCTCGACATCGCCTTGTCGAACGACGCCATTTCCCGCTGGTACACGGAAGATTTCATGAAGAAGCTCGGACTGAAGCAGGGAACGTGACAGCCGTGAGCAAGATTTTCGGTCAACCCCGTGGGCTTGCCAATTTCCTGCTCAACTTCCGCTATCTCGTCGCCATCAGCTCAGTGCTGTTCTTCATCGTTTTGGGAGTCGCTTTCCTCTTGGTCTACCAGAATGCCGAGATCATGCGCGAGCAGGTCAACGACGACTTCAATCAGCAGCAGTTGATCCTAGCCCGCCAGGCCGCTTCCCAGATCCGCGCCACTCTCGATGACATCCTGGTCGAAATCGACAGCCTCCGAAAACACCTGGAGACGATGCCCGCGGAAGTGCGGGGCGAAGCAATGCTGGGGGTGTTCGAACGAACCCGTTCCAAAGGGCTCATTGAAATCGGGCTCATGGACGCGGCCGCGCACATCCAGGACGGGCACCGTGTCCCAGGCGCTCACCCGACCGAACCAGCGAAGGTAACCGACTCCTGCCGGAAACACGGTGTGGAGACAATGATTCTGGGACCGCTCTGGGCGGATCCGTCCGGCGACGAAGCGCTCACGGTGGCAGGCATCTTTTGCACCGCAATTGCCCTCGAGAGCTCCGAAGAGCGCATGCTGTTCGCCACGCTGAACGTTTCACAGCTCGTGTCGCGCGCTACTCAGGACATTCGCTCCGGTAAGACCGGCTATGCATGGGCAATCGATGGCTACGGGACGTTTCTCTATCACCCGGAGAAGGGCTTCATCGGCCGGAACGCTTTCGAGGCGCGCCAGCAGCGGGAACCGTACATCAGCTTCACGCAAATCAACCGCATCATGAAGGAGCGCATGCTCCTGGGGGCGGAAGGCACGGGCACCTATGTCAGTGGCTGGCACCGTGGCTTCCACGGCCAGATCACCAAGCTGATCGCCTTCACGCCGGTCAGGAGTCCCGCGCTGGCGGCCGGCCAGCTGTGGTCCGTTGCGGTCGTAGCTCCTATCAGTGAGGTCGCCGAGACGCTCCACCGGGTGTATCTGCGGCACTTTGCCGCCGAGGCCGCTCTCATCGCGGGCATGTTCGTCTTCGGGCTGCTCGGCGTGATCAACCAACGCCAGTTGTCGCAGGCCCTGGAGAAACGGATGGGGCAGCAGGAAGAGTACATGGCGAGCATCCTCCAGAGCTCCGTCGATGGCATCATCTTCGTGGACAAAGACAACCGCGTCCAGGTCTGGAACCGGGGAGCGGAGCTGATCTTCGGGTACCGGCCGGACGAGATGGCGGGGCAGACTTTTCACCGGCTCATACCGCCCGAAATAGATGCCGACGCAGAGCTGCGGCGCATCCACGAGCTGATGAGCACCACAGGATACGTCAAAGACTATATCGCCCCGCGCATGACCAAGGACGGACATCGCATCACGGTCGACATTTCACGCACCGATGTCCGCTCCAAAGAAGGCGAGGTCATCGGCAGCACCGTGATCATCAAGGACGTTACGGAAAAGATGCAGCTGGAGCAGCGCATCTACAACACGGAAAAACTGGCGTCGATTGGCATCCTGGCAGCCGGTGTGGCCCATGAAATCAACAATCCGCTGGCGATCATCCTCGGCTTCACCGATCTGCTGATGGAGCGTTTCCAGCCCGGCTCCCCGGAATACGAGGATCTCAAGATCATCGCGGAAAACGGAAACCATGCCAGGAAGATCGTCGAAGACTTGCTGGGATTTGCGCGGATCACGGAGGGAATGGAAGATATCCTGGACGTCAACCACTGCATTGAGCGGGTGGTGAACATCGTCAAGAATACGCTCATGACCGCAAAGATCACACTGGTCTTGGACGTGGCGGACTCCTTGCCGCGCGTCCGCGGCGATGCGCGCGAGTTCCAGCAGGTGATTTTCAACCTGGTCAACAATTCGGTGGCGGCCATGCGGCAACAGGGCGGCACCCTGACGCTGGGGGCGCGCGCGGAGAACGGCTGGGTACATCTGACCGTGACCGATACGGGGCCCGGGATACCGGACAAGATCAAACGGCGCATCTTCGATCCTTTTTTCACGACCAAAAAGGCAGGGGAAGGGACGGGTCTCGGTCTGTCTCTCTGCTACGGCATCGTGAACAAGTACGGGGGACGGATCAGTTTCACGAGCGTCGCGGCGGAAGATGGCCCTGGGGGGCCCACCGGAACGACGTTTACGGTTTCGATGCCGGTGTATGGCGAAGAATGACGAAGCAAGAGGAGAAGCTGCATGAAACAGCGCATCCTGGCGGTTGACGACGAGATTCACATGCTGAGACTCCTCGAGCGGATCATCACGGAGAAGACCCCGTACCAGATCCAAACAACGAACAACGCTCTGGAGTTGCCGGACATTCTCGAGCGTGACGAGTTCGACCTCATCATTACAGACCTGAAGATGCCTGGCATGGACGGACTCGACGTCCTGCGCCTGGTCAAGAAACAAGGGCGCCCTGAGGAGGTGATCATCATCACGGCCTTTGGCTCACTGGAATCGGCCATGGAAGCGCTGTCGGCAGGTGTGTTCGACTACATCACCAAGCCCTTCAGGAAGGAGCAGATCATCTTCACGGTGGACAGAGCGATGCGTTGGCAAAAGCTCAGGCGGGAGGCGACACGGTGGGCGGCGATCTTCGATGGCGAGCCGTACGCAGCGGCGCGGCGCGCTTTCGATCGGGAGTATGTTCGGCGTCTGGCGCAGCGCTGCGGGGATGAAGAAAAGATCATGATCGAGCGCTCGGGCATGTCGCCCGAGGCGATCGCGGAAATACGCAGGGATCACGAGAGTCACAAGGAGTGACCGCTGCTGGACCCGGCACCGGGGCGACGGAAAGGAGAAAAGCCGATGGAAGCAAAGCGCGCTGGAGAAATCATGATCCCCCTGGATCGGTATCCGCACATTCCCCATTGGTATACGCTGCGACAGGCCATTGCGGAGTTGCGCGCCTCACAGCTCGAGGTGCAGGGCCGCCTCTCGCTTCCTCGGGCCGTGCTGGTTTTCAACAAAACATATGAGCTCCTCGGCATCGTCCGGCGCCGAGATATCTTGCGGGGCTTGGAGCCCAGGTTCCTGGTGGGCGAATCCCGAGAGTACGAGAAGCGCCTCTTCGACGTGAAGGATGATCCGAACCTGTCGGACTTCTCTTCCGACAAGATGATTCGCGAGATTCGTGCTCAGGCGGAGCGTCCCGTGAGCGATGTCATGGTCCCGATCGCTGCAACGGTGCAAAGCGATGACCACATCATGAAGATCGTGCACGAGATGGTGAAGAATGACCTGAGCCTGATTCCCGTGCTCAAAAACGGGCGGGTGGTTGGCGTGGTGCGCTCGGTGGACTTGCTGAATGAGATTTCCGATATCGTGCTCTCCTGACCACGCTCCGTAAGCCGAAAAGAAATGGAAAACTGGAAACCGGAAATAGGAAACTGGGAACTGGCCAATTGGCCGGTTTTCCATCTCCGGTTTTCGGTTTCCTGTTTCTCGTTTTCTTCCTGTTTGGTTCCGGTTAGGTGAAAGGATACTCGCTGTGCCCGACAGACGCCAGATGACCGAAAGGGGGGGACTCCCCCCGAAGCCAGAGGAAATCCATCTTGCTCCTGTGGTGAGGCGGGTGAATTGGAGGAGGATTCTAGTCATTGCTGTCGGCATCCTGCTCTTCAGTGTCGTCTACTTCTCCGGAGCCTGGCCTGATGCAGTGGACCCTGCCGGCAAGCGCTTCCCGCTCTCCTTTGAGGGGAAAGCTGCCCTGGCCCTGTTTCTGCTGGCCGTTACCTGGTGGGTTGGCGAAGTGGTGCCGATTGGCATCACCAGCGTCGCCATCGGCGTCATCCAAGCCCTGTTCTTGATCCGGCCAGCCAGAAGCGCCTTCACCGACTTCATGGATCCCTCAGTCTGGTTCATCATCGGCTCCCTGATCATCGGCATGGCCTTCACCAAAACGGGGCTCACCCAACGCATGGCGTACAGGATGCTGCTGCTTGCGGGCGAGCGCACCAGCATGATTTACCTCGGCTGTTTCGCCATGACGGCCGTGATGACCCTGATCATGGCGCACACGGCCGTTGCCGCCGCCATTTTCCCGCTGCTGATGGCCGTCTATTCCCTCTATCCCGAGGACGACAAGCCGACCCGTTTCGGCAAGGGACTCTTCATCGGCATGGCCTTCGCGGCAGGGGCCGGCAGCATCGTCACGCTGCTCGGATCAGCCCGCGGACCGGTAGCCATTGGGTTCTTCAAAGAAATGGCCGGGAGGGAGATTTCCTTCTTTGAGATGTCCTACTACCTGCTCCCCTTGGGATGGGGCATGGCGATCCTGTTGTGGCTTTTTTGCATGCTCTTCTTCCGG
>Ga0315286_10003822_pt1 | contig 14342 bp, 10 predicted proteins | sample YL17G10_0_MG_FD_205038 | JGI IMG/M metagenome (GOLD analysis project Ga0315286, IMG submission 205038) | Sediment microbial communities from Yellowstone Lake, YNP, Wyoming, USA - YL17G10_0 | ecosystem: Environmental > Aquatic > Freshwater > Lake > Sediment | place: USA: Wyoming | collected...
TGCGCAAGCACCGGGGCCTTTTTCATTGGCGACGGCACGGGCGGTGCATTTGTTGCGGGTCGGTTGGCTAATCGGTCGGCACGAGTAGAATCCCGCACTTACCTGCGACCGGCCGTCCGTGCCGGCGTCCCGGCTGTAAGGAGTGACCCCGCATGAAGTTGAATCGAATCCTCGTTCTCGCCGCCGCACTGGCCGTGCTGCCCGCGTTGCCGGTCGTCGCAATGGACCAGCCTGCCAGCGCGGACAAGGCGCTTGCGGCGGCCGTGGCCGGCGACTGGCGCACACCGAAGGACACCGCTCGCGACCAGTACCGCCACCCGATCGAATCATTGACGTTCTGGGGCCTGCAGCCCGGCACGACCATCCTCGAGGTTCAGCCCGGTGGCGGGTGGTGGACGGAGATCCTCGCACCGTACGCGAAACTCACCGGTGGGAAGTTTTATGCCACCGGCGCTGACCTCGCGAATCCCGAGTTGCCCGAGGCATCGCGCAAGGCGAGGGCCGACTTCGAGGCCCGCTACGCCGCGAAGCCCGACATCTACGGGGTGGTCAACGTCGTGAACTGGGGCGCCAGGTCCGCGCCGCTGCCGAAGGAGACGTTCGACTTCATCCTCACCGCGCGGTCGATCCACGGCTGGATGGGGACGCCCGGCATGGTCGAGAAGACGTTCCGCGAATTCCACGCTGCGCTGAGGCCCGGCGGCATCCTCGCGGTCGAACAGCACCGTGCGAATCCCGGCCCGCAGGACCCGAATGCGGAGAGCGGCTACGTCACCGAGGCGTATGTGATCGAGCAGGCCGAGAAGGCCGGCTTCAAGCTGGCGGCGAAGGCGGAGATCAACGCGAATCCGCAGGACACGAAGGATCATCCGTTCGGTGTGTGGACCCTGCCGCCGGCATTGCGCTCGACGCCGGAAATGTCCGACAAGCCGGAAGACAAGGGCTTCGATCATTCGAAGTACGTCGCGATCGGCGAGTCGGATCGGATGACGCTCAAGTTCGTCAAGCCGAAGAAGTAGGCCAGAAACAGGTCGGGGATGGGCCAGGAATAGGCCCTCACCCGGGCTGCGCCCGACCTCTCCCACCGAAGTGGGAGAGGTCAAGACCACCTCTCCCGCCTTGCGCGGGAGAGGTCGGCCGCAGGCCGGGTGAGGGCTCTTACGCCGGCCTCCGGTTCCTAGATCTCCTCCGGCACGGTGCGGATCGCCCCGCACGGGCACTCGCTCACGCAGAGCCCGCAGCCCTTGCAGTAGTCGTAGTTGAACTCGTAGCGGCGGCCCGGCCCGAGCTTGATGACGGCGTTGTCCGGGCACACGCCATAGCAGTTGTCGCACTCGAAGCAGTTGCCGCAACTCAGGCAGCGGCGCGCTTCGAATTGTGCGGTCTCCTGGTTGAAGCTGCCGACGACCTCCTCGAACGTCGATTGCCGGCGGATCATGTCGAGCACCGGTTGCTGTGATTTCGGCGCGTCCGAGTAGTACCAGGTGTTCAGCTTGTCGTACGTCGCGATTTCGTGGCTGGCCGGATGCACCCACTTGGCGTTGCGCAGCCAGGCGTCGATGTTGCGCGCGGCGAGCTTGCCGTGTCCGATGCCCACGGTGACCGTGCGTTCGCCCGGCACCATGTCGCCGCCAGCGAACACACCGGGATGCCCGGTCATCATGTCGGGGCCGACCTTCACCACGCCGTCCGTGATCTCGAGGCCGGGCACGCCGTCGAGCAATGAGAGATCCACGTCCTGGCCGAGCGCGAGCACGACCGAGTCGGCTGCCAGCGTCTCGAACTCGCCGGTGGGTTGCGCGATGCCCTGCGCGTCCAGGCGCATCTTCTCGACCGTGATGGACGATTCGCCCGCCTGCTTGATGGTCGAGAGCCATTTCACCAGCACGCCTTCCTGCAGCGCTTCCTCGAGTTCCGATTCGTGCGCCGGCATTTTCTCGCGCGTGCGCCGATAGACGATGATCGACTCTTCGGCGCCGAGCCGCTTGGCGGTGCGAGCGACGTCGAGTGCGGTGTTGCCGCCGCCGTAGACGACGACGCGCCGGCCCAGCAGCGGCTTCTCCTCGCCTTCCATGCCGCGCAGCACCGAAACGGCGTCGAGCATCTTCCCGGCGCTGCCCGCGGGGAGATACGCACGCTTGGCAAGGTGCGCGCCAACGGCGAGAAACACTGCGTCGAAGCGGCCCTCGCGCATCGTCGCGATGACGTCCGTGACCTTGGTGTCGAGCTGCAGGTCGATACCGAGGTCCATGATGCGCCGGATCTCGGCATCGAGCACTTCGCGCGGCAGGCGGTACTTGGGAATGCCGAAGCGCATCATGCCGCCGGCCAGCGGACCGGCCTCGCGAATGCTCACGGTATGACCCATGCGCGCCAGGTGAAACGCGGCCGACAGGCCCGACGGCCCGGCGCCGATGACCAGCACGCGTTTGCCGGTCGTCACGGGGGGCGGATCGAACTTCCAGCCTTGCCGCAGGGCCTCGTCGCCGAGAAAGCGTTCGATGGCGTTGATGCCGACGCACGAGTCGAGCTTGCCGCGGTTGCACGCGGTCTCGCACGGGTGATAGCAGACGCGGCCCATCACCGCCGGCAGCGGGTTGTCGCGCGTGAGCACTCGCCACGCCTGTTCGTACTCGCCCGCTTCGGCGTGGAACAGCCAACCCTGGATGTTCTCGCCGGCAGGGCAGGCGTGATTGCACGGCGGCAGACGGTCGACGTACTCGGGACGCACCGTGCGCCACGAGCCGGTGTGATTGGCGAGGCTCGAGCCCGGATCCAGCGTGATCGCAAACGGCTTGGGCTTCATGACGCGGCTTCCTCGTCGAGCAGTCCATAACGCGCGATGTTGCGATCCGCGTTGGCCTGTATGTGCGCGATCACGTCCCGTCTGACCGGGTCCCTGAAGAGATGGGCGAACCGCGTCTGCGGCCGCAGGTATTCCTCGACGGGCAGCTTTCGCTTGATCCTGGAGACGCCCTTGACCTCGCCGTGCTCGGCCTCGAACACCGGGAACAGGCCGGTTTCCTTGGCGAGCCGCGCCATGCGGATGGTCTCGGCCGAGCCGTGGCCCCAGCCGAGCGGGCAGGGTACGAGGATGTGAATGTAGCGAGCACCGCGGAATTCCATCGCGCGGCGCACCTTGGCCTCGAGGTCGCGCAGTTCCGCCACCGTCGCGGTGGCGACGTAGGGAATGTCGTGCGCCATCGCGATGCGTGGCACGTTCTTGCCCTGGCCGAACGGATTGCCGGACGAATCGCCGACCGGCATCGTCGTATTGGTGCGTGCGGCCGGCGGCGTCGCCGAGGAGCGCTGCACGCCCGTGTTCATGTACGCCTCGTTGTCGTAGCAGATGTAGAGCACGTCGTCGTTGCGCTCGAACATGCCGGAGAGGCAGCCGAAGCCGATGTCCGTCGTGCCGCCGTCGCCACCCTGCGCCACCACGCGCACGTCGTGACGTCCCTTCACGCGCATTGCCGCCGCGATGCCCGTGGCGACCGCCGCCGCGTTGCCGAACAGCGAGTGAATCCAAGGGATCTGCCAGGACGTCTCGGGGTAGGGCGTCGAGAACACTTCGAGGCAACCGGTGGCATTGGCCGCGACGAGCTGCCGGTGCGTGGCTTCCATCGCCGCGTCGATCGCGTAGCGGGCACCCAGCGCCTCGCCACAACCCTGGCAGGCGCGGTGGCCGGAGTTGAGCGAGTTCGTGCGGCGCATGTTCGCCTGCACGGAGCGCTGCTCTTCCGACAGCAGCCGGTTGCCGACCGTGAAAGTGCCGGTCTGGTAGAAACGAATGGGTTGGTACGTCATGGCCTCTCTCAGCCGATTTTTGCGCCGACGACGCCGAGGTCGCGCAGGATGCCTTCGGCGATCGGTCCCGAGCGCCGCTGCTCGCGTTCGCGCGCGAGCACCCGCTCGACCAGTGCGTGGTCGAGGTCCATGAACGTCAGCGGGCCGAGCATGCCCTCCATCGCCTGGCTGAACACCCTGTGCAGGGACTTCTTCGTGATGGCACGGCCGCCGAGTCCCGCGATCACCGTGTGCACGCTGTCCGGACGGCCGGCATAGGACGCCGAGACGTTGTTCGCAACGATGCCGCCCATGCCGATGGCGATGCTCTTCTCCAGCACGACGACGCATTTGGCGCCAGCCAGCGCCTCGCGCACCGCGGCCAGCGGCCACGGCCGGAAGCACGTGATGCCCAGCGCGCCGATCTTCATGCCGCCGGCGCGCATTTCGTCCACGGTGTCCTTGATGGTGCCGAGCACCGAGCCCAGGGCGACGACGACGACGTCCGCGTCGCTCGTGCGATAGGCGTGCGTCAGCCCGCCGCTCTGGCGTCCGAAGATCCGGCGGAACTCGTCGGCCCACGCCGGAATCAGCTCCAGCGCCTGCCGCTGCTTGGCGTGCGCGAGATAGCGCACCTCCATGAACGCCTCCGGCCCGACCATCGCGCCGATGGAGACCGGGTCCGCCGGGTCGAGCACCTGGCGCGGCTCATAGGGCGGCAGGAACGCATCGACCTGCGCCTGCGTCGGGATATCCACGCGCTCGTACGCATGCGTGAGTATGAAACCGTCCATGCATACCATGACCGGCAGCGAGAGTTCCTCGGCAAGGCGGAAGGCCTGGATGTGCAGGTCGAGCGCCTCCTGGTTGTCCTCTGCGAACAACTGGATCCAGCCGCAATCGCGCTGGCTGAGCGCATCGGTGTGATCGTTCCAGATGTTGATCGGTGCGCCGATTGCGCGATTGGCCACCGTCATCACGATCGGCAAGCCCAGGCCGGCGGCGTTGTAGACGGCCTCCGCCATGAACAGCAGGCCCTGGCTCGCGGTGGCGGTGTAGGCCCGCGCACCCGCCGCCGAGGCGCCGATCGCCACCGACATTGCGGCAAATTCCGATTCGACGTTGATGAATTCGCACGGCGAGAGCTTGCCCGCGCTCACCATGCGGCCGAGCGCCTCGACGATGTGCGTCTGCGGGGAGATCGGATAGGCGCAGATCACCTCTGGCCGGCAAAGCCCCACGGCTTCCGCCACGGCCGCCGAGCCCTCGATCTGTTTAAGCATGGGCAACCTCGGCTTTTTCCCGGGCGACGTACTCGAACGCCGCGGCCGCGGCCAGCACGTTGGCTTCCGCCACCTTCGCCGGGAACTTCTCGCGAATGGCGGAATTGACCGACTCGAGCGACGTTCTGCCCGTGAGGGCCGCAAAGCCCCCGAGCAGTGCCGCATTCGGCAACGGTCGTCCGACGTGCTTCATCGCGATCTCGGTCGCCGGCACCGTGCACAGCTGCGCCGCGCTGAAGTCGCGTACGAAATCCCCGAGCCCGAGATCCTCGAAGGTGCGGCTGGTGTTGATGAGGATGTAGCCGTCGGGCACGAGCCCGCCAAAGACATCGACCTGGTGCAGCAGCGTCGGGTCCTGGATGATCAGGGCGTCGGGTGCGAGGATCGGCTCGCGCAACCGGATGGGCCGATCGTCGATGCGGCAGAACGCCACGACCGGCGCGCCGGTGCGCTCCGAACCGAAACTCGGGAATGCCTGCGCGTGGCGGTCCTCGCGAAAGGCGGCGACCGACAGCAGTTCGGCGGCGGTAACGACGCCCTGACCGCCGCGTCCGTGGATGCGTACCTGGAACATGATCCTCCCGCCGGGCACGACCTGCCGGCCCGGCGATCACCAAAATGCGCCGGACGGGCGGAAATTGGCATCCGTGTCGTCACGGATGCCGCTGCGGTGGGGGCCGGCGCACGGGCACCTCTTTCGGCGTGGCTCCGAATGGGGCTAAAGTGCGCGGCTTCGACACGCTCCCCGGGGGGAAATACCGATGCGCCGCTTTGCCTGGGTGCCAGGCCTGATGGCCTTGGCCCTGAGCGCTCTTGCCGCAACGCAACAAGCGGACAGTGCGCCCCAGTCCGCGCCCGGCGCGGCCGCGGCCGCGCCGGCCTCGGCCGAGTCGGTCAAGCTGCAGCGCGTCTTCGACGACTACTTCGAGGAGTACCTCCAGCTCAATCCCATCCTGGCGACCTCGATCGGCGACCCGCGTTACAACGACCGTTTCGTGGTCTCGATCAGCCCGGCGGGACGCGCAGCCGACGAAAAGCTCGTGCGCGATTACCTGGTGCGCATCGGCACCGTTGATCGCAGCCGGCTTGCCGGCCAGGACCTGTTGTCCTACGAGGTCTTCAAGTCGGCGCGCGAGCGTGAAATCGGGCGATTCCGCTTCCCCGACCAGCTCATTCCGCTCAACCAGTTCTACTCGGTGCCGAACAGCTTCGCGCAGCTCGGGTCGGGCAACGGCCTGCAACCGTTCAAGACGGTCAAGGACTACGACGATTTCCTGAAGCGCGTGGACGGTTTCGCCGCCTGGATCGACCAGGCCATCGTCAACATGCGCGAGGGTGTCGCCAGGGGCTACACGCTGCCGCAGGTGCTGGCGGAACGCGTGCTGCCGCAACTCGACGCGCACATCGTGGCCCGGCCGGAGGACTCGCTGTACTGGGGTCCGGTCCGCAACCTGCCCGCCGATTTCTCCACCGCGGACCGCGAGCGCCTGACCGCGGCCTATCGGGCCGCGATCGAGACGAAGATCGTGCCGTCGTACCGCAAGCTGCGCGATTTCATGCGCGACGACTACCTGCCGAAATGCCGGACGAGCGTGGGGCTCGACGCGTTGCCGGACGGCAAGGCGTGGTACGAGTATCGTGTTCGCGAGATCACCACCACGAACTACACGCCGGCGCAGATCCACGAGATCGGCCTGCGCGAGGTCGCACGGATTCGCGGCGAGATGCTCGGCGTCATGACGACCGTGGGCTTCAAGGGCAGCCTCGACGATTTCTTCAAGTACCTCAACACGGACGCGCGGTTTACCTTCACGGATCGGGATGCCCTGATCGCCGGTTACGATGCCATCCGGACCCGCGTCGACCCGCAGCTGCCGAAGCTGTTCGAGATCCTGCCGAAGGCCGATTACGAAGTACGTGCCGTGGAGCCGTTCCGCGAAAAGAGCGCGGCCGGCGGGCAATACCAGGCGGCGAGCGCGGACGGTTCGCGGCCGGGCATCTTCTACGCCAACGCGTATGACCTCACGGCTCGGCCGAATTGGGCCATGGAAGCGTTGTCGCTGCACGAGGCCAACCCCGGCCATCACTTCCAGATCTCCATCCAGCGCGAGCAGACCGGCCTGCCGAAGTTCCGGCGCTTCGGTGGCTACACGGCGTACAGCGAGGGCTGGGCCCTCTATGCGGAATCGCTCGGTCCCGACCTCGGCATGTACACCGACCCGTACCAGTATTTCGGGCGGCTCGAGGGCGAGCTGTTTCGCGCGATCCGGCTCGTGGTGGATACCGGCCTGCACTCGAAGGGCTGGACGCGCCAGCAGGTGCTCGACTACATCGTTGCCAACAGCGCGACGAGCGAGGCGCGCCGCGTGGCGGAGACCGAGCGTTACATCGCGATTCCCGGCCAGGCGCTGGCCTACAAGATCGGGCAGCTCGCGATCAGCGCACTGCGGGCGCGGGCGGAGAAGGAACTCGGCCCGAAGTTCGATGTCCGGAAGTTCCACACCGTGATTCTGGTGGACGGCGCGCTGCCGCTCGACGTGCTCGAAGCGAAGGTGGATCGCTGGATCGCCGCACAGCGTGGTTGACTGGGATCGTGCCACAAGCCAAGCCACAGTTTTTCAATATCGGGGGTTGCATGCCTCGCATCAGTCTTGTGCGTAGTTGGATCGGACGCGCCGCCGCCGCGGTCATTCTGGTTGCTGTGGCCGGTTCGACGGTCGCCGTGGCGGCGACGTTGCCGGGCGCCGATCAGATCGTCACCAGGACGCTGCCGAACGGACTCAAGATCATCGTGTGGCCTGACAAGGACATCCCGAACGTCGCGATGTACACGTTCTTTCGCGTCGGCAGCCGCAACGAGCGGCCGGGCATCACCGGCATTTCGCATTTCTTCGAGCACATGATGTTCAACGGCACGTCCACGCGGCCGCCCGGTGAGTTCGACCGCGTGTTGGAGGCGAACGGTGGCAGCAGCAATGCGTACACGAGCTCCGACGTCACCGTGTACCAGAACTGGTTTCCGATCACCGCGACGGAGCTGATCTTCGACCTCGAGTCCGACCGCATGCGGAACCTCGATTTCGATCCGCAGGCAGTCGAGAGCGAGCGCGGTGTCGTCTATTCGGAGCGGCGCTCGCGCATCGACAATGACAACTTCGGCACCCTGCTCGAGCAGATGCAGGCGACGGCATTCGTGGCGCATCCCTACCAGATTCCCATCATCGGCTGGCCCTCCGACATCGAAGGCTGGAAGGTTCAGGATCTCAAGGACTACTACCAGAAATTCTACGCGCCCAACAACGCGGTCATGTTCGTCGTCGGCGACGTGAGCGCGGACGAGGTGTTCCGTCTCGCGGACAAGCACCTGGCCGGGATCAAGGCGCAACCCGCGCCGGCCCCGGTGACGACGAAGGAGCCGGCGCAGCTCGGCGAGCGGCGCATCAAGATCGTGCGCGATGCGCAGACACCGCTGCTGGCGATGGCCTGGCACGCGGCGGCAGCGCCCGATCGCGAGACGCGCGTGATGGAGGTGTTGTTGTCGATTCTGGGTTCCGGGGACTCATCGCGCCTGCACCAGCGCCTGGTGGAAAAGGAGCAGGCGGCAGTGCAGGTCGGCACGTCGCTCGACCAGGGATTCGATCCGGGCCTGGCCTGGATCTATGCGATCGTTCCGCCGGGAGGCGATCCGGGCAGGACCGAGAAGCTCATCGACGAAGAAATCGCGCGCATCGCGCAAGACGGCCCGACTGCCGCGGAGCTGGCGAAGGCCCGCAACCAGGCTCTGGCTGGATTCTGGCACGGTCTCGAAACCATCAGCGGCAAGGCACAAGCTCTCGGCGCCTACGAGGTCTTCGAGGGCGACTACCGCAAGATGTTCGATGCGCCCGCCGTGTACGAGAGCATCACGGCCGACGACGTGAAGCAGGCGGCATCGCAAGTGCTGCGGCCCGACAACCGCACCATCGGCGTGCTCGAGCCCAGGCCGGAGGATGCGACAGCACAGGCCGGCGCCAGGGGGAGCGCACGATGAACGTCAGCGACTTGATCAAGCCTGCCTGCCTGGTGTGCCTGGCGCTCATGTCGTTCGGTGCACGAGCCGAGGGCGGGCTCGGCGTGCGCCTGCCGGCCTTCGAGCGCGTCACCCTGGCGAACGGCACCGAGCTCGTGCTGATGGAGAAGCACGACACGCCGCTCGTGTCGCTGCGTGCCGTCCTGCGCGGAGGTGCGCTCGGCGATCCCGTCGGCAAGGACGGCACGGCGTCGCTGTTTGCCGACCTCACCCAGAAAGGGGCCGGCACGCGTGATTCTGCGCAGTTTGCCGAGGCCATCGAGAGCGCCGGCGGTGCGCTGGACGCGGGAGCCGGCCCCGAACGCCTGACCGTAAATGCGGGCTTCATGGCGAAGGATGCCGATCTGATGATCGGCCTGGTGGCGGACGCGCTCATGCGGCCACGCCTGGCGCCGGAGGAGTTCGACAAGGCGCGCACGCTCGCGATCCAGTCCATCGCGGCCGCCAAGGATTCGGACCCGCGGGCGCTGATCGGCGAATACGGCGACGCGTGGCTGTTTCACGGCCATCCCTATGGCCGCTCCGTGGACGGCAGCGAGAGCACCCTCGCCACCGTGACGCTCGACGACGTGCAGCGGTACTACGCTGGTTACGTGGGTGGCGACCGGCTGATTCTCGCCGTCGTCGGCGACTTTTCGGCGGCCGACATGCGGCGCAAGCTCGAGGCAGCGTTCGGCAGCTGGCGCAAGGCCGGTGCGGCGTTGCCGGCTGTCGTCGCCGCGGCGCGGCTGCAGGGCCGACGTATGCTGCTCGTGGACAAGCCGGGCGCGACCCAGACCTATTTCTGGCTCGGCAACGTCGGTGCGAGCCGCACCGATCCTGCGCGCACCAGCCAGTCGGTCGTGAACACCGTTTTCGGCGGCCGCTACACTTCGATGCTGATGACTGAGTTGCGCATCAAGAGCGGACTGACATACGACGCGAGTTCCGGCTTCGATCGGTCTTCGCAGCCGGGTGCATTCAGCATCGGGGCGTACACGCAGACGGAAAAAACCACGGACGCCATCGACCTCGCACTCGCCACGCTCGACCGGCTGCACAAGGATGGCCTCGACGCCGCGGCGCTCGCTTCGTCGCAGAGCTACCTGCTCGGGCAGTTCCCGCCGTCGATCGAAACCAACGGCCAGCTGGCGGGCCGGCTGGCGGACCTCGTGTTCTACGGGCTCGGGCCCGAGGACGTGGACCAGTTCGCGGCCCGGGTGCAGGGCGTCGATGCCGTCATCGCGAAGGAGACGACGGCCTCAACGTTCCCGACGTCGCAGGATCTCGCGATCGTGCTGATCGGGGACGCCGCGAAGATTCGTGAGGCCGTGAAGAAATACGGTCCCGTCACCGAGATGAAGCTCGACGATCCGCAGTTCTACCCAGCCAAAGCCCGGTGAAGCGCTACACGGCAATCCTGGCCGGCGCGACGGGCCTCGTGGGCGGGGAGTGCCTGAGGCAACTCCTTGCGTCCGATGCTTACTCGCGAGTCACCGTCGTCACGCGGCGCGACCTGGGCGCGGCTGCGCGGCATGCCAAGGTGCGGCAGATCCTCACCGATTTCGACGGGCTCGGCGCGATCCGCAAGCAGCTGCAGGCGGACCACGTCTTTTGCGCGCTCGGCACGACGATCCGCAAGGCGGGCTCGCAGGAGAAATTCCGCCAGGTGGACTACGACTATCCGCTGCGGCTCGCGCAACTTGCTCGCATGAACGAGGCACAACACTTCTCGATCGTCAGCGCGCTCGGCGCCGACCGGAAATCACGAGTGTTCTATTCGCGGGTCAAAGGGGAGGTGGAGCAGGCGCTGCGGGCGATGGACTGGCCGAGCCTGTGCATCGTGCGTCCCTCGGTGATCGCCGGCGAGCGCCCCGAGTCGCGGCCGCTCGAGCGACTGGCCGAGCACGCGCTGCGCTTCGCGCCAGCCAAGTGGCGGCCTGTCGCGGCCGCGGATATCGCCGCCGCCATGATCGGCACGGCGCTGCGCGCACCTGCCGGCATCACGACCATCGAGTCGCGGGCGATTCCCACGGCGGCCCGTTCAGCGCGCGGCTGAGCGCAGCGAATCGACGAGCGCCCGGGCATCCGGGTCGTCCGGATAGAGTTCGAGCCAGCGGTTGGCGTGAGTGAGCGCTGCGCCCGTGTCGCCTGCTTCCGCCTGGAACGACGCCAGGGCCGCCAGCAGGTTGCGGTCATTGGGCGCGCGCAGCAGGGCCCGCTGCAGTGTGGCTATCCCCTTACGCGCCTGGCCGCTCGAGTGCAGGGCAACCCCGTACACGTAAGCGAAGCGCGCATTCTCCGGCGCCAGTTCGTAGGCGCGGCGCAGCTCTGCGAGTGCTGCCGTCGCGTCCTGCTGGCGGACCAGCGACAAGCCGAGGGCATGGTGCAGCGTCGGGTCGTCGGGGGAGATCGCCAGGCCCGCTCGCAGCGACGCCGCCGCATCCCCTTCGCGTCCCTGCAGGCGCATCAGGTCGGCGAGGTTGATCCAGGCCGGCACGAAGCGATCGTCGAGCTGCAGCGCGGCGCGATACTCCGCCTCGGATGCGGCGTATTCACCTCGATCTGCATGGAAGCCGCCGAGGTTTGTGCGGTTCTCCGGACGATCGGCATTGAAGAGCTCTGCAGCGACGTATTCGCCGGCTGCCTTGCGGAACGCGTCGTTCGCGTTGGCGTCGAGTGCGTCGGCCGCAACGGGGGCGAGGACACGTGCTGCCTGGATGCGCACCGCGCGCGATGGATCGCCGAGCAGCGGTGCGACAGCCTTGCGCTCGAGGGGCGGCAGGTTCTGGTAGGCGTCAAGGGCCGCCATGCGCACCAGCGGACTCGGATCCTGCAACGCTGCCTCAGCCGCCATCTGCGCATTCCCGCCGGGCCAGGTGGCAAGGCGCGTCAGTGCGGAGGCGCGGGCGATCGGCGATTCTTCCTGATTCGCGACGAGCTGCGTCAGCTCGATCGTCGCGGAGCGGCCGTTGTCGCTGGCCGCAAAGGCTTCGGCGAAATCCTGGAAACCGCGCTTGGGTTGCGGGTAGCGCTTCAGCACCTCGGCAGCCGACCACGCGGGCGACCGGTCCCGGTGGCACTGATTGCAGGCGTTCGGCACGCCGATGCTCACCGTCAGATCGGGCCGAGGGATGCGGAAGCTGTGGTCGTGCCGCGGATCCACGACCATGTAGGTCTCGGTGCGCATGTGGCACGCGGCGCAGGCGGCGCCCGCCGAACCTGCCGCGTGAAAATGGTGACTGGCCGAGTCGTATCTGGACGCGAGGTGACACTGCGCGCACACACCGTTGCCCGGCGCACGCGGCCTGGCGCCGTGCGGCTCGTGGCAATCCCCGCAGGTAACGCCTTTGGAGTACATGCGGCTGGAGAGGAAGGAGCCCCAGTTGTAGACCTCGTCGCGTTGCTGTCCGTCCGGATGGTAAAGACCCGTCGTCAGCAGTGACGGCGTGTAGTGATCCGTGAACGGCTGGCCCGCCTGATAGTCGTTCGAGAACTGGCCGCGGCGCGCATGGCACTGCGCGCAGACATCGATCTCCTTATCGGTCGCGCGGGGAGCGCTGCGCGCGGCGCTGCCGGTCTGCAGCTCGATGTTCCAGGTGACGCCGCGACGCTCGTCGAGCTCGACGGTGAGCCCGCTGCGCGGCATCCCCTTGCCCTCCCTGGCCGCACTGTTCGCAAGGGCCACGTGCCTCGATCCCGGGCCGTGGCACGCCTCGCACCCGACGCTGATTTCCGACCACTTCGTTGCGTAGGTATTGGCCGCTGCGTCGTAGTTCTTCTGCAGGTTGGTGGAGTGGCAGTCCGCGCACATGTAGTTCCAGTTCTGCTGCCGCTTCGTCCAGTGCAGTTCGTCGCGGGGGTCGATGCGCTCGTTCGGGTACAGGTGGAACCAGCGCTGTCCGCCGTCTGCCGCCGGCCGCGCGTCCCACGCGACGGACAGTGCCTGCACGTGCCCGCCAGGGAGTTCGACGAGGTATTGCTGCAGCGGATAGACGCCGAAGGTATGGCGGATCTCGAAGTCTGCGGGTTTGCCGTCGGCGCCTTCCGTGCGAACCATGAACTTGCCGTCGCGGCGGAAAAACTCGCTCGTGACGCCGAAGTTGCGGAACTTCGCGCCGTCGAAGTCGCCAAGGACCGTCTTTTCGTCCGCGACCTGCATCGCGACCGCGTGCTGCGAACCCTGCCAGCGCTGGAATTCCTCGCGATGGCAGTCGGCGCAGGCCGGCGAGCCGACGTACGAGGGCGGCGCACCGACGGTTGCGGACGTCGTTGCACCGGCGGCCGGGCCCGGTGCAGGCTGCGGACCGGTGGGTGTCCGGCCCTTTAACCGGACGCCGACGAAAACGACGAGGAGGAGGGCAGCCGCAGCGGCCAGGAGCAGGGTGCGGCGGGAACCGTCGCCAGCGGGGGGCGTCGAAGTCATGGAGGGCCGGCGGGCTGCGCTGTTGAACCGTCATTTTGCAGTTCGCCCGCCGCAATTGACAGCCCGCCCGATTGATCCTGCAATACGCCCCTACACCCCGGGGCAACAAGAAGGAACCTGAGCGATGAAACCGATCAAGTCTGCTGGCGTGGTTTGCGCAGGTCTCGCGGTCGCGCTGCTGGCGGCGACGGCCGCCATGGCCGATAAGCCGCCGCAAAACTGGGACGGGCTCGAGCTGACGAAGAGGAAGGGTCTCGACCTCGTCTACATCCGGCCCAATGTGCAGTTCAAGGCCTACAAGGACGTGATGATCGACAAGCTGGAAGTCGCCTTCGACAAGAACTGGGACCCGAACCGCAATGTCCGCGGCACCTCCGGTCGCCTGTCCACCGAGGACATGCAGAGGATCAAGGACGACATGGCAACGGAGTTCCAGAAGGTCTTCGTCGAGGAACTCGGCAAGGGCGGCTACGCCGTGGTGGACAAGATGAGCGACGACACGCTGCGTGTCAGCCCGGGGCTCGCCAACGTCTACATCAACGCGCCGGACACGTCGATGAGCACACCCGGCCGTTCGACAACCTACACCACGCAAGGGGCCGGCAGCATGACCCTGGTCATGGAACTGCGCGACGCCCCGACCGGCCAACTGCTGGCGCGTGTCATCGACCAGAAGGCGGGCACGGATACGGGCTGGGCGCAGGTGACGAACTCGGTGACCAACTCGGCCGACTTCCGGCGCGCCGTGCGCGCGTGGGCGCAGCGCCTCGTGAAGGGCCTCGACAAGGTCAACGGCAAG
>Ga0315286_10003823_pt1 | contig 14342 bp, 16 predicted proteins | sample YL17G10_0_MG_FD_205038 | JGI IMG/M metagenome (GOLD analysis project Ga0315286, IMG submission 205038) | Sediment microbial communities from Yellowstone Lake, YNP, Wyoming, USA - YL17G10_0 | ecosystem: Environmental > Aquatic > Freshwater > Lake > Sediment | place: USA: Wyoming | collected...
TAAGCTCGGGGCTCTAAAGCCCTCTCCATAGGAGAGTTTAAGGTTCATATCCGGGGTAATCGACCAGACAAAACCTGCCTTTGGACTCGCCTGGGAGTCGTAATCTGAAGGGTTATCCCATCTAATACCCAAATTTACCAAAATCGGCTTTATTTTTATCTCATCCTGCAAATATAAGGCCTTTGTTATACGCTCAGCATCCCATGAGGCGATATCTAAACTACTTGTATCCACATTGTAATCCTCGGTTTTTGCATCAAATTTATCCTTCTCTAAACTGACACCCATGGTTATCAGATTCAGGTCAAAGAGCTTGAGGCTATACTGCGGTTCTATGCCGTACATCTTGGTATCATAGGAATCTACAGAGCAGTGATGTTCATATCCCGGCCAAAAATACTCCATCCACTCTCTATGATTGTAATCATTCCAATCACTGAAATAGCCCTTTATTTTTAGATTTTCTCCCTCAAATACGCCATTGAGGTAATATCTCTCTTTTTCCTCATAGTCGAATAACGAAGATACATAATCGTTTCCAAGAACGAGTTGACTCTGGTATCTATTGCTGGGATCCTCAGCAGGCCTTACTCCTGGTAAACCAACCCTATCCTTATAGTACCCTGTTGAGAATACGATCTGACTATCGCGTATTTTATATTCAAGCTTTACGCTTAAATTTTTACTTTCATAATCGCTATTATCCCTTGGGCCATCGGAATTCTTGTAATTACCAGTGATGAGAAATCCAAAATCTCCATACCTGCCTCCGGTCTCAATCCCTTCTATAAACGTATCCCAACTTCCGTATGAACTCAAGAGAGTAGTGGAAAATTTCTCTGGTGGCCTCTTGGTTATAATATTAATCACCCCTCCCACGGCATTTGCGCCGAATAGGGCTGAGTTTGGGCCACTGACCACCTCAATTTGCTCTATATCATCAATAGAGATCCAAGATAGATCTGCCGATCCCAAGGACGGTGAATTTATAGGCCTTCCGTCAACCAAGACTAAGACCTCCGTAGCATATAAACCTCTCATATGAATACCAGCTGTCTGTCCAATTCCTCCGTAACGCTCCATCTTAATACCCGTTATATTCTCCAAGAGGTCTGCCGCATCCTGAGGATTGATTGATTCAATATCAGCTTCACTTATTACTGTAATCGAACCCGGTACACTCTTTAACAAACGCGGAGTCTTAGTTGCGGTTATTACTATTTTTCCTAAATCAAAAATTTGTATTTCTTCTGATTGTCCGATTTGTGGTAAAGCCAAAAACAGTATTCCCACTGTAAACCCAATGAGTTTTTTAAAAATCCTCTTCATCTTCTTTAATCTCCTTCCCCTTCTTCGCGAGGGTACTTTCCTAAATAAACGATGGACCGGGCTCTCCGCCTCTGGCGGAATTACCGTTGCGCGGCAGCACCTGGAATCCCTGCCTGCTTTAACCTGCCGGCTGGCAGGGGCAGGCAGGACACCAGGATTTCCTTCGTTTATCCGGACTAAGTTTTAATCCCCTTTTCTTAATTATACTTTTTAATATCCAGAAACCAATATTTCCAAAATCCTTCTTTAAGCACGGGTTCGCTCTCTAGTATTTGAATTCTTTTTTTAAAAAGCGGCCCATCTACTACAAGAGTATGAAATTCACCATTCTCGCCGCAGGGACAGATATTTCTTGGCTTAAGTTCATTAATTAAATTTTTATCCACCTCTCTTCCTACAAAGTCTTTACCGAATTTATCTGCCTGACAACTGACCACAACCGCCTTAAACCCCAAATCAATAAATTCTTCTACAAGTTTTTCCGGCGAATCATTCCAGAGCGGCTCAATGGGGGTAATTTCTAAATCTCGACAGACGCGGTCAACCCAATCTTTGTGTTCATCTAAATAGATATCTCCAAAGACCATTCCTTTCACGCCGCGAGCCTTAAGTTCTAAAACTGCGGCCTTAAATTCTTTTTCATATTCCTGCATATCCGCTGTGACTTCTTTTTGGATTAAAGGTATGCCGATTAATTCTGCCTGGAGCTTAAGAAGCTGTGCTTCTATACCGTGGAAACAGCAGCGCTTGAATTCTTTCGAGATAAAATTTAAAAGATATTTTACTTGATATCCTTGCTGGATTGCCCTGTAACTTGCCAGGCAACTATCCTTTCCACCGCTCCAGGAAGATATAACCGCTAAATTATGCATAGGCCGTTCCTTTCTATTACGCATATACTAAATAATATAATGACTTCCGTCAGCTCGTTTATTGCTCCTAGCGTGTCTCCGGTTATACCACCGATTTTATTATTTATAAATTTGCCAGTTATATAAGCGCTTGCCGCTGCTATTGTAATAATAAATAACCCTTTCAATTGCCAAATCATAAAGGCGCAAACTAAAGCAATTATAGTAGATAAAATAAATATTTTAAGATTCATCCCTTGAATAAAAGCCTTGGCTTTGCCCTCATTGCGGGCATAAGGAAATAAAAACATTGCCAATACTAAAGACCACCTGCTTAAAGTACACATTAAAAGTAAGGAAACTGTTTTTAAGGGCGCACTTATAGAATAAAGAAAGGCGATTTTTAAAAGTATAATACAGGCCAAACTTAGAACCCCCATTACGCCGATATGTGAATCGCGCATAATTTTTAACATTTCTTCTTCAGTTTTTCTACTTGAAAAGGCATCAAAGGTATCAGCTAAGCCATCCAGATGTATCCCGCCAGTAAGAATTATTAGAGAAACAATGAGGATTATCTCTATTGGAAATCGCTGAAAGTTTAAGGCGCATAGTAGATAACCTATCCCGGCTAAAACTAAACCTAACAATAATCCAACAAAAGGAAAATATATCATTGATTGTGATAATTTTTTATCATCAAAATACTTAATTTTAACCGGAATAATAGTTAGGAATTGCAGGGCTAATAAGAAACTTTTCATGGTTTAATCTTTTCGCAAACCCCGGCACCTTTAAAAGTAGCCATCTGGTTTAGAATTTTAATTGCCGCCTCTATTATATTTATTCCTAAAGCAGCGCCTGTACCTTCGCCAAGCCGTAACTTCAAATCTAAAATCGGGTTAAGGTTCATGTGTTTTAAGATGATTTTATGGCCAATTTCAGCTGAACAGTGGCTAGCGATCATATAATCTTTTACTTTGGGTTCAAGATGATAGGTTAATAATGCAGCTGCGCCAGAGATAAAGCCATCTATTACTACGGGGATTTTACCAGAAGCGGCGGCTAGAATTATACCGGCAAGGCCGCCTATTTCAAATCCCCCTACTTTTGATAAAACATCAATAGGGTCATCGGAATTTGGATTATTGACTCTTAAGGCCCTTTTTATGACCTCGACTTTATTTTTTAAGGTTTTTCCATTAATTCCTGTGCCTTTTCCCGTAACATCTTCAACTGGCTTTTTTGTAAAAATAGCGGTTATTGCACTTGAGGCAGCTGTATTTCCAATGCCCATTTCCCCTGTACCGATTATATCAATTCCTTTTTTAAGCTCTTCTTCAAATACTTCTATCCCAACTTCTATGGATCTTATTGCTTCTGTTTTGCTCATTGCTGGACCCGTTGCCATATTCTTTGTGCCATAGTTAATTTTTTTATCCTTAAAACCCTGAACCCTGAACCCTGAACCCTGAACCTTTTCTGCCACTCCCATATCTACCACTATAACTCTTGCGCCGATATGTTTTGCTAAAACATTTATCCCTGCACCGCCGCTTAAAAAATTATAGACCATCTGGGCAGTAACTTCTTTAGGATAGGCGCTTACTTTTTCTTCTGCTACGCCATGGTCCGCTGCAAGCGTAAAAATAACTTTATTTTTAAACTCAGGGTTTTCTTTTCTGGTGATGCCTACAATTAGCTTAGCTAATTCTTCCAGTCTTCCCAAGCTTCCTTGAGGTTTCGTGAGGCTATCGAGCCTCACTTGGGCTCTCTTTATAAGCTTGTAATCGAGTGGGGTTATTTTTTTAATGGTTTCGGTTATCTTATCCATTAATTAAACCTCTTACTTAATTCTTAAAGGCATGCCAGTAAACATAAAGAAGACCGAATCAGACTTTTCTGCGACAATTTGATTTATCCGTCCAGCTATATCTCTAAAATCCCTTGCCAGCTTATTTTTTGGGACTATTCCTAAGCCAACTTCATTTGATACAATAATAGATTGACTCTGGATTTTTTTAAGGAGAGACACTATTTTATTAACTTTATTTTCTATGGCATTTTCCTTTAGGCCTTTTAATAGTAAATTGGACACTAAAAGGGTCAAGCAATCTATTATAATGGTGTCAAATTTGAACCCAATTTCTTTTAATAACAAAGATATATCCTCGGGTTCCTCAAAGGTCTGCCAATGTGCTGGCCTTACTTTTTTATGTAGCTGGATACGCCTTTTCATTTCTAAATCTTTGGCTAAACAAGTAGCAATAAATGCGACTTTCCCGCTCTTTCTTTTAGCCAATTTTATAGCAAACTGGCTTTTACCGCTTCTTACCCCACCGAGAATAAATGTGATTTTGGCCATCTAAATTCCTCAACTTAAATGCGTCGTATCATTAAATAACTTTATTTTTGGCTTGCCGTCTCTATACTCAACAATGCTCAGGCTGCTTGAATCAGGTATGCGCTTCCAAAAGTTTTTTGATTTTATAATATGATTTAGAAATGAACTTATTACTCCGCCATGGCAGACTACCGCCACTGTCTTATTTCTATGAAGTGCAACAATCTTCTTTAATGCCCTGGCTACCCTTTCCTTGAATTCTCGCAAACCTTCGCCTTCTGGAATTGTAATACTATAAGGGTCATTGAGCCATTTCTTATAAATTACCGGGTAATTTTTCATAATCTGTTTGTAAGTCAAGCCTTCAAAAATTCCAAAATTCATTTCCCTTAATTCAGGAGTCTTTTCTACAAAAAAGCCTCTAAAGGCTATTCTCGCGAAGTTTAAAGCCCTCCTGGTATCGCTAGAATAGACCTTATAAATTTTTTCTTTATCCAGCCTTACCTTAAGCTGCTTTGCCTGCCCTATTCCTTTATTATTGAGGCCTATATCTGAAAAGCTAAGGTATCTTTTTTTTAGATTCCAGCGCGTCTGGCCGTGCCGGATTAAAATTAATCTCGTGGGCATATATTATCTCCCGAGATTAAAACCACATAAGGTTTAGAGGACATGGGGTTTTTGTTCACTACCACTACAGTTTTATATACGGTTTCTATATTTTGATAAGTCAATACCTCTTTGGGGCTGCCTTCCTTAAAAATTCTACCCTCATTAAGTAAAATTATCCGATTGCAGTATTCACTGGCTAAGTTTAAATCATGTAAGACCATAGCAATAGTAAGATTATTTTGGCGATTCATCTTCTTTAATAAATCTAATATCTGTATCTGATGGCCGATGTCCAAATGCGATGTCGGTTCATCCAGAAATAAGAGTGCGGGTTCCTGCGCAAGGGCCTTGGCAATAATAACCCGTTGGCGTTCTCCCGCACTCAGCGTATCAATTTCTTTTTCTTTTAGATATAAGGTATCAGTTAGTGATAAGGCATTTTGCGTTATTAAAAAATCATGCCTCGTTTCAAATTGTAATCTTTTAAGATGTGGAATTCTTCCCATCTGCACAATTTCTTCCACGCTAAAGGAAAAATTAATTAAGGTATCCTGGGGAACAAAAGCAACCTTTCGGCAAAATTCTTTTAAGTTCATCCGGGTTATATCTTTATCTTCAAGTATAATATTGCCTTTTTGGAGAGTTAATACGCGGCTCATCAACCTAAGTAAGGTGGATTTTCCTGAGCCATTTGGCCCGATAATGCCTAAAAAATCCCCCTTTTCTATTTGAAAAGAGACATCTTTTATTACCATCTCCTTTGCGTAACCACCCGAAAGGCTATCTACCTTTAATAAAGTATCCATAGATTCACTTAACCCTTTGTTTCATTTTTAATAAAACAATAAATATAGGCGTTCCGATAATAGCCGTAATCACTCCAATAGGAATTTCTAAAGGGGCAAAGAGTGTGCGGGAAAGCATATCGCATAAAACCATAAAAATTGCTGCCGCCAGGCAGGCGCTGGGAATGAGGATTTTATGGTTTGGCCCGACAATAAGCCTCATAATATGAGGAATAATCAAACCCACAAAGCCAATTATTCCGCAGATACACACCAGGCTGGCGGTAATAAATGAGGTGATTAAAAATAATATCTTTTTTATTGTCTCGGTATTTATACCTAAATGGATTGCTTCTTCTTCTCCGATGCTTATCGCATTTAAATCCTGAGAGAGTATAAATATTGCTAAAATTCCCAAAATAACCACCGCAGCAACTATAAAAAAAAGCTTAAAATCATAAACCTGCAGGCTCCCCCATAGCCACCACATTACGCCATGCAATGCCTCATTGCCGGAGGTGGAGATCAAAAATACAATTATCCCGGAAAAAGCTATGGATACTATAACTCCCGACAGAATCAAGGATTGCATGGGAACTTTATTTCCTTGCCTGGCTAAGCTGTAGACCAAAATAATAGTTAAGGCCGCTCCCAAAAAAGCCGCAAGAGGAAGATATATTTTATAAACACCAATAATTATTGCTAAAACCGCTCCCAGGCCTGCCCCGCTGGATGTGCCTAAAAGATAGGGTTCAGCAAGTGGATTTCTTAAAATAGCTTGCAGCGCTATCCCTGAGGCCGCCAGGCCCGCTCCCGCCACTATGGCAAGTAAGACTCGCGCGAACCTAAGAGACAAAATCTGCCGGTTTTCTTTTAATAATAGTTCTGTTAACGACAAATTAACCGAGCCCTTAACAATTCCCCAAATAATAGCCAAAAGTAATATTATAAACAACAATAAAATTTTTCTTTTTAATACAGGCGTCATTTATAAGGATATAACCTCTTATGGATTTCCTTTAATCCCTCAATAAGGCGCGGCCCAGGCCTAAGAAATAAATCAGGGTTAATGTCGCTGTATATGCGATTATTCTTAACCGCGGATATATTATTCCAGCCAAGGCGCTCTCTAATTATATTTAGAGGATTTTTTTCATTCATATAGGCCAAGATGATGCAGTTGGGATTGTGCTTTATTACCTGTTCGGGGCTAAAATAACTATAAGGCCTTTTAGTATCGCTTGCAATATTTATACCGCCCGCCAGTTTAATTAACTCATCGATAAAAGAACCTTTACCCGCAGTCATTAATGGATTATCCCAAATCTCCACAAAAACCATTGGCCTTGCTTCATGCGGAATTAACGCGACCTTAGAGCTTATCTCTTCTATATTTTTCTTCATCTCTTCAATTAAGGCAGCTGCCCGATTTTCTTTATTAACCAGCCTGCCTATTTCCTTGATTGAAGCAAGCAATTCTTCAAAATCAGAGGGGTCGCTAACGCAAATTTTAAGATTCAATTGTTTCAATTTCGTGATTATTGGCGCTTGTTCAAGACCAGTGCAGAATATAATATCCGGCTTTAAAGACAAAATCTTTTCAATGCAAGGCTGGCTGAATGTGCCTACTTTAACTTTGCTTTGCGCCTTTGGTGGATAATTACAGAAGGAACTTACTCCCACAATTTCATCGTCTAACTCTAATGCAAATAATATCTCAGTAGTGGAAGGCGCAAGAGAAATGTATCGCGGCTTATCTACAGGGACTGTCCCCGCCAAAGCCATTGACATATTCCATAAGGGGACTGTCCCTAAAAATAAAATACTGCTGATTAAAGCTATTTTTCGCATAAAGAGATCTCTACTCCCCTATCCTGACCCTTTAAATAAAAAACCCCGCTGCTTCGCCTATGCGTTCTAAAGCGGCGGGGGTTGCACCCTAATTTCATCCTTGGCCCTTCCGCGAGGTTATTGTATAGGTGAGGTCTTCTGGCTTCCCCGCCTTTTTGGCTACCTTCCCATCCCGGCTTAACGCCGGGACAGTGGTTTATTATTGCCAAAAAGGTCCCCTCTCATCAAGAAAGGGCGAGGTTACAGCGGCGGGACCGCATCCGCTTCCCTGCCTGCTGGCAGGAACGGATTTCCCTTAACCTATATTTAGTTTATTAATACTACTTCTAACCCGGCTTGTCAATAGTTATTCTAGAGACTTCTGAAAAAATACCTTTTGAACGCAGATATACGCAAATCCCTGCCTGCCGGCAGGCAGGTAACGCGGATACGCGCAGATTTTATCGACGAAGGCATCTGCGACCATTTACGTATAATCTAGCGAGAATCTGCGTTTAAAAAGAGTTTTTCAGAGACCTCTTCTAAAATTCAATTCCTTTTCTGGCTTTTACTCCTTTTTTAAAATAGTGTTTTCTCTCTTTTATCTCGCTAACTAAATCCGCAATTTTTAAAATCTCCGGATGTGCGTAACGTCCGGTCAAGACTAACTCTATTTTTTTAGGCGTTTTTCTAATAAGGCTTATGATATCCTCTAATGCCAAAAGCCCAAGCCTTAAGGCAATATTTATTTCGTCTAATATTACCATGTGATAAATTCTTTGCGAGATAATCTTTCTTATCTTCTCTAAGCCATTTTTTGCTAATGCTATATCTTTTTCAGTCGGTGCCTTTTTGATAAAACAAGCGCTCCCCAATTGTTCAACTTTTATATTTTTAATTTTTTTTAATGCCGTTAGCTCTCCGTATCCTTTTCCTTTTACAAACTGGCCAATATATACTTGTAAACCGCTGCCCGCTGCCCTTATTGCTAAACCCAAAGCGGCTGTAGTTTTTCCTTTGCCATTACCCGTATATACCTGAATCAATGTACCACCGCCTTGTAGCTTATCATTCCCAATGCGCAGAGAGTTAAAACAATTAATCCCGCTGTAATTACACCTGCCACTATGGAAATAAAGGCATATCTAAATCTAATTTTAAATAGTGCCGCAGCGGCTACTCCGCTCCAGGCACCGGTCATGGGAAGTGGTATAGCCACAAATATAGCTAAGCCCAGGGCTTCGTATTTTTGTATTGCATCCGCGTTCTTCTTGGTCCGCTCAAAGACCCAATCAAAAAAACGTGACCAGATTTTAAATTTCCTTAATCTGGTAGAAATTGGCTCAAAAAGAAAAAGCGCGGGCGCAATAAAAATAGTATTACCCAATATGGATAACCAGAATGCCTTACCGAAAGGCATCCCATAATAAAGTGCCAGAGGTATGGCGCCTCTTAGTTCTGAAATTGGCAAAGCCCCCATAATTATTACGACATATTCTTTGGGTAAATCTTTTAACCAGTTTAATATTATATTAAGCATATCTCTTTTCTTAGGGGGTGTCCCTGTAACCGTATTTACCCACTAGAGGCACAAATACGCAGCCACAGATTTCCCTAGATTCAAGTGTGCCTTGTTTATTTTCGATAACGGTTAAAATCTGGCTAAAGCTTTCACCTAGAGGCAGAATAAGCCTGCCGTTTTCTTTTAACTGTGCGGTTAAGGGCAGGGGAATTCTAGGGCTGGCTGCCGTAATAATAATGCGATCGAAAGGCGATACTTCTGGCCAACCCAAGGTGCCATCACCCACCTTTACTTTAACGTTGGTATAGCCTAATTCATTAAGTATAGCCTGCGCCCTTTTTGCCAAATTCTCAAACCTTTCTATGCTGTAAACCTCTTTAGCTAATTCCGCCAATATCGCCGCCTGATAACCAGAGCCGGTTCCTATCTCTAAGACTCTCTCTTGTCCAGTTAAATCTAAACATTCGGTCATCAAGGCCACAATGTAGGGTTGGGATATGGTCTGCCCTTCTCCGATAGGCAGCGGATAATCTGCATAGGCAGGATTCCTTAAGTCTTCGGGAATAAATTTATGCCGCTCTATTTTATAAAAGGCATCCAGTATCCTTTGATTTTTTATACCCCGGGGCATAAGCTGCTCTTCAACCATTCTTTTTCTTAACACGGTGTAGTCCATAGTCAAACCTTTAATCACCTACGCGGTGATGTAGGGAAGGATAAATCTAATGAACCTTAAGGTATCTATAAAGGGATTGATCTTGCTTTTTTTTCCTACATAGATAGTCTTGACTGGCACAGATTCAATTTGAAAACCCAAACGCGCTGTCTTAATTAGTATTTCTGATTCAATTTCGTATTTATGAGTTTTAAGATCCAGCTTCTTTAAGGCTTCTTTTTTTATCAGCCGAAACCCGCATTGGGTATCGGGAATATTCTGTTTTGTTATGCGAGAGATCAGCCAGGACATAAATTTATTTGTCGTCAGGCGCAGCCAGGGCATACTTTTAGGCCGATGCATCCGGTTACCAATAAAAATATCGCCCTTGGAATATTGAGCCAGCCGCATAAAATACGCTATATCAGATACTTCATGTTGGCCATCCCCATCCATAGTGATTACAGCATCAAAATCTTTATTCAGGGCATAATCGAAACCCTTGATTAAAGAGGCACCTTTGCCTTTGTTGCGGAAGTTTCTTAATACGGTCGCACCATTATTATTAGCGATTTTGTGCGTATTATCCCGGGAGCCATCATCAATAACAATCACTTCCAGGTTTTGGCTCCGGATTCGCTTGACTAGCCTTCCAATTGATTTCGCTTCGTTATAGGTCGGTATGATTACGCAGGTTTTCATCTCTTTGCTCTACCCAGAATCTTCTGAACATATACCATTGGTCAGGATATTTGCGAATATAATCCTCAATAATAGTTTTACAGGAAATGATTAATTCTTTTAAGCTGTTATTTTTATCCCCTGGAACAAACTCAATCGGTTTTTCCATTCTAAAGGTAAAGGTATCGTCTTTATTCCTCAGCATAAACGCCGGTACAATCATTGCCCCAGTCTTCAAAGAAAAAGCCGCCGCTCCTTCAGGCAAGAAAGTAGGTTTGCCAAAGAAATCCAGGACCACGCCTTTTTCCGTAAAGTCCCGATCACCTACCAAGGCCACAATCTTATTTTCTCTTAAGACATCCAAACACCTCCTGACTGCCTTTCCTAAAGGGATGACTTTTAGGCCTTTACTTTCTCTTTGAAAATTGAAAAAATTATTTACTCTTTTATCTTTGTGCGGAAGGGCAACTGCCCAAAGGGGATATCCTAAAAGTGCAACTACTACCCCCCCTAACTCCCAGTTTCCTAAATGGGCACTTAAGGCGATCGCGCCTTTACCTTTAGACAGCGCCTCATCAACGTAGTGGATATTTTCTACTTTAATATTCCTCTTTATATATTCTAGGTCTAATTTTGAAAAGCGGAAGAAATCTACCAGGTATTTGGCAAAATTCCTGAACACCGTTATTCTTATTCTGCGTATTTCCCTGTCAGATTTTTCCGGAAATATTGCTTTTAGATTTTCTTTTACTGCCCTGCGGTCTTTATCCGCAAAGATATAACGTAAGTCGGAAATAAGAATTGCTATTTTATAGCCTGCCTTTAAGGGCAGAGTTAAGGCGATGAATTGCCCGATTCTATATAGGATATAGTTATACACGGCTATAAAGCTAAGAGCAGCCTGGCAATATCAAAACTGGCGTTAGGTTTAGTTATACGGCTAGCACATTCACGCATGCGCTTTAATTTCGCCGGGTTCATTAATAAGTCTTCGATGACAAAGTTTATATCCCTTGCTTTATCTATCTTTATGGCAGCTTCCTTTTCGGTTAGATAAAGCGCGTTATTTGCTTCCTGCCCGGGGATAGGCTTAACGATAATTATGGGTAACCTCTTGGCTAATGCCTCGGCAGTAGTTATGCCTCCCGGCTTAGTAATAACAATATCTGAGACAGCCATTAGTTCATTAATATTATTCACGTAACCCAGAATTAAAATCTTCTTCTTATATTTTTTTATTTTTCTTTTTAAAGAATTATAAAGTTTTCTATTGCTGCCGGTCACGATTATTTCTTGGGATTCTAATTTTATTTTTTCTAAAGATTTAACAATCGTTTTTATCGGCCCTAATCCTTGGCCTCCCCCCATAATCAATATGGTAGGTATGCCGGGTTTTAAATTGAATTTTTGCATAACTTCCTCTTTGGCGATATTTTGATTAAACTTATGGTCAAAAGGAATCCCGAGGGTTTTTATCTTCTCAGGCACTACCCCCTTTTTTATCAGGCGCAGCGTTACTTCATCTGAAGGGGCAATATAATAGGTTACCGCGTCGTAAATCCAATATGAATGCGGGATATAATCAGTAAGCACGGCAATTAAGGGGATATTGGAATTGTAGGTTTTTTTATAATCCGCTACCATCCCGCAAGGAAACGCCTGGGTGCAGATAATCGCATCGGGTTTAAATTTATCAAAGAGATTTTTTAGTTTAGGGGAATTGAATTTATGGATGGTTTCTTTAATCTTTTCTATATTTTTTACTACGGCAGGATTATCGTAAAGATAATTCCAAAGTTGCGGTGTCCTTTTGATTATCCCCATATAGAGGCGGTTTATGATTTTTTCCGAGATCGGATTGGTATAGTTAAAGGCATTAATATTTAAGACCTCTATATCCGGTGATAATACCTTTAGGGTGTTTTCAATGGCTAGGGTCGCGCTGTGGTGGCCGGATACTTCAGATATGTACATTAGGATTATGCGTTTAGCGGACATAGAGACTAGATCTTGCCTTCCTGATAGAGCTGAAGGAATATTGGAACAACCCGCGGATGAAATTGTTGGCCAGAAAGGCTTTTGATTTCCGCTACCGCCGATTCCTTTGGTTTTGCCGGGCGATATGGCCGGGATGTCGTCATGGCATCAAAACTATCGGCAACGGCAATAATTGCCGCGATTAATGGTATGTGCTCTCCGCTTAATCCTTCAGGATAGCCCTTGCCATCAAACCTTTCATGATGATATTTAACCCCCATAATTATCTCTTCCAATTCTTTTATAGGCTGTAATATGGTTGCTCCTACTAAAGGATGCGTACGCATCTTCTGCCATTCTTCGTTGTTGAGGGGGTTTGCCTTATTCAAAATGGCTTCCGGGATGCCAATCTTGCCGATGTCATGCAGGAGCGCGGCGATGTGCAGGTCCTCTAAAAATTTATCATTGAGGTGAGGATTTTCTTTCATTAGTCTTTTACCGATTTCCATTACTAAATTGGTTACCCGTTCCGTATGCCCACGGGTATAATGGTCTTTGGCGTCGATAGCTGCGGCCAAAGCAACGGTGGTATTAATAAAGAGTTGTTGTTTTTTATCCAATTCATCCTGGAGCTGCTTAAAAAGCCGGGCATTACGTATAGCCATGGCTACATCTGAGGCCAGGGCAATAAAAAAATCTAATTCATCTCGGCCAAATTTTTTGCCATTTCTTTTATCGCCCAATAATAATATACCTAATAACTCATCTCTGAAATAACTGGGGACGCAAACCACCGCTCCAAATATCTCCATTTGATACAAGGCACCTTTTAGTAATTTTTTTACCTCGGCTTTAATACTCTTCTTTAAAAATCTTTTTGCTTCGGCATAGGTAATTGCCCCATCACTAAAAAGTTGTTTGTCTTTGCGCTCCCTAAAGAAACGGATAAGGGGATTATCCGCATCCATACGGGCAAATCCCTTAGGTATTTTTAAGCCTAGGGCGCCGCGCGAGACCGTTAAAATATAAGTATCTGCTTCTTTTTGGTGCAGTAATATACCAGCATGTTTTACCTTTACTCTCTGCACAATCATCCGGGCAATCATTTTAATCAAAACATCCGGCTCGTGCACCAGGATCATGCTTCTTGCCGCTGCCTCCAGCTCCTTTTTATAATTAATGGTCATCTTAAGCCTGTATATATTTTTTATGGTGTAGGAAAGTATAAAGCACTTTCCTAACCACTGAAAATCGCCAAAAGATCATCGCCGAAGGCGATTTTCTTGAGATAATTCCTTGAGTACTACTCTTTCCAGTTCATCTAATTCTAAGGGCTTATGGATATAAGCCAAGGCGCCGATTTTCTGGCATCTATCAAGCGCCCCTTCTTCTTCCGGCTTCCTGCCGCTTACCATAATGACTTTGATTTTTTCATCTCTTTCTTTGATGCGCCTTAAGGTTTCAATGCCGTCAATACCATCCATTTTGATATCTAATAAGACTAATTGCGGTTTTTGTTCTGCTATTATACCTAAGGCTTCTTCACCGCTGGAGGCGGTAATTACTTCGATTTTGCGCCTACGAAAGAAGTTTGCCGCAAATTCTCGGACATCAGCTTCATCATCCACGATTAATAACTGCGCCATTACCATTCCTTTCTTTTGCATAAGATACCGCTATTTAATCAAATTGTCAACCGCTTCATTAGAGAGCTCTGAAAAAGTGTGTTTTTATGATTACACAGATTATAAAGGCAGAT